>Ga0194112_10004617_pt1 | contig 18778 bp, 17 predicted proteins | sample TA2MahC400mmetaG_FD_146191 | JGI IMG/M metagenome (GOLD analysis project Ga0194112, IMG submission 146191) | Freshwater microbial communities from Lake Tanganyika, Tanzania - TA2015016 Mahale Deep Cast 400m | ecosystem: Environmental > Aquatic > Freshwater > Lake | place: Tanzania: Lake... | reverse complement strand
GTCAGGCGCAGTGGCTGCTTTTATAGTGTTGTCGGCCGGTGAAGACAAGGTAGGTGCTGATATCGTAGCTCCGGTGGTGAAGCTCCAGGTGGCGGACCAATCACTGTTGCTGGAGCTGCTGGAGGCTTTGACTCTCCAGTAGTAGATGGTGTTAGCATTAAGGGCTGGAGAGACAGTTACCTGGGTAGTGGTGACATTGGACTGATTAAAGATGGTGGTGTTGAAGTCGCTAGCTGTAGACACCTGCACCTGGTAGGAGGTAGCTCCGGATGAGGCGTTCCACTGGAGATTAGGCGCAGTGGCTGCTCCTGCGGCATTATTAGCCGGTGAAGACAGCGTCGGTGTTGATAAAAGAACCCCAGTGGTGAAGCTCCAGGTAGTAGACCAACCGCTGTTGCCGGCGCTATTGGAAGCTCTGACTCTCCAGTAGTAGATGGTATTGGCATTAAGGGCTGGAGAGACAGTTATCTGGATGGCGGTGATATTAGACTGATTAAAGATGGTGGTATTGAAATCGTTGGCTATAGACACTTGCACCTGATAGGAGGTAGCTCCGGATGAGGCATTCCACTGCAGGTCAGGCGCAGTGGCTGCTCCTGTAGTGTTATTACCAGGTGAAGACAAAATAGGTACTGGTGGGGGAGTTCCGGTAGCGAATATCCAGACAGATGACCAGTCGCTATTTCCTGCGCTATTAGAAGCCTTGACTCTCCAGTAGTAGATGGTGTTGGCATTAAGGGCTGGAGAGACAGTTACTTGGGTGGCGGTGATATTAGACTGATTAAAGATGGTGGTATTGAAGTCACTGGCTGTAGACACCTGCACCTGGTAGGAGGTAGCTCCGGATGAGGCATTCCATCTGAGGTTAGGTGCAATAGCTACTCCTGTAGCATTATTGGCAGGCGAAGATAAGGTAGGTGCTGGTGGGGGGGCGCAGGTGGTGAAGCTCCAGGTGGTGGACCAATCGCTATCGCCAGAGCTATTGGAGGCTCTAACTCTCCAATAGTAGGTGGTGCTGGCATTGAGGGCAGATACAGTTACCTGGGTAGCAGCAATATCTGACTGGTTAAAGATGGTACTATTGAAGTTGTCGGAGATGGAGACTTGGACCAGGTATGAAGTGGCGCCTTGAGAGGCGTTCCACTGGAGGGTGAGGGTAGTGGCTACTCCTGCAGCGTTATTGGCAGGTGAAGACAAGATAGGTGCTGGCGGCGGAGTTCCGTTACTGTTTGTGTTGTTGCCGTAGAACTGATAAGGAGTTGGGAGTGACTGGGCATCGGCTGGTTGGGCTATACCGACGACCATAATAAACAGCGCAACCACTATTAAACAAACTGTCCCTAACTTCTGTAACATGTCGCATTCTCCCTGTCAGGGTTCGGGGATAAAATTGCGGAAAGGTTTAATCTACTTTGGTCTCTTGGCACCTTCTTGGCCTTTAGAGTATTCCTCCAGAATTTTGGCGATTAATTTTTTCAGATGCATACCCCTGTGAGCTGCCTCTGCTTTAAGTTTTCGATGCAGCTCTACACTTAAACTGGCGCGAACCTCAGGCATTTTAGTCTCCTCAAATCAATATGTAGTACGTACTGGCAGTAACACAACTTGTTGATTTCCAGTACTTCCATGTTGTGCCAGATGTGCATTCCGTGTCATCTTTCACACACCTGTATTATATCACGCTTGTCAAGAGGGGGGATAAGTTCAAAAATCAAAATGACAGGTAAAAATGTAAGGGTTACTTGTTGGTTGGCAAAACATATAACGAGGCTTTAGCCTCACCCAAAGCCCTGCCCCGGGCGACCCTAAAGGGTCGTACTACAGGGGAGACGAATCATGCGCCAACGCTTTATTAAATTGTTCACCAATGTAGTGTGAGGCTTTAGCCTCGCCTCAAACCACGCCTCGGGCGACCTTTCAAGGTCACCTACATTGTGCTGTCTTCGTATCGTGCCAGGGTGAATATAAGGTCAGCCAGGCGGTTGAGATATTTGAGAATCTCGTCGTTTTTAACTATACCAGCTTCCTTCAGCGCTACCACTCTTCTTTCGGCACGCCTGATGACTGTCCGGACGACATCCAAGGCTGCCGAGCCAGCAGAACCACCGGGGATAATAAACGCCTTAGGCATCTCGACTTTGGTTTCAAACTCTTCTATCAAAGCCTCCAATCTCTGCACCATCTCTGGAGTGACTGTTTTGCCTTTCTCTGCCAGCCTGGCATAATGCCCATCTGGTGTTGCCAGCTCAGCTCCAACCACAAACAGTTCTTGCTGCAGGCTGAAAATAATATTTTTAATTTCGGGGCGACAGAAGTTACAAGCCAATCCTAAAAAGGATACGGCCTCGTCTATAGTGCCATAGGCTTCGCATCTAGGGTCGGATTTAGCCACCCTGTCGCCAAAAAGCAGGCTGGTTTCTCCGCTGTCACCTTTTTTGTTGAAAGTCTTCATGGTCTATTTCCTTTCTTCAATTGGTCACTTATGTAGTGCGAGGCTTCAGCCTCGCCGCAAACCACGCCTCGGGCGACCTTAAAAGATCGCACTACAATCTCCGCATGTCATCCTGGGCGGAGTGAAGGAACTCAAAACTGTGTGAGGTTCTTCGTCGCTTAGCTCCTCAGAATGACATTAAATGAGGGGCTCCTCAGAGATGTCAATGAGAAGGCCTCAGAATGACGGTAAGAAGGCTATGGTTTGTGCTGCAATATAACTCCTTTCTCGGCGAGTTGGCTGATTTCTGCCTCGCTATATTCCAGTTCCTTCAAGATTTCGATGGTATGTTCTCCAAGTAATGGAGGCCGGCGCCTGACTTGGGGCATCGTCTCCGAGAAGGTGAGAGGCGTCCGTCCGATTTTGATGTTCCCCAGTTCAGGATAGTAACAATCGAGAATCATACCCCGGTCTACTACCTGCGGGTCGTCAATCATCTCGCCCACACTGAGAAGTGGCCCACAGGTAACGTCAGCGGCCATCAATTTTGTCATCAACTCCTGGCTATCCTTTTGCTTCAATATCTGACTCAGCGTCTTCACCAGCTCCTCTCGGTTCTGCAGCCTGGTGGTGTTAGTGGCGTAGCGAGGGTCATCAACCAGGTTATCCAAGCCGAGTGCCTGGCAAAAACTCTTCCATGCCCTCTCGGTGGAAACCCCGATGAAAATGAATCTATCCTTAGCCTCGAAGACCTGGTAGGGAACAAACCCAAGATTAGCTGAACCCAGCCGAGTCGGGTTCTGGCCGGTCAAGGCATAGCTGGTTATGAAGTGAGACATATAAAAAACCGCAGTATCAAATAAAGCCACGTCTATCCTTTGCCCTTTGCCGCTTTCTTGTCGGTGCAGCAACGCCACGGTGATAGCATAAGCCCCGAACATACCGGCGCCGTAATCAATCGTCGAGGCTGCCGTTCTTACCGGTGGTCGGTCGGGCTCTCCAGTTGCCAGCATCATACCCGACATAGCCTGGGCTAACGGGTCATAGCCTGGGCGCTCGCGGTAAGGTCCGTTTTGACCGAAGCCGGAAATCGAGCAGTATATTATAGTTGGGTTTATCTGGCTGATAGCATCGTAGCCCAGGCCAAGCCTGTCCACGGTGCCCGGTGTGAAGCTTTCCACGAGGATATCAGCCTTAGCGGCTAATTTTAGAGCTATCTGGCGACCTCCTTCAGCGCGCAGGTCCAAAGCCACGCCCCGTTTATTCCGGTTAAGGTTGACGAACATGATTCCACCACCGGTATAGCGGAAAGTTTCACCGGTGAAAGGTTCAATCTTAACCACGTCGGCACCCATATCAGCTAAGAGCATGGTGCAGCAAGGGCCAGCAGCAGCATGGCTCAAGTCCAGCACTCTCATTCCATCCAAAGGTAGCATGTTATACGCCTTGCTCTATTAAATTGTTCACCAATGTAGTACGCCCCCCGATTTATCCCGACTTATCGGGATTTATCGGGGGATAGCCCTCACCCCAACTCCCACCCCAGGCGACCTTAAAAGGTCGCACTACATCATTTGTAAGCCCAAGTCAATTAGAACATGGCCTGCCCGCCGTTGACACTGAGGGACTGTCCGGTGATGTAATTTGCCTCGTCTGAAGCAAAGAAGCAGACTGCGGCGGCTATATCCTCAGGGGTAGCCAACCGACGGAATGGTATCGCCTTTATCATTTTCTCTTTCAATTCGGGGGCAAAAGCCATGAGGTCGGCGATCATCTGGGTGTCAACAAGGCCAGGGCAAACGCAGTTGATATTTATATTGTAGCGTGCCATCTCTCTGGCCAGTGTTTTGGTAAGACCAGCTACCCCGGCTTTTGCCGCGGTATACGATGCCATGGTAGTCAAGCCTATCCTGCCGGCATCTGAGCTGATATTGACTATTTTCCCATAGCCTTTCTTTACCATCTCTTTAAGGACAGCCTGGGAGCAAAGAAGTGTGCTCTTTAGGTTTAGGGCAAGCAGCCTGTCCCATTCCTCCTCCTTCGTGTCTAAAAAAGGCTCGAAGGTGAACAAACCGACATTGTTGACCAATATGTCTATTTTGCCGAACTGCTCAATTGTGGTCTGGGCCATGCGGCTAACATCTTCGGCTTTGGTCATATCTGCTACTATGTCTATTGCCTGCCCGCCGTCTTTTTTTATGCTCTCCACCGTATCCTTCAATGTATCCGGGTTCTTGTCCACTACCACTGCCTTCGCTCCTTCTTTAGCCATCCTGACGGCGATAGCTTTTCCAATACCTCTGCCACCTCCGGTCACTATGGCCACCTTATCACTGAATCTCATTTTTTCACCTCAATAGCTAGTTTAGAACACGTGGCTTAACCCCACAAAGCCTGAGCCACATCGTCCAGGCCAAGCTCGAGTAGCTTCTTTTTGCTGGGTTTGCTGGTGCTGGTGTCCCAATCCCTGGCGACGAGATAATCTCGAAGCAATGTATTGAAGTCCACCGATTTTCCTGCGGTGGGCCCAGCCTCCAGTGGAGGGTTGCCGGCGATCCTGCCCGGGACTTTAAAATCAGCAGTGCTTATGCCTTCACGGGCATTAAATGCCTGCCGTATGTTGGCAATCCTTTCCCCCGCCTTCAACAGGTCATCCATGCTGTAATTCCAGCCTGTGGTCAGATTTATAAGCTCGGTGAGAGCGCTGGCATCCATGAAGCCTAATCCGAACATGCACATACCGCTGCAAGATACGACATGCATCAGGTCTTTGCCCATTTTGTTGGCTGCGCCACGGCCAGCGATAGACTGGCGGTCAAAGGTGGGGAATTCCATGCCGCTGGCGGGCTTGGTACTGTAGTTGCCTTGGGTATGGCGAGCCGGCGTGCTGTCAACATAGGAGATGGCATAGTTCATAAACCGCTTCGGGTCGTGCATTGGTACTTCCTGACCATGTATGTGGATGGCGAACTCTTCGGCTCCTTTGCCTATTTGCTGTGCTGCCATCTTGACTCCATCGGCAAGCACTTTTCCAATGCCCTCCCTCTTGGCCAGCTTTTCGGTCATCTCCACAATGGCTTTGTGGTTGCCCCATCTGAGCTCGATGCCATCGGTGTCCTTGTTGTTGATTAATCCATTCTCGTAGCATTCTATAGCGAAGGCTATTGTGGAACCAGCAGAGATGGTATCCAGTCCGTAGCGGTTACATATGTCGTTGACCTTTATTATAGACTCGAGGTTATCGTTCAAGCACATGGAGCCGAAAGACGCCAGAGTCTCGTATTCCGGCTTATGCACCTCCGGCGGATAGTTGTATTGACCTGTGCTCGGCTTCATCAGGCCGCCGCAGGCAACGGGACACTGCCAGCACCCATATTTACGCTCCTGCAAATTGATTACGCTCTGGTCGCTTATGGCTGTGGCATTGGGAAAATCGATTCCAGTCCCCTTCCAGTTTTTGACTGGAGCGTCACCGACCCGGACGAACGTTGCCATGCCGCCGCAGGTGCCGAATTGGCGGTATATCTCCACAGTGCCTCCCAGTTGTCCGAGGTACTTCGTCCTTGCCGCCTTAAGCTCTGTCTCGTGGGCTATAGGAACTTTTTGATTGCCACGTACAGCTATAGCCTTGAGCTTCTTTGACCCCATAACTGCACCCAGGCCAGAACGGCCAGCAGCCCTGCCCTTATTGTTGATGATGCAGGAGATGAGCGACTTACTCTCTCCCGATGGGCCGATGCAGGCAATCCTGACTTCATTACCCAGCTCAGCCTGAAGTAAAGATTCAGTTTCCCACGTATCCTTGCCCCATAATTTGTCTGCTTTTTTCAGTTCGGCTTTGCCATCATTGATGGAGAGGTAAACGGGGTCAGGTGAAATGCCTGTGACGAAGATGGCATCATAACCGGCGAATTTCAGATGTGGACCGAAATCACCTCCAGAGTTGGCATCTCCCCATGTCCCGGTGAGCGGTGACTTGCCCACCGCAATGTACCTCGAACCGAAGATGGCAGGTGTGCCGGTGAGGATACCGGTGGCCAGTCCCAGCATGGCATTCGGTCCAAGCGGGTCTATTTTGGCTTTCTGCTGACTGAATACTATTCTGGCGCCGAGACCATAGCCGCCGAGGAAATCCCGGTACATACTCTCTTCCTGAGACTCCTCCCATATCCTGGCTTTTGTCAGGTCAACGAAGAGAATTTTACCCATGTAGCCGCCAGCCATTGGTTCACCTCCTAAAACTTGATACGCAGTAAGCAGTGCCTACTTGGCTTTTTAAACAAGGCAGACAGCTTATTATACCTTGAAGTCTTAAGATGTCAATCTTGATTGGTAAATTTAGGATGTAGTGCGAGGCTAAAGCCTCGCCCGTAGGCCCCGCCCCGAGCGACCTTAAAAGGTCGCACTACATGTATGAACCTAGTTTCCTCCTCTCGCTTGACAGGAGAGAGCCGGGTGATGGTGAACACCCCTTCGTTTGACACTCAATCTGGCTTTCTGTTAAACTGCCAACAGGGTGGATAAGGAATCAACGGAGACCTTACCTACTGAAACTACGACCAAGGGACTGGTCGAAGTCTTCACCGGGGAAGGTAAAGGTAAGACATCGGCAGCTCTGGGAGTGGCTCTCCGTGCTCTAGGACAGGGCCTGCGAGTACACATCGTTTTCTTTATGAAAGGCGACTTCCCCTACGGAGAACAGAAAATACTGTCTGAGTTGTCCAACATTACTTTTGAGAGATTTGGCTTTCAGGATTTTGTTGATCCGGCTAATGTTAAGCCGGAAGAGAAAGAAGAAGCTCAAAAGGCTTTAGAAGCTGCTAGAAGAGCCATGCTCAGCCAGAAATACAATGTGGTCATCCTCGATGAGGCAAATGTGGCTGTGGCCTGGAAGCTGGTTGATATTGACGATGTGATAAAGCTAGTACGCGACAAGCCAGAAAAGGTGGAACTTATCCTTACTGGCCGTTATGCCGACCCGAGGCTGATTGAGCTGGCCGATTTGGTTACCGATATGGTTAAGGTAAAACATCCCTATGATAAGGGAGTGCTGTCTCGCAAGGGTATTGATTACTGAGAGCACTAGCAACGCTTTTTTGTCATTCTGAGCCCCCTGGGCGAAGAATCTAGATTCTTCATCGCCCCGATGCAATCGGGACTCCTCAAAATGACAGGGCGAAGGGCTCGGGGTGACAGAGATTTGAAGGGAGGGATTGGAATGTTAGGGCAACGAAAGAAAGAAGAACTGGAAAGAAAAGCCAGTCAATGGGATGTCAAATCGCAACTTTTTTTGGAAAGACAGCATTCATTTGTCACCACCTCCGGCGTTCCCGTTGAGCGCCTCTACACACCACTCGACACTGCCGAAATGGATTATCTCCAGGACCTGGGCTTCCCCGGCGAGTATCCTTTTACCCGCGGTGTCCATTACACCGGCTATAGAGGCAAGCTGTGGACGATGCGCATGTTCGCTGGTTTCGGCTCTGCCGAGGAGACCAATGCTCGCTACAAGTATCTTCTGGAGCATGGTGAGACCGGGCTCAGCGTCGCCTTTGACTTCCCGACCTTAAATGGTTTCGATACGTCTGACCCTGAGGCCAGAGGAGAATTTGGCAAGTGCGGTGTGGGCATTTCTTCTCTGGCTGACATGGAAATACTGTTTGATGGCATTCCCATCGATGAGATAACTACCTCTATGACCATAAATGGGCCGGCTGCGGTTATCTGGGCGATGTATCTAGCTAATGCTCAGAAACAAGGCATTCCTCTGGAAAAGCTAGGCGGCACCATACAGAACGATATACTGAAGGAGTATATGGCGCAGAATGCCTTTATCTTTCCACCTAAGCCGTCTATGCGCCTTATCGTGGACACATTCGAATTCGGTATGAAGCGGGTACCACGCTGGAATACCATCAGCATCAGCGGCTACCACATACGTGAAGCCGGAGCTACCGCCGTCCAGGAGTTAGCTTTCACCTTAGCCGATGGTCTTGCCTATGTTCAGGCAGGCATCGACCGCGGGTTAAAGGTGGATGATTTCGCTCCCAGGCTCAGTTTTTTCTTCAACTGTCACAACGATTTCTTTGAGGAGATTGCCAAGTTCCGTGCTGCTCGCCGCATCTGGGGGAGGGAGATGAAGGAAAGGTTCAACGGTGGCGAACGCGCCCAATGGCTCCGCTTTCACACCCAGACTGCTGGCTGCTCGTTGACTGCCCAGCAGCCGGAAAATAACATCGTCCGCACCACTATTCAAGCTCTGGCCGCTGTCCTCGGTGGCACACAGTCCCTGCACACCAATTCCATGGATGAAGCTCTTGCCCTACCCTCGGAGAAAGCGGTGACCATTGCCTTGCGGACACAGCAGATTATCGGTCATGAAAGTGGCGTGGCCAACACCATTGACCCCCTTGGTGGTAGCTATTTTGTAGAGCACCTGACAAATCAGACAGAAAAAGCTGCGTATGAGTATTTTGCCAAGATAGACTCGTTAGGTGGAGTCATACCAGCCCTGGAAGCCGGCTTCTTTCACAGGGAAATCGCCGACTCGGCTTACCGCTACCAGCAGGAGATAGATAGCAAGAAGCGCACTGTTGTCGGCGTCAACGACTATGTTAGGGATGAGCCGATTACAATTCCCATTCTTGAAATGGATAAAGAAGGTGAGAGACGGCAACTGGAACGGCTCAGCCGACTGCGCCGAGAAAGGGACAACGAGCTGGTTTCGACCAGACTCGAAGCTTTGCGTCAGGTTGCTCTAGGCAACGAAAATCTCATGCCTTATCTCATTGATGCTGTAGGCGCCTATGCCACTTTGGGCGAAGTTTGTGGTGTGCTCCGCAAGGTTTTCGGCGAATACAGATTGCCGGCGATGGTGTAAACCAAGTCAAAAATCAAATATCAAAATGAGAATGTTTAGCAACATTGTAGCCCGTCGGGTAGGCGAGAGCATCTGCTCTTGCCTAGCGAAAGATTGGAGCGGATGCTCCAATCTACCCAGTGACATAAGCAGAGTTAATAAACACTCTCCATTTGTCATTTTGACTTTTTCCCGATTTATCGGGAAGAATCTCAGAGCCCCTTCGCTTCGCTCAGGGTGACAAGAGGGGCTCAGGACAACATAGGGGATAAGCAGAAAAAATAAAAGGAGGGCAAGATGAATTTAACTCTAAGTGTCATTAAGGCTGACATCGGTGGTTATGTCGGCCACTCCAGTTCACATCCGGATGTTCTGGATAAAGCCGAAAAGTGTATAGCAGCGGCTAAGAAGTCCGGGCTGCTCATCGACTACCACGTCACCAGATGCGGTGATGACCTTCAGTTGATAATGACTCACCAGCATGGGGAGAATGATGAGAAAATTCATAATCTGGCCTGGGACACTTTTGTCGCCTGCACCAACATAGCCAAAAAGCTAAAGCTGCACGGTGCTGGTCAAGACATGCTGGCTGATGCCTTCTCCGGGAATGTCAAGGGCATGGGCCCCGGGGTTGCTGAGATGGAGTTCAAGGAGCGCGACGCCGAAACCATAATTATCTTTATGGCGGACAAAACCGCCTCGGGCGCCTGGAATCTGCCTCTGTATAAAATTTTTGCCGACCCGTTTAACACCATCGGCCTGGTCATCGCTGGCAATATGCACGGCGGTTTTTCCTTCGAGGTTCACGATGTCAAGGAGAGCAAGAAGATAGTTTTCAATGCTCCTGAGGAAATCTATGATATGCTGGTTTTTATGGGGGCACCCAGCCGCTATGCTGTAAAAGCTGTATATCATCGGGAGAGCGGTGAAATAGCCGCTGTCTCCTCCACGCAGAAACTAGCTCTGATTGCTGGCAGATATGTTGGTAAAGACGACCCGGTGTGTATTGTCCGCTCTCAGGGTCAGTTCCCGGCTGTAGGCGAAGTTCTGGAGCCCTTTGCCCATCCCAATATTGTGGAAGGGTGGATGAGAGGTTCACACCACGGTCCGCTGATGCCTGTCGCTGTTAGAGAGAGTAACCCAACTCGTTTCGATGGCCCGCCTAGGGTGATTGCTGCTGGCTTTCAACTTTCAGGAGGTAAGCTGGTGGGGCCACTTGATATGTTCGATGACCTGGCTTTTGACAATGCTCGCAGAGAGGCCGGTGTTATCGCTGACTTCCTACGTAATCTTGGGCCTTTCGAACCTCATCGTCTGCCTCTGGAAGAGATGGAATATACTACCATGCCCCAGGTGATGAAAAAGCTCCAGGGAAGGTTCAAGAAAATCTAATTGATGGTGTTTATTTTGTCCTTCCGCGGAAGGATGACGTGGCGCTCTCGGGATTAAATGTAAAAATCAAGCATCAAAATGCAAGATGGCAAATCAAAGGTCAAAAGTAAGGATGTGGCTTCAAGCCAGTTCGCGTCTACAGAATGGCGTTTTTTCACTTTTACCTGTCATCTTGATTTTTGGTCTTTGAATTTTGGTGTCCCTGCAAACGAGAGATTTTTCTCCCGATAAATCCCGATAAGTCGGGATAAATCGGGATCAGAATGACATTGACGGATGAGGGAAAATGCTGAAGTTATTACTGGCTACTACCAACCAGGGAAAAGCCCGCGAGTACCGCCATCTGTTCAAAGGTCTGCCCTTTGAGCTGGTGACCCCAGCCGAGGAGGGTATAAATACAGCTGTGGAGGAAAATCATCCTAGTTATGAGGAGAATGCCAGGCTGAAAGCTATGGCATACGCCAGAGCAAGCCACCTTATTACACTAGCTGACGATTCAGGTGTCGAAGTTGATGCCTTAGGTGGTGAGCCCGGTATCCGCTCCGCTCGTGCTGCTGGCGATGAAGCCAGCGATAAAGACAGAGTTGCTCATCTTCTAGCCAGACTGAAAGACGTTCCCTGGGAAAAACGAACAGCTCGCTTTAAATGCGTGATTGCCATAGCTGCCCCTGAAGGAGAAATTTACCTGTGTCAAGGAGAGTGCCAGGGCTTGATTGCCTTTGAACCCAGAGGCGAGAACGGATTTGGCTATGACCCCGTTTTTTACCTCCCAGAATTTGACAAAACAATGGCTGAGTTACCCTTCGAGATAAAAAATCAAATCAGTCACCGTGGCAGAGCTGCACGTGAGGCGTACAGAGTACTGGAGCGGCTGGCAGAGAAAGTAAAACTATGACTGGACTTTCTGACCCCTTCAATCGCCCAATTAATTATTTGCGTATCTCGGTGACCGACCGCTGCAACCTGCGTTGCGTCTACTGCATGCCTGCCGAGGGCATCGGCCTATTGCCACAAGGCGAGATCCTCAGCTACGAGGAGATAGTTACCATCGCCCGGCTAGCTGCTGAGCTGGGCATCAACAAGCTCAGGCTCACCGGCGGTGAGCCATTGGTCAGAGCCAAGTTGCCTGAACTGGTAGCCATGCTGGCTGAAATTGGTGGCATTGATGATATCTCATTGACCACTAATGGGGTTCTCCTTAAGGAATGTGCCAGTGAACTCAAGCAGGCTGGCTTAAAGCGGGTTAACGTCAGTCTGGATTCCTTAAATCGAGATAAGTTTGAGCGTATCACCCGCTATGATAAGCTGGGCGGGGTGCTCAAGGGCATCGAGGCAGCTAAAGTTTGTGGTTTGAATCCGGTGAAAATAAACATGGTAGTCATGCGCGGCATAAATGATGATGAGATCCTGGACTTTGCCAATTTGACCATCACCGAAGGTTGGCATGTCCGTTTTATTGAGTTGATGCCTTTTGCTGCAGATAATCCTCCCCACGGTCACTCCACCGGTGGCAGTGTTGAGCTTTCGCCTCAATTTATGTCGGCTGATGAGATAAAGGGACGTCTCATCAGTTTGGGTGAACTGGAGCCATCCCTGCCGATTACTGGAAATGGCCCGGCCAAGTATTTCCGTCTTCTCCAAACTAGTGGTAGTATCGGCCTCATCACCCCGGTTAGCCAGCACTTCTGCTTTAATTGCAACCGCCTTCGCCTTACCGCCGAAGGTAAACTCCGTCCCTGCCTGCTCAGCGACCAAGAGATTGACCTCCGCCAGCCACTGCGCAGCGGTGCCTCGCCTGAAAAACTAAAGAAAATCATAACTGAGGCTATTCAGTCTAAGCCCAAGCAGCACCAGCTATCTCAAGGGCGCGTCTCTGGAAAACGCCTTATGTCTCAGGTAGGAGGTTAGGCATGGCTTCGTCGCCGGATATCCGCATGGTAGACGTCGGTGGGAAACCGGTTACCAAAAGGCAGGCTGTGGCTAAGGGCAGGGTGGTGATGCAGGCAGCGACTTTAAAGCTGCTGAAACGGGGCAAGCTGCCCAAAGGGGACGTTTTGGCTGCGGCTCGCGTTGCTGGCATCATGGCGGCTAAAGAAACTCATCGCCTCCTCCCCTTATGTCACCCGCTGCTCATCGAGGATGTAAATGTCGAGTTCTCCATAGACGAGCGAGCCTCAGCGGTAGAAGTCACAGCTATAGTTAAAGGCAGTGGCAAGACTGGCTTCGAGATGGAGGCTCTAACCGCCGTAGCCATAAGCGGACTTACTATTTATGATATGTGCAAAACTGTTGACCAGAAGATGCGTATGGAGAGTATCCGCCTTACTCAAAAAAGCGGTGGCAAAAGCGGCACTATCACATATGAATAGTTTGAATGGTGGATTATTTTGGTGTACATTTACAAAACCCCCCTTGATTTCTAGTAGGGCTCGATGTATACTATAGTTAGCAGGTAACTTGATGGGGCAGGAAATCAATTCACCGTTTAGATATGCAGGCGGGAAGTTCTACGCCCGCAAGCTCATTATTGAGCATATACCTCAACACTCATATTATGTCGAGCCATTGGCGGGCGGTGCGTCTATCTTCTTTGCCAAATACAAAGTCGAAAACAATTGGTTGAATGATATAGATGAGGATTTGATGAATTGCTTTGCGATAATTAGGGACCATCCAGAAGAACTTATCGCCAGATTGAAAGACGAAGAGGCCACAAAGGATAGGCATGCTTTTTATAAAAATGAATTCAGGCCAAAAACAGATTTTGATAGAGCTGTTAGGTGGTTTTATCTAAACCGTACTTCTTACTCTGGTATTATGAATATGCAAAATTGTTATTGGGGCTACGGCGATAAGTACAGTATGCGCCCAGCAAATTGGCCAAGGAATATTCGCCAAACATCGCTGAAGTTGCAGAACGTGAAACTTACGTCGCTTGACTTTGAAGAAGTCATAAATGAAGCAGAGGATGGAACCTTTCTATTTGTTGATCCTCCATATTTCAACACAGACCAAGACAAGTTCTACGCGCACACGTTCACGCGAGATGACCATATCAGACTCTACAATGTACTGAGAAAAAATGCCAATAGACTAATGTTTTTGCTTACTTATGATAATAGCTATGAGGTTAGGGAATTATATGGGTGGGTACAAGAGATACTCGAGAAAGAGTGGAACTACACAATTAACAGGACAGATGACCAAAAAAATGGCACTAATCGTAAAGGCACGAGGTATAAGGGCAAAGAATTGTTCATACTGAACTATAATTCTGTTGCTTTAGCCTCTATGCAATTACCTCTTTTCTCGAAATCATAAGACGACAAATCGCTTAAAGAGGATAGGAGATTCCTCAATTGATACCCAGCCGTTTGTTGGCTTTGCTGTTTTGGCATCAAAGTAGATAACAGGATAATTTGGGATAAAACCGCAATTGGTTTTGTTTTTACATTTACCTCGGGTGCAAACGACTCCAGTATTGGGTCTTGCAGCAATGTCCTGAGTCCTGACTACATACATTCTATGGAAAGCGAAATCTTTGAGACTTTCGTGACTTGGGGGTCCTATCTTGATTAAGAAATCCTTCTCCCTCTCCTTTGGTTTCCATTCAAACAATCCAGTTTTCCTATCCGTTCTGTAAAAGGCATTGCCAATTGAGGTTACAACGACATCGAAATCTGCTGGTAAGTATTGGTCGTTATGAATGGATAACACTTTTTCGCCAACGCCTAGCTTTGGAGCTATTTCTTTGACTTTGGCAGCCCCAAGTGTTCGGCTCCGCATACATTTCACCTTGATTTCGTTATGGCCGTCTGTGTACAATCGATATCCTTCTTTCTTCGACAACTTACACTCCACGCGTATAACCCTTCCTGTGCGTTTGTGCAGAACTCGGATATCTGTATCATGAAAGCTTGCCTCTTCCATACCGGCTTTACTTACCTTCCACTCATTCTTAGGAAGAATTTCCTGCAAGGCTGTCATCACAGAGAACTCAAAAGCTTTACCCCGAATCATGGGTACAACTTTAGGCTCATAGAGTGTTTCTGCGAGATAAAAAATAGGGATGTTGTATTTCTCGCAATATCCTTCTACTTTTTGTTGCCAATTATCATTCATAGACTAAAAATCTTTGAAGAAATTGCTGATGTTTAGATTGAGAGCTTTACATATCTTCTCTATGTTTTCGAGTGTTATGTTTTTCTCGGCTCTTTCTATCATGCCGATATAAGTCCGATGGAGGTTCGCACGTGAGGCTAGTTCTTCTTGTGACAGGTTCAACCTAACCCGTTCATGTCGCACTTTCTGCCCAAATCTAACTAGAATTTCCTTCTTCATAAAGGTTTCTATTTGTAGTATAAACCGAATGCGATCTTTAGTTCTACATACTATAGTTAGCACTATAACTATTTTGGCAGTTCGGCAGTGAGTATTGCGAGCCATATTTAGCAGCCGAGGAAATCGTATTATTTGTTGAAAATGACTCATTACATTAGAATCAGACCGACCGATTGACTTACCCTTGCGGGCGGGGTATACTTTGACACTACAACTGTTGGGGGGTGTCATATGAAGTTGTCCTGCCTTCAAGAGAATCTTAATAAAGGGTTGGCCATAGTCAGCCGAGCTGTAGCCACCAGAACTACCTTACCTATTACCCAGAATGTCCTCATAGCTACCGACCAGTCTCGTCTTAAGCTGGCTGCCACCAATCTGGAGATAGCCATCAGTTGCTGGGTTGGTGCCAAAATAGAAGAGGAAGGCGCTATTACCATCCCCGCTCGGCTTCTCACCGAATTTATCAGTTCTCTCCCCAACGACCGTATTGATATTGCCCTGACTCAGCGCACCCTCCAGCTTAAATGCGCCCGTTATGAGGCTCGAATTAACGGCCTTGATGCTCAAGATTTTCCACCGATTCCTCAGGTCGGCGACGGCATAGCCACCAAAATTGAGGTTGGAGCTTTGCGAGAAGGAATCAACCAGGTCACTTTTGCTGCAGCTACTGAAGAATCCCGCCCCGTGCTTACCGGAGTCCAGCTTGAATTCGATGGAGATAAACTGGCTCTGGCGGCTGCCGATGGTTTCAGATTAGCCGTCCATAATACCACTCTCCTGTCGCCAGTCAAAGACAAGACTGCCATAATCGTGCCGGCACGAGCCTTAAATGAATTAAACCGCTTCCTCACCGACCAGGAAGAGCCGGTTGAAATCACCGTAAATCAGCAAAAGAGTCAGGCTTTATTCCGTCTCAAGAACATAGAGATGGTGTCTCAGCTTATTCAAGGCAATTTCCCTAACTACTCTCAGCTTATCCCACAGAGCTATGTCACTCGGGCTGTTGTTGACCGGGCTGAGTTCTTGCAGACTGTCAGGATGGCATCAATTTTCGCCCGCGATGGCAGCGGTATCGTCCGACTTGTCGTTACCCCTGGTGTTGAGCTTACCCCGGGTAAAGTGAATATCTCAGCCCGAGCTGAAGAAGTCGGCGATAACGTAAGTGAGATAGATGCTTTGATTGATGGTGAGGCGGCCAAGATTGCTTTCAATGCCAAATATCTCGCCGATGTCCTCTCTGTCCTACACCAGAAACAGGTTGGTCTGGAGACCACCACATCCTCCAGCCCTGGGGTCATCCGCCCTGTCGGCGCCGACAACTACATCCATGTTGTCATGCCCATGTTTGTCCAGTGGTGAGAAAGTTCGCCATTATTCTGGCTAATATAGCTGTGACTTTTTAAGGTTGCTCAACGGGTTGGGTATGGCAAGGCTAAAGCCTCGTAACTGCTTCAGGCCGAGCACGATAAGATAAGAGGTAGTTTTATGCCTAAGGTTAATACGGTGCTGGGGTCGGTTTCTGCTGATGAGCTTGGTGTGACTTTAATTCATGAGCATCTGGCTTTAGGGTATCTGGGGTGGGAGTGCGATGCGATGGCTCCACCCTATGACCGGGAAACAGCCGCCACGACTTGTGTCGAGGCTTTGAAGGAGGCTAATGCTTATGGACTGAAGACGCTGGTTGATGCTACTGCTAGCGACATCGGCAGAGATATAGAGCTGCAGAAAATTGTCTCCGAGAGACTGGGCATAAACATCGTCTGTGCCACCGGTATGTACACCGAGAGGTATGGAAAGCCCGGCTACCTTAAGTTTCGCAGCCAGGTGTATGACATCACCGCCGAGGTATATGAGACATATGTGAAGGAGATTACCCAGGGCATCGGAAATACGGGTGTTAAAGCAGGTGTCATCAAAGTAGCTACGGGACATGGCAAGATAACTTCTTATGAAGAGAAGATACTTAAGGCAGCAGCCAGGGCACAGAAGGAGACAGGTGTGCCCATTATCAGCCACACTGAGGCTGGAACCATGGGGCCGGAGCAGGCTGACCTGCTAATTTCTGAGGGGGCAGACCCGAGACGTATAGCAATCGGGCACATGTGCGGCAACGCTAACCTGCAATACCATCTATCCGTTCTGGAAAAGGGGGTTTACATAGCCTTTGACCGACTGGGTATTGACATGCTCTTCCCGGACAAACTGAGGAAGGCATGCCTTATGGGTCTGCTCGGCATCGGCTACGCTGACAAAATCCTGCTTTCTCAGGATTACTGGCCCTACTGGCTGGGCCGTCCTTTTGAGCTGCCGGAGCTGGCAAAACCGCTTCTTGCTAACTGGTCATACGTCCACGTGTTCAAGAACATCATCCCGGCGCTCAAAGAGGCGGGTGTCACCGATGACAAGGTTAATACCATGATGGTGGATAACCCGCGACGCTTGTTTGGTGAAGAGTAGGTTAATATGACACGTTCTGAGGACAACCTAAATCATGACTGCTTAAGGCAAAACCCTAAAGTGAAGGCGCAGCACGAGAAATTTGACTTCTAACCAAAAAACCACTAAACTGTGCCTTTCGGACTGATAAAGCATGTAGTTGCGGGGCTTTTCCACAACCTGGGCCGTGGGATAGCCATGTCGGGACAGGAGCCCCGCCCAAAGCGACCCTAAAGGGTCGCACTACATTGGTCAATTAACTAGACTAATGATAGGTTAATAACAAATGAAACGATACGAACTGGAAGTGGCAAAGCGGGAAGTGACGGGCAAGAAAGTGAGATTCCTGCGCCGTCAAGGCATAACTCCCGGCAATATCTATGGACACGGAATCGACTCCACCGTGGTAAATGTAGACACCAAAAGTCTGAAGCACCTGCTGGCTAATGTGGGCAAAACCGACCTCATCTCCCTCAAAATCGCCGATTCAAAGGCCCCGGTGCTGGCTCTGGTTCGCGATGTGCAAAGGAATCCGCTCACCGACGAGTTCCTCCATGTGGATTTCTATCACGTCAAGATGACCGAAAAGATAAAGGTGGACGTCCCTCTAGTATTCGTCGGCGAGGCACCGGTGTTGGACAAAATCAAAAATGCCTCCGTGCTTCACCTCATTGACTCACTGCATATTGAAGCCCTGCCTGACCACTTGCCGCACAGCCTCGAGGTTGACCTATCAAGCCTTGAAGAGCTTGACAGTGCAATCCACGTCAAAGATATAAGACTTGGCGATGGTATAACCCTCCTCAGCGACGCCGAACAGATGGTGGTCAAGGTGGTCGAGGCTCGTAAAGAGGTCGAGGTAGCTCCAGTCGAAGCCGTGGTTGCGGAAGAGGTAGAGGAAGTGGCGGCAGAAGAGGCTGAGGCGGAGTAGCACTCTCCTAAGTCGTACGTGACAAACATTGTAGAGGCCAACTTTCAGGTCGGCCTTTCTATTTGGACAAGATAATGTACTTCAACCTTCCAATGTCTTCTGTGGCTTGGTTCAGGAATAATCGTCAGGAATCACCCTCAGCTATGGTCTCGAACGAAGCCCTTCAGTGCCTTAAGGTATGGCTCCATGCCGCCGAGGAAAATGGTGTTGTGGTCGACACCGGGGATTACTAGCAATCGTTTGTCTTTAGCGGCGATATTCTGGTAAAGCGACTTGCCTTCAGCAAGAGGTACAATCTGGTCATATTCGCCATGAATAACCAAGGTGGGAATGGAAATCTGGCGAACAAGTCCCAGGCTGGAAGGCGTATCCGGAACATCAATACCCA
>Ga0194112_10004611_pt1 | contig 18789 bp, 17 predicted proteins | sample TA2MahC400mmetaG_FD_146191 | JGI IMG/M metagenome (GOLD analysis project Ga0194112, IMG submission 146191) | Freshwater microbial communities from Lake Tanganyika, Tanzania - TA2015016 Mahale Deep Cast 400m | ecosystem: Environmental > Aquatic > Freshwater > Lake | place: Tanzania: Lake... | reverse complement strand
GATGGGGTAGGAGTCCCTGGTCACCACCTTGCCCCGCTCGTCCACCGGCTCACCCAGGGCGTTGAACACCCGGCCCAGGGTGGATGGCCCAACCGGCACACTGATCGGCGCGCCGGTGGCGATGGCCGGAATACCGCGTTGCAGGCCGTCAGTGGTGTCCATGGCCAGGCAGCGCACGCCGTTGTTGCCGAGCTGCTGCTGCACCTCCAGGATCAGTGGGCTGCCGTCCCGGGGCACCTCGATCGCGTGGTAGATCTCAGGCAACTGCCCGGCCGGGAACTCCACATCCACCACCGGCCCCATGATTTGCGTGATCTTGCCTTCAATTAGCTCAGGCATTCTGCCCTCTCCGAATATCTTCCATCTCATGATCCTCGCGCTTTCGCCAACGCCTCCGCACCTCCCGCGATGTCCAGCAACTCCTTCGTAATCGCCTCCTGCCGCGCCTTGTTGTAGCTCAGTGTCAGCTCGGTGATCAGGTCGGTAGCTGCCTCGCGGGCGTTGCGCATGGCCACCATGCGTGCGCTCTGCTCGCTGGCGATGGACTCCAGCATGGCCTGGTAGATCTCCAGTTCAGTAAAGCGGGGTAGCACCTGCCCCAGAATGGCTTCAGGATTGGGTTCGTAGATATAATCCACACTGCCATGCGTGCCGCTTTCCCACACGGGCGCCAATGGCAGCAGGCGCACGATGGTCGGCCGCTGAACCAGGGTGTTGACGAAGCTGGTATAGGCCAGGTAGACGGCATCCCAGCGCCCATTCAGAAAGTCGTCAATGGCCACGCGGGCGACGGGCGACAGGTCTGGCATGGCGGGCCGGTCGGGGATGCCGGTGAATTCGGCCGCCACAGGGAAGCCGTAACGCATGAAGAAATCGCGGCCTTTCCGTCCCACCGCAATCAAGTTGTAGGGATACTCCTGCGTCTTGGTGAAATCCACCGCCTTGCGGATCATGTTGGCGTTGAAGGCGCCGCACAGGCCGCGGTCGGCCGTATAGACGATCAGGCCAACGGTCTTGACCTCTCGCTGCTCTAGCAGGGGATGGAGGGCGCCACCGCCGGCGTGCGCCTGGCGGGCCAGGGAGTGCAGCACTGCCAGGGCTTTCTCGGCATAGGGCCGCGAAGCCAACGTCTGCTGCTGCGCCCGGCGCATTTTGGAGGCCGCCACCGTCTCCATCGCCTTGGCGATCTGAGCGGTGTTGCGCACGCCGCGGATGCGTCGGCGGATCTCTCGTGCGGTTGCCATGCTATCCCACCTGTCGCTGCGCCTTGAAAGCGGTGATGGCGTCCCTGAGGTCCTGGGTGGTCTTCTCGCTGAGAGTCCTCTCGTTCATGATCGTCCGGCCGAGGTCCGGTCGCTGCGAGGCCATGAAGCGGCTGAAATCGGCCTCCCATGCCCTGACCTTGTCCACGGGCACGTCGTCCAGGAATCCATTCGTAGCCGCGAAGATGATCATCACCTGCTGATCGAGCGCCATCGGCTCGTACTGCGGTTGTTTCAGGATCTCGGTCAGGCGCTGGCCCAACTCAAGCTGGTTACGCGTTGATTTATCGAGGTCAGAGGCAAACTGGGCAAAGGCCGCCAGCTCGCGGAATTGCGCCAATTGCAGGCGCAGTTGGCCGGCCACCTGGCGCATGGCCCGCACCTGGGCAGCGCCGCCCACCCGGCTCACCGACAGACCGACGTTCACCGCCGGCCGAATGCCCGCGTAGAACAGGTCGCTCTCCAGGTAGATCTGGCCGTCGGTGATCGAAATGACGTTGGTGGGGACGTAGGCCGAGACGTCGCCGGCCTGGGTCTCGATGATCGGCAACGCGGTCAGCGAGCCGCCGCCGTGATCCGGGTGCATCTTGGCCGCCCGCTCCAGCAAGCGCGAGTGCAGATAGAAGACGTCGCCTGGGTAGGCTTCGCGGCCCGGGGGACGGCGCAGCAGCAGGGAAACCTGGCGATAGGCCCAGGCGTGTTTGGTCAGGTCGTCGTAGACGATCAGCGCGTCCTTGCCCTGCTCCATGAACTCCTCGCCCATCGCGCAGCCGGCGTATGGAGCGATGTACTGCATGGCGGCCGGCTCCGATGCCGATGCGACCACCACGATGGTATGCGCCATCGCGCCGTAGCGTTCCAGGGTCGCCACCACCTGCGCTACCTGCGCCAGCTTCTGGCCGATGGCGACGTAAATGCAGATCAGGTTCTTGCCCCGCTGATTGATGATCGTATCAATCGCCAGGGCGGTCTTGCCGGTCTGCCGGTCGCCGATGATCAGCTCGCGCTGGCCGCGGCCGATGGGGGTCATGGTATCAATGGCCTTGATGCCGGTCTGGACAGGGGTATCTACCCCCTTGCGGACGATCACGCCAGGCGCGATGCGCTCCACGAAGCGAGCACGGTCGGTCTTGATCGCGCCTTTGCCATCCACCGGCTGGCCCAGGGCATTCACGACCCGGCCGATCAGCGGGTCGCCCACCGGCACGGAAGCGATCTCGCCGGTAGCTGTCACCTGGTCCCCCTCCTCGATCTCGGTGTAGTCGCCCAGGATGATGATGCCGACGTTGTCCCGTTCGAGGTTGAAGGCCATGCCCATCGTGCCGGTCTTGGGAAACTTCACCAGCTCCATGGCGCGCACGCTGGCCAGACCGCTGGCGCGCGCGATCCCGTCGCCAACCTGGAGCACCGAGCCGACGTCCACGACGCGCACGGGCGCCTGGAAGCTGAGAATCTGTTGTTTAAGCTGTGCTACGAGATCTTCAGTGCGTACAGCCATGTATTGTCCCCTTCAGAAATGCGCAAAGCGAAAAACGCAAATGACCCCCCGTCACAAGCTTTCGTAGTCCATGAATTTCTTCAGCCGCACGCGCAGAAGTAGCACACGCTGCGACTCTTCATCCACCTGGTATGCGACGCGCCATTTGGTCGCCAGCCAAATGCGATAGATATTCGACTTCTCGCGTAATTCTTTGGCACGGAGAGGCGTCGGTTCCTGCTGCAACTCTCGGATTAACTGCCTGACCTCAGCTCGCACATAGCCAGGCAAACTCGCGATCTCCTTGCGAACCGGCGTAGGAACGTCAACCTGGTAACTCACCGCGCGCCTCCGCTCGATCCAGTTCGGCTTCGAAGTCCTCCCACGTCATCCAGGTCTCCGGCTTGTCGCCATAGACGTCCAGGACGGTCATCGCCTCGCGTAAGAGTTCATCGTCGCCCGCCGGATCGTCAGGCCCTTCCTGGCTCCAATCATCGAGGATCGAAGGCGTTATAGAACGCGTCGGCGGATAGGGCAAGCGCGCGAATTCCTCGCGCATCACTTCGCGCACGACGCGGCGCATCAGATTTTCGAGATCGGGCAAGCCGAAGCTGACCGTGGTTTCAACTGTGGTCGTACTCATCGTATTTACTCCTCTCGCCTGATCATTCTAACACCTGACGCACACAAATACAACAGTAACCAGTCAAATCAGGATTGAAAAGCCTTTAGTCTCCCATCGTCACGCCCAACGCCTGCTTCATCGCCGCCAGCTTTGTCGCGACGCTGCCGTCCATCAGCTTGTCGCCCACGCGCACGATCAGGCCGCCCAGGATGGCCGGATCTACCTTGTAGTGCACGTCCAGGCCTGCGCCGTGCTCTGCCGTCAGCCTGGCGACGAGCGCCTGTCGCTCCGCGTCGGTAAGCGGGATGGCGCTGATGACTTCGACGACTGCGGCTTCGGCCCGGCGCATCCGCTGGCGGAGCGCGGCCGCGATGTCGCCTGCCAAGGCCAGATCCCCGTGTTGGGCCAGCGCGTAGACCACGTTGCGCACCGGCAGGTCGGCGTCGGCAGGTAAAAGGCCGTCCAGAATCGGCTGGCGCTGGGTGAAGTCGGCGCTTTCGGCCTGGCCACGAGCCAACAGACTCGGATCAGCCGCCAGCCTGGCCGCCGCGCCCTCCAATGCGGCCAACCACCGTTCCAGCGCGGCTTCGTAGAAGGCCTGTGCGTAGCTGCTCACGCGATCGGGCGCGTCCATGGTCAATTTCTCCGCACGCTGCGCGGGACTTCGCGCACCGGGTCAGGCCCCAACTCCGCCAGGAATTGCCCGATCAGCCGGCGCTGCGTGCCTTCGTCCATGGCCTGACCGAGGACGCGTTCGGCGGCCAGCATGGAGAGGCCGGCGATCTGACTCTGAACTTCGGCCAGGATGTGCGCCTTTTCTTGCAACGCTTCGTCGCGCGCTTTCTGACGGATCGCTTCGGCCTCGCGTTGCGCATCCGCGACGATGGCGCTGCGGGTCTGCTCGCCCTGCTGCGCAGCCTGACCGATGATTTCCTGCGCCTTGCGCTGCGCCTCGACGATCTTGCGATCGTAGTCCTGCTGAGCCTTCGCTGCCGACTCGCGCGCGGCGTCTACGTCAGCCATGCTCCGCGCAATCCGTTCCTTGCGTTGGTTCAGCATATTCAAGATCGGCTTGTACAGCAGCATGTACAGCAGCACCGCTAACAAGCTGAAATTGATCAGTTGCGAGATCAGGAAACCCAGGTTGATCCCAAGCTTTTCCAAAGGCCCCCTCCTCGATTGCGGATTGCCGATTGCCGATTGGCGTCTCTCCTTGAGGATGGTCAATTCGCAATCCGAAATCCGAAATCAGACGAACTTGATGATCAGTGCGACGACCAGGGCGTAGATCGCGATGGCTTCGGCGAACACCATGCCCAAGACCATGTTGGTGCGGACGTCGCCGGCGGCCTCCGGGTTACGCCCGATCGCCTCCATGGCTTTGCTGCCCAGGATGCCGATGCCGATGCCCGGGCCGATGGCGCCGAGGCCGATGGACAGAGCCGTGCCGATAGCTTTTAATCCTTCTGCATCCATGTGTGACTTCCCTTTCGATAGTGGGTGGTAAACTGCAAATTGCAAATTGCTATCTGCAATCGTCAATGATGTTCCTCGTCGCCGTGGCCGAGCGTGGCCATGACGAAGAAGACCAATGCCAGCATCATGAACACGACCGCCTGGATGAAGCCGATGAACACTTCAAGACCGTAGAACGGCAGCGAGGCGAAGTACGGGATCAGAAACGCCATCACGCCCAGGAGCACTTCGCCGGCGAAGATGTTGCCGAAAAGACGAAAGCTGAAGGAGAGGATCTTGGCGAACTCCGAGACCAGCTCCAGCACGCTTACGAAAAGCCCCACCACCCCATCGAACGCGCCGCGCTTGAAGCCGCTCAGATCGAAGAACTTCTTGAAGTAGCTTCCCCGAAGGGCCAGCGCGCCGAAGTATTGCGTCAGGCCCACCGCCATGACCGCCAGGGCCAGGGTGAAGTTGAGATCGGTGGATGGGGCGCGGAAGAGTGGCACGACGATGTAGCCGGCGCTCTCCTTCTTCTGATCTCCGGCGGCCTTTTCGTCTTTGACCGGCTGCTTCTCTCCGTCAGTCTTATGTTCGGCGTCCGCGCGGATGCCCGTCAGAATGGCCCCGCGGGCGATGAAACCGACTTCGCCAGCCTTGTGCGGGTGTTCGAGGATGCCGATAGATCCCACGCCCGGCAGGAGGCCGAACCAATTAGAAGCCAACACGAAGAAGAAGATCGTGGCCACCACAGGAAAGAACTTGGGCGTCCAATGGCCTGCAATCCCCTTGATGAAGTTGTAGAGCGTCTCGACAACCATCTCCATGACGTTTTGCACCCCGCTGGGGACGAGCTCCCGGTTGCTGGCTTGCGCCAGGTTCTTTGGAATGCGTCGCGTCGCAAAGTAGGCAAGGAGGATCAACAGGATCATCACGATCCAGGCTGTGAAGAGCGAGTTGGAGATGGTCAGGGGCCCGAGGTGGAAAATCGGTTCGGCGGCCAAAGAGATCACAGGGCTGGGCACCTTCAAGCCCAGCAAATCAGAGACCACGAACAGGCCGACCGCCAGAAGAAGAATGACAAGGTTGCGGACCGTCAATAGTTTCTTCAGCACTATGCCCTATCCTCCTTCCCCACGGCCGGTGGGGCGGCTTCATTCTTGCCCAACGCTTCGATGTTGCGGATGACGATACGCACGGCGCCCACCGTGCTGGCGACGATGCCCACCAACGCGCCGACCAGAATGAACAGTGGCGCAGTGCCGAGCCGGCGGTCCAGCCAGATGCCCAGGCCAAGGGGGATCAGCGTGCAGAGGGCGAACACCCAGCCCAACTGCAAGAAGACGCCAACAGCGCCGATCTGTTTCACAGGCCCCTCTTTCTGCCTGCCGGATGGCGGGAAGATTATAGCAGGTCGTATCTAAAGGCGCAAATCTCAAGAGGGAATTACCGCGACATCCGCATGAATAATTCCTGCACGTCTCCGCAGTCCGGCTGGCTGCCGCGAGACCGTTGCACTGGTCGTGTCACCGCCGGGTTGTCGCCGGATGCGGCGCCGATGCCCCAACGGGCAGCGCCATGACCTCTTGGGATGGCGATCCAGGCCGCTGTTCGCGCACCCATAGCACCACGGCCAACGTCCCAACGCCGAACATAAGGGTCGCCAGCACGAAAGGCGCGCGCAGGCCCATCTGCGCGGCCACGGCCGCGCCCATGATCGGCCCGAGCGCATTGGCGCCCGCGACCGCGCTGGAGTCCAACCCGAACACGACCCCTTCATGTCCTGCTGGCGTCAACTGCGCCAGCAGAGCGGTCAGCGTGGAGAGGGTGCCGCCGACCGCAAAGCCGGTGCAGAACTGCCAGACGATCAGCGCGCGCGGCTCATGCACAAACGCCTGCGGCAGGAACAGCAGCCCTGCCGCGATCGCGCTGGCGATCAACAGCCTGCGCCGCCCCAACCGATCACTCAGGCTGCCGATCAAGGGAGAGCCGATCGCGGCCCCCAGCGACGAAACGCCCGCGATGATACCGGTCGTCGCGCCCACCTGCGCGCCGGCCGGCAGCAGTGTCTGCACGAAGAGAGGCAAGATCGGGTCCAGCGAGCGGCTGCCGACGCGCAACAGGATGCGCGAGGCGAACACAGCCAGCAGCGACGCCGACGCCAACACCAGCGCCAGCGCCTGACGATAGCTCCGGCCGCTCCCGGCCCGCGACTCTTGTGCGGGCCGGAAATCTTCGTGCACAAAGATGGCCACGAGCACGCCAGAGAAGAAGAGCAACGCAGCCGTGATCCAGAAGCTCGCACGGTAGCCAAAGGCATCGCCGAAAAGCCCGCCCAACAGCGGCCCCAAGGAGACCCCCAGGAAGATGGCCGTTTGCAGCGAGCCCAGGGCCATGCCGCAGCGGTCCCGTGGCACGGCGGAGGCGACCAGCGTGGTGGTGGCCGGCACAGTGCCGGTGAACAGCCCCTGGATGAAGCGCAGAACCACCAATTGCTGGACGCTGGTCACGAATCCCATCAAGCTCATCACCAGAGCCCCGGCGAAGGAGGCGCGCAGCACCATCATCTTACGGCCGTAGCGGTCCGCCAGCGCGCCCCACACCGGCGCGATCAGCGCCATGCTGATGGCCTGGGCCGACGTTACCAGCGCGGCCCATAGGCCAGCTTCTTTGATGTCGCTGACGCCGAGCTCCTGGATGTAGTAGGGGACGAAGGGCATGACGAAGGAGAAACCTGCGACCGCGATGAATTGGGTCAACCAGACGGTGTACAGGGTACGACGCCATTGAGGCATGAGTTATGTCAGCTTTCTTGTGGCGTGGCTTCGCGCGACCCGGTCGAGTAGCGGATATAGCGGCCGCGACCGCGCGTGCTGCGGCGATGTTCGCGCGGTTCCTCATCCTCTTCTGATGGCGCGCGCAGGTTCTCCACCGGCACCTCGGCCCGGTTCGCATGGCCCAGGAAGCGGATCAGGATGTTGACCCGCGCGGCGGGTCCCAGCGGCCCCTGGAAGACCCCGCGCAAACCCGCCAGCGGCCCGCTGTCAATGATCACATCGTCGCCGGGCTTGAAGGCGTGGGTGGGCAGCCCCCCGCGCTGTTCGATCTGATGCAGCTCCGCGCGGATCAGCTCGATGGCGGCGTCCGGCACCACCGCGGGCCGGCTGCCGATGCTCACGATGCGGCGCAGGCCGGGAACCCACTGCAGCCTGGCGATGCCGAGAATCGCGAGATCGCACCGGACGAACAGATAGGCCGGAAACAGCGGCCGCAGACGTTCATCCGGCCGAGACGGCAAGAGAGGCAGAAAGGTCGTGAACCCCCGCGCCATCAAAGTGCGCGTGACCTGAGCTTCGGCGTTCGGTTTGGTGTAAAGAGCGTACCAGGCTTCCATGAGATCATCCCGCGAACCGTGTTTCGGACCGCCCCGATGTTAGCACGCCGCGCGGACTCTGTCAAACGGCTTACCAGGCGCGTTTGCGGATGAGGCCGCGCGTTCGTATAATGCTCCCGATGATGCCGCACGAACATGCGCCCTTGCGTGTGCTGCTGCTCTCGGCCATCGGCACGCGCATCAATCCGTACCTCGGCCTGTTGCAGGGCGGCCTGACCGCAGCCGGCGCCGAGGTGCGCCTGGCCGAGCGCCTCACTGCCGCCGACCTGGGCCCCGATCGCCGGCCCGATGTGATTCATCTGCACTGGCTCGACCGCTATGACTTGCCGCCGGAGATCGTTGTCCACGGCCTGGGCCGCGGGAATGATCTGCCGCGCCGCGCGGCGCGGCGGCTCCTGGAAGCCGGCGCGAACGCTGCAGTTATCTATCAGGCGCGACGCTGGCTTCGGTTGCGTCGCCTGTCCCGGCAACTGCACGCCTTTCAGGAAACGGGCGGCCGGGTCATCTACACTGTCCATAACCTGGCCGGCCACGATGGAGAAGGGCTGGCCGATCGCTGGGGGGCTGGGCGTCTGATCCGCCAGGCTGATGCGCTCCACGTTCACGATGCCAGCACGCAGGAGGCGGTGGCCGCCCGCCACGGCCGGCGCACGCACGTCTGCGTGATCCCGCATGGCCACTACCTCCACAGCTACCCGAATACGATGGACCGCTCGACCGCGCGCGCGCGCCTTGATCTGCCGGACGATGCGTTTGTCTACGTGACTCTGGGCTTGTGGCGTCCCTACAAGGGGTTGGAGGAGCTGGTCCGGGCTTTTCGCAGCCTGCCCGACGCCGACGCGCTGCTGCTGCTGGCCGGCGCGCCCCGGCCTGCGGCCTATGCCGACGCGGTCCGTGGATTGGCCGGCGATGACCAGCGTATTCGCCTGTTTCCGCGCTTCGTGCCGCCGGACCAGGTGCAGCTCTTCTTGAACGCCGCCGACATCTGCGTGTTGCCCTATCGTCAGATCACCACTTCTGGCGCGGCGCTGCTGGCGTTTTCGTTTGGCCTCCCCATCATCGCGCCGGCCATCGGCGGGTTTCCGGGCCTGGTCGAGGATCGCCGCGGGCTGCTCTACGATCCGACCGAAAGAGATAGCCTGGCCCGTGGTCTGGCCGCAGCGCGTCAGCGCGAATGGCGCGGCGCGCAGGCCGAAATCCTGGCCTGGGTCGCGCAGTTCGACTGGGCTGCGATCGGCCGCGAGTTGCTTGCGCTCTATCGCAGCACGTGAGCCGCCGCGGCGTCGCGGCCAACTCAAATACATCGCTTACAGACAGGCTCTTGACAATGATGTGCTAAAGTACTATACTCCGAGGCGATGACGGTGAACGGAGCCTGGCATGGAATACAAGGATTACTACAAGACGCTTGGCGTCGCCAAAGGCGCCGACGACAAAGAGATCAAGAAGGCCTATCGGCGGCTGGCGCGCCAGTACCATCCTGATGTGAATCCTGGCGACAAGGCTGCCGAAGCTCGCTTTAAGGAGATCAACGAAGCCCACGCAGTGTTGAGCGACCAGGAGAAGCGCCGCAAGTACGATGAGTTGGGCCAGAATTACCAGCGTTGGCAACAGGCGGGCGGCGGGCCGGCGGGCTTCGACTGGAGCCGCTGGGCCGCGGGTGGGCCGGCCGGCGGCCGCGTGCAGTACGGCAACGTTCAGGATCTCCAAGACCTCTTTGGCGGCTCTGGTTTCTCTGATTTCTTCGAGACCCTCTTTGGCGGCATGGGCATCAGAACCGCGCAAGGCCGTCAGGCGCCCCCGCGCACACGCGATCTCGAACAGGAAGTGGAGATCACCCTGGAAGAGGCTTTCCGCGGGGCTCAGCGCCTGATGGAGCTTGACGGCCGCCGGCTGGAGGTCAAGATTCCGCCAGGCGTCAAGACCGGCTCGCGCGTGCGCATGGCCGGCGAGGGCCTGCCGGTGGGCGCTGGCCAGTCCGGCCCGCGCGGGGATCTCTATCTGCGTATCAAGGTATCGCCTCACCACACCTTCGAACGTCGCGACGACGATCTGTACTGCGAGGCAGCGGTAGATCTCTTCGCCGCGCTGCTGGGCGGCGAGGTGCGCGCGCCATCGCTGGGCGAAGGGGTGGCGCTGCGGATTCCTGCGGGGACGCAGACGGGCCGCACGTTCCGTCTTACAGGCCAGGGGATGCCCAGGCTGCGTGCGCCCCAGGAACGCGGCGACCTCTATGTCAAGGTGCGCGTGATGTTGCCCGACAGGCTCACTGAACGCGAGCAGAAGCTGGTGCGCGAATGGGCGGCCATCAGAGGCGCAGCAAGCTGAAGTCCCGCATCAGGCGGCGTGCACGCTCTGCAACCTTTGGCAGCGGGTCAACGTCTTGGACAAAGGCAAGCTAATACCGATCGCATCCGACAACTGGAACGAACCGTGCTATCCCATCAGCCAGGCGGCTGAGATGGCGGCGCTGCATCCCCAAACACTGCGACGGTATGAAGTGCTGGGCCTGGTGGCCCCCGTCCGCAAAGCCGGCCGGCGTCTCTATTCCTCGCGCGACATTGATCTGGTGCGTCAGATCGCACGTCTCAGCGGCGACTTGGGGCTGAATATGGCTGGCGTGGAGGTCATCATTCGCCTGAATGAGCGTATTCGCCAGCTTCAGGCGGAACTCGAAGGTCTGCGCACAGCGCACCGCGGTCTGGAGGCGCAGGTGGCGCGGCTGCAGGCGCACTCAAAGCCGGAAGGACAAGCCGGCGTCTGAACGATCAGGCGTCTCATGTACGCCTGACATCACATAGACTGAGGAGCGTGACCCATGATGCAAGAGCAAGACTTGCACGAATTGGCCGAACTGGTAAGCGATGGCGCGCCGATCTTGAGCTTGTACCTCAACGTGGACCCGCATGGTCGTGCGGGCGATGAGCACAAGCTTTCCTTGCGCAAGCTCCTGGCGCAAGCGTCTGACCACGGCGCGGCGCCCGCCGATGTGGCGCGCGTCGAACGTTTCTTCGAGCACGAATATACCCGCCAGGGCCGCGGGGTCGCGTGCTTCAGCTTTCAAGCACGCGATTTCTGGCGCCCCTACAAACTCCTGGTGCCGGTGGAGGATTTCGTCTTTATCGGCCTGCGGCCCTACATCAAGCCGCTCAGCGACATCTGGGACAACTACGATCGCTTCGGCGTGATCATGGTTGACCGCGAAGGCGCACGCGTCTTTGTCTATCAGCTGGGCGCGCTTGAGGACTCGGCTGGCACGCTGGGGGCCGAGGTCAAACGCCACAAGCAGGGCGGCTGGGCCGCACAGAAGCTCCAGCGTCGCGAGGATGGCGAGGCCAAGCACAACTTCAAGGATGCGGCTGCGTTCGCCGATGAGTATCTGCGCCAGCGCAAGGTCGGCCGGGTGATCCTTTCAGGCACTGCTATCAATGTGGCGCAGTTCCGCGATCTGCTGCCGCGACCCTTGCAGGACAAGATCATCGGCGAGATCAGCCTGGACATGAGCGCCTCGCCGGCCGATGTCTGGGATCATGCCTATGAGGTCACCCAGGCTGCCCAGCGAACGCAAGAGGCGCAACTGCTCGATCAGGTGATCACCTTGGTCCACAAAGGCGGGACGGGCGCCATCGGCTTGGCGGACACCCTCGCTGCGTTGCAGCAGGGCCGGATTCACCAACTGCTGGTGGACAAGAATCTGCACGCCCCTGGCCAGCAGTGCCAGGAGTGCCAGGCGGTCATCGTCGAGCGTCCGGCGAATTGTCCCTACTGCGGCGGTGATCTCAGAGCTGTGACCGATGCGGTGAATCTGGCGGTGCATCGGGCGGTGGAGAATGGGCTGAAGGTATCGGTGATCGAACACAACGACCAGTTGGCAACAGTGGGGGGCATCGCGGCTGTGTTGAGATACTGAATGAGAAGAGGATAGGATTGACCAGATGATGCGTTTTGACCGTTTCACCGAGCAAGCCCAAGAGGCAGCCCGGCGCTCTTTCGAGATCATGCAGCGCTACGGCCATACCCAGGTGGATGTGGAACATCTCTTCTTGGCGATGTTGGAGATGTCGGATGGGGTGGTGGTAGAGATGCTGGGGCGGATGTCTGCGCCGCTCGACATCATGCGGGAGCGGCTGGATGATAACCTGCGGCGCACCCCGCGCACCGCGGGGCCGGCGATGTATCCGCAGGCCGTGGCCCAGGTGTTCATCACCCCCCGCCTCAAGCGGGTGATTGACGGGGCTACAGAAGAGGCCAAGCAACTCAAGGACGAGTATGTCTCCAGCGAGCACCTGCTGCTTGCCATCGGCCAGGAACGCAACAGCGTCGCAGCAGGTCTGTTGCGTGAGGCGCGCATCACGCGCGATATGATCCAGGCCGCCATGCAACAGAGTCGCGGGGGGCAGAAGTCCAGCTCGGCCGCGACCGAGAGCCGTTACCGGACGCTGGAGAAGTTCGCCCGCGACTTGACCGCACTGGCGCGCGAGGGCAAGCTCGACCCCGTCATCGGTCGCGACGCGGAAATCTTGCGCGTGATCCAAGTGCTCAGCCGGCGCACCAAGAACAACCCGGTGTTGATCGGCGAGGCCGGCGTTGGCAAGACCGCCATCGTCGAGGGGCTGGCGCAGCAGATCGTCAGCGAGGATGTGCCCGAAATCTTGCTGGGCAAGCGACTGATGAGCCTGGACCTGGGCGCCATGATCGCCGGCACCCGCTTCCGCGGCGAGTTCGAGGAGCGTCTGAAGGCAACCATCGAAGAAGTGCAGCGCGCACAGGGCGAGGTGATCCTTTTTATTGACGAGGTGCACACCGTGGTCGGCGCGGGCGCGGCCCAGGGCGCGGTGGACGCCAGCAACATGCTCAAGCCTGCGCTGGCGCGCGGAGAGTTGCGCTGCATCGGCGCGACGACGCTGGATGAGTATCGCCAGCATATCGAGAAGGACAGCGCGCTGGAGCGGCGTTTCGCGCCGATCTACGTCGAAGAACCCTCGGTCGAAGACGCCATCGAAATCCTGCGCGGGGTGCGCGATCGCTACGAGAAGCACCACCAGATCACCTTCAGCGACGACGCCCTGGTTTCGGCGGCGAAGCTGTCGCATCGTTACGTGACCGACCGCCGGTTGCCAGACAAGGCGATTGACCTGATAGATGAGGCGGGCGCGGGGCTGCGCGTGGCGCTCTATACCATGCCGGAACCGCTGCGCATAGCCAAGAAGCGCCTGGCCGCACTGAAGAACGAGGAAGATCAGGCTTTTCTTGCCAACGACTATGCCCATGCAGCGCAGCTCAAGAGCGACCGGCTGAAGATCGCCGGGCAATACGAGAGCGATCGTGACGCCTGGCGTCAGGCATCGGGCCTGGATGACCTGGTGGAGGCCTCTGACATCGCAGCCGTTGTGGCGCGCTGGACCGGCATTCCGATCAACACCATGCTGGAGGGCGAGACGGCCAAGCTGCTGCGCATGGAAGAGGAGTTGCACAAGCGCATCATCGGCCAGGACGAGGCGATCAGGGCCGTGGCAGATGCGCTGCGCCGCGCGCGCAGCGGCCTCAAGAATCCCCGCCGGCCGATCGGCAGCTTCATTTTTCTCGGTTCGAGCGGCGTGGGCAAGACCGAGCTGGCCAAGGCGCTGGCCGAGTTCTTGTTCGACGATGAAGATGCGCTTATCCGCATTGACATGAGCGAGTACCAGGAGCGGCACACGGTCAGTCGGCTCTTCGGCGCGCCCCCTGGCTATGTCGGCTACGATGAGGGCGGCCAGCTCAGCGAGGCGGTGCGGCGCCGGCCCTATCGTGTGATCCTCTTCGACGAGATCGAGAAGGCGCACCCGGAGGTGTGGAACTCGCTGTTGCAGATCCTCGAAGACGGCCGGCTGACCGATGGGCAGGGCCACCTGGTGGACTTCCGCAACACGGTGGTGGTGATGACCTCCAACATCGGCACTGCTTTCGTGAAGTCAGGCGGCACGCTGGGGTTCATCAAGCAAGACACGCTATCGGCCCAAGAGCGGCAGTTGCGCGAAAATATCCAGGATGACCTGAGGCGCACCTTCCGGCCCGAATTTCTGAACCGCATTGACGAGATCATCATCTTCCACGGCCTGACGCAGCAGCACGTCCAGCAGATCGTGGACTTGCAGATGCGGGAGATCGCCGATCGCTTGGGCGAACACGGGGTGAAGATCGAGCTGACCGAGGCCGCGCGCGCATGGTTGGCCAAAGAAGGCTATGATCCGCAGTTCGGCGCGCGGCCGGTGCGCCGCACGCTGGAGCGCTACGTGGAGAACCCGTTGGCCAAACGGCTGCTGGCCGGCGAGTTTCACGATGGCGATACGGTGGTGACGGATGTGGTCGAGGGCGAGGACGGCAAACCCGGTCTCGGCTTCACCTCGCGCCATCCCGAACCGATTGTCGTCGAGTTGCCGATTCCGCAGGAGGCGCCCGCATGAGCGGATGACCGCGCTTGTGTTCCCTCTGAGTCTCTAGAGATGGGGACGATAGACAAGGCCCGAAGGGTGTTGACCCTTCGGGCCTTGCGCGTCTGGGGCCGCGCGCACCTACGCCGCCTGCGCCCACGCCTTTTCCGCTCGCCGGCGGAAGGGGATCTTGGTGATCTCGGCCGCCACGGCCGGCGTCAGAATCAAAGGCAGCATCACCAGCCAGTCGCCGCCCGTCAAGAAGGTCGTGTCGAAGATCGGGTCCAGGAATGGCACGTAGATGATCGCCAACAGAATCGTCAGCGAGACCATCACTGCATACTGCATGTATCTGTTGGAGAAGACCCCAATCTCCCAAACATGGAAGTGCTCCGAGCGCGCGGTGTAGGCGCGGAACAACTCTGAGATGGCCAGGGTGGCAAACGCCATGGTTTGCGCATGGTGCAGGTTTTCGGGGAACCATGCCAGACCGATGCGGAAAGCGCCCAAGACGACTACTGTATCTACAACTGCCTGGATCGCAACACGCCAGATCATCTCTCGATTGATCACCGGCTCATCAGGTCGCCGCGGGGGGCGTTTCATGATGTCGGGATCGCCGCGTTCCAGTCCCAACGCCAACGCCGGCGCGCCATCGGTGATCAGGTTCAGCACCAGGAGCTGGATGGCAGTGAGCGGCAGCGGCCAACCCAGCAGCGTCGCCAGAAAGATGATCAGGATTTCGCCGACATTGCAGGAAAGCAGGAAGAAGACGAACTTGCGGATGTTGGAGTAGATGATGCGGCCTTCTTCCACCGCGGAAACGATGGAAGCGTAGTTGTCGTCGGTCAGCACCATGGCCGCAGTCTCTTTGCTGACGTCGGTGCCGGTGATGCCCATCGCCACGCCGATGTCCGCGCGCTTCAGCGCAGGTGCGTCGTTCACGCCATCTCCGGTCATCGCTGCGATGTGCCCGCGGGCCTTCAACGCCTCCACGATGCGCACCTTGTGCTGCGGCGATACGCGCGCATACACATCCACATCTTCGATGACCTGGCTGAACTTTCCGTCGTCCAGGCCATCCAGTTCTTGCCCGGTCAGCACCTTGCCGCCCGGTCGCAATAGGTTGATCTCGCGGGCGATCGCTACCGCAGTGTCGGGGTAGTCGCCGGTGATCATCACCGTCTTGATGCCGGCCCCGCGCGCCACCGCGATGGCCGGCTTCACCTCGGGCCGGGCCGGGTCAATCATCCCCCACAAGCCCACGAAGACCAGATCGCGCTCGATCTGATCCGGCGTCAGGCCGTCGTCGTCGGGGACCTCTGGCAACACCTTGACCGCCGCAGCCAGCACGCGCAACGCATTGGATGACAGCGAGGCATTCACCTCCAGAATCCGCTGCCGATCGGCCTCCGTCATCGGCACCGCGCGGCCATCCCGATAGAGACGGTTGCATTTGCTGAGCATGACATCGGGCGCGCCCTTGATGAAGGCCAGGGACGACTCATCGCGGATGCGCTCGTCCAGGTCGAATCTCTCGCTCGAGAAGCGCGTGCCTCGCACGTTGTGAACTGTGGTCATGCGCTTGCGATCCGAGTCGAAGGGGATTTCCGCGACGCGCGGCAGATAGTCGCCCACTTCAGCCCGCCAATAGCCCGCTTTGGCCGCAGCCACCACCAGCGCGCCTTCGGTCGGATCGCCCACCATGCGCCAGGTGCGCCGGCCGGCCTGCACCCCACTGGTTTCGATGTAGGCATCGTTGCACAGCAGGCCGATCCGTAACAACAACCTGATGCCCGGATACTGGGCCGCGTCCACGATCTGCTCGCGATCCTGGAATTCCCCTTCAGGATGATAGCCCTCGCCGGTGATGTTCAGGAGCGTATTGTCGGCCCACACCTGGACCACGGTCATCGCGTTCTGGGTAAGCGTGCCGGTCTTGTCGGAGCAGATAGCGGTGGCCGATCCGAGCGCCTCCACGGCCGGCAGGCGGCGCAGCAGCGCATGGCGCTTGATCATCCGCTGCATCCCCAGCGCCAGGCAGATCGTCACCACCGCCGGCAGTCCCTCGGGCACGGCCGCGATCGCCAGGCTGACCGCCACGATGAACATCTCCAAGACCTCTTCGAGCAGCGTCATGCCCGGAATCGGATCGAGCATGAAGCGCACGATGCCCACCAGGAACACCAGCGCGCACACGGCCAGGGCCGCAATGCCCAGGGTGCGCCCCAACCCTTCCAGCTTGCGCTGGAGGGGGGTGGGCTCGGTCTCGAAGCTCTGGATCATTTCGGCGATCAGGCCGATCTGCGTGTGCATGCCGGTGCTGACCACGATCCCACGGCCGCGGCCGTAGGTGACGACCGTGCTGCTGTAGGCGGTGTTCTTGCGGTCGCCGAGCGGGATTTCCTTGTCCAGCAGCACATCGGCGCGTTTCTGCACCGGCACCGACTCGCCGGTCAAACTCGCCTCGTCTATCTTGAGGTTGACTGCTTCGAGCAGGCGCACGTCGGCCGGGACGTAGTTGCCGGTCTCTAGCAAGACGAGATCGCCCGGCACAAGCTCGCGCGCGGGCACGTTCTGCTGCCGGCCATCGCGAATCACCCGCGCTTCAGGCGCGGTCATCTTCTTGAGAGCCGCCAGCGACTCTTCGGCGCGCGATTCCTGGATCACGCCCAGGATGGCGTTGAGCAGCACGATGGCCATGATCGCGATGGCCTCGGTGAAATCGCCGAGAAGCACCGAGATGACGCTGGCGGCGATCAGGATCATCACCAGGAAGTTCTTGAACTGATCCCACAGGCGAGACCAAAAGGTCGGCCGGGGGGCCTCTTCGAGCTCATTCGGGCCGAAAGCACCCAGGCGGGCCTGCGCCTCCTGGGTGGTGAGTCCTTCAGCATAATGAGCGCCAAGCCTCTCAACCGCATCGGCGCTCGACAGGGTGTGCCATGAGGGGTCTGCAAGCGCCCTGCGCACCGCTTGCAGGCTGTCCGAATTCATCCTTGCCTCCGTGTTCGGGATGGAGTCGTGATCGTTCGTCGTATTGGATCGTTTGCACGCCTGGCCGGAACCCAATGTTGGTAGATCACAGTTGCAGGCTCACAGGGGGTCTGTGACCCCCGACCGCCGGTCACAGACCGGCTGGAAGCGCATATTCTGTGGCCTACTGGTCTTCGTCGCGGCGGCCGCAAACGCGGGCTGATTCTACCTTAACCGCCGCGGATTCGCCAATCGTGACCGGTTCGGTCCGCAGGATCACCGGCCGCCGCATTTTGCCGCGCCGCGATTTGGGAGTATACTCAAACCGGAACGGAGGTAATTAACATGCCGATGTCCGCTTACGAAGTGGTCCGCCGGGCCATCGAGTTTACCGGCCCCGACCGGCTGCCGGTGCGTTTTACTGCGCTCGGCCTCAGCGATGTTCACAGCGTCGGCTGGAACCAGATCGGCACCGGCGATCATGCGCTGGCCGAGACGCTGGATGAATGGGGCTGCACGTGGAGGCGCTCCGAGGTCAAGAACATGGGTCAGGTCAAGGGTCATCCGCTGGCCGACTGGGACGCGCTGGCCCGTTTCCGCTGGCCCGACCCCGATGATCCGGCCTTCTATGTCGGCATGGAGGAACGCTTCGCGGGCTCGGAGGGCAAGTACATCAACACCGGCATCTTCATGCTGTTGTTCGAGCGGATGCACGCGTTGCGCGGATTCGAGAATACGCTGACCGATCTCTGCTGGGAGCCTGGCCGCCTGGCATCGCTGGCCGATCGGATCGTGGATTTCGACCTGGGGATCATCGCCAATATCAGCCGGCGCTTCGGCCGGCGCATCCACGGCTTCAGCTTCACGGACGACTGGGGCGCCGAGCGCGCAGCGTTCGTGAGCCGTTCCATGTGGGATCGGTTCTTCAAGCCGCGCTACCGGCGGATTTTCGACGCCATCCACGCCGCGGGGTGGCACGTCTGGATGCACACGTGCGGCAAAGTGGACGCTCTGCTCGACAGCCTGATCGAGATCGGCGTGGACGTTCTCAACCTCCAGCAGCCGACCGTCTTCGGCGACCTGGCGGCGTTCGGCCGGCGGTTTGCGGGCTGTGTCTGCTTCGAGTCGCTGTGCGACATCCAGCAGACCCTGCCGTTTCGCGACGCGGACGCCATCCGCGCCGAGGCGGA
>Ga0194112_10004606_pt1 | contig 18803 bp, 18 predicted proteins | sample TA2MahC400mmetaG_FD_146191 | JGI IMG/M metagenome (GOLD analysis project Ga0194112, IMG submission 146191) | Freshwater microbial communities from Lake Tanganyika, Tanzania - TA2015016 Mahale Deep Cast 400m | ecosystem: Environmental > Aquatic > Freshwater > Lake | place: Tanzania: Lake... | reverse complement strand
ACAGGTGTATTTCGGCGTAAGTCCTTGCCATGCCTATGCTGAGGGAGGTAGAAGGGTTCCTCGGCTTGGCGCCCCCCTTGTGGGCACCCACAAGAAAGCCCGGAGAGCCTACTTTCATTATAGCAGAGGAGAAGGAATCATGCGAATGGCGATCCTGCTGGCGGCCCTGGCCGCGTTCCCCGCGTTCGGGGCGAGCCCCGCCGCTCCCTTCTTCGCCCTGTGCCAGGACACGCACGACGCGAAGAAGCGGGGGCTGAAGGAGCAGGCGGAACTGCTCAAGGAGCTGGGCTTCGACGGCTGCGCCCACCTGTGGCTCGGCGGAGTGGCTGAACGCCTCAAGACGCTCGACGAGGCGGGGCTCAAGCTCGTCGAAATCTACATCACAGTCAACGTCGCTCCCGGCAAGACGCCCTACGACCCGAAGCTGAAAGACGTCGTTAAGCTGCTCAAGGGGCGCGAGACGATCCTCGGCCTCCTCCTCCAGGGCTGCCCGCCGTCCACTGAGGCCAACGACCCCCACGCAGTCGAAGTGCTTCGAGAGATCGCCGACCTTGCGGCGGAGTCCGGCCTGCGCGTGGCCATCTACCACCACCTGGGCGACTGGACGCAGCGCGTCGAGGACGCGGTCCGCGTGGTGAAGAAGGCCGACCGCAAGAACCTGGGCGTGCACTTCAACCTGTGCCACTGGCTGAAGGCGGACGGGAAGTGGGACCTGGATGCGACGCTGAAGCTGGCCGCGCCGCACCTGTTCGTGGTGACGATCAACGGGGCGGAGAACGCCGACCCGAAGCTCGGCTGGGACAAGCTCATCCAGCCTCTGGGCAGCGGGGCATTCGACGTGGCCGGCCTCCTGGCGAAGCTGAAGGGCATCGGCTACGCTGGCCCGATCGGCCTCATGTGCTACGGACTCGGGGGCGACGCCCGCGAGCATCTCGCCCGCTCGATGGCAGCTTGGCGGAAGCTCGCCACCAGTGCCACCGAGCGTTGACATCCCGCGGTGTGTCCTGCTATACTGTGCTGCCGACAGATGGTCGCCACGTTCACGGCAGTCGGGAGTCCCTGGCAGGCGCGCGACGACGCGAAGGGAAGGCTGGTATCCCATGGTCGCCCCGGCACGTCAAGTCTGGAGCTACATCAAGAGGAAGGTCCACCGACTTGCTCGGGACCACGAGTACATGAGGTCGCCCCATAGTATTGACCTCGAGGTCACCGGGTACTGCAATCTGCGCTGTAAGATGTGCCCGCGGAAGGTGGTCTTGCCGCCGCAGAGGCACCTGACGCTGGAGCAGTTCGGGAAGATTTCCAGTCACTTCCCCAGGCTCAAGCGGGTCAACCTGATTGGCGGCGGAGAGCCGCTCCTCAATCCTGACCTTGTTCCCATCCTGGAGCGCGCGTGCTCGATGGGCGTGGGAGCCATCATGACCACGAACGGCACGCTCCTGGACGAGGCCGCCGCCAGGTCGCTGCCACGGAGTCTGCGATGGGTCTACGTGTCCATCGACTCGCCCCATCCAGAGGCGTACGGACAGCTCCGGCCTGGGGCAGACCTGGAGAGGGTGAAGGCGAACGCTGCCGGACTGAACAGGCTCCGCCCCGACATTCACCTGACCGTCCAGTGCGTGTTGATGCGCGAGAACGTGCATGACCTGGCGGGGATGGTCCGCCTGGCTCGCGGCCTCGGGGCGGACGCCTTGTCGGTGATTCAAGTGGCGTTCACCACTGCTGAGACTGACCTGTTGCACGTCGCGCACATGGACGCCGGGGTCGTGGGACAGTGCTTCGCAGCGGCCCGGCAGGCGGCGACGGAGTCTGGCGTGGACCTCGTCCTCCCCGCTCTCAACCCAAGCCGCCGCGAGTGCTTCGCTCCGTGGCGCCATCCGTACATTGCCGCGGATGGCGGCATTCGGCCCTGCTGCTATCTGTGCCGGCCCCCAGACCTTCCGGAATGGTACCTGGGCACCCAGGTGCTGATACCAGTACATCAGTACTCGATGGGGAACCTGTTCCAGGACCGGTTCGATAGGGTCTGGAACACCCGCAGATTCAGGGCGCTGAGAAGGCTGGTCCGAGAGACTGAGCCCAAGGGGCCGCTGTCGCCGGAGGGGCTGAACCGCCTTCGGAAGCTGTGGCTCGATGAAGGGGAGTTCTCCTATTGCTCCATCTGCTTGTACAGGTGGGGAGCCGCGTGCTGAACTGCCGGCGCGCCCTGGCTGGCACCCGTGGTCACACGCAGCCCACGGGGGTTCCTGGACGGGCTCCCAGGGGCATGGGATAGGGGGAGCGCAGGGTGAGAGTGCTCCTTGTTCATCCGAAGCAGGAGGGGACCAGGTTCCGCACCCCGCACCTTGGGCTTGCCCTTCTGGCCGCGGTGCTCAAGAGAGCGGGCCACGAGGTGCGGTGCCTGGACGAGGCGCTGCGAGATGAGATACACCGCCTCCCTCCGGTTGAGGAGGTGGTGCGGGCGTTCCAGCCCGACGTAGTGGGCTTCTCGCTCTACACGGCCGCCGTGAGCGCGGCGCGCGCCCTGGCCAGGCGGGTGAAGGCGATGCGCGACGTGCCCCTGATCGCCGGGGGCGCCCACGCCTCCCTGTACCCCGACCGTGTTCTCGCCGACGGTTGTTTCGACATCGTCGTCGCGGGCGAGGCGGAGAACGTGGTGCTCGATGTCGTGGCGGACCCCGCGAAGCACTGGCGACGGGTCGTCCGCGGCGAGCCGGCGGATGTCTCCGCCCTTCCAGTCCCTGACTACGCTTCGTTCCTGGGCCACGAGCGGATCTACGTTCACCCGCTCATGACCAGCCGGGGATGCCCGTTCAACTGCTCCTTCTGCTGTGTGCACAGCATCGGGTCGAAGCAGTGGCGCCGCCGGCCGCTGGAGGCTTGCTTCGAGGAGATGGACGCGGTCCGGCAGTCCCTGCCCAGTCTGAGATGGGTCGAGATCCACGACGACTGCCCGAGCGGGGACCCTGAGCGGTTCAAGGAGTTGCTTCGGCAGTTCCTCGCGAGGGGCTATGGGTTGCCCGTTTGGGTGGCGAACATCCGGGCCGACGCCGTGGACGACGAGTTGGCGGAGCTCCTCAAGGAGGCGGGGAGCGGCAGCATCTGCATCGCCGCCGAGCATGGGAACCCGGAGGTCTTCCGAATGATCGGCAAGGGCGAGAGCCTGCCGGATATCGAGCGGGCGGCGGAGATCATCCACAGGCACGGGCTGGGCCTGCGGCTGTGCTTCGTCATCGGGCTGCCGGGCGACAGCCTGGCCCGCACGGCGGACTCCGTGCGACTCGCCCGGAAGCTGCGGCCCTCCCTCATCTACTGGAACATGGCCCACCCGTTCCCCGGCACGCGGATGCGGCAGTGGTTCGAGGAGCACGGCGGCGTGTTCTACTGCGATGACGATCACGCGTCGTACCGCTGCCCGACGGTCGCATGCGAGGAGCCCGTGGTCGAGACGCCCGAGTTCACGCGGGCCGAGCGGAGGCAGGCGAAGTTCCTGGCGGCGGTGGAGACGGATCAGTACGACCTGCGGGAGACGGGCCTCCTGCCCCTCCTGCGGCAGGCCTTGCGGTTCGGCTACACGTGGAAGGCAGCCAGGTCCGTCGCGCGCAAGCTCCTCGGTCGCTCCCTCGGCCGCGGCGCGAAGACAGACCCTGCGTCCCGCCGGACCCGAGGCCCGTCCTCCGGCGGGGCGCTTCGGGGCACTTGACAATCCCTGCCCTGCGCATAGAATGGTCGCGTTGCGCCTTCCGGCGGCGGTGACCGGGCACGACCGAGGAGGCACGGGGGGGGCGGCAGCTTCGAGGGGCGCATGAGAATCGCCTTGGTGCATCCGACCCTGGCCATCAAGGGCGGGGCGGAGAACATCGTGGTCTGGCTGGCCTCGGGCCTGGCGGCGAGGGGGCACGAGGTCACCATCTTCACGCAGGGCTACGAGGCATTGCTCTGGCCCCCGGAGCAGGCTCAGGGGTTCCGTGTCGAGCTTCTCCGCATCCCGTTCGCCCGCCTGAACTCCAAGAGAGTCGGACTGTTCTGGCTCGGTCGCGCGCTGCGCAAGAGGCTGGCCGGCTACGACGTGGTGAACTGCCATAACTGGCCGGCGAACCTGTGGGCCGCCCGCGCCCGGCGCGGCAGCCCCCGCTTCCCGCGCCTGGTGTGGTACTGCCAGGAGCCGAACCGGCGCCTCCATTGGGAGAAGACGGACAGGAATCTCGTGGCCTTCACCACCCATTCGACCGACACACGCTACAATGCGCACCTGCGCGACGACGTGGCGCGCGAGCGCCACAGCGCCACCCGCTCGGCCCGGCGGCGGCGGAAGCGGGCGCGCGACATTGCCTGGGACCAGGCGGCCGCAAGGGCCTGCGACCTCGCGCTCGTCAACAGCCGCTTCTCGCAGGCGAACTTCCACGACGTCTTCGGGCGCCCCGCAACCGTCTGCTACCTGGGCATTCCCTTGCCGCGCGAAGCCGCTGCCGAACCGGCGCCGGCGGACAGGCAGCCGTACCTCTGCACCGTCTCCGCTCTCTCGCGGAAGAAGAACGTGCACAACGTGTTCGAGGCCCTCGGGATTCTCGTGAACCAGCAGAAGCGCGGCGACCTGCGCCTGAAGATCGTGGGCGACGGCTCGGAGCGCGGCGCGCTTGAACGCCTTGCCGCCGACCTGCATCTCACCCGCCACGTCGAGTTCCTCCGCTTCACGCCGGACGAGGCGCTGGCGCGCGTCTACCGGGAGGCCCGCCTGGCCGTCTACGTGCCCGTGGACGAGCCGTTCGGCCTCGTGCCCCTCGAAGCGATGGCCCACGGCGCACCCGTCATCGCCTCGAACCACGGCGGCCCGCTCGAGAGCGTGGTCCACGGGGAGACGGGGCTGCACGTGGACCCCTTCGACCCCGCGGCGATCGCCGAGGCCATCGCGAGCCTCTACTATGATGAGGGACGCCTCCGCGCGATGGGCCTCAACGGCATCCGACGAGTCCGCGAGCAGTTCACCCTCGAGGGCTTCCTCGACCGCTTCGAGCGCCTGGCTCTCGCGGGCGGCGCGGAAGGGAGGGGCGGCGCCCCATGAGAATCGCCATTGACGCCTCGGCCACTGCCGAGCGCCCCAGGACCGGCATCGGGAACTACGTCTCCTCCCTTCTCCACGGCCTGTCCGAGCTCGACGGCGAGAACCAGTACTTTGTCTGCCACAGGCTCTCCCGCCTGCGCCGCTGGCGGAACCTCCTGCGCATCCCGAAGCCGAACTTCCGCGGCAAGATCATCCAGGAGCCGTTCAACTTCTTCTTCATGCGGCGGCTCGACGTGTTCCACGGCCCGGACGCCCGCCTGCCCCGCTCACGGGCCACGAAGATGGTGGCGACCGTGCACGACCTCTTCTCGCTCCTGAGCGACGACTACGCGGACGCGCAGTTCCGGCAGATGAAGGCCCAGCGCTACCAGGAGATCGTGGACCGCGCCGCCCGCATCATCGTGGACTCCGAGAGCACCCGCCGCGACCTGTGCCAGCTCTTGAGCGTGGACCCCCGTAGAATCACGGTCATCCCACTCGGCGTCTCCGGCCACTTCTGCCCTCGCTCCCCCGACGAGGCGGCCCTTGTCCTCCGCAAGCTGGCCATTGACAGGCCCTACCTCCTCTCTGTCGGCGTCCTCAGCGCGAGGAAGAACACCAGGCGGGTCATCGAGGCGTTCCACGCCCTCTCGCGGGGCAGCGGCCTCTTGCTCGTGCTCGCCGGGCGGCCGGGACCCGGGTGGGAGGCTGGGCTCGCCGCCATCGAGGAGCTGGCTCTCGGGGACCGCGTGCGCCTCGTCGGCTCCGTGGCCGATGCTGACCTGCCGGCCCTCTACTCCGCGGCCAGGGCCTTTCTCTTTCCCTCCCTCCGCGAGGGCTTCGGCATGCCAGTCCTCGAGGCTATGGCCTGCGGCACCCCCGTCGTCACCTCGAACAGCTCGAGCCTGCCCGAGGTGGCGGGGGATGCCGCCCTGCTGGTGGACCCCCTGGACACGGGGGCCATCGCCGAGGCCACCCGCCGCCTGCTCGAAGACGAGGCACTTGCCCGCACCCTGGCCGCCCGTGGCATCGAGCGCGCCAGGCTCTTCCCCTGGAGCCGCACCGCGCGCGAGACCCTTCAGGTCTACCGCCAGGTCGCCGAGCGTGGCCCCTGATTCTGATAACGCTTCCCAAGTTCACCGGCTTTCACCCTCACCCTACCCTCTCCCTTCAAGGGAGAGGGGTCCGAACCCCCCTCCCTCTCAGGGAGGGGGTGGGGGGAGGGTTGGAGCCTGGAGTCATCCCATCCCCTGGGTGCCGGGGCCATACGCTCGACGTGGCCGGCGCTTGAACGCGCCGGCCCCGGCGCGTATGATGAGCGCACGTGGCGTCCCCTTTCCCTTGTGGTCAGGAGGTCAGGACATGCGGCGGAAACTGGCTCTTGGGCTGGCGCTGGCAATCTTCGCGGGCCTCGCCCTCCCGCTCCTCGGTGGCGAGGGAGCCGACGACGAGGGCTTCGTGGCCATCTTCAACGGCAAGGACCTCAAGGACTGGGATGGTGACCCCAAGCTCTGGTCCGTGAAGGACGGCGCCATCCGCGGCGAGCAGGAGCAGCGGCCCGGCAACACCTTCTGCATCTGGCGCGGCGGGATACTCGAAGACTACGAGCTGAAGATCAGCTTCCGCTGCGGCGACGGGAACTTCGGCATCCAGCACCGCAGCGTGGACTGCGGGAACTGGGTCGTCGGCGGCTACCAGGCCGAGGTGTGCAACAGCCCAGCCGTCGGCTTCCTCTACGACGAGCGCGGCCGCGGCTCACTCGTCCAGGTCGGCCAGAAAGTCGTCATCCACGAGGACGGCAAGAAGGAGGTCGTCGGCGAGCTCCCCGGCGCCAAGGAGAACTACAAGAACTACAAGGCGAAGGACTGGAACCACTACCGCCTGGTAGCCAAGGGCAACCACATCCAGCACTTCCTCAACGGCGTGCAGACGATTGACCTGGTGGACAACCAGCTCGACGACCCGAAGGCGGAGAAGCCGAACCTCAAGAAGGGCCGCCTCAAGGGCATCCTCGCCCTTCAGCTCCACGGCGGCGGACCCATGTGGGTCGAGTTCAAAGACATCAAGCTCAAGGTGCTCAAGAAGGAAGGGAAGTAGCCCCGGCACTGTGGCACGGCTGGCTTGGCCAGCCGTGTCTCCGAGCACGACGGCGGGCGAGGCACCGGCTGAGGCGAGAGGCCCAGCCGGGGCCTCGCCCCCTTGCATGTCGAGGGGCGGCGGGGTAGAATCCGGTGGAAAGGAGGCGCCGATGCCCGTCGCTCTCCAAGTGCTCTTGACGTCTATCCTCAGCCTTCCCTTCTCCGCCCTCGACGCCTGGAACGCCGTGGCGACCGCCCGCCTCGCCGCCCGCATGAAGGTGGTCACGGATGCCGGCGACCCGGCGAGCATGGCCGAGCTGGCCAAGCGCTACCCCGACCCGCCCCCCGGGCGCAACGCCGCCGAACACCTCAACGCCGCTTTCAAGTTGATGGAGGCCCGCGAGGAGAAGGACGGCCCGCCGAGGGCCCATCTTCCCGTGGTCGCCGATGGGCAGCTTCCCGCTCCCAACGACCCGCTGCCGCGGCCCATGCTCGCGGCGATCCAGGCATACCTGAAAGACAACGCGGAAATCCTCGACCTGTTGCACAAAGCGGCGGAGCGGCAGGAGTGCAAGTTCGACCTCGATTTCACCAAGGGCATGGGCATGCTCCTCCCGCACCTTGCCAGGCTGCGGCACGCCACGCGGCTCCTCGCCCTTGAGGCCATGGAGCGCATCGAGGCCGGCAAGGCCGATGACGCGGGCGAGTCCCTTATCGCCGCGCTGCGGATGGGCGAGGCGCTCCGCCGCGAGCCGATCCTCGTCAGCACACTCGTCCGCATCGCCTGCAACTCGCTCGCGGTCGCCCAGGCCGAGCGCTGGGCCAGCCGCACGAAGCCGTCGCCAGCCGCCCTCGAACGCCTGGAGGCCGCCCTCGCCGCCGCCGCAGACCCAAAGCTCATCGAGGGGGCAATGGTCGGCGAACGTTGCTTCGGGATCGACATCTACCAGACCTACATCCTCAAGCCCAATCGCGCCGAGATGCTCCGCAACCTCGGCGCTGCCGAGGTCCCCTTCCCCCTCGCCGTCAACCTCATTCCCAACGCCTATTTCAAGATGGACATGTGCTACTACCTCGACGTGATGAACGCTTACGTCGCGGTCGCGCGGCGGTCGTATCCTCAGAATTACCTGGACCGCAACCGCGCGCTGGAGGCCATCCCGGCACGCCTCGCCGAGCGCTACTTCATCGCGGGGATGATCCTGCCGGCTCTGGGGCGGACGTTCGTCTCCGCGCAGAACCACATGGCCCGCTGCGAGAGCGCCCGCGTGGCCCTCGCCGCCCTCCGCTACAAGGCGAAGCACGGGCGTCTGCCGGCCGACCTCGCCGCCCTCGTGCCTGGCTTCCTCAAGGCCGTGCCCCTCGACCCCTTCGACGGCAAGCCGCTGCGCTACAAGGCCGGCGAAGCCGGCCTCACCGTCTACGCCCTCGGCGAGAACGGCAAGGACGACGGCGGCCTCACCCAGCCGCCCCCCGAAGGCAAGCCCCCCGACATCGGCTTCCGCCTCCGCTGGCCCAAGGCCGAGTTCTGAGCTCCCCCCCTCTCTCCGAGGGAGTGGAAGCGGTCACTGCGCCTTCGGAGTGCCCTGCCAGATTGACTCGAGTTCGTGGACAGCCACAGAGGCGGCCTTGATGCGCCCCTTGGTGCAGCTCAGGGCGAGCGACTCGTCGGAGGGGAGGAAACAGGCCGAGACGGATGCCTCGCCGTCGTTGCCGAATGCCTCAATGGAGGTGCGGTCCACCAGCAGCTCCAGCCTCAGCCGCCTGGCGTCCGGGGTCATCGGCGCCGTGAAGCCTTGAAGCGAGAGCTTGTCTTTGGCGAAGGCCAGGGTCTCGCCGCGGATGCGGAATGCCGCCTCCGCCCCTGCCTCCATCTCGAACTCCGCCAGGATGTGGAACAAGTCGCCCTTGGTGGAGAGCTTCAGTTCCTCGCCTGCGGCAAGGGTGCGGCCCTTCTCCTCCGCCTTGCCCTTGTGGAGGCTCGCGATCTCGGCGATGGGCCTTCGGAAGAGGCGGGTCGTGCCCCCGCAGGTCCGCAGGCTGAGTTCGCAGGGGAAGGTGTGCTGCTGGTTGAAGGGCATGTTCGGGTACTTGCCGCCCCGCATCCAGGCGACCTGGATGCGTCGCCCGTCCTTCTCCGGAATGTGGTTCCAGGTCTGCGTGGCATAGAAATGCGGGCCGCTCGTGCGCCGAATCTCTGTCTCCAGCTTGAATGTTACTCCATCAAAGTCGCCGACTGCGTAGCTGCCGTCGCCACCAATGACGACCCACTTGGTGCGGCCGCGGTCGCCGTCCACGGCCAGCGGGAACATGTCGGGGCACTCGAAGAAGCCGGGCACGGTGCTGAGCTTCCGCCAGCTCGTCAGGTTCGTGGAGTTGAAGAGGACATATGTGTTGCCTGGTCCGGACAGGATCATGACCCACTTCTTCCCCGGCTCGTACCAGAAGACCCTCGGGTCGCGCTCGGGGTGAACCAGGACGGGATTCCTATCCCACTTGGTCCACGTCCGCCCGCGGTCGTTGCTGTAGGAGATGCACTGGTTCAGATTGTCCGTGCTGCTCCAGAAGGCGACGATGACCGGCGTGTCCGTGCTCGTGGCGAGGCCCGAGGTGTTGTTCGCATCCACCACGGCGCTGCCCGATTGGGTGCCGCCGAACTTGCCGCCCTTGCCGAAGGCGGGCTGGACCTCTTCCCAGTGAATCAGGTCCTTGCTGATTGCGTGGAGCCAGCAACTCCACCATCGCTGGGCGAAGAGATGGTACTCGCCATCGAGATAGAACAGGCCGTTGACGTCGTTGAGCCAGCCCTCCTCGTGCGGGCCGGGGTCGAGCTTGTAGAACGTCCACTGCCTGGCCGTGAAGTGGAATTGCGGGCGCAGGCTCTCGCGGTACAGCGTCGTGAGGTCGGGGGGCACGATGCACATGCGGAAACCCTGCTTCCCATCCCCTTCGAGGAACCCCGCGGGGATCATAGGCGGCTGCCCTGCCCAAGTCAAGTCCGCCTGAGCCTGGGAGCATGGCCCCGAATCCTGGTGGTTCGGGATGGCTCCGAAGCCCAACCCTCCCCCTCCCCCCTCCCCGGAAGGGAGGGGGGTTGTGGCAAGGCCCCTCAACCCCTCTCCCTTGAGGGAGAGGGTAGGGTGAGGGTGAAAGCCGGGAAACCTGGAGAGCGTTACCCGAACCAGGGGCCACTGTCTGAGCTCAGGGGAGGGGAACAGGGCCTCCGGGCGGGCTGCCGCCATAGTGTGGCGATCGGGCTCACGCCCATCGCCACACTATGCACAGAATGGGTAGAATCGGCGATTGGCGGCGTTCTACCCATACTGTGGCGATCTTCGGCTGCCACAGTATGGGTGGAAGGGCGAGGATTGGCGATTCGCGGCGTTCCGGGCGTAACTCCCGAAGACCGCTGGGCTTGCGGAAGGCAGGAGGGCCGGCAGCCGGGCGCGTGCGAGCCGCGCTGCGCCGCAGGCTGGCTTGACTTCCTTCCTCCCGTCTGCATGATAGGGAGGGAACAGGGGCGGGTCCCCCGGCAATTCAGGAGATGACTGCGTGAAGCCCGTGGTTTGGCTGGTGAAGGCGACAGAGGGGCGAGAGGCGGCGATTCGGCTGATGGGCGAGATGAATGCGGCGGAGGTTCTCAGGCCGAAGGCGCGGATCCTGGTCAAGCTCAACATCACGGCGAATCTCCCGCCCGAAACGGGGGTCATCACGTTCCACTCCGTGCTCGACGGGGCGCTCGCCTACCTGGCCGACCACGGCATCCGCAACGTGGTCGTGGCCGAGGGCGGCGGGGACGATGTGTCCGCGGCCTTCGACCGCTTCGGCTTCCGCGAAGTCGCCGTCCGCCACGGGGTGCCCATCGTTGACCTCAATCGCGACGAGGCGGAGTGGGTCGAGGTGCCAGACCCGCTCGTGGTGCCGCGCTTCTCCATCCTCAAGACCGTTCGCTCGTGCGACGCGATCCTCAACCTGCCCTGCCTCAAGGTCCATAACGGCGCGGCGGTGGTGACGCTGTGCATGAAGAACATGATGGGCTGCATCGAGCGCCGCCACCGCGGCGAGATGCACCGCGACTTCACGAATATGATCATTGACCTGCTGAAGGTCGTCCGCCCCACGGTGAATGTGGTGGACGGCATCGTGGGCCGCACGTGGGGCGAGATACACGGCGAGCCGGTCGGCATGGGCGTGATGCTCGCGGGCACGGATATGGTGGCCGTTGACGCGGTGGGCGCGGCGGCGATGGATATGCTCAATGTCCCCCACATCGAGCTCGCGGCTCAGCACGGCTTCGGCGTGGCCGACCTCGGCCAGATCGAGGTCCGCGGCGAGCCCATCGCCTCGGTCCGCCGCCACTTCCGCCGCCGAGGCTGGCGGGCCGATACCTGGGGCGCCGAGCCGAAGGCGTGAAAGCGATCTGGGGAGGAACTTCTTGGGAAGAAGTTCCTCCCCAGCCCCCTCTTCAAGAACTTCCACATTGGCTGTGGCATTCGAGCGGCTCGAATGCCGCAGCCCAGTATGGGAGTTCTTGCGAAAGAGGGGCGCTGGGACCTCAGTACGCTTCTGGCGGCTTATGCAGCAGGACGATCATGTGCCCCGGTCTGGTGTGCCTGAATGTCGTTGCCTCTCCATATCGGATGGGTTGGGCATCTTCCATGACCACTTCGCCATCGCGCCGGATCTTGAGACTGAGGACAATGCGCCCTAGCTCGTCCAGGTTCATCAAGGCACTCCAAGTCTGAGATGCCTCGCCGCCTGTGGTGATCGGAGGCATACGGCAATGCGTGACGTCCAGGACCTTCCCTTCTTGGAAGTGAATCACGCTGCACCGTGATCCATAGCCCCCCACCGCCCAGAGAGCCTCCTTGAGCTGTGGCGAGTCAAGTCCTCCGAAGTCCTCGGAGAAGCTGGAGCTGTACCTGATTTCGAAGATCTCTCCGCCAGCAAGCGTCACTACCATCGCTCGGTCAGGATTGCGCGGCTCAGGTCGCGGCCTCGCCTTCGCCGCAGTCTTGCACAGCCCCAATAGGGCTCTCACCAGCCGTGCCTCAAGGGGAAGGTGCGCATATTTCTTCTTGAGTCCCCCTCCATCCCCCTTCTCGAGTCTGAATATCTGCATGGCCCTGATGTCCGTAGCGTCCAGATTCATCAGTCTTTCGCCAGTCGCAAGGGGATAGTCTTTCTCCCACCATCGTCCCGCCCCGAGGGGGCCTTCGTCCCCTCGTTCCCCTGAGGTGGGGGGTAAAGCTCCTTGCCCATGTGCTTGATTCCGGGCACTTGGAATTGTGGCCGCAGCACCGGTCGCAAGAACGCAGATCAGGCCCGCCAGACTTCTCGGCTTCATCGCTCCCTCCTTTCTCCTTCGTTGCAGGGCAGCCGGGACGCCGACGTGTCAGGCATCGCAACGCGCGCCGCCTTTCCGCTTGGGGCGGAGCAAACTCGCAACCGTGGTGTCCAGCAGCACGACCGCCACGGCCTAGTCCTCCCCACGGGCGAGTCTCCGCCTCGCCGAGCGCTCGGCGAGGATGTAGCGCAGCAGCTCCTCCGGGTCATCGGCGCAGGGCCACGCGGCGCCGAGCTCATCCAGGTCCTCGGCTGGTGATACCCCCTGCTGGGCGATGAGTTCCTCAAGCGTGGCCACGGCCGGCCGAGGGCCATGGGGGACCCGCCCGCCACGCGAGGGCGGAACTACCGCCGGGGCCAACGCTTCTCTTGTGGACAACGGGTTCCTCTTGACCTCTGCCTTTCGGCGACTGTTCCACCTCTGTCTATGATACACAACGCCGCAGGCACCCGCAACCGGACTTGCAGCGGGGGTGCCTGAAACCTCCCGCGCTGCCGCCAGGAGCCGTGCGCGCGTGGGAGATTTCGCGCGCTCCCGTCGCCTTGGCCAGCGCTTGACTGTCGGTTGCCCGCAGTGTAGACTCAGACGGGTTGGAGGAGAACAGACCGTGCCAGTGATTGCGCGTTTCTACGGCATCCTGATAAAGATGTACTTCAGAGAGCACGGAGTCCCGCACTTCCACGCCATCTATGGCGAGTTCAACGGCGTCTTTGACGCCAACACACTCGAGATGATCGAGGGGGACCTGCCGAGGCGGGCCGTCCGGCTCGTTAAGGAGTGGGCGACCAAGTACAAAGCCGAGCTAGTGGAGATGTGGAAGACCCAGGACTACAGGCAGCTGCCAGGCCTGAAGTGAGCAAGCCATGACCTATCCGAGAGTCGAAACAGTCGAGGCGCTGCCGGGGAAGCGCCTTCGCGTGACCTTCTCCTCTGGGGTCCGCAAGGTCTACGACTGCACGCCTCTGCTGGAGTCCGTGCCATTTACCCCGCTGAGAAGCGACGCATTCTTCAGGAGAGTTCAGACGGCCCACGGTGGCTATGGTGTAGTCTGGAGCGACGATGTGGACCTAAGCGAGTCTGAGTTGTGGCTCCGTGGCAAGGCGGAAGAAGGCCGAACACGGCGGCGCGTCGCTACCGCTTCGTAGGCGCGATGGCAGGTAGCTTTGAGAATGCCTCCCACTTCGTTTCGACGGCTTCGGAGTCCGGCAGGGCGGCGTGGACCCAGAGGCCGTAGCGGAGCTTGAGCGGCTCGCCGAGCTTGAGGGTGCGTGGGGCGTCCTGGGTGAAGGAGGCGCCCATCCAGCCGTCGTCGCGGACGTGGAAGATGCTGGGGTGGTTGGGGTTCGAGGGGTGGTCGAGGAGGGCGATGCCCTCGACGACGCCATCGGCCACGGCGCCCGAGTAGTCCATCCACTTGGCGCGTTTCCAGAAGACGCCTTTCTCGTTTACGCCGCCCTCGGAGTTTCGGATGGTGCCCGCGCCGTCGTGGACGCCGATGGTCTTTGCCATTCGGACGGCGAAGAAGCCGAAGGGGGTCTTGCCGAGCGTGGCGTCGGCGCCCTCGGCGGACAGCTCGAGGTCCACGACGATGAGCAACTCGTCGTTGGGGAGGGCGTGGACGGCGGTGGTGCGGCGCTCTTTGAGGAGGACCTTGTTCTCCTTGGTGTTGAGCCAGTTGTTGTGGGAGACCACGGCGGCGGAGTCGGAGCCGTCGTCGAGCCGCTCGATGCGCTGGTGGATGATGCGGCCGCCGCGGCCGTTCGACCAGAAGTCCGTGCCGTTCACGTCGTGGTGGGAGACCCAGACGGAGTTGTGGTGTCCGTGGCTTTCGGGGTCGTGGGGGTGGCCCATGCGGGTCAACGGCCGGCCGCTGGGGCCGATGACGGGGAAGATGAAGGGGCGGTCGAGGTCCTTGCCGAAGTGGTAGCGGGCGACCTCCCTGCCGTCGCGCTGGAAGGAGACCTGCTGGTAGGGCTGGGGGACGGCCTGCATGCGGGGGACTGGTTTGGGCTGGAGGTCGCCGGCGGCAGCGACCGCAAGGAGGAGGCAGAAGGCGAGGAGAGAGATGTTCATCGTATCCACGCGGTTCCCCTTTCCTGTAGTTTCGAGGACGAGGACGAGGACGATTGAAGAAGGGGTCAAGTCCTCGCCCTGAGCCAGGTGGCCACGCCTTGCTCGATGGCCTTCATCTCGCCGAGGAATTCGCCGGTGATTTCCTCGCCGGGGAGCCAGATGGTCTTGGAGCCTGCGATGGGCGTCGACGGGACGGCGACGGCGCCCTTGAGGGGCTTGTAGCTGAAGGCCATCTCGGGCGCAAGCTCGCTGAGGGGGTAGTGCATGCACGGCCAGCCACCGCTGGGCAACTGGTTGTCGAGGAACGTGAAGACTGCGACCCGCTCCGCCACGCGATAGGCCCGCTCGATGGCCGCGGCGTCGCCGATGCTGTGCGCGACCAGGACGCGGAGGAGTTCGCCCGCTCCCCATCCGACCTTGCACTTGGAGGGCCATAGATAGGTGTCGAGGGGCATGGTGGCCTCGAAGTCGAGGAGCGCAAGGGCGGCGTCGAGGTGGGGCCGCGCTCGCTCGCGGCTGTGGCCCCAGCGGCTCACGAGCGCGTCGTAGAGCGCGGCGAGATAGGCCATCGAGGTGCCGACGTGCCAGAACTCCTGCTTTGGGCTCTGCGTGTCCACAACCTTCCAGATGTGTTCGCCCGGCTGAACGTCGGTCACGAGGTCGCCGCCCGGGGCCATCGAGGTGTAGAGGCGCCCGGCGGCCATGTGGGCGCGGTTGGCTTCGACCCAGCGCCTCACCCACTCGCCGGCGGCGATGGCTGGCTCGGGCATGTCGAGGGCGAGCATCAGGTGGCCGAAGAAGGTGGTATTGAGGCCACCAAGCGTCGCCGGGGCCTCGGGGCGGCGCGGGTCGTCGCCGATCCAGTGGAAGACGCCGCCCGAGGGCTTGTGCTGGTATTGCAGGACGCGGTCGAGGACGCGCGGCAGGCGAATGATGGGGTGGCCGATCCAGGCTGCGACCTTGCCGAAGGTGAGGGGGCGGTAGACGCGCTGCATGTCCTTATACTCGGGCGGCTCGTCGGGGAAGTAGAAGTCGCCGTTGTCGCGGAGTGCCTCGCGCTGCGCCCAGTCGAGCAGGCGGCTGATAGTCTCGTGGTCCACGCCCGCGGCGTACATGCCCCAGGACGCTTTGTGGACGTAGCTGAGGTTGCGTTCGCGCAGTATCGGCCCATTGGGCGCGATGCGGCTCACCAGGAAGTGTCCGCCTTGGGCGAGCGCCACCCGCGTCGCCCCCAGGAGATTCACGGGGTCGGTGATTCGCCAGTCCATCGCCGCCTCCTCAACAGCTAACAGATGCGCACGCAAGCCAGAACTGGTATACTCTGGCGGGCGGGGAAATGCAAGACCGCCTGAAGGCGGCGCTACGAACTGGAGACGAGAATGGGCGATCTCACAGACAAGGACTACGTGGTGATCGTGCAGTGCGAGATCGTGAAGCAGCGCTGCTCGGGCTACTTCTGCGAGAAGGCGTTCAACGAGCGGACGGGCGGCTTCGCGGCATACCCGAAGGATAAGGCGTACCGCACGCTGTATCTGACTTGCGGCGGGTGCTGCGGGCGGGCGCTCCACCGCAAGCTGGCCCACCTGGCCCGCAAGATCAAGCAGCGGGAGGGAATCGAGCGGGACGGAATCGTTGTCCAGCTCTCCTCCTGCATCACGCAGGACAACCACCACGGCCCGCCCTGCCCGCACCTGGACTACCTGAAGACCTTGATCGCGCGCTTGCGCCTCGACGTGCGCGAGGACACGGCGATCAGCGAGCTGGCCGAGAAGCGGCGGGCCGAGGGCATCTACAAGGCGAAAGGAGCGGCCTGTGAAGGCGATTGAGATCAACCAGCACTTCCTCTCGAAGGCCAGTTGGGTGGACCCCGCGAAGACGGTGGACCGCGTGATCATCGGCGACCCGCAGAAGGAGGTGCGGCGGGTGTTGGTCACGTGGATCGCCAGCTTCCGGGCCGTGCGGGCCGCCGTCGAGCGCGGCGTCGACATGCTGATGACCCACGAGCCGACCTTCTGGGTGCACGCCAACGAGCTGGAGAAGATGGAGAAGTCGGAGATTGCGTCGGACAAGCGGGGCTTCATCGAGCGGAGCGGGCTGGTGGTCCTGCGGAACCACGACGCCTGGGACCGCTGGCCGGAGATCGGCATCCCGTGGGCCTGGGCGCAGTTTCTTGGCCTCGGCAACAAGCCCGTCGCTACAGGGGCGAACGGCTACCAGCACCGCTACGACATCGAGCCGCTGCGACTCGACGAGTTCGCCGCCCGCGTGGCGACGCGGACGGCCACGATTGGCGAGTGCGCCGTGCAGGTCGTCGGCGACGGCAAGCGGCCGGTCTCCCACATCGGCGTCGGGACGGGCTGCGGGTGCGACATCCGCACCTTCCAGGAGATGGGCTGCGACCTCTCAGTGGTCTGCGACGACGGCTCGTGCTACTGGGCCGGCATCCAGCGGGCGGAGGACGACGGCCACCCCGTCATCCGCGTCAACCACGGCACGAGCGAGGAGCCTGGGATGGTGACCCTGGCGCGCTACATCAATGAGGATCTGCCCGGCGTGAAGGCCGAGCACCTGCCGCACGGCTCGACATTTCGGCTGGTCGGGGAGGTCCGCCGCCCGCATGATTGACATGGCCATGTGAAATGACTATATTGGTAGGTGGGGATAGGAGACGGACAATGACAAGCATGACAGTGAGCGAATTCAAGGCACACGCATTGGCAACCATTGACCGTGTGGCGCGCTCCAAGGAGGGAGTAGTCCTTACGAAGCGCGGAAAGCCTTTGGTGCACGTCATCCCCTACCAGGGTTCCCCCGGGGATGCGGAACCTGGCAGGTTAGCGCACACTCTGGTGTTCGAGAAGGACATCGTGTCGCCACTGGGCTCCAAGGCCTGGGAGGCCTGCAAGTGAGGTACCTGCTGGACACGCACGTGTGGGTGTGGTGGCACGTGCGCCCGGCCAGGCTCTCCGCGCGTGCAGCGGGCCTCATTGGCCGGCTCGATGAGCGGGACGAGTTGCTTCTCTCGGCGATCTCGGTGTGGGAGTTCGCGAAGCTGGTTGAGAAAGGGAGACTTGGGCTGAACTGCGACCCGGAGGAATGGATTGATGAGGCGCTTCGGATGCCCAAGCTGCGGTTGGTCCCCTTGTCCCCGCTGATTGCGTATCGTTCCACAATCCTTCCCGGCCCGTTCCATGATGACCCCGCCGACCAGATCATCGTGGCCACAGCACGCGAGGAAGATGCTGCGATCCTGACGAAGGACAAGAAGCTCCTGAGGTATCGCCACGTCAGAGCGATCTGGTGAGCGCGCGGCTCAGGGCTTGGCGGCCACGGGGCCGGGGCGGGTGGAGCGCTCGAGGTAGTCGGGCCACAGTGGGCAATTGAAATCGGTCCAGGCCTTGATCGCGCGCATGCCGGCTTCGGGGAGCGACACATCCTTGTGGTCCTTGTCCCCAAGCACGGTCCAGAGGCGGCTCTGGAGGGTGCCGAACGAGAGGGGCTCGGCCTTGAAGTGCCGCATGCCGTAGGTGAGGTCGAAGTAGTGGACCCATCCGCCCTGGATGAGCGCGCGGTATGAGGCCGGGACGCGCTGGGCATCAAGTGTCCCGCGAAGGTCTGAGCGCACCTTCCCGCTCCCGTCGTGGCAGCGCACGCAGTGGGCGTCGAGGACTGGCTGCACCACCTTCTGGTAGTCGAACGGGTCAGTGCCCCACGGGGGCGGCTGAAGGGTGCGGGGCGCCTTCTGGAGGGCCAGGCCTGCGGCGGTCGGGGGCGATGCGCGGCGGTTCTCGTGGCAGCCGATGCAGCCGCGCCGCTCGCCAGGCTGCAACTGCACCACGCTCCGCATCCGCTGCAACTCGTTGTACTGGGCGTCGAGCAACTGGAAGTAGAGCACCTTTCCTGCGGGCGCCAGGAAATTGGCCGAGCCGTCCTCCTCGATGGGCACCGTGCCGAGCGAGGCCTTGGCCACGTAGCTCGGCCAGCCCCCGCCCTCGCGGACGCTGTAGAGCCCGGGCTCGACCTCTTTGACGTGGCTGGGCCAGTTGTAGCCGGTCCGCAGCGGGGCCAGCGGCGCGTTCGGCGTCCGAGTGAGAAAGCTCGGCGTCGGGCCGTGCACGAGGTGGACGGGCGCCGCGTAGAAGTCCTGGAACGGCGGATGGTCGGCGCGGAACTGGCCGCAGGGGAGCGATGCCAGGGTGGCCGGGACCTCCTGGGCCACGCGCAGGTATTTGGCCCTGCCGCGGGCGACGGCCGGCTCCAGGCC
>Ga0194112_10004598_pt1 | contig 18827 bp, 16 predicted proteins | sample TA2MahC400mmetaG_FD_146191 | JGI IMG/M metagenome (GOLD analysis project Ga0194112, IMG submission 146191) | Freshwater microbial communities from Lake Tanganyika, Tanzania - TA2015016 Mahale Deep Cast 400m | ecosystem: Environmental > Aquatic > Freshwater > Lake | place: Tanzania: Lake... | reverse complement strand
ATCGCCCTGGTCCCAGACGACTTCCACGGGGACTGGAACTACACCATCCAACCCCGGGGGAAGAACTGAGATGGAACAGTTATTTCATCGCGGCTCCTAAGGCCGCGGAGTGGCTGCCAGCCATCGCCCCAGCAAGATGCGTTCGGTGAAGGCAATGGGGTGACGTGCGATGGCGCGTGCAAGTCCGTTACTGCGCCCCACTCTCCCTCCGGGAGAGGGCATCTGCTCCCTCTCCCCCCGGGAGTGGGCCGGAAGGGGCAAAGGGAGAGAGAGCAGAAGTTTGACTTTGGGGCGGCGCTATGGTGTTCTAACGTTCGACGATCACGTTTCCTCCTTTCGAAGGGGTCAGCGATGCGAACCGTTCAGTTCGTCGCGGGGGTGGCGGGTCTGTTGGCGTGTTGTGGCGCGGTTGCCGGCGAGCCGCGCACCTTCACCATCCGCGAGTCGTTCGGCCTCGCCTGGGGGCCGGACAGGGTGAGCTACAAGGTGGAGTTCTCAAAGGATGGCTTCGATCATCTTGCGCTCGTGGCGGATTCGCCCGAAGGCTGGGGCAACCAAGTCGCGTTTCAACTCTCCGATGTCGCCTTGTGGCCAGAGACGCGTGCCATCCGGAGCGCCACGCTCTCCTTCATGGCCAGCCTGAAGGCGAATGGAGTGGCGCGGTGGGAGCTGCGGAACATGGGTGGGCCCTTGAATCCGATTGTTCCAGATCTCACGGTCAGGGAGCGTGACGGCGTGATCGAGCTTGCGACAAGCAAGTTCGGCATTCGCCTCGCGGGCGGCGCGAAGACCTTCCCGGCGCCCGTCGCCGCCGACCAGGTGCCAGCGCCCATCCAGGCCGTGCGCCTCGCCAACGGCAAGTGGATTGGCCGGGGCTGGTGGCAGACCGAGAGGCCATGCCTCGGCTACAAGGCTACGATCGTTGAGAAAGGCCCCGTCTTTGCCAAGGTCGCCCTCAGCTACGAGTTCGCGGATAAGACATCCTACAAGGCCACCATCGAGCTTTCGGCCGGGCAGGACGTGGCGATCATCAGCGAGGAGTTCGACCTGTCGAAGGGCAAGCGCTACGAGATGCCCGAGCTGGGCGGCGTGAGGCCGGGCGACACCTTCCAATACGTCATGCCGTCGTTCGCCTCGCCGAAGGCTGCGATGATGTGGGATTGGTGGTGCCAGACGCACGGGCGGGTGCCGTCGCCCAACGCCTACTGCTTCTCCTTCTACGAGGGCCCGGAGCCCGACAGTTGCGAGTGGGCGGGCCGCATGTACCACGAGGCGGCAAAGCCGGGCGACGGCGGCCTGAAGTGCGACAAGGATGGCCGCGTCATCGGCCTCAACGCCTGGCTCCAGTGGGGCGAGGACGAATCGCTCTTCTTCGCCGCCTACAACTCGAAGCACCCCAACGATGCCCTGGCCATCATCGCCCTGCGACCAAGCCAATGGCTCCACCCCGACATCGAACCGCACCCCATCAAGACCCTGGTGCAATACGTCCAGACCAACAACCTGTGGATCGAGCGGCGGGCGAAGCCCGACCTGTTCCTGCGTGCGCCCACGTGTCTCGGCAAGCGGGTCTACGGCATCGGCGTCGTGCCCCGTGTTGAAACGCAGGACGAGAAGGGGAACAAGAAGACCACCTCCGAGGCCATGCTCCGCCACGTGCGCCTCGGGCGCCTGGAGCTCGACCGCGTGAAGGACTGGGTGCTCGACTACGATGAGCCCTCCAAGTACCCCCGCTTGTTCGTGGACGCAGGCGACGTCGAGCGCTTCCGCGCCCGCGTGCAGAAGCACATCCCCGACCTTCAGCACATTCGCTGGGTGAGCTACCTGAGCAAGGACGACCCGAAGATCGGCGACCAGCTCATCGCCGAGACCCTCTCGGGCCTCGAGAGATTCGTCCACACCTTCGCCACCGAGGACTACGGCCACATGATGTACGCCATCAACGCGGGGGTGCTTGCCCACGCGGCCGACGTGGCGCTCGCCGTGCCGCACCTTGCGCCCGAGCAGCGGGCCAAGATGCTCCGCTATCTCGCGGCGATGACCTACAACGGCCTATCGCCCGACTACGTGCCGCCGCGCGAGGCCGGCTTCGCCTGGGGCTCGGCCAACATGATGTCGCAGGTGCGCGCCCGCGGCGCTCTCACCGCCTCGCTCCTGCCCAGCCATCCCGAAGGCAAGAAGTGGCGCAGCTACCTCACGGACTGGATGACCGCCTACGTGGAGAGCCAGGCGAACCCCCACGGCGCTACGCTCGAGTGCCCCCACTACAGTGGCATGGTCTTCGAGTTCGGCGTCGTGCCCCTGCTCGCCATGTCGCGCTGCGGGGACAAGATCGACACGTCGGCCGTCATGGCCCGCTTCGCCAAGGCCGCGCGCGCCCGCATGGGCACGCTGCTGCCGTGGGACCTCCGCGGCGGCTTCCGCTCCTGCCCGCCCATTGGCGACGGCTACTACGCGCCCGACGAGACCTTCTCCATCATGGCCGCATTCTTCGATAGGGACGACCCGCCCCTCGCCAAGAACCTGATGTGGGCGACGAGCGAGACCGGCCGCGCCCTCGGCGGGCACCCGACCCCGACCGGCATCCTCATTGACCCTGGCAAGGAGGCCAACCGCCCCGACCTGGGCTCCGAGCACTACCAGGGCATGGGCTTCGTCATGCGCAACGGCTTCCCGCGCCAGGACGAGACCTTCTTCCTGGGCCTCGGCGGCAGCTTCTCAGTCGGCCACGGCCACGCTGACCGCGGCGCGTTCATCTACTACGCCAAAGGCGCGCCCCTGATGGTGGACTTCGCGGCCATGTACACCCCCAGCATCGGCGAGGCCTGGCTCCACCCCGGCGGCCTGAGCTTCAACCACGACGAAACCGTCCGCACCTGCCCAGGCCGCGACCAGAAGGGCTGCTACTACACCGGCAAAGTGTGGCAGGAGCACAAGGTCGAGCCCTTCACCTGCCTGGAGCCCGGCTGGGACCCCCAGGCGAAGGACATGGATGAGGCGATGGGCAAGGTCACGCGATTCGTCACCCTGCCCGCCGCCGACTACGCCGAGATGGCCCGCCCCATCCGCTACCTCAACCGCGTGCCCTACGCCCTGCCCGAAACCCACGGCCAGCTCGTCACACGCGGCGCATCCGAGGACGTGTGGGCCAAGCAGCCCTTCACCTGGACCCGCCGCTACATCCTGGTGAAGGACCCCGACCCGCTGGGCCACAACTACGTCGTCTTCCGCGACGACCTGAGCGGGAACAGCGAGCTGACGCCCGCCCTCAACCTCTGGTGCCTGGCCGACGGCCTCAAAGTGACGGGGCAGCACGTCAACTACATCGGCCAGCATGGGGTGGACGTGGATTGCTTCGTCGCGGAGCCGAAGGCGTTCACCCACCGCACCCATCGCGTGAGCCATCCGTGCGGCTTCGGCTTCGCACAGCACTACGAGAAGACGTTCGGCAAGAAGTTCGAGGAGGCCCAGCTCCTCTGCCAGGTGCCTCAGGCGGCGGGCAAGGGCGGCTACTTCGTCGCCATGATCCCGCGGAAGAACACCGAGAAGGCGCCCATCATCAACGCCGTCCTGGACCACAAGGGGGTGGACGACGGGGACGCCATCCTCATCGTCTGGCCCGACCGCACCGACACCGTGGTACTGACGAACCAGCCGAGGAAAGTCGCGGCTGAGGGGCTGGTGCTCGAGGGCACGGCCTTCGTCGTCAGCAAGGCGGGGGCCAGGCTCACCGTCACCATGCTCGTCCCTGGCCGCGTCACGCGCCAGGGCAAGGAGCTCCTGACCGGCGAGACCGCGAGGACCATTGAGGTGGCCCCGTGAAGCAGCGCTGGACAACAGGGTGGGAACGGGGTATAATCAGACTAGTTTGACAAACTAGTTAGGAGCCTATTCGTGAAGCGCGTTGGAGCATTTGAGGCCAAGACGCACTTCTCCCAACTGCTCGACGATATCGAGCACCGCCACGAGCGGGTGGTCGTCGAGAGGCGAGGGAGGCCAGTCGCAGTGATGAGCCCCTACGAGCAGGCTCTTTCGCGCGACGAAGCGGAGAAGTGGGCCTGGGTATTCCGCGAGCCGGACGAAATCCTCGCCTCGCAAGGCCCGCCTCCTCCCGGCGAGCGCATTCAGGGCCTCATTGAGGAAGGGAGGGAGCGATGAGCGCTCGCGCGCAGGAGTTGACTCGACCGGTGGCCCTGACGGGCAGGAGACGAGCCATGAAACGCATCGGTGTATTCGAGACGAAGACGCATCTCTGCCGACTTCTGGAGGAGGTCCACCGCAGCCGACAGCGGTTTATCATCCAGCGCCGCGGGAAGGACCTGGCGGCCCTCGTGCCCTGCGAAGAAGTGGACGCGCCTCATGCAAAGGAGAGCGTTGAGGAGATTCTCGCTTTCTTCGACGAACTCCGCGCCAAGCAGAGGCCCTTCGGACCGGGCGAGTCGATCAAGGACCTGATTGAGGAGGGGAGGAAGTGGTGAGTCGGGAGGTGGTCATAGACCCTTCGGTGACGGCCCCATGGCTCTTCCCTGATGAGGAGAGCGCCCATTCGAGGCGTCTGTTCGCTGCCGTGCTGAAGGGGGAAGTGTCAGCAGCAGTTCCCGAGCTCTGGCACTATGAGCTGATCAACGCCCTTCGGATGGCTGTGCGGCGCGGCCGGCTGAAGGAGGCCGAAGCGGCCGGCGCCGCCTTGCGGCTTGAGCTCATCCCTGTCGAATCGGTGCCTGCGCAGGACCAGGGCCACCGGTCTGTCTTGAGCGCAGCTTTGGATTACGATCTCACCGGCCACGACGCTGCATTCTTCGCTCTGGCCCGCTCCCGCGGAGTACAGTTGGTCACAGGCGACGACGACCTGTTGCGCCTTCGGCCCCGCTTTCCCTGGATCGTGTCCCTCGAGGACTTCTGCGCCCAGCTCGATCAGGCATAGGCTTCTGGCGATCACACGCCAAGGACGGCGATGGCGTCAATCTCCACGCGCGCGCCTTTGGGGAGGTCGGAGACCCCGACGGTGGCCCTGGCGGGCGGAGTCTCCTTGAAGAAGGCGGCGTAGACCTGGTTCATCGCCACGAACTCCGCGAGGTCCTTCATGTAGACGGTCGTTTTCACGACGTCAGCCAAGGTGCACCCCGCCGCCTCGAGGACGGCCTGGAGGTTGCCGAGCACCACACGGGTCTGGTCCCCGATCCCCTGAGGCATCGTGTTCGTGGCTGGGTCCACGGGAATCTGCCCCGAGACGAACACCAGATTGCCCACGCGAATGGCCTGGGAGTACGGTCCGATCGGGGCGGGGGCCTTCGATGTGAGAACAGTCTCTTTCTGCACTCGGTTGCTCCAGTAGGGTGGCGTGCCTCGTGCCGCGTCCCGCGTGAGAGGAGCCGACGAATCAGCCCATCCTGACTCCTGGCACGCGGCACGCGGGACGGGGCACGCATCAGGCCTTCAGCCTGTCTTCTTCCACCGCCCGTGCGCGGTCGCCGACCCTGATCGGCCCGACCTCGGGCATGCCGGCGAGCTCGGCGCGGTCAACATGCAACCGCGCCTTCGGCTGCGGGCCGCCGCGGAGCATGGAGACCTCGATCATCTCGGCGCTCAGCACGTGCGCGCCGCGGTCGTCCGGGCCGGGCCGCTCCGGCGCCCAGGCCCGGCACACGGTGAGCCGCTCCTGCGGGTGGGTGGCCTGCACGTAGCCCTTCACGGCCTCCCACGCCCCGAGCGATTGGCCGCTGTCGGGGTCTTTCACTTCCTCCACGGGCGCGAAGATGCAGAAGACCATGCCCTGGGCCACCCCGTGGGCAGCGCCGACGTTCAGCACCAGGGTCTGGTCGTCGAGTATCCTCGCCACCTTGCCTTCCACCGGCGTTGGCATGTTGCTGGCTCCAGATGGGGGCGTCATATCCGCATGGGCACGGCGTAGGCCAAGACCAGGGTGAGGAGGACGAAGAAGATGAAAGCGAGGGACAGGACGGAGATGGCGATCATGAGGATGCCGGTCCTCCAGCGCTCGTTGAGGAGGTCAATCAGCCCCCAGGGGAGGCCGACGATTGGAAGGAGCGCGGCGATAGGGAAGAGGAACCAGCGGACCTCGCCGCGCGGGTCCCGGGGGCGAGGCGCCGGGGCCTGCTCGGCCGCCGGCGCTGCCACCTCGCCGGCGCGCAGGACGGCTTGGCCCCCGGCCGCCCCCGCGAGCACGCAGGCGCCGTAGATGGCCGCGCTCGCCGCCCCCAGCATGACCTCGATCCACAGGACCATCCCAAAAGCGTAGCCCGGGTGGCCCGGCGTAATGTCGCCGCTGCTGTGGCCAAGGACCAGCCCTGTTGCGACGCAGAGGAACCCCCCGGCGCCGAGCACTACGGCGAGCACCGCGGCCCACCTCGGGCACGGCACGCTCCACACGGTGCCGCAGAGGCGGCACTTGCGGTCGTTGAGGAACTGGATGCGCGCGGCCCGGGACCGCACGATCTCCAGCTCGCGGGCGCTGCACGTCGGGCAAACGGCTCCCATGTCCACTCCTCTAAAGGTCCAGGTGTTCCAGGGCGATGTCGAAGTCATCCTCGTTCGGCCCGAAGCTCGGGATCACGTTCATCTGCTCGGCCTGGCCGTTGCACCGCAGGAAGTTGATGTGCCTGGGGTGGTGCACCCGCCCGGGGGTGAGGAACGGCTCGTAGAACTCGGCTGCGAAGATCTTCTTGGGGTGGGCGTCAATCGTGGCGAGCGTCATGGCAGGCGCCTTGGTAGGGTCGGCGCGGATGGCATCACCGAGGGCCTGGTCCTTGATGAGGCCCTGGAGGCCCCGGAAGCCATAGGAGACCTGGACCTCGCCCTGCGCGGTGCCCCAGAGCTGCCAGCCGTGCTCCCAGTCGGGCTCGCGGGCCGGGTCCGACGGGCAGAAGAGAATCTGGTACTCCTTCAGGAACAGCGGGTACATGCACCCGAAGCCCGTCGGGCGGCCATTACTGTAGACCACGTTCGAAATCCGCAGCGGTGTGTCGAGGTTCGAGAACAGCGTGTCCTTGTAGCTATTCGCGTAGATGTTCACCGTCTTCCAGATCTGGCTCAGGTTGTTCTTGCACTTCGTGTCGCGGGCGTGGCGGCGGGCCATCGGCAGAACGGGGAGGAGCATCACGGCCAGGAGCGAGATGATGCCGATGACGATCAACAGCTCCAGCAGCGTGAAGCCGGCCCGGGCACCCCCCGGGCCTCGGCCACTCGATCGCGCGGTACTCATGGTTCAACCCTCGTTGGAAGTTGTCGCGGCGGCCACTGCCTCCGCCTCCGCATACTGCCCAACACGGACGCGGTAGGCGCTATGGAGCAGACGGGTCACCTCGCCGGGCCTGCCCTGCCCGACGGGGTGCCCTTCGATTGCGCGTATCGGCACCAGCTCGGCGATGGAATTGGTCAGGAACAGCTCGTCGGCCAGGCGGAGCTCGTCTGGGCGAACGCTGCGTTCTTCGGCCGGGATACCCGCCTCGCGCGCGAGGCGCAGGACCTCGGACCGGGTGATGCCGGGGAGAATGCTGGACTCGACGTGTGGGGTGATGAGGCGGCCCTGGACGACGAGGAAGATGTTGCTGGACGCGCCCTCGGCCACCTCGCCGCGGGTGTTGAGGAGGATGGCCTCGTCGGCCCCCCGGTGCTCGGCCTCCGTCTTCGCCAGCAGGTTGTTCAGGTAGTTGAGCGTCTTCAGTCGCGGCAGGTGCGAGTCGGCGTTCTGCCGCGTCGAGGCGATGATGGCGCTGGAGCCGGGGTCGTACCGGCTCGGGGCCAGGGGACGGAGCGGCTGGGCCACGATGATGAGCGTCGGTTCGGCAGCAGGCGCCAGCTCCAGGCGGCCTGTGTGCTCGCCGCGCGTGAGGGTGATGCGGACGTAGGCGTCCCTCAGTTCGTTGAGGCGCACCAACTCCTCAATGGCCCCGGCTATGGCCGCACCGTCGAGGACGTCACGGATGATATCCAGCCATCCCGCCGCCTCCCACAGGCGGATGAGGTGTCTGTCGAGGAGGTAGGGCACGCCGTCGTAGGCGCGGAGAGTCTCGAAGAGGCCGTCGCCATAGAGCAGGCCGCGGTCGAGCGCGCTCACCGCCGGCTCGCCCGCGCGCTGCACACGGCCGTTCACCCAGACGAAAAAGACACCAGGAGTCTTTTGTGCGGAGCACCCGCAGGGCCGTTCCGGCAAAAGACTCCTGGTGTCTTTTTCGTCTCTATGGCCCATGGCGATGCCCCAGTGCCGCGAAGAGGCGTTGCCCCTTGTCCAGCGTCTCCTGGTACTCCGCGGCCGGGTCGGAGTCGGCCACGATGCCGCCCCCGACCTGGAAGAACGCCCGCCCGTCCCGCACGACGATGGTGCGGATGGCGATATTGAGGTCCATCGTGCCATCCAGGCCGATGTAGCCGATGCTGCCGGTGTAGACGCTGCGCTGGGTCGGCTCCAGTTCGTCTATGATCTCCATCGCGCGGATTTTGGGCGCCCCGGTGATCGAGCCGCCGGGGAAGGTGGCTTTGATGAGGTCCACCAGGTCGCGCCCCCCGTGGAGCGTGCCTTCGACGGTGGAGACGAGGTGGAAGACTGAGGCGTAGGCCTCGATGGCCTTGTGCTCGGCGACGGCCACGGAGCCGTAGTCGCACACCCGCCCGAGGTCGTTGCGCTCGAGGTCCACGATCATGGTCAGCTCGGCCGAGTCCTTCGGGCTGGCGAGGAGCTCGTCGGCGAGGCGGCGGTCGTCGCCCTCCGTCTCGCCGCGGGGGCGCGTGCCCTTGATCGGGCGGGTCTCCACGCGGCGCCCCACGACCTTGAGGAAGCGCTCGGGCGAGCTCGACAGCACCGCCGCGCCCTCCCCATCGAGCGCCAGGTAGGCCGCAAACGGGGCGGGGTTCGCCTGCCGGAGCCGCCTGTATAGCTCCGCGGGCGGCACCGCCAGCCCCGTCTCGAACCGCTGCGAGAGGTTCACCTGGAAGATGTCGCCCGCCGCGATGTACTCCTTCGCCCGCCGAATGGCTTCCAGATAGCCGTCGCGGGTGAAGTTGGCTCGGATGGGTCCCACGGACGCCGGACGGCCGGCGTGCCCCCTGTCGGGCGCCGCGTCCGCGAGCAGCGCGTCGAGCCGCTCCAACCCCTCCTCGCCATCCAACGACACGCCGTACCACCGCCCGGTCGCGTGCTCGTAGGCCGCCACGCGCTCGTAGAGCGCCAGGTGCATGTCAGGCAGTTCGATATCGTCAATCGCGTTCCGCGGCAGCCGCTCCACGAAGTGGCACAGGTCGTAGCCCAGGTAGCCCACGAAGCCGCCGACAAAGGGCACCGGCGCCCTCCGCCGCGCCACCCGATGGCGGCGGAGGAGCGAACGCAGCAACTCGAAGGGATTCCCTCTCAGGAGCCGCTCGAAGCCGTTCTCCCACAACCGGATGGCGCGGCCCTTTGAAGAGACCACGAGCGCCGGCTCCGCGCCCAGGAACGAGTAGCGCCCCAGGCGCGGCCCAGGCAGCCCACTGTCGAGAAAGAAGGCATGGGGCAGCGCACAGAATGCCTCGAGCGCCTGGGCCGGCTCTACGCTCTGAGCCAGGCGCTCGACCAGCGCCGATCTACACAGGACCCCGCCGGGCGCACCCATACCGTGTCCGCCGCAGTGCCTTCCTGGCGTCCGAACGCTGCCATGCTAAGCGTAATACTATCCTGTGATCGCCTATCTGTCAAGCGCAAGAACACTTTGGAGTATGGCTTCCGGTATTGGCGCAGGCCCAGCGTTCGTCTTCTCGTGCTCGTCGTCGTCCTCGCCGTCGTCGAGTCTCTGCCTTTCCTCCCCGTCCAAGCTCGACGACGACGACGACGACGACAACGACGACGATTCTGACGCGCGGCCAGCGCCAAGATGGGGAGCCATGCTCAACACTTTGCCTCCTTGACAGCTCTCGAGGAATCGGGGACAATGGCGGCCAGACCAAGCAGGAGCGGCGTCGGGTGGATGAGCATCCCGTCGGCATCACGACCACGATCCCCGTGGAAGTCCTCTTTGCCGCGGGATGCAGGCCGCTGGACCTCAACAACGCCTTCATCACGTCGCCCGACCCGGGGGCGCTGGTGGAGGCGGCGGAGCGGGCGGGCTTCCCACGCTCGATGTGCGCCTGGGTGAAAGGCGTCTACGCCGCCGCAAAGCGCCGGCGGGTTCCCACGGTCGTGGCAGTGACCCAGGGCGATTGCTCGAACACCCACGCGCTGATGGAAATCCTGGAGTCGGAGGGGGTGCGCGTGGTTGACTTCGCGTTCCCCTACCGCCGCGAGAGGCGGCTCCTCGAGGCCCAGCTCGCGCGCCTCGCCGAGCAGTTCGCCACCACCCTGGCCGAGGCCGAACGCCAGAAGCAGCGCCTCGACGCCATCCGCGCCACGGTCCACGAGATTGACCGCCTCGCGTGGGAGACCGGCCAAGTCACCGCCGCCGAGGCATTCTACTGGCTGGTGAACTGCTCGGACTTCCTGGGCGAGCCGGACCGCTTCGGGGCGGAGGCCGCGGCGTTCATCGAGAGGGCGAAGGCGCGGCCAAGAGACGGGCTGAAGCCCGCACTACGAACTGTCCGCCTCGGCTTCCTCGGCGTCCCCCCCATCTGCTCCGACCTCTTCGCGCGCCTCACCGAGATGGGGGCAGCGGTGGTCTTCAACGAAATCCCCAGGCAGTTCGCCATGCCAGGGCCGACCCCCACGCTCCTCGACCAGTATGCCAGCTACACTTATCCCTACGACGTCTTCTTCCGCACCGAGGACATCGTCCGCGAGTGCCGCCGCCGGCGGGTCCAGGGCCTCATCCACTACGTCCAGAGCTTCTGCTTCCGCCAGCTCCAGGACCGCTTGATCCGCGAGCGGGTGGGGCTGCCGGTGCTCACGCTCGAGTGCGACCGCCCCGGCCCGCTCGACGCCGCCTCGCGCACCCGCCTCGAGGCCTTCATCGAAATGCTGCGGGGATGAGCTCCTGGCAGACAACGCGCCGTGATGCTGGCGAACCCTCAAGATGGCCAAGAACATCACCACCGCGCGCAACAGGAAGTGACGATCTTGACGGCAATCGGGCCGTGGGGGGGCATCGAGCCGTAAGGGCTGAGCACGTGGACACTTATGGCGCCGACGTCCCTTGCGGCCCCGCCTCCCCTGGCCCGTCAAGATCCTCACACCTTCTCCCCTCAGCCCGGCTTGGGCGTGGGGATGGGCGGCCGGCCTGACACCCAAACCGCGAGGGACTCAAGGGACCACAGGGACACACCTGCCCAACGCCGTCTTCCCCTCTCTGCGGTCCCTGATGTCCCTTTGGTCACTGTGGTCCCTTCTTTGCGCTCGAACAGCCATCGTGGGGCGGCTCGTGGTATTCGGGTGTATAGGGGCAGCTCCTTGCTTGCGCGCTGCGAACCTGATACCCTATTCGGCATGGCTGTGGTGTTCTGAAGCTGGACGCCGTGCGGAAAGCCTATGGCCGTGAATCGAAGGGTGAGAGGCGCTCTTCTCCTGGCGGCGAAGCTCGGCATCGCCGCCGCGCTTCTCGTCTGGCTCGTGAGGACCGGCAAGCTCGACCTCGCGCAGATATGGAACGCCATCCGCGAGCACCCGTTCTGGCTCGCGCTCTCCTTCCTCATCTACAACGCCTGCATCGTGTTCACGGCGAACCGCTGGCGGATGCTGGTCGTGTCCCAGGGCATCCCGGCGCGGCGGCGCGAGTGCGTGGCCATGACCTTCATCGGCTGCTTCTTCAGTTGCTTCCTCCCAGGCGGCACGGGCGGCGACCTCGCGAAAGCCTACTACGTGGCCCGCGACACGCCGCGCAAGGCCGAGGCCATCACCACTGTGTTCCTCGACCGCGTCTTCGGCCTCTACTGCATGGTCGGCTTCGCGGCCGTCGCCATGCTCTTCCACCTCAAGCACCTCTGGCGGCACCCCTCGCCCCCCAGCGCCTTCGGCCTCACCCAGACCCAGTTCCTCGCCGTCGGCGTCCTCTCGGGCTTCGGGCTCGCCACGGTGGGGTTGGTGGTGCTCCTATCGCCCCATTGCCGCCGGCTGGTCCACTTCCTCCTCGACCACGTCCCCCACAAGGTCGGCTCCGTGCTCAAGCGGGTCTACGACGCGGTCTACCTCTACCGCGGCCGCAAGCTGCTGCTGGTGAAGTTCGTGCTCTACTCCGCCAGCGCCCACGGCGGGGCGGCGGTGGCCTTCTGGCTCATCGGCCGCTCGCTCGGCGAGCCGCTGGCGGTGGACATGAGCCGCGCGCCAAACTACTTCTTCCTCATTCCCTTGGGCCTCGTCCTCAACGGCCTCCCCGTCGCGCCCGCGGGCGTGGGGGTGTTCGAGTGGGCGCTAGGGCTACTCTTCGCCACGGTCCTCAGCCCGGGGGAGGCCAACCTCGGCGCGAACGTCGCGGCCCTCAGCCACGTCATCATCATCCTCACCAATCAGGTGGGCCTCTTCTTCTACCTCGCCGGCAAGGGCAAGGTGGCCGAAGCCATGCGCGAGGCCCAGGCCGACGCCCCCGAACCCCATGCATGACCTCAAGGGCTGCATCCACGTCCACTCCACCTACTCGGACGGCCATGCCTCCGTCCCTGAGATCATCCAGGCGGCGCGAGAGGCGGGGCTGGACTTCCTGGTGCTGACCGACCACGCGACGCTTGCGGCGAGGGCCGACGGCTTCGGCGGCTGGCACGGCGGCCTCCTCCTCGACATCGGCGCCGAGCTCGACGCCGGCGGCCACCACTGCATCGCTCTCGGCCTTGACTCCCTCGTCGGCGTTGTTGACCCGAACAGCACGGAGGCCACCCTCCAGGCCGTCCGCGAGCGCGGCGGCCTCGCCTTCGTCGTCCACCCCCACCCCATCCACAAGCCGCTCTTCGATGTCTGGGTGCCCGGCTGGACCGACTGGCACCTCGACGCCTTCCACGGGCTGGAGGTCTGGCCCTACATGCACGACTGGATTCGCCGCCTCCACCTCTGGAACCTCCGCTCCCACTGCCGCCGCCCCGACCGCTGGATCACCGGGCCGGAGCCGAGCATCCTGGCCGAGTGGGACGCCATCGGCCGTCGGCGCCGCATCGTCGGCATCGGCTCGCTCGACAACCACGCCAAGCGGGTCCCCTTCCGCCGCCTGCGCCTCATGCGCACCGAGGTGCTCCCCCACGCCTATGCCTTCCGCACGGTCCGCACCCATGTCGTCTCGCCTCGGCCCTTCAGCGGCGAGGCCCATGCCGACCTGCGCCTCCTCCACGCCCTCCTCGCCCAAGGCCAGTGCTACGTCAGCTACGACCTCCTGGCCGACGCCACCGGCTTCCGCTTCGAGGGCATTCGCGGCGCTGAAGCCATCCCGATGGGCGCGGAAGTCCCCGCCGGCGAGCCCATCGAGCTGCGTGTCTCTTCCCCCTGCGACGCCGAGCTTCGCCTCCTCCGCGATGGCCAGCCAATCGCACGCTCGCAAGGTCGCCAACTCGCGTCCTCCGTGTCAGGCCCTGGCGTCTACCGCGTCGAAGCCTGGCTCGCCTCGCGCCCCTGGGCATTCTCCAATCCCATCTACCGGCGAGGAAGATGAAGAAGCGTTAATCACCCAGAGGCCCCACGACGCGTCGCGCGACGGAGAATCGGCGGGAGGGCCGCTCGCCCTAAGCCCAGCGAACACACACACTTGCGGAAATTCGGGCGCCCGCCGGCAGGCCCCTATGACCCCCAGGCCTCATGTGCCCCTCCGGACGCAAGGAAGGGGCCTTTCTGTGCGTTTTCTCCGGGCGACCCAAGCCCTTGCGATGTGGACACTTAGGTCGCTCAACGCTTCCGCCACTCGCTTGTGAGGGATTTCACAAGCTCGGCCGGCGTCGGGCCGTCGTGGGCCACCAGGCGGTAGCGGAGGGTCAGCGGCTCGCCCTTCTTCAGCGTGATTGGCCCGGGCGCCGTGATGCAGGGGTTGATGAACCACACGCCGCGGTTGTTGTGCCACTTCGTCGGCGGGTTGTCCGGGTGGTCAATCACCACCGCCCCAACGGTCTTGCCGTCCTTGAAGGCAATCGTGCAGCCGTACCAGTCGGCCGCGGGCCAGTCGGTCTCGGCCTTGAGGTAGTGGGGCACGGGGAGCTTCGCCTCGCCCTCTGGCCCCCAGTAGCGGAACTCGCCATCCTTGCGGCAACGCACGCTGAAGCCCGCGAAGGACGATTGGTCGAGCTTCGTGTCGGCCGTCGCCGTGAGCTTGTAGGTGAGGTCAACGACGGTCGCCACGTCCTGCTGGCGGACGGCCGCGGTCAGCTCTTCGTTCAGCATCACCTCGCCATCCGCGAGCCAGGCGTTCCTGATGGCGAGCTCAGCCTTCTGCTTGTCAGCGGAGGCCAGCTCGATGCCGCGGTTCTCGATCACGCGGCCCTTCGTCGGCGCGAACTGTCCCCAGCCCCAGAAATCGGCGTCCTTCGCGCCCCGCACTGCGTACCAGGCCAGGAACACGCCGCGGTGGTGGCGGTGGTCGTCGGGAGCGTGGTCCGTCACCGCGAGGCCGCTCGGCGTGTTCACGGGGTGGAAGAAGCAGGCGCTGCTCGCCGTGCACTTGCTGTCGGGCGCCTTCTTCGTCGCGTAGCGGAGCACCTCGCGCCCGTCGGGCGCCTTCAGCGTCGCCCCCAGGTCATCCTTCCCCAGGGTGTAGACGCCCTCTCCTGCGATCCCCCAAAATCCCCACAGTGCGACGCAACAGCCAGCCAGAACCAACCGCTTCACGGGGCCTTCTCCACGCGCGAAACTGGCCTCCCACCTCACACGGCCGCGATTGTAGTCGGAACCCCTGCCTGGCGCAACCACTGCCGCCGCGTCGGGCGGAACAACGGGTCTGCGTGCCCTCGGGACATCCTTTCACACTTGTACAAGTGTGACACGACACGGCAACCCGCATCCGAACAAGTGGCCGCGCACGCGGGGATACCGTAGCTTCCCCGTGTCCATTGATTGCCAGCCCGCTGGACGCGTCCTTGCGTTCTCCATGTGGCATCGGGAAGATGATTTCACACTTGTACAAGTCTGGAATGAGCTCACAAGGCCTGCACTCCATCCCGGGCTAAACGACGCAAAGGACCCGCAGGATGAAGGATTCAGCTCTGCGGTAAGGCCGCATCCCAGTGTCCCCGGACGATTTCTAGCAGACGTGTCTCGAGCGGTCTGCCGCCCTGCGGGGCGAGGCTGTAAGACAAGACGAGGCCCTCGCCCTGAGCTTGGACGTAGCCTCTGCGGATGAGTTTCCTGAGGTGGCGGTGGGCAGCGGGCGCGGACATGTGAAGCTCCCGTGTGAGCGCCAGCAAGGTGGCGGGCCCGCTCGCGGCTAGCTTGCGCAGTATCTGGATGCGGCGGGGGTGGGTGAAAGCGGTTGCCGCCTGGAAGATGCCCTTGTGGGCAGGTGGCGCGCCCTTGGCCGAATCGCGGCCAGTCGCGGCACGCTCGCCCGCCTTGGATGGCGCGGCCGCGCCCATCAACACGTCACGAAGCCAGGCCACCACCTGCCCGCTGAGGGCCGGCTCGCTGTATGGCGATTGGGCGGCGTAGTAACACCTGGCGCCCGAGCGCCGCCGCTGGACAAGCCCCGCTCCCAGCAACCGCGCCAGGTGGACGCACGCCACATCGCGGCGCAGCCCGACCTCGCGGGCGAGTTGGGTCAGGGTTAACTCCCCGCGGCCAACCAGGCGTGAGATGATGCGGAGGCGGCGGAAGCACGCCACGGCGCGGAGCACCCGGACGGTGAGTTCATCCACGTGGTTTCCTCCTGAGGGATGATTCCATACTTGTACAAGTCTGGAATCATATTCCGGCTGTCGCCTCTTGTCAAATAGCGCTACAAGACCGAGGGTAGGAACGGATTTGCGTGGGCGTCGGGAGGGCACCAGTCCTCTGGCGGCGAGGCAGCAAGGCCCGGGGTGACGGCTTCGCGGCGTCGTCGCGCTTCGGCAAGCTCACGACGGGCTGCGTTCTCTCACCAGAGAGGGGCTTGGCTTGCTCAGCGGCGTGCGGAGATCGTTCCACACTTGTACAAGTCTGAAATCATGTGCCGGCGCCCATCCGGGCATGGCGGCGCGCCGGAAGGATGCGGTAGCTGCATAGCGTGGAGTGTTTGCCCACCCACTGAAGGCGTCCGCGCACCCTGAGGTCGGGGGTGGGGAAGATGATTCCACACTTGTACAAGTCTGAAATCATGTTTGCGCACCCGCGCGAGGGAGAGGGGACGATGGCCGTCACCTCTGCCTTGTCCTCCAGGAAGAACGGGCCGAGGGCACTGGTCGCAACGGAGTCCTTGCAATCGGGCGGCGGCCGGCTATACTGGGTGACGCAGAGGAGCTTTACTAAGGTGAAGGCGCTGGCCCTTGTCGTCGTGGCGTTGGTGAGTGGGATTGCTTCCGGCGGCGCGCCGATCGTGGGCCAGACGCCCGACCCGGCCCCGGGCGGACTCCAGATGGTCGTGGCGGGCGACGGGTTCGTGGCGGGCAAGACCAGGTTCCGCCTCTGGTCGCCTGAGTGGAAGGCGGAGTTCGCGGAGAAGGACGAGCCGGCGCGCCTCTTGGCCTACCTCGGCCAGCCCGAGCCCAAGTTGCCCGACAAGCCCGGCGCCGCGTTCGTGGATTGCCAGGTCATCCGCTGCACGAACAGCCTCGCCGCGGTCGAGTTCCCGCAATACGGCCCCTGGTCCGGGCCGAGGCAGGGCAGCTACTTCGCAGTCCTCTATGCGGGGGACGACAAGGACGGTTGGAGCGCCCCCTGGGCTTTCAACCGCACGGAGGCCCACATGCTGGACAAGGACGCTGCGGCCCCCGGCGACTTCGTGCGCATCTTCGGCCGCAAGCTCCAAGCCATGCACGCCCCGTTGCCCATCATCGCCCTCGTGCCGAGAGCCGGTGGAAAACCACTCCCCTGCCCCACCCAGGACATCTACTACCAGCACCAGCACTACATCGGGAACTACTCCTGCCAGTTCCGCGTGCCCGCTGACCTGCCCGAGGGCAGCTACCAGGTCCGCGCCCACAACCACACGGGCGAGGCCTGGGGCTGGAGCGAGCCGCTGCCCCTCGAAGTCCGCAAACCCGGCCCCGAGCCGAAGCTCATCCGCGCCACGGCCCTCGACCAGAAGGTCCTCGACGAGGCGGGAAAGAGTGCACCGGCCGTCGTCGTCCTGCCGCCCGGCATCTTCACCCTCACCGAGACCCTCGCCATCCCGCCCGGCGTCACCCTCCGCGGCAGCGGCATGCACAACACCATCCTGCGTGCGAGCGAAAGACCCCCGTTCAAAGAGGGACGAAGGGCGGCCGACGCGATGGGCGAACACGCTTTTTCACCGGCCCTGAAAGACGGGCGCATTCTGTTGTGCGGCAAGACGCGCCTCGCGCTCGAAGACATGGCGTTGCGCGGCATCGAAGGAAAGGACTATTGCCTCCTCGGAATCGCCAACGGCAGCAAGGGTGTCTCGGAGGACATAACGCTGCGCCACTGTAGGTTCGAGCCCCATCATGACCCCGACGCGCTGGCCCAGAGTCGGGGAGACATCAATGCAATGGTGGTCGGGAGAGCCCGCCGCCTCACTATCGAACATTCGGAGTTCCTTCGCGCTCAGTCGCTGATCTTCGACGTGACGGACTCGCGTATCGCCTTCAATTCCTTCGACACTGAGGGCCTCGACGGATTCGATGGACCGTTCGGTTGGGGCGGGCGGGTGATGAATCTGGCCGTGGAGCACAACAGGCTAGTCGGCGACGTCTGCATCAATTCCTCGGGTGGAGCATGGAGGCTTCTTGTCGCCGGCAACAGCGTAGAGAAGTCAAGGGGTTGCGCCTACATCGTGGGGGAAACCGATGTGCGCTGGCGCGGCCAAGCCAGATGCCCCGATGCGAGCACGATAGTGACACCTGGGGAGGACTGGAGCACGGACTATTCCGTGCAACGGCTCCCCGTGCTGGTCGTTGTCGTCACCAAGGGGAAGGGCATCGGCCAGTGGCGCGAGGTGGCCGACGCAAAAGGGGATGTGCTCCGCCTGGCGCGCCCGCTTGCGGTCGTGCCCGACGAGTCGAGCCGCCTCTGCGTCATGCTAGGAAGTGTGGCGTGTACTATGGTATCCAATCTGGCCATTGACTGCGACTCCACGGCGGGGGCGTTCTATGGCGCAGGGGCTATCAACTGCATCATCGAAGGGCACCAGGTCGTCCGCAGTGGCCCCCTTTGGGTGCGCACTACCCGCTGGAAGCCACCGGACCTCTTCAACACCATTGCTAACTGCCGGCTCTTCGCCTCCGAGGGCATTGAGCTTCGTGGGACTGACCATGACCCTGAGGATGCGCAAGCTGTCTACCAGCTGGGCACGCTGGTGGCTCGCAACGAGATCCTGGGCATGCGTCCAAGGCACCCCTTCAATGATCTCGCCTACCCGGCCCGATTCGGGGATTCCGGCATCGCCATCAACGGGGGGATCCGTCTTCCAGCAGCTGAGGGCAACCGCATCATCAACTGCGAAGCGGCGATAGAGATCGGCAAGGCCACGGTCGGCACGCTCGTGCGGCGCAACCGCATGATCGGCATCCAGCGCTGCCCGATCGTAGACCAGGGAACCGGGTCCATCATCACGGGCTTCACCGACAAGGCGGGGTTCCACGACTACTGGCCCCAGGGACTCAACGTGCTTGAGTTGTTCAAGGGCAAGCCATGAGAGCCGCTCTGACCGCCCTGTTGCTTTCTTCCGCTGCTCTGGCCGCGCCGCCGGAGATCGGGCAGGTGATTGATCCGACCCGCGGCGGCGAGACGATCCTGCTGTCGGGCGATGGCTTCGACGAGAAGACCGTGTTCCGAATGTGGGTGCCTGAGGCGGCGT
>Ga0194112_10004597_pt1 | contig 18827 bp, 18 predicted proteins | sample TA2MahC400mmetaG_FD_146191 | JGI IMG/M metagenome (GOLD analysis project Ga0194112, IMG submission 146191) | Freshwater microbial communities from Lake Tanganyika, Tanzania - TA2015016 Mahale Deep Cast 400m | ecosystem: Environmental > Aquatic > Freshwater > Lake | place: Tanzania: Lake... | reverse complement strand
CCAGATGCGCATCTTGGATATGGATCGGTTGGGGCATGGCTTCCTCCAAGACAATGTGTAGTCACCTGGAGTCTACCACAAGTTGCGTTATGCCTCAAGCCGAGATGTAAAAAGTGCAAAACTACTGATTATTAAGAGAATGCGTTGCAGATGGTTGAAAGAAGCCTGGCAACGTAGATTGCCTTTGTCAGGTGTATGGGGGCATAAGTGAGGGAAGCACATCTCGGCGTCGGCACGCTCATTTCAAAGGTAGTTGGGCAAGTACAGTGGCTGTTGTCGCCAACCAAGTACTTGGCGGTGATCAATATCCTTTCGAGTGTATTAGGCTTCGCGCAGGGGGTTCTTGTCGCTCGCCATCTAGGCCCAGAATCTTACGGAGTCATCGCCGTCATCGCGGCGACAAATGTAACTGTACTGAATTTTCTTGATGTGCGCTTGGCTGATCTGGCAGGGAAACTGTATTACCGACTGTCACAGGCAAGCATAGCTGAACTGAGGGCATACCGCGCCAGTGTCTTGCAAATCTGCCTGATAGGGAATGGCCTGATTTCTCTGGGCTTATGTGTGCTTGGCTTTCTGGCTAATTTGGTGTTCATTCGGACACTCACTACAACGCCCGTGCGCGTCCAGTGGTTGTTGGCCCAGTCACTGATCCTTGCGCTTTCAAACTGGGCCAGTTCGTTCGATTACCTGCAGCGCTTCAGCGGCCGATTCTACCTGATGGGCACCTGGCGGCTGGCGACTCGGATCATCAGTGTCGGTCTCTTCCTGGTGATTTTTCTCCCTGCTAGCAACCTCGATAGTTATTATCGCGCTTTGTTCTCGGCCACTACCCTTGGCCTGGCGATGACGGCCTTCCTGTCGGCTTTGATCTGGCTAAGATATGAGCGCTTGCCTTTGCTGCGCCGGGGACTGTTGCTGGCCTGGCCGGACTACCGGCGGGACTCTCATTTCTTGTTTTACGGCAACCTGCTGGGCTATGTTAAAATGCTGCATCGTGGCTCAGATGTCTTGCTGGTCGGCTTTTTTGCTGATGACCGCGTCACCGGCCTGTATAAACTGGCGCGCTCGTTCACGGATGTGTTTTATCTCTTCTTCGACGCTTTGAATCAAGTCTACTATCCGCGCTTCATGGAGCTACTGGCACAGCGAGCGGCGGCGGGGTATCGCCACCTGGCCAAGCGTCTGCTGGTTGCCAGTGGTGGCTTCACACTAGCGGTTCTTCTAGCGCAGGCGCTACTTTTGGTGCCGGCCTTGCGGTGTGTTCTGGCTAACCGCTTTGCCGGCGCCGAGGGCGCTATCATGGTGATGACCGTCCCTTTCCTGTTTGTGGCGGGAATCTATACCTGGCTGTGGCCGCTTTTTGTGCATTCGGGCAAGTTAGGAAAGTACACGGTTTACAGCTTTCTGGCCTGCTTCGCGCAGTACGTGGTGGCCGTGGGGTTATTTCTTAAAGTGCAACCCAGCGCGTTGGCGGCAGCAGTGGGATACCTGGCTTACTATTGCACACTATTCCCGCTGGCTTATCGTGTGGCACGGAGCGACTATGCCGCCTACTTGCCAGGAATCAACAGAAGGACGGCTCCGGCATGGATGTGATCAAGCCTGAACATAGGGCAGCATCTCGTTCTGCTAGAAGCAAGGGGGACAGACCTCTGCATATTGTTCAGGTTGGGTTCGATGATACCGTCTTTATGTCAGCCCCCCCATCCGACACATTAAGCCGCCAACTGGATTACGGGCGCGAGTTGGCCCGCCAGTGCTACGGCAGTCGGATGTCGTTGATAGTATTTACCAACGAGGCTGTCGCGCGTCGGTTTGAGCGTGAGAATGTGGCCTTTATTCCGGTGATTGCCTCCCGGCTGCAGCGATTGCCGAAACTCTATTCCCAACTGTCCACCCTGCACCGGGCGCAGCCGCTGGACGTGATTACGACACAGACCATCCATTCGGAAGCGTGGATGGCTGTGCTATTTGGCAAACTACATGGTGTGAATGTTGTTGGACAGATTCATTATGACCTCTTCTCCTCAGAGGCGCGGCGCGACATACTGGGCCAGGGGTTATGTGGTCGGCTAAATTACGCCCTGAGCCTGTGGATGCTGCGCCGCATGTTTGCCGTGCGTGTGGTGGGGAAGCGTATCCGAGAACGACTTCTAGACGCCGGTTTGCATCGCAATGTCCATGTGCTGCCGGTGCCAGTGACGATGGACGCTAGCAGGACAGTGGATCATCCACTTGCACCTACCCACAAAGTGTTATTTGTCGGGTGGCTGGTGTCTGCCAAAAACATCGAGGAGTGGCTGCATGTTGCAGAGCAGGTGGCTGCCCACGACACAGAAGTGACCTTCGAAATTGTGGGTGAAGGGCCATTGCGGGAGACGCTGGAAGCGGAAACGAAGCAGTTGAGCCTGGACCGCCGGGTGCACTTTGCCGGGGCTGTAGCCTATGACCAATTGCCACAGATTTACCGCTCCTCCAAGGTATTTCTGCTGACATCCAAATATGAAGGCTTTGGGCGTGTGGTGATGGAAGCCTATCTAAATGGTGTGCCGGTCGTTGCGCCCCGGATCACCGGCGTGGAGGATATCGTGGAAGACGGTCAGACCGGTTTTCTCCATCCGCCTGACGATGTAGCGGGGATGGCGGCCAGTGTGCTGCGCCTTCTCCACGACGAGCCTCTGCGTCAGCAGATGGCGCAGCGAGGGCGTGACTTGGTACGCGCCCGCTTTGATCCAGAGCGATTGTCGCGCGAGTGGGTCAGCCTGCTCATCTCAGCAGCGCGGGAGGTGTAGTCATGATCCTCCCGCCCCGGCGGGCCACATGGCGGCGCTGGCTACGTCTGTCCACTGCGCAGTATTCCGTGCTGCGAGGATTGGAATACGAGCAGATCGAAGGCCTTCGACTGCGAGGACGCACCCTTGACATAGGTGGCGGGCAGCGCAACAGTTACTATCACCTGTTGAAGATCGAGAGCACCATTGACAGCGTCAACATTGATCCGGCTATGAAACCGACGATACTGGCCGACTTGAACGACCCTCTGCCTCTGGCCTCGGCCAGTTACGACAACGCGATCAGTTTGAACACCTTGGAGCACATTCGGAACGACACGCTGGCGATTAGCGAAATGGTGCGCGTGTTGAAGCCGGGCGGGCAATTGCACATCATGGTGCCATTCCTGTACCGCGTGCATGGCTCACCTAACGATTATCATCGGCACGTGGCTTCCTGGTGGGTGGACTTTTTGCTTTCCTTGGGGCTATCGCCGGAGACCCTTACGGTCGAGCCGCTGGTGTGGGATCCTATGTCGTCGGCTTTTTCGCTGGTGGAGTTCCAGTTGGGACGATTGCGGGGAATACTCAAGAGATTCGCTATGCTGGCTGCAGTGCTATCCCATGCGCGCCGGTCAGGCCAAGAACGTCTGCTTGCCCCCTATAGCCAATATTATGCGGAATACGCGCTTGGATACTATATTCATGGCATCAAGCAGTAGACCTGTGAGCGACCAACCGAGACCACTCAAAACTTATTCGCGCAAAGACAAATATACAATCGTCGCCGACTTGTTGCGGGGTAAAACGGGCACCTTGCTCGATGTTGGCGCGCGAGACCGGGTTCTGGGCCGCTTGCTTGACCCGCATGCGTTCACCTACTATTCGGCGGACCTGAGTCCAGGACATGACTATCAACTCAACTTGGAAGAAAAGCTCCCTTTGCCCGATCACAGCTTTGATTTTGTGGTGGCGCTGGACGTGCTGGAGCATGTGGAGCATATCCATCTGGCTTTTCAGGAACTGGCGCGTATTACCCGCAAGTGCCTGATTATTGTCCTTCCCAATATAGCGACTCTACCGCGCCGTTGGTCTTTTCTGTGGCGTGGCAATCTGGGCACCGGCAAGTATGACCTGCTCACTGAGCATCAAGGCGACCGGCATCGGTGGTTGACAGTTTACCCTGAAATCAACGCGTTTGTGAATGCAAATTCGGCACAAGCTGGCTTGAACTTAGATAGAGTTGTGGAAGAATTGGAATCAAGTATAATTCCTAGGCGGATTGCAATCAGGCTTATATCATTTGGCCTTTTTCGTAATGGTTTGCTGACGGGCCGGTGCATCTACGTCATGACAAGAAAGTAGGGAGTAGATGTTCACTTGGGCTTCCAAATATCAAATCGTTGCAGAATGCATTGCGAACATGTCAGGAATACTGGTCGATGTTGGCGCTCGTGACAGAGTGCTACGCCAGCACCTTCAGGCAAGCAAGCTACAATATCTATCTTCCGACATAGTGCCTGGCCATGATTTCCGTTGGGACCTGGAAAAGCCGTTAGATGTGCCGGACAACTCATTTGAGGTTGTGGTTGCGCTTGATGTGCTTGAACACATCGAGAGGATCCACGATGCGTTTCGCGAACTTATCAGAATTACCAAAGAGAAGCTTTTTGTCTCTTTCCCGAATATGACTTGTTTATCCTTTCGATTGCACTTTTTCCGATATGGTCAGCTTTCGGGGAAGTATACACTTCCCACTGTGCCTCAAGACGACCGGCATCGCTGGTTAACCAGTTACCCGCAGGTTTGCACGTTCGTGCAACACGTGGTTCAAACTGCGCGATGCGATGTGCAGCGATATGACATTCTGCAAGGATATAGTCGCTGGCAGCCCTTGATCTCGTATTTGCCGCTGCCTGCTGCCCTGCGAACGTATACGATATTGTTTGAGATCACAAAATCAGCCGCATGAGAGTTCTAATCGTTAATTATGAGATGGATGAGGACTCGAGAGTCTTGGCCTGGCAGGCGCGCGTAGCGCGGGAGTTTGCTCGAACGTGTGAGTTTGTGGTGGTGCTGACAGACCGGCTAGGTCGTTTTGAGCCGCCACCCAACATGCATGTCGAGACGTTCGCGCCGCGGCCACTGGGCCTGCCCCGGCGGTTTGGCACTGCATTGTTGCTCAATTGGCAGGCGTTTCAAGTGTCTCGGCGTTACCGAATTGACGTCTGCTTTATTCACATGGCCACCGACTGGGCCTTCTACCTGTACCCGACTTTTCGATTATGCGGCATTCCGGTCCTCCTATGGTACGCGCACGGAATGGTGACACCGCGCCTCCGGTTGGCCCATGCGTGCGCCTCGCGAGTGGTCACCTCAACCCCAGAGGGTTTCCGCATTCCGTCACGCAAGGCACGGGTGATCGGCCAGGGCGTGGATACGGAGCTGTTCTGCCCGCCGGACCAACGGATGGAACCACGCAATGAGTTGATTGCAGTCAGCCGGGTGTCGCGCCGGAAGCGGATAGACCTGCTCCTGGCAATCATGGACTGCCTGCGCAAGGGCCCGGAGGCGCCCGACTTGCGCCTGCGCGTGGTTGGTCCCTTGTTGACACCTGATGCCCTGGCATACGACGCTGAACTACGGACGCATGTGTGGCGAACGGGGCTTCAAGACTGCGTGGAGTTTGTGGGCTTCGTGCCACAAGAATACATCCCTGCATTTTACCGCTCCGCGTTTTTGCATATCAATGTCAGCCAAACCGGGAGCATGGACAAAACGGTGCTTGAAGCTCTAGCCTGCGGCTGCCCGGTGTTGACCAGCAACGAGGCCTTCCGAGAGATGCTCACGGATTACCCGGAGTTCATTATTCGAGATGAGCGCCCTGAAGCCATCGCCGAGCAGGTGCTGACCCTGTATGCGAGACGTGATCAATACGCCCCGACAGAATTGAGGGCGTTAGTGGTGGGGAAACACGACGTGCAGTCCTATGTTCAGAGGGTGTTAGTGCAATTGGAAGAAATACGACGATGGTCAAGCAAGAATTAACGGCCAACGGCGCAAGGGAACAGAAAAAGGGAATTGTGGACATATGCCTTGTATCTCCTCCCTCCAGAGCCAGTTCGCGAACTGTCCCGTTTCCCTTGATGAACTTGATTGGCTGGGTCGAGGCGTGGGGATACACCACGGAACTGGTGGAGGTGAAACAGCCACGGCATTTCACAGCCTACCAGGAATTGACAGAGAAGGAAAAAGAGCGAGTGATGCGCGAAACCACCGAGCACGTCATCGCGAGCAAAGCGCGCCTGATTGGGATCACGGGTGTTACCGCTGATTTTTTCGACGTGATGAAACTGGCGCGCATGCTCCGCCAGCGTTCCGATGCCTCTGTTGTTGTGGGTGGTGTACATGCGAACATCGCGCCGGAGGATTACTTTTCTGCCCCAGACAGTCCAATAGATATTGTCGTCGTGGGAGATGGGGAGGAAACACTGACTGAATTATTAGCGGGGTACCGGAATGGGAAACCGGATCTGGCATCCATTGCCGGCCTGGTTTACCGCGATCGTGAAGGAAACCTGGTCCGTACGCATTCACGCCCGCCACTGATAGACCGCTCTGCGATGCCGCTGGCGCCATACCACAAATTGGATATGCAGTACTACCTGTACCCACACCGTGGCTTGTTGCGTGAGATCGTGTTGTCTGGCATCCACGTGTTCACGTCGTATGGCTGCCCGTTTGCCTGCACTTTCTGCGCGAATCGCGTTCACCGGGTCAGTTACCGCCCGATCGAGCACGTGATCCAGGAACTCACCATACTGAAGAATACTTATGGTGCGGATGCGTTCTATATCCAGGACGAGACCTTTTTTATCAAACCTCAACGCGTGCACGAGTTCTGCGAGCAGTTGATGGAGCGAAAGTTGGGAATGGTGTGGGGCGCCGAGGCGCGTGTCAACCAGATTCCCGACCAGCTTTACCCTGCGCTGAAGAAAGCAGGCTGTATTCAAATTGATTTTGGCGTAGAGTCTGGCTCCCAAGAAGCACTGGATCGGATGAGAAAAGGAATCAAGGTCGTTGATACGGAAAGAACCTTCGCCCTGTGCCGCCAAAATAGAATCCGAACCTATGCAAACATATTGTTTAACACGCCAGGCGAAACCGAGCAAGATGTTAGAGATACGCTCGTCTTAATGGAACGCATCAAAGCGGATGCGTACGGAGTCAATCTGACGGTACCCCTGTTAGGCACACAAATCTACAAAGAGTACGTCAAGCCGCCGCTGCGGCTTGACGAATATCCTTTGTTCGACGCTGGATACTCGACGATCGTTGACCCGCGCTTTAGAATGGCAACTCACAGCCTGAATCTGGAACTGATTCTCCAGCAGACACGTCGACGGTTTGGCAGGTGGCACCGGTTAAAGGTTTTCAGTTCACACCCGGCCTATCTCCGCCGGTTGTTGTTCAGTGCGCGCAAGGGACAATACTTGAGGGTTGCGCTCACTGATGTGCTGAGAGGCGCTCCTGCCTTCATCCGTCTGTTAAGCCGCGGACTACGCTCTAGATCTGGGTAGCGGGGGCGGCCTGAGCTAAGCCGCTAGCAGAACAACGGTGAATGAATAACGGAGAAACTGTTGATGGCGCGGATTCTTTTCGTGACCGATGTGTTCCCACCCAGCATTGGTGGCCCAGCCACTTTTTTCGACTACCTGGGACACGCGCTGACTAACCAAGGGCACGCTGTCACCGTTGTTTGCTCATCCGAACGACCAACCGATCCATCGGACAAGCAGCGCCCCTTTCGCGTTATACGCTTTTACGCAAGCAATCGCCTGATGCGTCAGTTAAAGACCAGATTAGTCCTGGCACTGGAGATGCCGCGTCACACCACAGCTCTGATCAACGGATTGGAACATCCAACGGCTCAGGTGGCAAGCCTGTGCGGATGTCGCTACATCCTCAGAATCGCTGGCGATTACGTGTGGGAGGCGGCGCGCAATGCCGGATTGACGCCCCTCTCTTTTGACGATTTTCAGTCTGCGGATGTGACTGATCCAGTGTTGCGGCGTATCGCGCGCGAGCGTCAACAATACATTAGCCAGGCGCGTCTGATTGTAACGCCGAGCCAGCACCTGCGACGCACGATAATTGGTTGGGGTGTAATAGAACGGCAGATCCGCGTGGTGCCGAACGGTCTCCCGCTGGAGGACTACATGGCTTTTAGACCAGCACGGCGCTCCACCCAGACCCTGCGTGTGGCTTTCTGCGGCCGGCTAACGAACTGGAAAGGCGTAGAGACGTTGCTGCTGGCAATTCAGGATTTGACGGACGTCACACTAAGCATTATCGGTGACGGTCCAGAGTGGCCAATGCTAGTGGGATTGGCCCAACAGTTGCACCTGACCGATCGAGTGCAGTTCCTGGGGCGACTGGCTCGTGAACCGATGCAGGCCGCGCTCTCCAGGATGGACGTGCTGGTGTTGGATTCGCTATACGAGGGATTATCTCATACTTTGCTGGAAGCCGGCGCTATGGGTTTGGCTTGTGTTGCTTCGCAGTGCGGGGGAAATCCGGAGATCATCGAACCTGGCATCAACGGTTTGCTGGTCCCTTATGGTGATGTCGTGCAATTGCGGGCGGCGTTAGAGCGACTGCGCGACGATGAGGATTTGCGCTATCGGCTTGCCTGCAACGCGAAAGAAGCAAGCCAACGGTTTGATTTCAGGAATACGGTTCAACAAGCCTCCCAGCTCCTTTTCTCGTCGTAGCAGTGGAATAAAGATGCAAGTATCGCATGTGATGTTCATGTCAGAACTGCCGGGGATTCACCCTTTTAGCGGGATGGAGAATCACCTGATGGTCTTGTTGCCTGCGCTACGCCGACAAGGGGTAGACGTCGAGTTCATCGTGATGACTTGGAATGTCGGCCCTGAAATGGCCGCACGGCTGACCGAACTGGAGGCGCAGGGGGTCAAGGTGACAATCCTGCCCTGCAGTCAGAGGCGCCAGTGGCGCTGGCTCGGTCTGCGGCGACTGGAACAGGCGGCCCGCCTGCGGCCGCTGCTGGCGCAGAGACGCGACCGGATCATCCACTCCCACGTGGATCTGGTACTGGCTGGGCTAGCGGTTTGGGTTGCGCGTTGCCCGCGAGTGGTCCTGTCTATCCCTAACGATGACCCCTGGCTGATGAACCCCGAATGGCGTGCCTGGCTACGCTGGCTAGACCGACGGGTATCCCATTACATCGCCATCTCTGAACGAGTCCGCCAGCATTTCGTGGCTGCGTCCGGGGCAGCGCCGGAAAAGGTTAGCAAAATCTACTACGGCCTGGATCTGAAACCAACCACCTCCACCTCTCAAGAGATTCGCCAGGCATATCAAATCCCCTTGGATCGTTTTGTGGTGGGGTTTGTGGGCCGCCTGGCGCCGCAGAAAAACGTCCCTCTGCTGGTCGCTGCGCTGAAACAGTTACCAGACGTGCATGGCGTAATCGTCGGGGATGGGGAACAGCGAAAGGAATTGCAGGCATTGGCGAATGCCGGTGGCACTCAAAACATTCAGTTTCTGGGTCACCAACCGAATGCCGCTGACTTGATGCCTGCTTTCGATGTGCTCTGTCTGCCATCGCGTTTTGAGGGCCTGGGATTAGTCTTAGTTGAGGCCATGCTGCGACGAGTGGGGGTTATTGGTAGCCAAGCTGGAGCCATCCCGGAGATACTGGGCGAGGGACGATACGGCTTGCTGTTCCCGTCCGGGGATGCGGCCGGGTTGATCCAGGCCATCCAGTTTGCGCAGCGGGAACGGGCCTATATGGCGGACATGGCGGAGCGTGCCTTCGAGTATGCGCAGCGCACTTTTAGCGTCGAGACGATGACCAGACAGACGCTTGAAGTCTATGAAAGAGCACGTTAGTCTCTCGATCACCGTTTTAGCTTCGCGAAGCACTCGGTGTGGTTCGCTTTGTGAAGGGTGAACTTGAGTGTATAGTGATCCCATCTGCCCACTGCTGAAAATCCCTAAAAACGGTCTGGTGCTGGACGTTGGTAGCGGCCACCGTCCACATCCCCGCGCCGATGTCCTCTGCGACAAGTATTTGCTGGACAACTCGGAACGAGGAGAATCTGTCGTCATTGATCGTCCTTTCGTGGTTGGTGATGTTCAGTGTTTACCCTTTCGAACTGGTGCCTTCGATTACATTATTGCCCGCCATGTCTTGGAGCACCTTGACAATCCCATCACATTCTTCAGGGAGATTCAGCGTGTGGGCACAGGAGGCTACATCGAAACACCCAGTTTAATCTGGGAGTATCTCCACCCAAGCCGGGAGCACCATAAGTGGGTTCTTGTAAAGGTGAATGAGACTATCGTGATGGCCCCCAAACCACCGGAGTGGTGTGGCTCGGTGCTCGGATCCGTGATCGAAGAGCTTGGGATGAACAGCCTGGAATATGGTTTGCTCATCAGGGCGTACAAAGATTTGTTTTACGTTCGCCATGAGTGGTTTGGCGATATTCGCTATGAGATCTATTCTTCAATAGATGATGCGCCGACCCTCTTCCGTTCGCCGTGGAATACTAAAACCGCTCGAATATGGATTGCTCGGCAGAGCGGTCTTCAGCAGACCAAGAACTTGCTGTACAACTTACTGGACAGCGCAATTGGTTGGGCTATGCGAGGTTATGTGATAAAGCGGGAGCAAAAACAAATCAGAGCGCGCTTGCGGCAGCGCCCAATTGACCTCAAACAGTTGATGATGTGTCCGGCCTGTCAATCTATGCAGATCGAGGTAGATTCGGGCATTGCCCGCTGTACAGACTGCCAGTGGCAGACTACAGTGTTGATGCCCTGATGTAGGGTAGTGAGCAGAGTTACCTGGCCCTGAGTAGGTGTATTTGAAGAGTAATGTGCAGCAACATCCCCAAGTTTTGCTTCTGACCAACGTCCCCACGCCATACCGACTGCCAGTCTTTGAAGCCCTGGCCAAGTATGTAGATTTGACGGTCTGCTTCTGCCAGGAATGCGACCCAACCCGCCTCTGGCGTGTGGAACTATGCTCGGAATGGGTCCAATACGAAACGCCCCCGGCGCGCGCCCTGCCGTTGCCTGGCGGTGTCGCGATCATCTGGAATCCAGGGTTGTGGGAGCGCCTAGGCCGGGTCCCCTTCGATGTCTACATCGCCGGGGAGAACTTTGCCACCTTTCCTGCCGTGTCAAGTATACTCAGAGCAGCTAGGCGTTGGAAGAGACCCTTTATTCTGTGGTCCGAAGCTATTGATACTCCCTTTGCCTCAGGCAACTTTGTGAGCAACGCCTACCGTCGCTGGCTCTATCGAAGAACAGATGCCTTCATTGCCTACGGACAGCGGGCGAAAGCCTACCTGCTACGGCGAGGAGCGCCATCTGATCGGATTACCGTCGGCTTTCAAGTGGTCCCACCTGAACAACTCCCGGCTCCTGCTAGTGACAAAATCGCTCTTGGTTTGGCTGGGAAAACAATAGTTCTATATGTGGGTTACTTTGAGGCCCGCAAAGGATTGCTCTATCTGGTTCAGGCCTTCAAAGCTGTAGCCGGTGAGAATGATGTTCTGGCTTTGGTGGGTCGCGGCCCGGAGGAAGCCCGCTTGCGAGCCTTGAGTCACGGTGATCCACGAATCATATTCCCTGGTTATTGCGAGGGGTCAGCAAAGACAAGCTGGTACGCGGCGGCCGATTTATTTGTTTTGCCTACGTTGCATGATCCCTGGGGGCTAGTGGTAAATGAAGCAATGGCCTTTGGGCTGCCGATTATTACGACAGATGCAGCTGGCTGTACCGATCTAGTGCAAGATAATGGCTTGGTCGTTCCCGCTGGTGACACCGATGCCCTTGCCACTGCTATGAGGCAACTTCTATCAGACGAATCGCTAAGGCACAAGATGGGGCGACGTTCACAGCACATCATTTCTGCCTATACGGTGGAAGCTGCCCGCGATGCCTTCTTGGAAGTCATCAAGCATGTGCTGGGAAGATCAGGATTACCATCTTGACAAGAGATGTACATGCGCCCACTGATTATCACTGCCCTCTACCCCCCCGCCGTCGGCGGGGCGGCCACTTACTTTGGCGACATCGTGCCCAGGCTGGTCCAGTACGACGACGCCGAGCAACTGACCGTACTGACCGAGCACATGCCGGGCCAGCTTCGCCAGTGGACCAAAGACAAACTGTGGCTGCTACGCTACCTGCCTACCCACGCCAGCCTGGCGCAGTGCCACTGGCTGACCCACGCCATGACTTACGTGCTGACCCAGCTTTGGTTCACGATGCATCTGCCCGGTCTGGTAAGGCACTTCCGCATAGACTTGATCCACTTCCACACCCGTTACCGCGGAAGGCTGTTCTACACCGCGCTGCAACGCAGCGATGTGCCAGTGATCGCTGACTTGCGCGACAAAATGACCGATCCAGCACGACTGGTGAACGTAGCCGACCTGCTGTTGTGCTGCGGCGAGGGCGTGCAGCGCTTTGCCATTGAGAGTGGCTTTCCCTCTGAGCGGACAGTGCTTATCCCGGTTGCCTTCGATCCGCCTGTTCCCAAGCCCCAGAGCGAGGTGCAAGGCGTTCGCCAGCGCTACAGCCTTGGAGGGCAGCCATACTTACTTTTTGTCGGTGACATCACTTACAATAAAGGCGTCTATGACTTGTTGTATGCCTATGAACGCTGGCAAGCACATCATCCCGACTTTCAACTTGTCCTCATCGGGACTAATCGCGAGGGAAAGCGCTTTGTAAATCGATTGAAGCAAACCAAGGGGGCAACCTACTTGGGCTATGTCCCACACTCCGATGCGTTGGCGTTAATGCAAGGAGCTGAAATCGTCGTGTTGCCGTCCCGCTCTGAGGGTCTGCCTACAGTGATCTTAGAGGCCATTGCTTTAGGGCGCAAGGTTATCTGTCCGCCGAACATTCCGGAGTTTGATCGACATTCCCCAGCATTTGTGTTGCCTGCAGTCACGCCCGAAGCCATTACCGCTAAGCTGATACAGGTTCTAGGCAGCGATGCCTTTCCTCATTATACCTTTGAAGAGCACAGCTTAAGTCGAGTTGTATCACAATTGTTAGATGTTTACCATGTACAGCGCTGCTAACTCTTCGTCTTCCCCCTGTGCAAGGACTTCAGGCTGCTACCGCAGGCCGTGGCCTGCCGGAAGTCGGCAGTCACTTTCATCCACGGGACCTTAGCCAGGATTGTGGCCCAAGGGGAGACAGGGGTATTGATGCCACCGGGAGATGAGCAAGCGCTGGCTGAAGCTGTCCTGGCCCTCCTGGCGGTTGACCCGGGAAATCGAAGCTGTATACGAAGCTCTGCTGCGAGGATGAACAAAGATGCATGTTTGCCTTGATCTCTCTCCAGCGGTGTACCAGCGGGCGGGGCTCGGCACCTACGCCCGCCACCTGGCCGAGGGCCTGCGCGCCCTGGAGAGCAGGCCAGTGCTGACCATCTTCTATAATGGCGATAAGGCACACCCTCTGCCGCCGACCTTGGCCGGCCTGCCGACCCACACCCTTCCTCTGGCGACCAGACCCTGGCGCCTCGTGGCCGCCCTCTCACAACAGCTCGATCTCGGGCTTGACCGCTGGCTGCCGGACTGTGACCTCTTTCATGCCACCGAGCACCTGCTGCCCCGGCTGAAGGACGCTCGCACGGTGCTGACAGTGCACGATCTGATATTCTTGCTCTTTCCTGAATACCACCTGCCCCTCAATAAGTGGTTTCTCAATCGCTTCATGCCCCTTTTCGTTCGCCGCGCTCATGCTATCATCGCTGTCTCCCAATGTACCAAAGATGACCTGATCCGCCACTATACCGTGCCATCGGAGAAGATCACTGTGGTCTACGAGGGCGTAGATGCCCGGTTTCAGCCAGTCACCGATCTCGACACCCTGACCCGGGTCCGAGCGCGCTACGGCCTGCCTGAACGCTATATCCTCTACGTCGGCACCATCGAGCCACGCAAGAACCTGAACACTCTCCTTGAGGCGTTTGCCGAGCTCAAGGAGCGACCTGCGACCTGCGACTTGCGACCTGCGACTTGCAACTTGCGACTGGTTATCGTGGGCAAGACGGGCTGGCTGTACGAAGGCTTCTTCCGCCGGCTGCGGGAGCTGGGCCTGGAAGGGGAGGTCATTCTCCCCGGCTTCGTCCCCGACGAGGACCTGCCCGCCCTTTACAGCGCCGCCGAGCTCTTCGTCTTCCCCTCTTTGTACGAGGGCTTCGGCCTGCCGCCGCTAGAGGCCATGGCCTGTGGGACGCCGGTCGTTGTCTCAAACACCTCCTCCCTGCCAGAGGTGGTGGGGGAGGCGGGCCTTATGGTGGACCCCCGTGACGTGCGCGCCCTGGCCGAGGCAATGGAACGGGTGCTGACGGACGAGCACCTCAGAGCAGAGCTGACAGCCAACGGGCTGGAGAGGGCCAGGCAATTCACGTGGGAGAGGGCGGCGCAGGAGACAATGGAGGTGTACCTTAAGCAAAGCGAGGGTGGCAAAAGGGCCGAAGAGCTTGCATAAAACGCAATTGACAGGCTCGGCTTCCCGTAGTACAATAAAAGAAGGCGAACTTGAGTTAAAGGCATACTCCCGCCGGATCGCCAGATCCGGCGGCTGACCAGGCTGAATTCGACTGGTTCCGGTCCATGGGGCCTGGATTTGGCCATCCAGGCCGAGCGAGGTGAACAGTCACGAATTCCAGTACGAACCTTCGCCCGAGCACATCAAGAGGATGCTGCTGCCACTCTGCCGCAACTTCTCGGAGATCGCTAAAGAAGGGACGAAGAACGATGCCTGGGATGCTATTCAAGGTTTCTCTCAAGAGTGCAGAAGGCTGCTGGGATGAGGCGGTTGCGTATCGTCATAGATGGTCGTTGCATCCAAGATCACTTCCCCGGCATCGGCCGTTACGTGGTCAATCTGGCGCAGGCCACGATCCCGCTTCTCAGCCAGGACGAACGGCTCATCTTGCTGCACGATCCCACCCCACCTTCCCGCTGGGACCTGCCAGCACTGGTTGGCGAGAGGCTACAGGTGGTGGACGTTCCTCTCTCTCCATTCACTCTACGCCAGCAGTGGGCCATCCCCCGCATCTTGCGCCACCTGAGAGCCGATCTCTACCACAGTCCCTATTATCTGATGCCCTATCGGCCTGGCGTACCGACGGTGGTTACGGTGTACGACCTGATCCCTCTCCTCTTTCCACAGCATGTTCCTCCTGCTGCCCGCCTGCTGTTCCGATGGATGACGGCCCTGGCTTTACGGACGGCGTCCCAGGTCATCGTCATCTCCCAGGCCACCTGCCGTGACCTGCTGACCTTTTACCATCTCCCACCCCAAAAGGTCACCGTCATCCCCCTGGCCGCTGACCCGGCCTTCCATCCTCAGTCTCCCGCCGAGGTAGAACGGGTGCGCCGCAAATACGCCCTTCCAGAAAGCTACCTCCTCTACCTGGGCATCAACAAGCCCCACAAGAACCTGGGCCGCCTGGTCGAAGCCTTGTCCCTTGTCCCTCGTCCCTTGTCCCTTATTATCGCCGGCGCCTGGGACCCCCGCTACCTCGAACCCCGGCAGCGAGCGGAGGCCCTGGGACTGGAAAACGCCGTCCGTTTCCTGGGGCCGGTGCCCGAGGCCGACCTGCCTGCCCTCTACAGCGGGGCGACTCTCTTTGTCTTCCCATCTTTGTACGAGGGCTTCGGGCTGCCGGTGCTGGAGGCTATGGCCTGCGGGAGGCCAGTGGTGTGCTCGAACACATCCAGCCTGCCAGAGATCGTGGACGAGGCGGCACTGACCTTCGACCCCTTAGACGTAACGGAGATGGCGGCGAAGATCGAGAAGGCCTTGGGCAATGAGTCGCTGCGGGAGGAGATGAAAGAGAAGAGCCTGCAACAGGCGGCGAAGTTCTCCTGGGAGAGGACGGCGCGGGAAACGCTGGAGATTTACAGGGAGGCAACCAGCCATTGAAGGTGCTCCAGGTCTACAAGGACTACCATCCCGTCCTGGGCGGGATCGAGAACCACGTCAAGATGCTGGCCAAGGGGCTGATCCAGCAGGGCGTTGACGTCCAGGTGCTGGCCACCAACACCAGGCCGAGGACAGCCATCGAAGAGATCGAGGGTGTGCCGGTGATCAAGGCCGGCTGCCCCCTCCGCATCTCCGGTGCTCCCATCAGCCCCGGCTTCTACGTCTGGATGCGCCGCCTGAAGCCGGACATCGCTCACCTCCACTTCCCCAATCCACCCGGCGAGCTAGGTCAGCTCTTCCTGGGACAAAGCCACAAGTTCGTGCTCACCTATCACAGCGACGTCGTGCGGCAGAAATACCTGCTACGTCTGTACACCCCCTTCCTGTGGAAGGTCCTGGCCAAGGCCGATCGCATCATCGCCACCAGTCCCAATTACATCCGTAGCTCTCCCTATCTCAGCCGCTTCGCCGATAAGTGCACGGTCATTCCCCTGGGGATTGACCTCAAGCCTTTCGACACTGTGGATGACGATCGAGTTCAGACCATCAGGCAACGTTATGGCTCGCCCCTTCTGCTCTTCGTGGGCAAGCTGCGCTACTACAAAGGGCTGGAATACCTGTTCGAGGCTCTGCGTCACATCCAGGCCCGGCTTCTGGTGGCAGGAACGGGACCGATGGAAGACGAGTGGCGGGCCTTAGCCCAGGAATTAGGCCTGGGCGACAAGGCGGCCTTCCTGGGCCAGGTGAGCGACAGTGATCTGCCTGCTTACTATCACGCCTGCGATCTCTTCGTCCTGCCTGCCTCGCACCGCAGCGAGGCCTTCGGGGTGGTGCAGGTAGAGGCCATGGCCTGTGGCAGGCCCGTGATCTGCACCGAGCTGGGGACAGGCACGTCCTGGGTGAACATCCACGACGAGACCGGGCTGGTGGTGCCGCCACGAGATCCCGGAGCCCTGGTCGAGGCAATCAACCAATTGCTGGCCGATGAGTCGCTGCGGAGAAGATTGGGAGAACGAGGGAGGGAGCGAGCACAGTGGTTCTCTAAGGAAGTGATGGTGGAGAGAACCGTAGAGCTATATGAGGAACTGCTGGCCGATTGACAGAATCGCTTCATTTGATTTTTATCGCCAAATGGGTTAAGATTATGGTGCTGGGATTACCCTTGCCAGGGAGGATAAAGTTCTAACCGCCCAGACCCTGATCGCCAACGTCGAGGGGCTTTACGCTGAGTTGCTGAGGCAGAAAAGCATTAATCAGAATGACGAGCTTGAAATACTACCCAGGAAGGAGTAGAGAGCCATGGCACTGAAATTAAAAGTGTGTGACGAGAATATCATCGCCATTCCAAGGTCCATCCTAGAACGCCTGTCGCTAAAAGAGGGCGATAGAATGGAAGTTAGGTTAGACGCAAACAGGTTGATCCTCCAGGGAGTGGCAGATAAGCTGGCAGCGCTTAGACGCTTTCGCGGAATCTGGAAGGACGAGGAGGTTGAAAAGGTCTTCCAAGAGATCAACGAGGAGTGGGATAAGTGGAACGAACGGTTGCATGCGTAGATACGGATTTCTGCGTGGATTACCTGCGAGAAAAAGCCCCAAGGTGCGTGCAGTTCGAGAAAGCAATGGCGAGATTCGATCTCCGCATGACCGCGATCACAGCCTATGAATTGCTCCTGGGACAGTTGCGGATGCAACGCAAGCAAGACCTAACAGGTCTTTTGGAAATCGTTCCTGTCATCCCATTCGGGCGACGCGCTGCGGAAGAATCAGCGAAGACCCACTTCACCTTGATGAAGAAAGGGCAAGAGATTGGATTGCCCGACACATTGATCGCTGGCATATGCCTGGCAGAGGCCATTCCTTTGCTCACCTACAATTTAGATCACTTCGAGAGAGTTGAAGGCTTAATGGTGATTGATCCTAGCACTTTGTGAAGAGACACACTCTACCGAAGAGGAGACCCAGCTTCATGAAAATACTCGTCACCGGCGGGGCGGGCTACATCGGCTCGCACCTGGTAGATGCCCTGATGGCCCAGGGCCACGAGCTCTACGTGATTGATAATCTCTCCACGGGGAGAATAGATAACATCCGCCACCTCCTGGGGAACGAGCGCCTTCACTTCGTCAACGACAGCATCCTCAACGAGGCCCTGATGGAGCGGATCATCGAGCAGGTGGATCTCATCTATCACCTGGCGGCAGTGGTGGGGGTCAAGCACGTCCTCGATCATCCTTTCCAGGGCATCTTGACCAACGTGCGAGGCACCGAAATCGTGCTGGAGCTGGCCTACAAGTATTGGCGTAAGGTGGTCATCGCTTCCAGCTCCGAGGTTTACGGTAAATCGGAGAAAGCTCCCCTTTCTGAGGACGATGACAGCATCCTGGGCCCCACGGCGGTAGGGCGCTGGTCCTATGCCCTGGCCAAAGCCATTGACGAGCACCTGGCCTTTATCTACTACGGCAAGGGGTTGCCAGTCACCATCGTCCGCTATTTCAACTCCTACGGCCCTCGCCTCGATCCCAGAGGCTATGGCAGTGTGGTCGCCAAATTCGTCAGCCAGGCCCTCCAAGACAAGCCTCTGACCGTGTTCAGCGATGGGCAGCAAACCCGCTGTTTCACCTATATTGATGATACCATCAGGGGATCCATTCTGGCAGCAACTGTGAAAGAAGCAGAAGGACAGAGCTTCAATATCGGCTCAAACCGTGAAACTCCCATCCTGGAGCTGGCTCAGTTAGTCAAGAGGCTGACCGGCTCGTCCTCGGAAGTCGTTCACGTGCCCTATGCTCAGGCTTACCGTGCCAACTTCGAGGAGACCCGCCGTCGGGTGCCGGATGTGAGAAAGGCGGAGAGAATACTGGGCTTTAGAGCCGAGGTGCCTTTGGAAGAGGGCCTTAGAAGAACTATTGAGTGGTTCCGGGAAGAACAATTAGATTAGAGATTAGAGATTAAAGATTGGAGATGACAAAGCTAGGCGTTTTCTGTGATAAGGTAATCGAAGCTGGCTGGCTGACGGCCGTAATTGTGGTGCCTCTTTTCTTCAACGTCTACTCTGAC
>Ga0194112_10004594_pt1 | contig 18838 bp, 11 predicted proteins | sample TA2MahC400mmetaG_FD_146191 | JGI IMG/M metagenome (GOLD analysis project Ga0194112, IMG submission 146191) | Freshwater microbial communities from Lake Tanganyika, Tanzania - TA2015016 Mahale Deep Cast 400m | ecosystem: Environmental > Aquatic > Freshwater > Lake | place: Tanzania: Lake... | reverse complement strand
GGCGACCCCTGGGCAACTTGACAGGTTGCGCGGCTGCTCTCCTGAGCCGCCGCGCGAAGATCGGACCTGGCGCCATCGAAATCGCCGCCGGCGCGGCGGGTCGGGAGACCCGCCGCGCGGCGAGCGCGAAGGACGCGCAGCGAGCGCGAAGCGTGCGCCGGCGCGCGGCCGCTCCACGCATGCTTATCGGGGAAGGCGGCGAGAACCTTAAGCGATTTGCTGGCGGCTGCGCCCGGTGCGAAGGTACAGCAGAAGGCGATCCTTGAGGTTGTCGCGGGCGCGGGCAAGGAGGCTCTTGACGGCCATCGTGCTGCAACCGATGGTGCGGGCGATGTCGGCGTAACTCATCCCCTCGTACTTGTTCAGGACGACCGCTATCTGCTGCTTCTCGGGCAGCGTGCCGATGGCCTGGCGAACCTTGTCCTGGAGTTCGCCCTGGTGGAGGCGCTGGTCGGGCATGCGGGTCTCGGGGTCGGGCATGGCGCGCGGGCCGTCCTGCGTCTCGGCCATCTGGTCGATGGAGACGTCGTCGCGGCGGCTGGCGCGGGACCGCAGCGCGTTAAGGCTCACGTTGGCCGTGATGCGGAACATCCACGTAGAGAACTTGGCCGTCGGCTTGTACGTCTGGCGGGCGCGGTAAATGCGAAGGAAGACCTCTTGCGCCAGGTCCTCGGCGTCGGCGGCGTCGCCGATGAAGCGGTAAATCAGGCCGATGACGCGCGCGTGGTTCCGCTCGACGAGTTCCTGGAATGCCAGTTCATTGCCCCGCTGGAAGGCAAGCATCAGGGCAACGTCGTAGTCTGCGGCGGCCCCCCGTCGCCCCGCATGCTCGAATGAACCGGCAACTGCGGCAACGGCCTTGCCCATGACCTCACCCCATGCGGTCTCGCCCACGGGCCCGGCTCTGAAGTGGTAGGAAGGCCCTCGGGGTGAACCGAGCCCCGCCCCGCTATAAGATAAATACGACTTCGCGGTCAGTATTGCACAAAAAAACCGCCGCGCCAAGTCGAATCTCGCCACCTTCGCAACCGCTCGCGGGAATTCCGCCGAGACCTTTGCACCCACCTGCGGTTACATCCAGTATCAAGGGCCCGCGGGAACGGGGGCGCGGGGCCATTTTGCGCGCCAACGATGCGCGCCGCCACGAGATGCCTGCCTGCCGGCAGGCGGACCACAGGACGAATCGGAGACTGATTCATGACAGCGATTTCCCCCGCAGGGCCGGACAAGGCCAAGGTGGCCCCGAAGATCGCCACGAGCGACGACCTGGAGACCGTCAAGGCCCTCAACGTGGCCTACAAGCGCATGACCGAGCAACTGGCGCGCGTCATCGTCGGCCAGAGCGAGGTCATCGAGCAGGTCCTGGTGGCCGTCTTCTGCCGCGGGCACGCCCTCCTGGTCGGCGTGCCCGGCCTGGCGAAGACGCTGCTGGTGAGCACCACGTCGCGGCTGCTGCACCTGTCGTTCAAGCGCATCCAGTTTACGCCCGACCTGATGCCGGCCGACATCACCGGCACAGACGTGCTGGAAGAGGACCGCACCACGGGCAAGCGCATCTTCCGCTTCGTGCACGGCCCGATTTTCTCGAACATGATCCTGGCGGACGAAATCAACCGCACGCCGCCCAAAACGCAGGCGGCCCTCCTGGAGGCCATGCAGGAGCACATGGTCACCGCCGGCGAGACCACCTACGCCCTGCCCGAACCGTTCTTCGTCCTGGCCACGCAGAACCCCATCGAGCAGGAAGGCACCTATCCCCTGCCCGAGGCTCAACTGGACCGCTTCATGTTCAACATCACGGTCGATTACCCCTCGTCCGACGAGGAACTGGCCATCATCAAGCAGGTCACGGGCACCTACACGGCCGACCTTCAGGTGACGCTGACGGGCGAAGACATCCTGCGCCTTCAGGAGATCGTCCGTCGCGTGCCCGTGGCCGATCACGTCCTCCAGTACGCGCGGGACCTGGCACGGGCCAGCCGGCCGCGAACGCCGGAGGCCCCGGGCTTCATCAACGAACTGGTGCAGTGGGGCGCAGGGCCGCGAGCGGGCATCTACCTCATCCTGGCCGCGAAGGCCCGCGCGATCCTTCACGGCCGCTACCACGCCACCACCGAGGATGTGCGGGCGATGGCCCTGCCGGTCATGCGGCACAGGGTCATCACAACGTTCAACGCCGAGGCCGCAGGCATCACGGCCGACGAGGTCGTCCGGCGCCTCATGGCCGAGATCAAGCCGGCCGTCGAACCCGCGCTGGCCTAAGGAGCCCGCATCATGCCGGACCGCGGCGCCAAGCCGGGCTACATGCGGCTGCTGGATCCCGACGCCCTGGCCAAGATCCACCGGCTGGAACTGCTTGCGCGCGGCGTGGTGGAAGGGTTCGTCTCCGGCCGCCACAAGAGCCCGTACAAGGGCTTCTCGGTGGAGTTTGCCGAGCACCGCCAGTACGTTCCGGGCGACGACACGCGGGACCTGGACTGGCGCGTCTTCGGCAAGTCCGACCGATACTACATTAAGCAATATATCGAAGAGACTAACCTGCGCAGCGTCATCCTGCTGGACGCAAGCGGCTCCATGCGGTACACAGGCCAGCAGGCCGCCCGCCACGACGGGCGGCTGCTGTCGAAATTCGAGTACGCGCAGTTCCTGGCGGCGTCGCTGGCGCACCTGATGGTCCACCAGCAGGACGCCGTCGGGTGCGTGACGTTCGACACGCGCGTCCGCCGCTACATACCGTCGCGGGCGCGAGTCAGCCACCTGCGGGTCATACTCCAGGAACTGGCCGACACGCGGCCGGGCGGCGAGACGGCCCTCGCGCCCATCTTCCACGACATCGCCGAGCGTGCCCACCGGCGCGGCCTCATCATAATCATCTCGGACCTCTTCGACGACGCCGAGGAGATACTGAACGCCCTCCACCACTTCCGCTACCGCAAGCACGAGGTCCTGGTGCTGCACGTCATGGCGGAAGAGGAACTGACGTTCCCGTTCGACCGGTGGAGCCAGTTCAGGGACCTTGAGTTCGACGCCCGGCGCGTCCAGTTGGACCCGCGCTCGGTGCGGGCCGAGTACCTGGACCGCGTCCGCCGCTTCGTCCGCCGCCTAGAAACCGGCTGCGGCGAAATGGACGTCGACTACGTGCCCCTGTCAACGAAACGCAGTTTCGACGTGGCCCTCGCTCACTACCTGGCCAACCGCAAGGGACGGACAAAAGGATAACGGCGGGAATCGCGTCCCGGGTCCCGCCGTCCGGCAGAAAAGGTGACGTTGCATGTATCCGCTTGAACAAATATTCCTGTGGGGCCTCCTGGCGGTGGCCATCCCGATTCTCATTCACCTGCTGAACCGCCAGAAGGCGACAGTGGTTGACTGGGGCGCGATGCGGTTCCTGCTGGAATCGCTCACGTCGCGCAGCCGCCGCATTCTCATCGAGGAAATAATCCTGATGGCGCTGCGGTGCCTCATCGTGGCCCTGGCGGCGCTGGCGATGGCGCGGCTGTTCGTGCCGACGCGGTCGGTCATTCCGTGGGCCATCGTGCTGCCGGCGATGCTGACGGCGGCCGTCTGCGCGGGCATCGCCGCCGCCGTCTGGTCCAGCCACAGGGCGCGGTGGGCCCTGCTGGCCGCCGCAACCGTCCTCTTCGGCGGTTCCGTGGCGGCCACCGTGGTCGAGAACTACCTTCAGAGCCGCCAGTGGAGCCTGAGCGGCGGGGAACGCGACGTCGCCATCCTCATCGACGGCTCAACCTCCATGAACGTGGCCGTCGACGGGCAGACCAACTTCAAGCGGGCCATCGACGAGGCGCGGGCCGTCATCGAGGCCTGCCGCCCCGCCGACGCCGTCAGCATCATCGTGGCCGGGCCTGTCCCGCGGCCGGTGATGGCCTCGCCGACGGCCGACCGGAAGGAACTGGAGGCGGCCCTCAAGAAACTCGCCCCCACTGGCGGCTCGATGCGCGTCGCCCGCGCCCTTGCCGCCGCCGGCGCCAGCCTCGGCCAGGGGCACAACCCCGCCAAGAAGATCGTCCTGGTGACCGACGGCCAGAACGTCGGCTGGGACCTGCGCAACGAGTCGCAGTGGCAGTTCGTGGCCGCGGGCCTCCAGGAATTTCCCGTGCCGCCGCAGGTCGTCTGCCGCACGCTGCGCCTGCCGAAGACGCTGCGCAACGTGGCCCTTGCCGACATCCGCTTCTCGCGCAAGGTCATCGGCACCGACCGCCCGGTGCGCATCGACGTCACGGCCGCCAACGCGGGCACGACCGTCGCCGAGCCGCTAAGCATCGAACTGGCGGTGGACGGCGCCGCCGTCGCCCGCCAGGAGACGGCCGAGATGCTCCCCGGGGCGTCCGAGACCGTCCGGTTCGACCACCGCTTCGGCCGGCCCGGGCTGCACGTCGTAGCGGCCACGGTTCTGAGCGAAGACGAGATGCCGGCCGACAACGCGGCCGTGCGCGTCCTGGAGGCCATCGACAAGATGCCCGTGCTGGTGGTCGAGGGCGACCCGTCCACGAGGCCGCTCGACGGCGCCGCGGCGTTCATCGAGATCGCGCTCGCGCCGCTGGAGGACGAGCCGCCGGAAGAGCCGCGCCCGGCCGAGCCGCCCCCGCCCCCGCCGCCCGCCGGCAAACCGGCCGGGAAACCGGCCGAGAAAGCGAAGGACGCCGGCCCCCGCCCGGAAGAGCGCCTCGGACGCCTCGTCGCCCTTACGACCGTGCCGGCGCCCGAGATAACCGCCGTCAAGGATTTCCATAAGTATAACCTCGTCGTCCTGGCGAACGTGCCGCAACTGCCCCAGGCGGCCGCCGCCGCCCTCAAGGCCTTCGTCCAGGACGGCGGGGGCCTTCTGATCGTCCCGGGCGACAAGGTCGTCCCCGCCTTCTACAACGCCTGGATGAGCGACGGCGGCGAACCCTTCGTGCCGGCCGCACTCGCCAGGCGCCGCGCCATGGCCGACGCCCCCGCCCACCTGGGCCTGAAGACCTTCACGCACCCGGCCCTGGCGCTGCTGGCCGACGCCGCGCAGTCCGACGCGGACCGGGCGCTCGTAACCGCCTGCTGGACGCTCGACGTGGACCAGAAGGACCAGGCCGTCAGCATCGGCGGCCGCATGGATACCGGCGACCCCTTCCTTGCCGAGCGCCGCGTGGGCAAGGGCTTCGTGGCCGTCACGGCGGTGGCCCTCGACCGGCGTGAATCGAACCTGCCGTCGCTGAAGTGCTTCGTGCCCCTGGTGCACGAACTGGCCTACTACCTGGCGGCCCCGACCATGGCGCAGACGAACGTGCGGCCGGGGTCGGAGTTCATCGTGGAACTGCCCTGGAAATCGGCAGAGACGGCCCAGAAAGAGCGGGAGCGAGCCAAGCGCATGCCCCTCGATGGTCAGGCCGTCGAGGTCCTCACGCCGTCCGACCAGCGCGCCGCAGCCTCCGTCGCGGCCACCGACGCGGGCCTGCGGGTGGTCTTCCCGGCCACGTACGAGCCGGGCCTGTACCACGTCGTGCTGCCGCCGAAGGCCGCCGAGCATTACTCCCTGCCGCCCGCCGGCAAGAAGGGCCTGCCCTTCGTCGTCCTGGGCGACCCCGAGGAAAGCCGCCTGGCGGCCCTCACCGACGCCGACCTTCAGAGCACCGGGAAGTTCGTGCCCATATTCCGGGCCGAGACCACGAGCCACATGATCTCGGCCGTCACGGGCCAGGTGCCCGGCGAGGAAATGTGGAAGTACCTGGCCGTGGCGCTCGCGGCGGCGCTCGTGGCCGAGATCGGCCTGACGCGCTGGATCGCCGTCCAGCGCCGCATGCACATGATTGAAACCGTTTCGTTCGGGCCGGCCACCGTCGACGCGCAGACGTTCCGCGAGCGCGCCCGCAGCCTCCTGGCCGTCCCGAACCAGTCCTCGGAGCCACAACCGTAAGGGAGCGGTGCCGACGCGAGGTGCCGGCAACCAAGGCATGATGCTCGCAACCGGACAACATTACGTCCTGCCGCCGTGGATACCCACGGCGCTGGTGTACCTGATGGCGGCAGCCGCCGTCGTGGCCTGGGCGCTGGCGCACCGCGTCACCCGCAGTATCCGCGCGGCGGGTACGGAGACCCGCCGCGCATCAGAGGGTGGCCGCGCGCTCGCCTTCACGGCGCGAGTGGCCGTGGGCTTCGTGGCCATGCTGGCTGCGGCGCAGGCGATGCAGCGCGGCCTGGTGCTCGCCACGAACTGGCCCATCTGGCCCATCGCGCTCGGGGGGGCCGCCGCCGTAGAGGTCGTCCTGGCGCTCTACGCGATGGAGCGGCGGACGGTGCCTGGCGGCGTGGGCCTCGCGCTCGCCGTGCTGCGCGTGGCGCTGGTTGCCCTGGTGGTGGTCATGCTCGCGCAGCCGGTGCGGCCGTGGACGCTCGACAAGACCATCCAGCGGTTCGTGGCCGTTCTGGTGGACGATTCCGCCTCGATGTACGTGCCCGACTCGCAGTTGACCCCGTCGGAGAAGATGCGCCTGGCCGAAAAGTTCGGCGTCGCGGGCGTGCGCCGCGCGCCGGCGCTGGACGCCGCGGCCGAGACGCTCGAGAAGATGCGAGCCGACCTGTCGGCCCAGGGCGAGTGGCTGGCGTCGCTCTCGTCGGCCGCGCCCGACGAGCGCCAGAAACAACTCCAGGCCCGCCGCGATGCGCTCAAGGCGGCATTCCAGGCCGCCGAACAGAAGGCGGCCGACATCCTTGCCGCCGTCGCCGGGCCGATCGACCTGGTGCTCTCCCCCGACGCCGTCCTGCGCCTGGAGGACGTCCGCAAGCGCCTCGGCGCCGGGGTCCGCGACCGCCTGCGCGAGGCCGTCACCCTCACCGCCGCCGAGAACGCCAGGAACCTCGAGCGCGAGCACGGGCGGCTGCTGGAGGCCGTGCGGCAGACGACCGCCGATTTGGCGGACGTGGCCGCCCGCACCGCCGCCCTGGGCCAGACGCTCGATGAACTCGCCTACGCGGCCCTCGCGCCCGACCTGAAGGGCCGCGTCGATGCCGCCGCATCGCGCAAACGCATCGCCCTGGCGCGCGACGTCCTGCTTAAGCGCCCCGCCCTGGAGCCGGCGAAGGGCGACCAGGCCGAGCGCGGGCCGAGCCTGCTCGATGAACTCCAGAATCGCTACGCGGCGAAACTCTACACGTTCGCCTCGGCCCCGGCCGAAGTCGATGCCAAACAGTGGGCCGAGACATACGCGGCCGGCGGGGCCAACCCGCCCGCCGACGCCGCCGCCCTCCCCCCCGGCCAGCAGCAGACCGACCTGGCGAGCGCCGTCGAGAAGGTCATGACCGAAATGGCCGACAAGCAACTCTCGGGCGTCCTTCTGCTGACCGACGGGCGCCACAACGCCGCCAAGCCGGTCGAGCCGCTCGTGCGAAGGCTGGGCCTGGGCCAGGTGGCCGTCTCGTCGGTCGTCTTCGGCGGCGAGCGACCGCCCATCGACGCCGGCATCCTCTCCGTCGAGGCGCCCGAGACCGCCGCCACGCGCGACAGCATCCTTATGACCGTCCAACTCAAACTCGACGGCCTCGCCGGCCGCGAGGTCAAGGTCAGCCTCCTGGACGGCGACAAGACCGTCAACACCCAGACCGTGCGCGTTCCGACCGACGGTTACCGCGCCCGCGTGCAACTGGCCGACGAGCCGGAGGCGGCGGGCCTCCACCGCTACCGCGTTGACCTCGAGAAGTTCGAGGGCGAGGTCCTGACGGCCAATAACCAGTACCCCGTGGCCGTCAGCGTTACGGACGAACGCACCAAGTTGCTCCTCGTCGACGGCCGCCCGCGATGGGAGTTCCGGTACCTGAAGAACCTCTTCGCCACCCGCGACAAGACCGTCCGCCTCCAGTACGTTCTGCTGGAACCGGACCGCATCGACGGCGTGCCCCCCGCCACGAAAACGGAGGCGTCGGCCTCCCGTCCGCTCGACGAAGTCGAGGCCAGCCTCCTGCCGAAGGACGAGGCCGAGTGGATGAAGTTCGACGTCATCATCCTCGGCGACGTCGGGCCGAAGCACCTCACGGAACAGCACTTCAGGATCCTCAATAAGTTCGTGGCCGACCGCGGCGGCACGCTCGTGGTCGTCGCCGGACCCGTCTTCATGCCGCACGCCTACGGCGGCACGCCCCTGGCCGAGGTCCTGCCGGTCGTGTTCAAGAGAGAGGACAGGCCCGTCCTGGCCGGCCCGGAGAAGAGTTTCCGCGTGGCCCTCACGGCCGAGGGCCGCGAGAGCGTTATCATGCGCCAGAAGGTCACGCCGGAGGAAAACGTGGAAGCCTGGGACGCCCTGCCCGAAATCTTCTGGCGCCACCCCATCATGCACACCAAGGAAGGCGCAACAGTGCTGGCGTACGCCATGCCGCCCTCTCCGCCCGACTTCCTGCCCAAGCGCGCGGCCGCGGGCCCGGCCGACGGGGCGGCCGAGGCGGCGGCCGACGACGACGACATCCTCCGCAAACGCCGCGACTTCCAGCGCGAAAACGCACTCATCGCCTACCACGGCGTAGCCATGGGCCAGGTCATGTTCCTCGCCTTCGACCACACCTGGCGCCTGCGGTACCGCGTGGGCGACACGTACCATCACCGCTTCTGGGGGCAGGTGCTGCGCTGGGCCACGGCCAACAAACTCCCCGCCGGCACAGAGACGGTGAAACTCGGCACAGACCGCTCCCGTTACGCGCCGCAGGCGCCCGTGCGCGTGCGGGCCAAACTCGCACAGAAGGACTACACGCCCATCGTCAGCGAAGACGTGGCCGTCAACGTCTTCGAAGGCGACCAACTGCGCCTCCACAAGAAACTCCGCTACATCGAGAACTCCCCCGGCATGTACGCGGCGGAACTCGGCGAACTTCCCGGCGGCACATACCGCGTGGAACTCGATGCACCGCCCGCCAGGGCTGTCCTGGCCGAACAGAACGCCGAGAAGGTCAGCACCGAGTTCTCGGTCGAGCCGTCCACGCCCGCCGAGCAGGCCGAACTTGCACCCGACCGCGGCCTGCTCGCACGCTTGGCGGCGCTGACGGGCGGGACCGTGGCCGACCCGGCCCGCGCCGAGCGCATCCTTGCGTCGCTCGGCAAACCCACCGAAGTCCAGATTGAGCGACACGAGTACGTCTTGTGGGACTCCTGGCCGCTCCTTGTCCTGATGGTCCTGGCAGCCACCGCCGAGTGGCTCCTGCGTAAGAAAGTGGGGTTGGCATGATCCAGGTACCAGCCGATGCCGCCGCCGGCGCGCTGCCCCAGCCGATTGCCCAGGCTCTGAGGCGGCTCATCCGGCGCATCCGCGAAGTTATTCTGCTTCGCGGCATCTCGGCCGTCGTCGCGACGGCCGCGGCCACGCTCCTGCTTATCATGGCCATCGACGCCCGCGTCGTCCTCTTTTCGGACCTGGCCCGGTGGCTGCTGACGCTCTCGGCCCTTGCGGCCACGGCCGCCTCGGCTATCTGGTTCCTCATCTTGCCCCTGGCCCGGACCATCACGCTGACGGGCATCGCGCGGGCCATCGAAGAGCGCCACCCGGAACTCCAGGAACGCATCTCAAGCGCCGTGGAACTCCTCACGAGCCGCGACATGCCCGAAATCCGGGGTTCCCAGGCCCTCATCAACGCCCTGGCCGACGAGGCCTGCCGCGACGCCGCCCACGTGCGGCCGCGAGCAGAGGTGCCGCTGAAGTCGGCCCGCCCGTTCCTGCTGGCGGCGGCCGGGGGCCTGATCGTCTTCGCCGCACTGCTGAGCATTTACCCGAGCGCGCGGCGGCTGCTGCTGCGCGCGGTGGCCCCATACCTGAACCTGCCGAACATCTCGGCCGAGAGCATGCTGCGCATCCGGCCCGGCGACGCCGTCATTGCCGAGGGCCAGCGCCTCCAGGTCGAGGTCGATGTGACAAGCCAGGCCGTGCACAAGGCACAGTTCCGCAAACTCATGCCCGACGGGTCGGAATCCGCCGAGGCCATGACCGCCCTGCCGCCCGGCGAAAACGATGAGCCGCGGTTCGCCATCACGTGCCCGCCCGCCGCCGAGTCGTTCCGATACCGCGTCCACGCCGGCGACGCACTCAGCCGCTACTACACCGTTACCGTCGTCCCGCCGCCCGTCGTCAAGCGCCTGGAACTCCGGTACGACTTCCCGGCGTACACCGGCCTTGCGCCAGTGATTGAGCCGGACAGCGCGGGCGAGATCAAGGCCGTCGCCGGCACGGCCGTCACCGTGTCGGCCGTCACGAACAAGCCCGTCAAGTCGGCGGAACTCCAGATTAACGGCCGGCCCGCCGAGCCGAAGGCCGAGATCGCCACCGGCCCCGACGGGGCCGCCGTCTGCAAGTTCGTCGTCAAACTGGCCCCGCGGATGCGCGGCCGGTGGGCGCTAAACCTCAGCGACGAGTACGGCTTCAGCAATTCAACCGGCGAGCGCATCCTGGAGTCTCTGCCCGACGCGCCGCCCGTCGTCAAGATCCTCGCGCCCGAAGACAGGAAACTCCGCCTCAAACCGTCCGACCGCCTGCCCGTCGCCTACGCCATGACGGACGACTTCGGCCTGCGCGGCGCAGAGTTCTCCGTCGAGACAGACTCGCGCAAACGCCACGCCGTGCCACTGCCCCTCGGCGCACCCGGCGAAACGTCCCGCCGGCCGGCCGACGCCGGGCGCGCCGCCGCAGGAGAGGCCGCACTCGACCTGGCGAGCCTGCCCCTCCTGGGCGCACGCCAGTTCACCTTCCGCCTTCGCGGCACCGACAATTTGCCGCGAGACCTCAAGGGACCCCAGGAGGGCTTCTCCGAGACCGTGACCGTCGAACTCGACATGGCCGCCCCCACGTATGCCATGCAGGTGCTGGCCGCCGAGGAAGAGGCCATCCGCAAGGCCCTCGAAAAAATCCTCCACGAACTCAAAAAATCCAAGGAAGACTCCGTTCCCCTCAAGAGCATCCTGCCGAAACTCAAGGCCATGAACGAAGATGCCACCAAGCGCCTCGACCGCATGCGCGGACACCTCGGCACGGCCAAGGCCACCGTGGCCGAACTCCTGCCGCGAGTCCAGGAAGGCACTTTCACCGGCCTCGCGCCAAAGATGGCCAGCCTGGCCACGGAGGTCGACGGGGCGCACGACAAGTCCGGCCAGGTGAAACTTGTGGAGACGCCCGACGCGCGCGGCACGCTGGCGGCGCAGACGGACGTTCATATCGACCGCGCCATCCAGATCGTGCTCGAACTGCTCCAGCAGTTGCACGAGATGGCCGGCGCCGCCCGCCTGGCACAGTCGCTCGAGGACCTGGCGGACCGGCAGGAAGACCTCGCCGCCGCCAAGGCCGACGCCGAAATGGGCGCCGACGAGCCGCCGCTCTCCCCCTCCGACTGGCAGAAGGCGGAGGCCCAGGTCTCCCGCGACGTCGGCAGCCTCGTCCGCGACACCGCCGCCGCCCGCCAGGCCCAACTGGCGCAGGACCAGGCCCGCGCGAAGGACCTGGCCGCAGAGGCCCGCCGACTCCAGCAGGAGCAGACCGCACTGGCCCAGGACACGGCAAGACTCAGCCAGATTCAGCAGGTCGACAGCGCCCTGGGCGGCCTCGCGGCCGAGCAGGCCGCCCTCGCACGAGAGGCGGCCGGCGAACGCATCGCCGCCGACCAGTCGCCGCCCATGGCCGCCGCCGCTGAGAATATCAAGGCAGGCGCGCTCGCCCCGGCCGTCCAGCAGCAGAAAGCCGCCGAAGCGGCCCTCGCCCAGCGAGCGCAGACCGGCGCACTGCCCGCCGCCGCACAGCAGGCGACCGGGCAGCAGGCCGGCGCTCAGCAGGCCGGACAGCCAGCCGGACAGGAGACAGGGCAGCAGCAGGCCGGCGCCCAGCAGGCCGGACAACAGCAAGCCGGACAGCCAGCCGGACAGCAGACAGGGCAGCAACAGGCCGGCGCCCAGCAGGCCGGCCAGCAGCAAGCCGGACAGCCAGCCGGACAGCAGACAGGGCAGCAACAGGCCGGCGCCCAGCAGGCCGGCCAGCAACAAGCCGGGCAACAGGCCGGCGCTCAGCAGGCCGGGCAGCAGCAAGCCGGACAGCCAGCCGGACAGCAGACAGGGCAGCAACAGGCCGGCGCCCAGCAGGCCGGACAACAGCAAGCCGGCACTCAACAGGCCGGCGCCCAACAGGCCGGCGCCCAGCAGGCCACGCCGCAGGAGCAGGCCCGCGCCGGTCAACTGGCCGCTCGCCAGCAGGACATCCGCCGGCGCACCGAGGCGCTCCTTGCGCAGCGAAACCAAGCCGCCGGCCAGATCGCGCAGTCGCAGATGAGCCGCCTCAAGGCCGAGCAGACCCAGGTGGCACGCGAGGCCGCCCGACTGGCCCAGGCCGTGGCACCCGCCGGACAGCAGCCCGCCCAGTTGGGCCAGCAGGCGGCGGGCAACGCCCAGGAAGCCGCCGACGCCATCCCTTCCAACATCGCCGCAGCCGCCGAGAACGCCACCGAGGCGGGCCAGCAACTCGGAGCACTCACGCAGAACCTGAACCGCCAGGTCGCCCAGCAGGCCGCCGCGCAGGCCGCCGCAGGTCAGCAGGCTGGCGCCGAGCAGGCCGCCGGCGAACAGGCCGGCAGTGAGCAAGCCGCAGGTCAGCAGGCCGCCGGTGAGCAGGCTGGTGGTCAGCAGGCCGGCGGCCAACCCTCGGCCGGGCAGCCCTCGGCCGGCCAACCCTCGACGGGGCAGCCCTCGGCCGGGCAACCCTCCGCGGGGCAGCCGTCCGGCGGCCAACCTTCCGGCGGCCAGCCCTCCGGCGCGACGCCTGCCGCGGGCCAGATGCCCCAACTCGCTCAGCGGTCCGGCGACCTGGCCGAACGCCAGCAGGCGCTCGCCCGCGAGATGCAGGCCCTGGCCGCACAGCAACCTCAGCAGGCCCTCCTGGCCGAGCAGCAATCCATCCAGGCGCAGACGGCCGACCTGGCGCAGGATGCCACCGCCCTGGCCGAACGCACGCAGGCCGTGGCCCCGCAACTGGCCGGCGCAGCGCAGCAAGCCCTGGGCGCACTCGGCCAGGCCCAGCAGGCCGAAGGTCAGGCCGGCCAGGCACTACAGTCCAGTTCGCCTTCCAGCGCCACGGGCGCGCAGCACGCTGCGGCGTCGGCCCTCGGCCAGGCCGCCGGCGCCCTGGGCAGCCTCGGCCAGGCCCTCGCGAAGGCCGCAGGTCAGGCCCCGGCCTCGCCGAACCCCGTGGCCGGTCCCATGGCCAACGCGTACAGCGCCGCCAGCCAGGCCGCGCAGAGCCAAACGGCCGCCTCGGCCGCCGCCGCATCCCAGGCCATGTCGGCCGCCGCCGGACAGGCCATGGCCGCCGCACAGGGCATGGGCGTCCAGCCAGGCCAGGGCATGATGGGCCTGATGCCGGGCATGATGCCGTCGCAGACTCGCAACTCTCAGAAGGGCATCAGCGCCGTCGGCATCAACCTGACCGCAGCCAAGTTGGAGAGCCTCGGCATCAAACTCTCCGACTGGGCCCGCCTGCCGGGCGAACTCAGGAACCAGATTCTCCAGGCCGCCGAGGAGGCCGGACCGGAAGAGTACCGCGCACTCATCAAGCGATACTTCCAGCAGGTGGCCAAGCGCGGCAGCGCGGAAAGCGAGGCGAGCCCGCCATGACGCCCATGCGCACCCACATCCTGCGGCGGGGGGCGCGGGCACGCCGTTGCGCGACAGTGCGCCGACCAAGGGGTCGGCCCATCGCGGCCGCAGCCTGCGCAGCCGCAGTCCTGACCCTCCTGGCCGGCGCGGCACGGGCCGACACGGCCTCCCCCGCCCTGGCCAAGTACCAGGAGGCCCTCGACACATCGCTCGACCGGGCGCTGGCGTACCTGGCCAAGGAGCAGCAGTCCAACGGCTGCTGGTCGCGCGACGGCGGCCGCGGCGGTCAGCGCAACGCCACGGGCATCACGTCGCTTGCCCTCATGGCGTTTCTCGCCAAGGGGCACACGCCCGGCGTAGGGCCGTACGGAGAGACGATCAACAAGGGCATCGACTTCATCCTCCAGTCGCAGCAGACCAACGGCATGCTCATCCGCGGCGACAGCGGACACGGGCCGATGTACAGCCACAATATCTCAACGCTCATGCTCTCCGAAGTCTCCGGCATGGTTGACCCCGAGCGCCAGGCCAAGATCGACGTCGTCCTGCCCAAGGCCCTGAAGGTCATCATCTCGGCCCAGCAGATGCCCAAGGACGAGCGCAGCGCCGGCGGCTGGCGATACCAGGTTGACAGCCGCGACAGCGACATCTCCTGCACAGGATGGGCCATCATGGCCCTCCGCTCGGCCCGCAACAACGGCGCCGTCGTCCCCAAGGACGCCATTGACCGCGGCCTGGCCTACGTCATGAAGTGCCAGGACCGCAATTCCGGCGGCTTCGCATACCAGCCCGGCGGCGCCCCAGGCTGGGGCCGCACGGGCACGGCCCTGCTCATCCTGGAACTCTGCGGCCGCCACCGTGACCGCTACGCCCTTGCGGCGGGCGAATGGATCCTGCGGCACCTGCCCCGACGCATCGGCGACGGCGAGCACTTTTCATACGCCCTCTACTACTGCGCACAGGGCACGTTCCAACTGGGCGACGATTACTGGGACCGCTTCGCCGCACAACTCTACGACATCATGCTCAAGGCCCAGGACACGGACGGCTCCTGGCCTACCACCGGCGAAAACGAGGGCGAGGGCGGCCGCTACTACACCACCTCCATGGCCGTCCTCGCAATGAGCGTCTCCTATCGCCAGTTGCCGATCTACCAGCGATAGGCCGCCCCCGCACCCCCCGGCGCCGCGACCGCAAGGGAGCGGCGCCGTCTCAGACCCGCGACCGCCGTCGAAGCCAAGCGGAAATGATTTGCATATCCCCGCCCCGCCCGCCACAATCCTGGTGTCAGCACGGTGTCACAGCCGAACGCTCATCTTGCAGGATTCGCCGTATGCGCGTCCACCGGGCTGTCACCCTGACCGAAATGCTGGCCGTCACCGGCGGGTTGGCGTGCCTGACGGCCCTCCTGCTGCCCGTCCTCCGGCAGGCCAAAGACGCCGGCGACCGCGCCGCCTGTGCCGCGAACCTCGCGCACCTGGGCCAGGCGCTGGTTTTCTACGCGCAGGACCACGACGGATACCTGCCGGACTGCGGCGCGGCCTCGACGCTGGGCGGCCTGCCGCCGGCCGACGGGCGGCACTTCCCCAGCCGCTGGAACGCCCCCGGCACCTGCAACTGGCCGCACGTCCGCCGCGTGGGCAACCAGGCCAACCTCTGGCTGCTGGTGCGCGGCGGGTACGCCGACCCGCGGATGCTGGTGTGCCCCGCCACGGCCGACCGGCCGAGCCTGAACTGCGCCGCCGACCCGGCCGTCATGGGCTTCCTGGCCACGGCGCCCGACACGGGCCGGGCCACGGCGGCCGAGGACCGCTTCCTCCGCCGCATCGCCGCCGGACGCTGCTCATATTCATATCAGAATCAATTCGCGCACCCCGGGATTGACCCCGAGGAGGCCGACCCGCGCAACGCCACCACCCACATCCTCCAGCATCCGGCAAGCCTGGCCGTCCTGGCCGACCGGAACCCGTACACGCGGACCGACCTGGTGCGCCAGCCCGTGCTGTCGGCGGAGCGCCGGCCGCAGGCCAACAGCCTCAATCACCACGAGGCCGGCCAGAACGTGCTGTACCTGGGCGGCGAGGTGGAGTGGCACGATACGCCCCTCTGCGGCGCCATCGGCCCCGACGGCGAACACGACGACATCTACGCCCCCGAGCGCGGCGACATCGCCGACCCGCAGAACATCCCGCGCTCCGCCACCGACTCGTACCTGGTGCCATGAACCGCCGCCGACCGCATGCGCCCCGCCGCGGCGGCCTCCGCCCGCCCGGCTTCACGCTGATTGAACTGCTGGTCGTCCTGGCCATACTCGCCGTCCTGGCCGCGCTCCTGGCGGCAGCCGCCCTGGAGGCCATCGGCCTCGCCTGGATGGTCCGCTGCCAGGGCCAACTGAGGCACATCGGCGTTGCGTACCGGCAGTACCTGACCGACTCGGGCGGCGTGTGGCCGCCCATCCTCACAAGCGAGGCGCCGACGGCGCTGCTTGAGCGTATCGAGGCCGAGTCGGGCTACGCGCCCGCGCTGCGGGCCCCCGCCCGCGGCCAGCCCGGACCGCACTGGAGCATCGTCCTGTGGCCATACCTTCAGACGTTCCAGGTGTGCACCTGCCCGAACGACCCCCGGAAGGGCCTGCGGGGCGAAGAGGTCGTCGCGCTCCAGGGCCGGGGCGCCGTCGCGCTGGTTGACGCGCCGCCCGAAAGTTACGGCCTCAACATCATCCTCTTCCGCACCGCCGACGACATGCGCCGCCGGGCCGGCTGCGCATGGGGCACGCGCGGCGACTCGGACTACAGCGGCCTGACCAGTTGCACCACCCTGGCCGAGCAGCGGCGGCAGTTCCCCGCCCTCGACAGCCGCATACTCATGTTCTGCGGCACGGCCGGGCAGACCGTGGGCAGCCAGTACAACATTGCGTTCCGCACGTCGGGCCTGGTGGAGAGGTGGGAGTGGCATCCGCGGCGGGCCTCGGCCGCCTTCGCCGACGAGCCCGGCCGCGGCGCGAACTATCTCTTCGCGGGCGGGCACGTCGAGTTCCGCGACGAACTGCCCGGCCCGTGGGAATGGGGATACGACCTGGGCGGGGACCCCGCCGCGGACGCCGCATCGGGCGCCGCCTCGCCCTGAGCGGCCTGGCCACATCTCGCTGGCCCTATCACGGCGCCGCTTGGCGCGGCGGGTACGGAGACCCGCCGCGCCGTCTGCGAACGGCCTGTTCCGTTTTCCACCGCGCTTGACGCCGCGCGGGCCGCCGTCTACCATGCCGCGCAGCGAGGCGAGCGATGGCGCGGAAGGAACAAGGCCGGGTGCCGAAGCGGATCCTGCGCGGGCGGTGGGCGCCGGAGGCGTTCACGCTCGCCGGCCGGCGGTACGCGCTTGAGCGGGTCCTGAAGCACGATTTCTTCGCCGTGACGGGCCGGTACCGCGGCCCGGACGGCGAGGCGGTGTGCCTGAAGCACTATCACACCGAGCCGTGGCTGGGCGTGCCGCTTGAGTGGGCGGGGCGGCTGATGGCCGACCGCGAGGTCCGCCATTACCGGCTGCTTGCGGACCTGCCGGACGTGCCGCGGCTCGTGGGCCGCGTCGGCCGAAGCGCGCTGGTCCACGCCTGGGTCGAGGGCCGCGACCTGCTGGACCGGAAGGACCGCCTGCCCGACGATTTCTTCGACCGGCTGGAGGCCCTTGTGCGGGCGATCCACGCCCGCGGCATGGCGTATGTGGATATGAATAAGCCGGATAACGTGCTCGTGGGTCCTGGGGGGCGGCCGGCGCTCGTCGACTTCCAGATTTCCTGGGCCCCGCGGCCGTCGCGGGGGCCCCTGGGGGGCATCAAGCGCCGGCTGCTGGCGATGTTCCAGGAGGCCGACCTCTACCACGTGCGGAAACTGAAGCGCCTGTACCGGCCGGACCTCATGACGCCCGAAGAGCGCGCCGCCGGCAAGGAGCGCCCCTGGTTCCTGAACCTGCACCGGCTCATCGGCGCCCCCTTGCGCGATGCGCGGCGGAAGTTCCTCGAGTGGGTCGGCGCACGGTAGCGTTGCTGCACTTCCGTCAGCCGCAGAGGGCGCAGAGGCTGCGGAGAGGAAAGAGAAAGAAGGCGGGCGCTGCAAGACGAAGGCCAGCGTGTGCACGGCCGAGCGGTGCGCAAGAAAGTGGTGCGCGGGACAGGATTTGAACCTGCAAGGCCGTTTTGTGGCCACCAGCACCTCAAGCTGGCGTGTCTGCCAATTCCACCACCCGCGCACCTCAACTGACAAGATAGATGGAAAAGGGCCGGCTGTCAAGCGCCGGCGCGGAAATCGCGGCCGCGCACGCAAGCGTTACCCGGGAACCGGCGGGCCGCGTGCGCCGGGCCGCGCAGCAGGTCGGGAGAACCGCCGCGCGAAGCGCCCCGGAGCGCGGCCTTGCCGCGCGAGGCGCGCAAAAACGGCCGGGCCTTCCCGCGCTGGGGAAGGCCCGGCTCAAATGCAATTCCGGCAGCCACCTACTCTCGCCCCGAAGGACTACCATCGGCCGCAGCGGGCTTAACGGCTCTGTTCGGAATGGGAAGAGGTGTTGCCCCGCGCGTATGACCACCGGAAAATCCGGAGGCGCCTGGCAGGGAGGCGCCGCATATTTGATTGTCAATGCGTCGTCAGAATGGCCGCGGCCTTACGGTCGCGGCCGGGCGCTGAACAGGGCAAAGGGGCGGGCAGGAACCCACGGCCATGGCGGATGCGCTGAGGGTGACGTTCCCGGCTGCGGCCGTCGGGGGGCGGGGGGCGCGGGGCCGGACGCCGTCGGGCATCCGGAGCGCTTCCCGGCCGCGCGCGGGGCCGAGAGCCGAGAACTATTGTGGTCAAGTGATCGGACATTAGTACCGGTAGGCTAAAGACCTCTCGGTCCTTGCACGCCCGGCCTATCAACCTGGTAGTCTTCCAGGGTCCTCTCGTCCTTGCGGACCTGGATACCTCATCTTGAGGAGGGCTTCACGCTTAGATGCTTTCAGCGTTTAGCCTTTCCGTGCTTGGCTACCCTGCGGTGCCGCTGGCGCGACAACAGGTACACCCTAGGCACGTGCCTCCGAGTCCTCTCGTACTAGGGAGACACCCTCTCAAGTATCCTGCGCCCACGGAAGATAGGGACCGACCTGGCTCACGCCGGTCTGAACCCAGCTCGCGTAACACTTTAATCGGCGAACAGCCGAACCCTTGGGACCTTCTCCAGCCCCAGGATGTGTTGGGCCGACATCGAGGTGCCAAA
>Ga0194112_10004592_pt1 | contig 18844 bp, 18 predicted proteins | sample TA2MahC400mmetaG_FD_146191 | JGI IMG/M metagenome (GOLD analysis project Ga0194112, IMG submission 146191) | Freshwater microbial communities from Lake Tanganyika, Tanzania - TA2015016 Mahale Deep Cast 400m | ecosystem: Environmental > Aquatic > Freshwater > Lake | place: Tanzania: Lake... | reverse complement strand
GCTTTTCTTCGGCATATTGATTCCCTCCAATCGTTTTGGAAATCAATATACCACAAATCTTTGAGTATGTAAATATTTTACTGAAACGTTATACTAGTCCCTGATAACTACTTCCTGCTTATATTTCCCCATCCCCCCACCTCCCCATTTCATTATCTCCCTTAGAGTGCCCTCAAATATTCCGGCCTTAGCAGGGCTGGGTCTCTCCTCTTGAGGACTTCCCGGATCCGTCTTAAGGCATCCTCTTTCTCTTCTGGAAGTTGGATCCGAAGGGGAAGATAGTTGGAGGCATGATTGGATGCAAAAAAGCAGTGAGTCATATGGCTATTTTCTATCATCGTTTCAAGTTCCTGGATCAGCTCAAAAGGAGTGGGCAGGACCAATCTTCCTGTCTCGATCTCCTGTTCAATGGGAGTCCCCGGAACAATCATCAGTGACAGCGCCCCCGCATAGTCCGGGTCCATTTCCGAAAGTACCTTTCCCGTCTCTTGGGCATGGGTCTGGCTACCTTCAACACCGCCGAGGCCTAATATCACCGTCACCGAGAGAAGAATGCCCGATTCCTTCACTCTCTTCCCGGCACGGATCAATTGATCCACGGTGGCGTTCTTCTTAATTCGTTTCAATATCGCTGGGTCACCAGATTCCAGGCCTAGATAAATGATTCCTAACCCTAAGTCTCTGAGGGCTTTCAGCTCTTCTACATCTTTTCGAAGAATATCTTTTGCATTGGCATAGATCCCGATTCTTTCAAGGCCCTTTAATTTTTCCTTCAGATAGGAGAGAATTTGAAGCAACTCTTTCTGGGGAATGATCAAGGCATCCCCGTCCGCCAGAAAAACTCTCCGGATTGGATAAACGCTCACTTCATCAATATCCTCTTTGATCTCTTCGAAACGCTTTACCCGAAAGGTCTTACCACGATAAGCCCCACAGAAGGTACACCGATTGTAAGAACATCCTACGGTCACCTGAAGGATCAGGCTCTCCGCCTCACTGGGAGGTCGAAAAATCATGCCCTCATACTTCATATCGAATACCTCTGGTATTCACGAATGACTCGAATGTAAACGAATGTCACGAACTAAACAATCTCCATTGATGGTCATATTAGTGTAATTCGTTATCATTCGTCTTATTCGCTTTTATCCTTAGGCAGATCAAATTGATAGATGATCTCTCCTTCTTTCACCAATCCCAACTCTTTCCGTGCGATCTCTTCGATATAGCGCTTTTCGTATTGAAGCCGCCTCACTTCCTCCTTTAGCCTCCGGTTCTCCTCTTCCATCTTCGTATTCGCTTCTTTAATCCTTCCTAGCTCCTTTTGAAGCCGGAGGAGGTGGAGGATCCCCTTGTCTCCGAAAAAGGTAAAGAATCCAAAAATGAGAATGAAACAGAGGAGCAGAACGAGGAGATGCTTCTTGCTGAATTTGATCGCCATGGTTCTATTGAAGTTTGAACTTGATGGGGATGGTCCCCCACTGTTCTGACTGGCTCTGATCTCTCGGGAGAGGAGCAAATCGCCATTGTTTTAAATACTGGCTTGCGATCCGCTCCAGTTCCGCATCCCCCTTTAGGGCAGGGATAACCCGGTCCACCATCCCGTTCGGTAAAACCCAGACAGTCATCTCAATCTCTGCCTCCACCTTTACTTTTACCTGAGGGGGAGGCGGTCTTTCTAAAATTTTCCGTGTCACAAGGGGACCCTTGATTCCCAGTTGAAGGTTTTCGTCTAAAGCTTTCTCCAGGGAGGAACTCTCCTTGACGACCAGTAACTTTTCGATGATCTTCTCTTCACCTCTGTCTTTCAATTTCGGCATCTTCGAGGCCTCTTTCATCGATGGAATGGGAGGCTCCGGGATCAACTGCTCTTCTCGCTTCTTTAAATAATCTTTGAATTCCTTTTCCAGCTCTTGAAACTCCTGCGAATTACGGATAACTTTCACCCTCTCTTCATCGGTGTCGGCTTCTACCTTTTTCGGTTTAGGATATTCAGGAGCAAGGAATCGCCAGTCCTGTTGTGCATTTGCCTCATCCATCTTCTTAAGGATCACTTCTTCCCGAATTCTCTTCTCCTCCGGCGGGACTTCATCCCTCTTTTTCAATCCTAACATCTTTCTGGCTTCTTTGGTTAAGACTCGCCATCCCTCTTCGAGAGGAAGTCGCAGGGTGGGGAAAGAAAGGAATGCCCATACGAAAAAAACCAGACAGAGAATGAAAAAGCTGATCAGAAGGGTGAGTCGTTTTTTTTCAATCCGTTTTGTCTCTTTTTTCATTGCTGGGTCGTTTCCCCCTGAATCTGATCAAGCATCTTTTTAGCTGCACGGCGTCTTTCCTCCCGGTTCGTTTTTTCAAGGAGTTTCTGATAGACCTGCTTGGCCTCAGAAAATCGCTTCTCCTCCACATAGAGCGCCCCCACCTTCAGGAGAGCCTCTTCCACTAACTCCGTGAGATGAGGGTATAAGTAGAAAACCTTTGAAAATTGGAGAATCGCTGCCTCTCGATTGCCCGCATGGGCATAGGCCTCCCCTAACCTGAATTGTGCCTGGCTCGTCACTCTCTCTTCTGGGCTTCGTAAAGCGGTGGAGAACGAGGTGATGGCATCCGGAAATCGCTTCAGGGTCAGTTGGAGGAGTCCCATTTTCAAATAGGCCTCGAACCGTGTCTCATCATGAGGATATTTTTCGATATACTCCTTCAACATCTTCTCCGCTTCATCAACCTTTCCCATGCCCCGATAGGCCTCTTCCATTCCCAGGTAGCTTCTCTTGGCCAGTGGAACCTGAGGATGATTCTTGATCACCCATTCGAACCGTTCCAGCGCCTTTGGGTATGTCTTGAGAAGAAGGTGGAGTTCTCCTGCTTCAAGATAGGCTTCGATGATGAGATGGTTCTTAGGATGATTCTTAATGAATCTCTCCACCTCGTCCACCGCTTCTGCCAATCGCCTCTCCGATTTCAAGAGAAGGGCGATGCGAAAGAGTGTCTCCTCAGCCCATTCGTTTTGGGGATAAAGCCGAACCAGGTCCTGATAGGTTTTCAAAGCCTTCTCGGTCATCCGGGCTTGCTGGTAGTATTCTCCTAATTGCATCAATGCCTGGCCGGCCAAGGGATGTTGAGGATAACGTTTCAGAAAACCCTCTGCCCGTGCAACGAAGGATTCATATCTCTTTTCCTGCAAGAGGGAAAGGAGGATCCCATAATCCGCCTCCGGCGCCTCTTTTGATTTGCCATGTTCCCTGATGAGCCGTTGATAGGCTTTGATCGCATTCCCATACTGTTTGAGATTATAGAAGCTGTCCCCCACTTTCAAGAGTGACGGGGACACAAAAGGGCTCTCGGGATATAATTGAAGGAGCCATTGGAATTCTTCGATGGCTTTGTCAAAATCCTTTTTTCGAAAGTAGGACCAACCCGTCCAATATTGAGCCTCATCGTGAAATGGACTCGATGGGGAAAATCCCCTCAATTTTTGGAAATGTTCCAATGCCTCATCAAATCGTTCCTCTCTGTAAGCGATCCACCCTAAAAGATAATAGCCTTTGTCCTTTCCCTCTTCGGCCGTCGATTGGACCAAGCGTTTCAAATGGTTTTTAGCCTGATCATAATTGTTCTGGTTTAAATAACACTGGCCGATCAATAAAGCGATGGGAGGGCTAGAACGATGTTCAGGAAACTCGGCCGCAATCTTAAGGAAGTAATGATTGGCTTCCTTCCATTCCTTTCTCTGGAAGTGGTACCACCCGAGGTTGGTCAAACCCCGGGGATAGAGGATCGAATCTCCTTTGAGTTGGTTCACATATCTCACGCCATTTCTGTAATCCTCTTTCAACAGATGGCTCTCTGCTAACCAGTACAAGATTTCGTTCTTCTCGGAATAATCAGGAAATTCTTTGAGGAGTCTTTCCCAATATCCGATGGCCTCATCATAATGTTTTAACAAGAAATGGCTATATCCCAGTTTCGAATAGACCTGATCCTCAAATTGTGCCTTCCTCTTCGACCACAGGACATGACGATAAGCATCCATGGCGCTCGCATAATCCTTCTGATTGAAAAGGGATTCTCCTAACATAAAATAGACCCATTCCTGAAGGTCATTTTCAGGGTAGGTCCTCAGGAATTGACGATAAATGGAGACGGCATAGGTGTACTCTTTCTTTTTGAAATGGTATCGCCCGATATCGAAGAGGCTCTGTTCGGCCCAGGGTGAGAGAAGAAACTGGGAGAGAAATCTCTGATAGAATTGCACTGCTTTTTCCACCTCACCCTCCCCCAGGTAGGTTCTCATGATTCCCCAGAAGATGGGATCCGATAGTTTTGTATTGGGAAAGCCTAAAAGAATCTCTTCGAACGTCTTCCTTCCCTCGGCATAACGTCCGAGAGAAACCTGACTCCATGCCAGTCCATAACGGCCGCTCTCTTCCAAGGGATGACGGGGATATCGTCTTAAAAAGTTATTGAAAAGGGTGATGGCCTCTTCATACTTCCGGAGCCTGAAGGAATTGACACTCAAGAGATACTCGGCCTCCGGTCTCCAGATTCCCTCCGGATGTTTCTGGAGATGAGTCTCCATTTCCCTGATCGATTCCTGATATCGGCCCAAATGGTAAAGGCAGTACCCTGACCAGAAGAGCGACGACTGGGCAATGGAGAGAGCAGGATTCTTATCATAAGCCAGACGGAAGAACCGTCTCCCTTCTTCAAAGGCTCCCCGTATCAATTGAATCCATCCGCAGGAATAGAGGGCATGGGGAGCGAATTCATTATCAGGATACTCTTCAACCACTCTTCTAAAAAAGGAGAATGCCTCTTCTGTCTTCTCCTGATGAAACCTGGCCTCTCCCATCCAGTAAATCGCAGAACCCTTTAATAAGCTCTCCGGGTGCCCTTCGAGTAACCTCCGAAAAAGTTGTATGGCATCCTCATAATTTCCCTGGAGATAGTGATATCTTCCTCTCTCATAAAAGGCCGTGTCCCCGCTGGTCATCCCTCTCGTGAGCCTGCTGGTATAAGCACAACCAGGTTGAGTGGTAGAGGGGCTCATCTTCTTCATCGGCCCAATCTGCCCCTCTTTCAGATCGAAAGACCCTGACGAGGGTTCTTCTTTGATCCCCTGAGCTGCGATGATGGGAAGAGAAACCTCCCTTTCCTCTGTCCATTTCGTTTCCTCTTTGCCTAAAAAAATAATCTCTGGGGAACGAATGCGTCCCTGGCCCTGGTCCTGGCCTTTGAGGATGGAGAAAGAGAAAGTGATGGAGAGGATGAGATAGAGGCTAAATATCTTCGATAACTTAATGAACATGGCATTGCTCTATTTTTTAAACTATCAGAAAGATTGGAAGGTTGTCAACCCTTCGGCTCTTGTTGTCCAAAGATTAGAAGGTCGGCTCAGGGTTGACCCGGAACCCAATTTCATCTATCTCACCCTCGTTTCTCCACCACTGAACAAGATTAGAATTTTTTCGAAGGATCAAGAATTGACCTTCCCTATTAGAGATTTCTGAGTTTTTTCAGAAATCTCACTAGAATTGACAACAATTTTACGACTATGATAACCTATTTTACATGAAGGCAAAAGTCTATTTCATACCTGTATGGATCATGCTTCTCGCTTTTCCTGTCGGATGTGACGGAGACAGGAGGAGTTCAACATCGGACTCCGGAAGGGATTTCAAAGCCATGCGTGAAAAGATGGTTGAAGCACAGATTAAAGACCGTGGGGTCAAGGACGAGCGGGTTCTTTCTGCCTTGTTGAAGGTAGAGCGCCATCGTTTTGTCCCGAAAGCCCATGAGGCTCAAGCCTATGCTGACCAGCCTCTTCCAATCGGAGAAGGGCAGACGATCTCCCAGCCTTATATTGTTGCATTGATGACGGAGTTGTTGGGTCTAAGAGGAGAAGAGAAGGTTCTGGAAGTAGGAACAGGGTCAGGCTATCAGGCTGCCATCTTGGCGGAATTAGCGAAGGAGGTTTATTCGATCGAGATTATTGAGCCCCTTGCTTCCTCTGCAAAGAATTTGCTCCTCGAACTGGGATACCGGAATATCCAGGTGAAATCTGGGGATGGCTACTTGGGATGGCCTGAGAATGGACCATTTGATGCGATCATCGTCACCTGTGCGCCTGACCACATTCCCAAGCCCCTTTTGGAACAGTTAAAAGAAGGCGGGCGAATGGTCGTTCCCGTTGGAACCCACTCGCAGGAATTGAAAAAGATTGTTAAACGAGCCGGCAAGATGGAGACGATAGATGTGATCCCCGTCATCTTCGTCCCCATGACTGGCGAAGGTGTTAAACAGAAGAAATGACCTGCCCTCTGTCCACACCCATTTTCTGTGACAGGATATGAGGGCCGATCTCAATTCATCCCCGAACCAGCAACGACTCATCAGATGAAAAAAGGAGACGTCGCCTTTTCGATATCCCCAGACGAAACGCTCGATTCCTTCTTCAATGGAAAACTGAAAATTCTCCAGAAAAAGGAAGGGTATCGGTTCTCCATCGATGCGGTTCTGCTCAGTCAATTTGTGAAAATTCGAAAGGATGAAAAAGTCATCGACCTGGGTACCGGTTGTGGCATCCTTCCTCTCCTGCTGTCACAGATGGCAAAAGCATCTCTTTTTGTCGGAGTGGAGGTCCAGAAATCGCTGGTTGAGTGTGCGGTCAAGAATGTTGCCTTAAACCATCTCGAGGCTCACCTCTCGATTCTCCACCTCGATTTCAGACAACTGAAAACCTCGTTTTCCCCCGGTTCTTTTAATGTTGTCGTCTCCAACCCGCCCTATCGAAAATATCGGACTGGACGTATCAACCCCTCTATGGAAAAGTCCATCGCACGACATGAAATAAAGGCAACCCTGAATGACCTCGTTTCAATCGCTTCTTATCTTCTACCGAATAAGGGAAAAGGTTATTTCATCTTTCCAGCCTCGAGGATGGTTGACCTCTTGGTGACGTTGAGAACAAATGACCTGGAACCAAAACGTCTCCAGTTGATCTATCCCCGCATGGGCGAGAGCGCAAAGTTCTTTCTCGTCGAATCCATCAAATCGAGTGGCGTTGAGATGGACATCATGCCCCCCCTTATCCTCCACCCTTAAAGTACACTCAAAAACTACTCTTCGTTCTCTTAACATTTCTGGATTTTTCCAGAAATCTTAGAAAATATTTTTGACAAGAAACAATAAAATAGGATAATAATTTTAAAGATGAACGGTTTGAATATTTCCATTCCGAAAGCCGGAGAGAAATCTCCCTTAGAAGAAATCCTCAAATGGGTCGGAGACGACCTGAAAAAGGTGGATCTCGAGTTCCGCAGAAACTTGATATCCAACGTCCCCATCATCTCTGCCATCGGAGAACATCTTCTCCTCAGCGGAGGAAAAAGGCTGCGCCCTATTCTGCTCCTGCTCTCTGCCAGGGCATGCGGATACCGAGGAGAGGCTCACATCTCTATGGCGAGCTTGATCGAATTCATCCATACCGCCACGCTTCTCCATGACGATGTCGTGGACCGGGCCGAACTTCGGCGAGGGATGGAATCGGCCAATGCCAAATGGGGCAATGAAGCTTGTGTCCTCGTTGGGGATTTTCTCTTTACAAAATGTTTTTCCCTTCTGGTCGAGAATGGAGATAAAAAGGTCCTTCAGGCCATTTCCAGAGCAACGACCCTCATGGCGGAAGGGGAACTCGAGGAACTCATCAAAACCAATGATCTCACCATTACGGAGGAAAACTATTTTTCAATCATCAAAAGAAAGACAGCCGCTCTTTTTTCCGCCGCAACCCAGGTCGGCGCTATCCTCGGAGCGGCGTCTGAGGAACAAGAGAGAGCATTGCTTGATTTTGGAATGGACATCGGGATCGCCTTCCAGTTGATTGATGATAGTCTCGACTACACGTCCAGGGAAGAGGAATTTGGAAAGAAGATCGGCATCGACCTGCAGGATGGCAAGATTACGCTTCCCCTGATCTTTACCCTGAGACAGTGTAATGAGGAGGAATCCACTCTCATCCGCGGAGCTGTCTTCACCGATCCTATGACCGAACAATCTTTCTTCCAGGTGGTCAGGATCATTGAAAAATACCGCGGCCTAACCTACACGTGGGAGAAGGCAAAAGAATACGTGACGAAAGCAAAAGGACACCTCCATCACCTTCCTGTTTCAAAAGAGAAAGAGGCCCTTCTTTTATTGTCCGACTATGTCTTGGAAAGGAAGTTATAGTTAAGAGTTATGAGTTTAGAATTTAACAATAAAGGAGTTAAGAGATGGCGAATGAATCGAGTCTTCTTCATGTGAACGATAAGAATTTTACCTCGGAAGTTCTCCAGGCAAGCGTCCCGGTTCTGGTTGATTTCTGGGCGACCTGGTGCGGTCCTTGTCGTGCGATCAGTCCGATTGTCGAAGAGTTGGCAAAGGAATTTTCAGGCAGGGTCAAAATCACCAAATTGAATGTGGATGAAAATCCTGCCATACCTGGTCAGTACGGGGTGCGGGGAATCCCCACCCTCATCCTCTTCAAGGAAGGAAAAGTCCTTGATCAGATTGTCGGCTCTGTCCCTAAAGCCCGCTTGAAATCGATGATCGAAAAAGCCCTGTAGGAGCGATCACCAATGATGAGACGACAACTCTTTTATAGATATGGCTACATATTGGGCCTTTGCCTTGCACTGGCCTTAGTCTTTCCCCATTGTGGTGGAAAGCCAACGGAACAAAGCTCGGCCCCTGACTTCAGGCTGAAAACGATAGAAGACCAAGAAATCACCCTCTCCGGATTAAAAGGAAAGGTGGTCTTGCTCGATTTCTGGGCCACCTGGTGCGGCCCCTGTAAGGAATCGATTCCCCATCTTATCCAACTCTACAAGGGTTATCAGGAGAAGGGATTTGAATTGATCGGGATGAGTACGGATAAGGCAGGAGACGTGGAGATGGTTCGCCGCTTCATCAATTCGATGGATATCCCCTATCCGATCATCATGACGCCGGAGGATGTGTCCAGAAATTACAAAATTACCGGCCTTCCCACGACGGTTTTGATAGACAAGAAAGGCAGGATTCGGGAGAAGATCGTCGGATTTAACAGTGCGATTGGTCAGCAGATTGCTACGAGGATCTCAGAACTCACCTCAGAAAACCCTTGATTATCTTTAGGCTTCTGAGGCACTCCTGTCTATGGGTTCAAGTCACTTCTTTTTCCGTTCCTCAAATAACTGAAGATAACCCTCGATTAACTTCTGGGAGTCCAAATTGAGCACCCGGGCATAAGCCTTTAAAAATCCTTTCAGATAGACTGGAGCAGGAAGACAATCCAGATTTTCCTCCTCAATCCACTCCAGAGTTTTGATGTTGATTTTTGTCTCAGTGGAGATGGCCTTGAGGTCGATCCCTAATTTCTCGCGTATCTGTTTTAGCGACTTTCCTCGGTAAGGCATTTCTCCTATCTCCAGGGAAAGGTCGGTAAAAGAAAGGCTCCCTTTGATCTCTGAAGAATGGGCAAGTTTTTCTGTCTGTTTTTCTCTCGAAGATCGTTGGAGCAGATGGGAGTAGGATTGGTCATAGTTTCTCCGCAATGCTTCATCCATCAAAACACGGTAAGCCTCTTCAACGGATACCTGTATCTTCCTCATCTCCTCTTCTGAAAAAAGAGAGTAGATCGCCAGAGAATCGGAATGAAAAGTCTCTTTCGCATGTTCATAAGCCTGCTGGATTTCCTTGACGGTCGCGTCGTGGCTTACCTCAAGAATCTCATAATGAGTCTGGTCCTCGATCTGTTTCATTGAACCCTCTATGAATGAAACGATCCTTTGTGTCAGGGGGGCAAAACCCACCTATCCCTTTTCATCTCACTAAAAACGATAATGGATCAACGTCAATTCGATCTCTGGTGCATCCGGTGACTATTGGCCAATCTCGAGGCAATCTCCACCACACACTGGGCAGCCTTGGAACGATAGTTTTCCAAGACCAATGGCTTTCTCTTGCGTATGGAATTCCCGACATCCTGGTCATAGACGATATATCCCAGATAGTGGAGGTGAATGCCGAAGTATTTCTGGCAAGCGCTCCGGATTGAAAAACCGATTTCAATATCTTTCTTTGAACGAGCCTGGTTCAAAATAAGATTAGGATGGAAGGCGTCAGCTTCTTTGACTATTTTTTGGGCATCGTCTTCGCTGATGCGTCTTACTTCTCTCAGGAGCTCAAAGGGAGTCCGAATGCCCGCCTCGTTCTTTCCATCTAGGGCTTCATCGATCAGCCCCTTGACGGAAGAAGAAGAAACCGCCTGTCTTACCCTTCGATAAAAAGCGCTCTTTAGAAACCGATACGTATTTTCGATGGAAGTGGGTTCGGGTGTCACCACCAGAATGCCTCCGTCCGACATTAAAAAGAAATCCAGAACGCTCAGCGTATTGCCTCCGCCCAGGTCAACCAGGATATAATCGCTCTCCAGCGATTTAATGGAACGCAGAATCTTCTTTTTCTGAACACTCTTTGCATCGGCTGCATTGAGAAGGTCCTGTGCTCCTGTCAGAAGTTGAAGATTCGGAACTCCAGTAGGAATGAGCACATCCTGGAGATGGGAGACCCTCTTCTTGATGAAGTCAGAGAGAGAGGGGGCCGACGGAAGAACGCCTAAAAAGGTATGGAGGTTCGCTCCCCCCAAATCCGCATCGATGAGGATAACTCGGGCACCTAATCGTGAAAGACAGATCCCGATATTGGTGGTGATAAAACTCTTTCCGCTTCCACCCTTGCCACCCCCGATCGCCCAAATCACTCTCTGATGATGATCTCCTGTCATACTGATTGAATACATCTCCCCCAACTATTGCCAGATGCCCTCAATTTTCCCGTGGCAATGCCGACATTCCCCTCTCACGACATCATTCTTAACCACTCTGAAACCCATTCTCTCAATTACGTTTCGTCCACACTGGGGACAGAAGGTATCTTCCCCTCCCTGTCCTGGAATATTGCCGCAATAAACATATCGAAGCCCTGCCTTCACCCCGATCTCTCTTGCCCGGTGAAGGGCTGTGGCCGAAGTTCTCGGAAGGTTGAGCATCTTATAGGTGGGATAGAAGGCGGAGAGATGCCATGGAACCTCCGCCCCTAATGACAGAATGAACTGGGCGATCTCTTCGAATTCTCTCTCTGTATCGTTCAGGGTGGGAATGACCAGAGTGGTAATCTCCACCCAGATCCCCATCTCCTTCATCAACTTCAGGCTTTCCAGAACAGGTTGAAGCTTTGCGCCACAGACTTCCTTATAAAACTTCTCCTGATAACTCTTCAAATCGACATTGGCCCCATCGAGATAGGGTTGAATCGTCCTCAACGCCTCTTCGGTCATATAGCCATTGGTGACAAAGATATTCCTGATTCCTTCATGACTTGCCAGTGCTGCGGTCTCATAGGCATATTCAAAGTAGATCGTTGGCTCGGTATAGGTGTAAGAGATGGACTGACATCGATATTCCTTGGCGAGGGAGACGATTTCGGACGGTGGAACCACAGATCCATCAATCCTCTTTTCTTCAACCGGCATTTGGGAGAGTTCATGATTCTGGCACTGAAGACAATGGAAGTTGCATCCCACGGTGGCAATCGAGAAGGAAGACGATCCGGGTAACAGGTGGAAGAGGGGTTTCTTTTCAATGGGATCGGGACGCATGGAGATGGCTTGCCCGAAAACGAGACTGAAGAGTTTCCCTTCTCTGTTCTCCCTGACCCCACAGATCCCCTTCTTAAGAGGTGAGATGACACATCGATGGCTGCAAAGGGAACATTGGACCTTTCCTTCTTCCAAAGGATTGTAAAGCATGGCCTCCTTCATATCCCCTTCCCTTCTTCTTTACGTGAGCCGTCCCGGTCGGATGGAGAATAAAATTTATAGATAGCTCTGAAAAACTATCTTTCGCTCTCTGATTAGAGATTTCTGGGATTTTTCAGAAATCTCTTATAGATCGAAGTGTGGTAACTGTTGCAGGACATATTTTCGTATGGCCTGGGGTGTGGGCAAATCTTGAAGAACCCTTTGATTCTGGATGAGGGGGAGAAGCATTTCCTGATAACGTCCCCCGCAGGAGCATCGATTTAGCCCTCTGCTGGACGAATTCTTTCTTGGCTGATAGGGAACCAACCTGTCCTGAAAACATTTCGAGCACCGGAGGACACTCTTCGAGCCGGACATCTTTCCCCTTTTCGCCAGCGGCTTTCCCTCGATCTCGATGATATCCATCGCTAAGTCAATAGACCGGGCATTCGTAATGGAAGTTCCCACCCCATAAGCATCCACAACAGGGTTCAGGCTTAGGATGCGCTTCTCATCCAATCCGCCGCTAACATAGATCTTAACATGGCCAAACCCTCTGAGATTCAATTCCCAGCGGATCTCCTCGATGATCTTTTGAAAATCTCCTCTTCTTGAGCTCGGTGTGTCGAGCCGGATGGCAAAAAGTTTTTTGCCTAGGGCTTCTGCCACACGGATGGCCTCTACCTTTTCATCATTAAAGGTATCTATCAGGGAAACCCGTTTGACTTTTGGATCGATCACCTCATCAAAGGCTTTGGTCGCTTCCACGGTATCGCCGATGAGCAGGATCAGAGCATGGGGCATGGTCCCGGAGGGTTCTTCATGAATCATCTCGGCATCCTTGACGACAGCAACGCCGTCACATCCTCCGATAAAGGCGTTCCGTTCCACCATCGGTGCAATGGCCGGATGGATCCGTCTCGCTCCAAAACTGATGACCCTCCGGTCTTCTGCCGCCTTTTTGCAGCGGGCCGCCTTGGTAGCCACACCAGAAGCCTGACAGAGGAGGCCGAGGATCGAAGTCTCATAGAGGCCAAATTGCGTATACATCCCTTCGATCTCCATCACCGGTTCATAGGCCCGGAAGATCGTCCCCTCTTTCATCGCCCTTACTTTAATGGGGAGGTCCTTGATCAGATAAACCACCTCCTCGATCCCTGCCAGGACTCCCCAATTGTAGTCCTCTGGAAACCGCTTGGCGATGAACTCTGCCCTCACCCATTTGTCAGCCTTCTTCGCCTTGAGGACTTCCATTGTCCTTGTGAAATAGACATCCGTATACTTTCCTGCCTTGATATCCTTTGGATCGGCGATATGAAACATCCCTCTATCTCCACCAATGGAAATTTAATTTATATAACAGAAATTTGCCTCCTCTGTCTATAAAAATGTTTGAGCATGAGCCGAAAGATCGCCCGGAGGTTTGTTGGCTGTCTGAATGAATCAGATGTCTCTAAATGGATGCCCTTTGTAGAATTCTTTGTTCGCCTTTTCGCATGGGGATCAGGACAGCCGCAATACAAAGTCCAAGAACTATTGCAAACGAACATACAATCCACCCCCATTGAAAAGAGGTGAGGCGATACCTGTGGATGCCCCTCATAAAAATACTGTAGACCGGACCGGCTTCAAGCACGATCACTGCGGCAATAAAGCTCATGCAGAGCGACATATAGATCAATCCCCCCAGGCTGGTGACGGATTGAGTTGGGCTTTCAGACTTAAAATCAGGGTAGATGGCGCCCAGTCCAATTCCCAGGGCAACGATCCCTGGGACGACCGCAAAAACGGTCAATATTGAAAGGACCATCATAAAGGGCGTCACCTCCAGAAGAAGGTTGGTCGAAACGATCAACAACTCCGAGAGAAGGAGAAGGGGGATGAAATAGACAAAGAACTTGATCCAGAGGAAGTTGCGGATGGAGATCGGGGAGGCCCTCACAATCCAGAAAGCCTCTCCTTCGAGGCTCACCGCAGGAAAAACAAACCTCGCCGAAACAGCGCTCAGGACAAATGTAGCCAGCCCCATATTTAAGAAGGAGAGGAGATTCTGAAGGTATTCCAACTTTATCCTGCTTCGCTCAAGTGGAAGTACGGAAAAATTGAAAAGGTAGATTACGATCAATCCCATCACTAGAAAGATTTGAGACCACTGAGTTTGATCTCGAAAAAAAGACTTGATCTCCTTTTCAACAAAGGCTCTTGTGGTCCGGGAGAGATGATTGAGAAGCCAGTCATATCCAAACTTCCCCCATCTGGGAAATGAAAACAGGGCCCGGGGCGAGGTCTGCGATTTGGATAGCCCCTTAAAGTAGATCGCCCCTGAAATCCATGTTGAAATAAAGATGAGCGTTAGAGCGCCGCTCCAGGAGAGGGCCGTATGGAAAAGACTATGTTTCCATAAACCGGAAAGGCTTGTTTTTACCATATCGGAGAACCAGGTGGTGGGTAAAATCGGAGAACTGGGAGACTCGAGAGTCTTAAGATAGAGGAAAAGAGAGTTGAAAGATTCCGGATTGACTAACTTTTCCGGCCTGATCAATCGAAAAGAAAGAACCAGGAGAAGGGTCAGCAAAAGCCCTAAAAAGACGAAGACACTTCGTATGCGTCCTGCCGGCAGCAGGATAGCCGCCACCATGACGATGATGACACTAATACTTGAGGCAATTAAACAGAAAGGCAGGAGATTGATGCCCACCATCGCATAATAGCCTCCCCCTGCTCGGTAAACGATTCCATAGGAGAGAAAGACAGGGAGACTGTAGAAAAAAACCATCCATGAACTATCGAGGGAGGCCTCCATCCAGCGTGCCAGGAACAACTTCTCCCTTGATACGGGCATGGAGTGAACCAGGGAGAGGTCTTTTGCCAAATAAAGCTTGGAAAGAGAGGTCAGGATAGCGCTGAAGATCAGGAGGCTAAAAAAGGTGACCAGGGTCATGGAGAGAAGTTTGTATGCGAGAATATCGCCGAATTCCTCCACACCCTGAAAATATCTGAGGACCCGGTAGAAGATAAAAAAAAGGGCTCCCCAGATGAAAAGGCCAATGGTCCCGAAGATCAACCACCGGAGTCGTCGGCCTGATCCCCTCCGGTTTTTAAAGGACAGAATTCGGGGCATCAGTAGAGTTAGAACTTCTCTCACGGGACCTCCTCTCCTTCGGTGAGTATTAAAAACACTTTCTCAAGATCCCCTTCTTCAATCCGGGCAGAACTTTTCAACTCCTCTACGGTTCCGGTTGAAATCAAGTTCCCTTTATGGATCACCCCGATCCGATCACAGAGGTCCTCTGCCACACTCAGAGTATGGGTCGACATAAAGAGTGTGGTTCCTTTCTCCGCCAGATTCCGGAAAAGGTTCTTAATCATCCGGATGCCTGCGGGATCGAGGCCAACCATGGGTTCATCCACCACAAGAACTTTTGGATCATGAAGAAGAGCTGATGAAATGATCAACCGCTGTTTCATCCCGTGAGAATAAGATTCGACCAGATCATCCCTCCAGTCATAGAGTGAGAACTTCTTTAAGAGCCTCTCGGATTCTCCCTGAAACAAACCATCCTCCACTCCGAAGAGGTCCGCCGTAAATTTCATAAATTCCATTCCTGTCAACTTTTCGTACAGGAACGGTCTATCCGGTATGTAACCCATCCTCTGCTTTGCCTTTTCGGGTTGGTTCGCCATGTCGATTCCGTCGATCAGGACAGACCCTTCTGTAGGCGCAAGAATTCCGCTCATCATTCGGAGGGTAGTGGTCTTTCCCGCGCCATTGGGGCCGATAAATCCAAAGATCTCTCCTTTGGATACGGAAAGGTTGATGCGGTTCACCGCGACAACGCTCCCAAATGTTTTCATTAGGTTCTTAATCTCAATCATAGATTCTGACCTCAATAGGGTTACGTTAAATCCCAAATTCCAAATCACAAACTCCAAACAAGCTCCAAATTTCAAATCCAAATGACCAAAACCGCTTTCTTTTAGAACTTCGGTCATTGGAATTTATTTGTTATTTGGTGCTTGCTTGCCTGCCGGTAGGCAGGGGATTTGGTGCTTTTTCACACCTGCATCCAACACAGCCTTCTTTCTTGCTAAAACGCAGATAGAATCTCTAACCTAACCTTCCCAATCATCTGCATCAAATCGATCTGGCTTTCAGTGCCCCGAACAAAACGGAGATGCGTTACATCTGCAGGAAACTGCCCCATGACTGCATCCGCCGTGATCCATCTTCCAAGATGAAGGACATTCCAGGCATGATAATAGAACCTTCCATTCTGGTAGACCAGGCCGGCTTCGATCTCCGCAGGTATGCCCGATGCCCTTGCCAGTGCGGCTAACAGGACCGCATGTTCATTACAGTCGCCGACCCTGTTTCGAAGCGTCTCCAGGGCATTGGGAACGGAGAAAACCGGCCGCTTCTGTATGTTCTGATGGACCCAGTTCACCAGTTTGGTTGTTCTGACCACATCCGAATCTTCCTTGGAAACGATCTCCTTTGCCTTGGCTTGAATTTCAGGATGGGCGGATTGAATAAAAGGAGTGGCCTCCAGATATTTTGTCCACTCACCTTTGAACTCTCTCTTTTTTTCTGTCGTAAGGTTTAAAACCGGTTCCTTCCGAACCGTCAAAACCTTTTCTTTAAATGACTGTCTGCCGCCATCTAACAATAATCGGTCCGTCCCCATTCCTTCCAATATGACCCTCAATTCTTTTAGCTCATTGGCATTGGGAATGGACCGGTTTGCGAGGACAGAAGCTGCTTCAGTAAGATCCGAACTTTCTGAGAATGTGTCTTTTCTTAGGGCTTCCTTCTGGGTTGTCCTTTCCAGCCGGATGCCCAGCGCCCCTTCCTCCCTTAATACGGTTCCATCCTTTCCAATCCATGCAAACTGAGGGGTTCCCATAAAATCGACTGAAAGTTTCTTTGCCCTCTCCTCCTGGTTCATCACAGAAATGGTCTCTTCTGCCAAAACCGTCATTTTCATGGACCTCTGTGCCATACTAATCGGGTCAAAGACATGAAATGTCCGGCTATCCCCCTCTTTCAAATCCTCATTCGCAAGCAATGCGATCACCCCTGCTGGGAGGGAAATTTCTTGTTCAATGGGAAGATCGAACTTCTGCTCAATCCCTGTTGGTCCGCTATAGAGGGTGAGCGTATTACCCGTAATGCCACCCCTTGCCTTAAACTTAAAAAGGCTCGATTGCAATTCGAAGTCGAATGTGGAAAGTGCCAGATGATGGTTCAGATCTCCAACCGTTCTGAACCGGATATCCTGAACCATTCCCATGGTGTTGATCCGCATGAAGACCGATTCCATGACCCGATATCCTTCGCCTGTCTTCAGAAATAGGCGGTGGACATAACCGATCTTCTGGTCTTTCTGAAAGATGTTCATCCATGTTTCACCCTCGGACGGGACCGAAGAAATAGAGGCCAGACCGGTTATCCTGACCTCACCTTTCTGAAACACTCCAAGGCGTACCGCCAGAAGGGAAATAAAGATGAGCGTCATTACAAATCCAATGATCCAGTTCAATTTTATTTGTCTCATAGCCGTTAATCTCTCTTAATAATATATCATGTTTATTCATTCATTCAAACTTTCCCTTACGCTTTCATGAAGTTCTTGACAGACACACTGAGGACCAGTTAAATTCTCGTTATTCTCAATCAAGGATAACGCTCGATCGAAAACAGATGAAACTGGCATATAAAGTCTGGCTCGACCATCATGGAAAAGCCTTTGGCGACGGTCCTTACGAACTACTGAAATGGGTCGAAAAAACGAATTCTCTTCATCAGGCCGCCTTTCAGATGTCCATGTCCTATAGCAAAGCCTGGCGACTCATCAAGACGATGGAGAGAAGACTCGGCTTCACCCTGCTTGAGAGTAAAACTGGAGGGCAATCAGGTGGGGGATCAAAGGTCACCCCAGAGGCTAACAAGTTAATGAAACAGTATGGGCTGTTCCGAAAAGAGACAGAAAAAACCCTCATGGCACTTTTTTACAAACATTTCGGTGGAACCTGATGATATATCTTTCACGTTATACTTTTTATCTTTCCTTGCTCATGACCGCCTCTTTCGCTTTGCCTTTGCATGCCTGTGCATCATCTGCCAAACTCTTACTTTTTGCAGGGGCGGCAAGTAAACCTGCAGCGGAAGAATTGATCAAAGATTTTCAGAAAAAAACCGCTATTCCTGTGGAGGCTATCTTTGGAGGGTCGGGATTCATCCTCTCTCAGATGAAATTATCAAAGAGGGGAGATATCTATTTTCCGGGTTCATCTGACTTTATGGAATTGGCTAAAAAGGAGAACCTCGTCTATCCCGAGTCAGAGAAGGTCGTTGTCTATCTTATCCCTGCCATCAATGTCCAGAAAGGAAATCCCAAGGGAATTAAATCACTGAAGGATTTAACTAAAAAGGGACTTCGAGTTGCCATCGCCAACCCGGAAATAGTTTGTGTTGGAACTTATGCTGTAGAAATCATCGAGAAAAATCTCAATTCGCAGGAGAAGGAGAGTTTCCGTAAAAACCTGGTGAATTACACGGAGAGTTGCGAAAAGACTGCTAATGTCATCTCCTTGAGGGCAGTGGACGCAGTGATCGGCTGGAGAGTATTCCAGCATTGGGACCCAAAACGGATCGAAACGATCTATCTGAAGCCCGAAGAGATTCCAAGAATCGGTTATATCCCCATCGCCATCTCCAAGTATTCCAAGGACAGACCGCTGGCTCAGAAATTTATCGATTTCATCCTTTCGCCAGATGGAAAGGCTGGTTTTCAAAAATATAACTATCTGATGGATATTCAGGAAGCACGCCAGGTTACAAAACTTGATACTCCGGTGGGAGGAGAATATCGTTTGCCAAAGGAATGGAGGACAAGATAAAAAACAATGAAACGGTTATCAGATGATCAGGTTATCAGGAAGTAGACATCAGGATATCCGAAAGAATCATTGCAAAGTGGTCAATTAGCAATGATCAATTAGCAATTTAAAACACTGCTAATTTTG
>Ga0194112_10004590_pt1 | contig 18848 bp, 15 predicted proteins | sample TA2MahC400mmetaG_FD_146191 | JGI IMG/M metagenome (GOLD analysis project Ga0194112, IMG submission 146191) | Freshwater microbial communities from Lake Tanganyika, Tanzania - TA2015016 Mahale Deep Cast 400m | ecosystem: Environmental > Aquatic > Freshwater > Lake | place: Tanzania: Lake... | reverse complement strand
GCATAGCCGGCGGACGCGGCGGTAGATTCGGGTTCGGGCGCGCACGGACGCCCGCCGCGGCGAAGGAGAGGAAGCGTGAATGCTCTGTGTCTTGGAATCGGCGCGACGTTGGCGGCCGTGGCCGCATTCGGCGCGGGCGACGCGCCGGTTCTGACGCCCGGCGACATTCGCCGGACCGGGATCGTGGACCTCCTCGACCGGCCCATCCGGCTCATGGCGCCGGTGAAGTGGGAATACCCCTCGGTCAAGATTCCCGAAGACCCCAGGCCCATGGACGAGATAGCAAGACAGGCCGGAGCCGCGCAGAGCCCCCTGAGCCGAGCCGAGTCCGTTGGCCTTTCGGACATGCGCCATGACCAAGCAACGTCTTGACTTGCTCCTTGCCGAGCGCGGGCTGGCCGAGAGCCGCGAGCAGGCGCGGCGCCTGATCATGGCCGGCCGCGTGACCGTCAACGGGGCCACGGCCGACAAGGCCGGCCACCGCTTTGAAACGGACGCCGCCGTTGCCGTCAGCGCGCCGCCGCGCTTCGTCAGCCGCGGCGGCGAGAAGCTGGAGGCGGCGTTCGAGCGCTTCGGCCTGCAGGTGGCCGGGTTGATCTGCCTGGACGTCGGATCCTCCACGGGCGGCTTCACCGACTGCCTGATCCAGCATGGCGCCGCCGCGGTCTACGCCGTGGACGTGGGCCGGGGCCTGCTCCACGCGCGGCTGCGGGAGGACCCGCGCGTGACCGTGCTGGAAGGCATCAACGCCCGCCACCTGCGGGCGGAAGACCTGCCGGGCGTGCCGCGTTTCGCGGTCCTGGACGTGGCGTTCATTTCCTTGACGAAAGTCCTGCCTGCCGTTACTGCAATATTGCCGGCCGGGGCCGGGCTGGTGACGCTGATCAAGCCGCAGTTCGAGGCCGGGCGGCGGCAGGTCATGCGGGGCGGGGTGGTGCGCGACCCGGCCGTGCGGGCCGAAGTCGTGGCGCGGGTGCGCGCCTTCGGCGAATCGAAGCTGGGCCTGGCGTGGCTGGCCGACTGCGCGTCGCCCGTGATCGGCCCGGCGGGCAACGTCGAATGGCTGGCATACTGGCGGGCGCCCGGGAGAGGCGAAACCGCGACGGACGACGGCGAACGACGCGAAGCGCGTCCTGCATAGTTCTCGAAGCGGCTCCTGCGGGAGGGAATGGCGGGTGAAACGGATCGGCGTCATAGCGAACTGCACCAAGGAGCGGTCCGCGGACGTGCTCTCCAGGCTGGCCCGGGACGCGGCCGAACTGGGCCTGGATCTGTTCGCTGACGGGCCCGCGGCGACGCTGCTGGGCCGGCCGTCGGCGCCGCGGGCGGAGATGCTGGCGCGGTCCGAAGCCGTAATCGCGCTGGGCGGCGACGGCACGGTGCTGCGGGCGGTGCGCGAGCTGGGCGGCAGCGATATCCCGGTGATGGGCGTGAACATCGGCGGGCTGGGTTTCCTGACCAGCGTGGCGGAGGAGAGCCTGAGGAAGGGCCTGGGCTGCCTGGCGGCCGACGACTACGAGATCGCGGCCTGCGCCGCGGCCGAATGCCGCGTGGAGCGCGGCGGCGAAACCATCGTCGAATGCCGCGCGCTTAACGACGTGGTCGTGACGCGCGGCGCGTCGAACCGGGTGCTAACCCTCGAAGTCACCGTGGACGGGGAATGGGTGACTTCCTACATGTGCGACGGAATCATCGTGGCCACGCCGGCGGGAAGCACGGGGCATTCGCTGTCGGCCGGCGGTCCGATCCTGACGCCCGAGGCGTCGGTCTTCGTGATCAGCGTGATCTGTCCGCACACGCTCAGCTCCCGGCCGCTGGTGGTGCCCGACCGCAGCCGCATCGAGATCGTCGGGGTGGGGGACCGCGGCGAGCTGATGCTCGCCGTGGACGGCCAGACGAGCGAGCCGCTGCGGCACGGCGACCGGGTGTGCGTCACGCGCAGCGCGCGCGACGTGCGCTTTGTACGCCTGCCGGGCCACAGTTATTTCGCCGTGCTGCGCCACAAGCTGGGCTGGAGCGGCTCCAGCGCGCCGCGCCCGCGCTGAAGCCCGCGGAGCTCGGATACGCGGTGAGCGGCAGCGGCGTTTGAGACCCCTCCGTAACCGGGTGGAGGGGCTTTCCCCTCAGCCAAACCCGGAAAGCCACCGACAGAATGACGGCCCAGATCGCCTCTGGGCTCAACTGCAAGGAAGACGGGGAGATGGGGGAGCAGGGCGACGCGGGCTTCACATCGCGCGCAACGCGGCTTCGTAGACCGCGCGCACGGGCACGCCGCGCTCCGCGGCCAGGCGCGCGCAGTCGTCGTGTTCCGGGGCGCGCGTGATGTCGTGGCCCTTCCAGGCGCCGACCTTGACCCGCACGCCGCCGTAAGGCGTATTCACCGCCACGTGCCGGCGCGTCAGGACGGTCCGGCGCGCCGCGTATTCGCGGATGCCGAAGGTGGTGCTCTCGGCAAACACCAGGTCGATGAGCCGGTCGCGATCCTCGGGACGGCACAGCACGGTAAGCAGGCATCCCGGGCGCTGCTTCTTCATATGCACGGGGGTGGTGAAAACGTCCAGGGCGCCGTCGCGCATCAGTCTTTCCGCCAGGGACCCGAGCAGCTCGGGCACCGTGTCGTCCAGGTTGCACTCCAGCACCAGGCATTCGTCGCGCTGCGCTTCCCGCGGGCGGCTTTCGATGAGGCGCGCCCGCAGCAGGTTGGGCCGCGCGCTGAGTTTCTGATGCCCGATTCCCACGGCCGACGCCCGCATGACGCCCTCGACCGCCGGGCCGTCCGCGGCCAGGCTCCGGGCCCAGGTCGTCAGCAGCGCCGCGCCCGTGGGCGTGACCAGCTCGAAGGGCTCGTCGGTCTGCACGACGTCGAAACCCGTGAGCAGTTCCACCGTGGCGGGGGCGGGAATGGGCATCACGCCGTGCGCGCCGCCGCGCGCGCCGCGTCCCTGCGGAAAGGGCCCCACGGCGACCCGGTCCACGCCCAGCGCGCACAGGGCAGTGCAGGCGCCCACGATGTCCACCACCGAATCCACGGCGCCGACTTCGTGGAAGTGCACGTCGGCGGCGGTCGTGCCGTGCACCTTCGCTTCGGCTTCGGCCAGGCGCGTGAACACGGCGGCGCTCAGGCGCCTGGCGGCGTCAGGCAGGTCGGCGTCCGCGATCAGGGCAAGGATGTCGTCCCGCCGGCGGTGCGCGTGGGAAAGGCCCCCGGGCACGTTCACGTTCACCTGCAGCCCGGCGAAGCCGCCGTCGGAATGGGGCCTGGCCTCGATCGCGAACGGTCCCACGCGGAGCGACGCAAGGCGGCGCTGCAGGGCCGCCGCGTCGGCCCCGAGGCCGATCAGGCAGGCCAGGGTCATGTCGCCGCTGGCGCCGCCCACGCAGTCAAAACAGAGCGTCTTCAGTCTTCCTCCGCCGCGCGGTTGATCATGGCGGCGGCCGCGCCTGCGCCGAAACCGTTGTCGATATTCACCACCATCACGCCCGGCACGCACGAGTTGAGCATGGTCAGCAGCGCCGCGATGCCGTTCAGGCTGGTGCCGTAGCCGATGCTGGTGGGCACGGCGATGACCGGCTTGTCGAGCAGGCCGGCCACGACCGAGGGCAGCGCCCCTTCCATGCCGGCGACGACCACCACGGCGCGGCTGGCGCGCAGCGCGTCGAGGTGTTTCATGACGCGGTGCAGTCCGGCCACGCCGACGTCGCGCACGCGCAGCACGCGCGCGCCCATGCGTTCCGCGGTCAGCGCGGCTTCCTCGGCCACGGGGATGTCGGACGTGCCCGCGCAGACCACGGCCACCTGCCCCGCGGGCCGCGGGCGGGAGGCCACGTCCACGGTAATCGCGCGCGCCTCTTCGTGATAGACGGCCGCGGTGACCGAGCGCGCGACGGCTTCGTACTGCTCGCGGCTGGCCCGCGTGGCCAGCACGTCCTGTCCCGCGGCGGCCAGGGCCGCCGCGATCTCGGCGACCTGCGCGGCGGTCTTGCCGGGGCAGTAGATCACCTCGGGCATGCCGCGGCGGCGGGCGCGGTCCACGTCCACGTCGGCGAAAGCCAGGCGCGTTTCGCGCGTGGCCAGCTGTTGCCGGGCCTGTTCCGCGGTCAGCTCGCCGCGTTCCACCATCAAGAGAATCTCTTTGGCGCGGTCCATGCGTTTCCCGTCGGCGCGTTCTAGCCTATGGCCTCTTCCAGCCTGCCGCGCAGCTCCTCGATCCGCACGCGCTGCTGGCGCATCGAGTCCCGCTCGCGCAGCGTGGCCGTGTTGTCCTCCAGCGACTGGAAATCGACGGTGACGGCGAACGGCGTGCCGATCTCGTCCTGGCGGCGGTAGCGGCGGCCGATGGCGCCGACCTGGTCCCAGAAGCAGTTCCAGCGCGGCTGCAGGCTCTCGAACACGCCGCGCGCCTTGTTCACCAGTTCCGGCTTGTTCTTCAGCAGCGGAAACACCGCGACCTTGACCGGCGCCACGCGCGGATGAAAGCGCATCACGGTGCGTGTCTCGTACCCCTCCGGCGCCGGCCGGCCCGGTTCCGCTTCGCGCGCTTCGCCCTCGCCGTTGGGCACCCATTCCTCGCGGTAGGCGTTGCAGATCAACGCCAGGGCGATGCGGTCCACGCCGGCCGAGGGTTCGACCACGTGGGGCACGTACTTCGCGTTCGTCTCCTGGTCGAAGTAGTCCATGGACTTGCCGCTGTATTCCTGGTGGCGGCGCAGATCGTAGTCCCCGCGCGCGGCGATGCCTTCCAGTTCCTGCACGCCGAACGGGAAGGCGTACATCACGTCCACGCAGGCCGAGGCGTAGTGCGCCAGTTCGTCCTTGCCGTAGACGTAGCGGCTCAGGCTTTCTTCGGGCAGGCCGATGGAGCCGTACCATTTCAGCCGTTCGTTCACCCAGTACTCGTGCCATTGGGCGCCGGTGCCCGGCTTGATGAAGAACTCCAGCTCCATCTGCTCGAACTCGCGCGAGCGGAACGTGTAGTTGCGCGGGTTGATCTCGTTGCGGAAGGCCTTGCCGATCTGGGCGATGCCGAAGGGAACCTTGCGGCGCGAAACGGCCAGAACATTGTTGAACTGCGCGAAAATGCCCTGCGCGGTCTCGGGGCGCAGATAGGTCTTGTTCTCCTCGCTCTGGACCGCCCCGGGGTGGGTTTCGAACATGAGGTTGAACGGCCGCGGCGGCGTGAGTTCCCCCGCGCCGCAGGCCGGACACTTCGCGCCGGGCGGCAGGACCAGGTCCTTTTCCGCCTTGCTGCCCGTTTCGAGCTCGACGCCCAGTTCCGCGAGCAGTTGATCGGCGCGATAGCGCCGCTTGCAGGACCGGCAATCCACCATGGGATCGGTGAAGCCTTCGACGTGCCCGCTGGCCTCCCACACGCGCCGGTGCATGATGATCGAGGCGTCGAGCCCCACGACGTCCTCGCGGCGGCGGACGATGTCGCTCCACCAGGCGTCCTTGATGTTGCGCTTCAGTTCCACGCCCAGCGGCCCGTAGTCCCAGAACCCGTTGATGCCACCGTAGATTTCGGAGCTCTGGAAGATGAAGCCGCGCCGCTTGCACAGCGAGGCGACCGTTTCGAGCGACAGCCTGCCTGTTTCGGTTTCCATGGCGCGTCATGGTCCGCGACCGCGCCGGCCTAGTCAAGCCGGATTCGGGCGCATCAGAACTGGATCATGACGCCGTCGGAGGCGGGCGGCCGGATGCCGTCCGCCATGGCCCTGGCGAGAGGGCAGGCGGCCTCGGCGAGGTAGTTCAACGCCTCGGCGTAGGCCTTCGACTCGTTGGCCGCGATGGCCCGCATGATGTTCAGCTCCGGGCTCTTGCCGTCGCCCAGGCGCGCGAGCTTCTCGCGGGGGCTGAGGTCGTCGACCGTGAAGCGGACCGCTTCGGACGGCCGTCCGGCGATGACCCGGCGCGCGACGACGGTGCCGCCTTCCAGGGCGTAGATGCGCAAGTCGCCGCTGAAGCTCTTGAGGGCCACGGGCACGGTCTGCCCCACGTTGCCGCGGAACGAATCCAGGATCAGGGCGGGCATTTTCAGCGCGCCGGCGGCGTGCGCGCCGACCGTGGCCCATTCGCCGGCGACCGGTCCCATGCTGCCGGCGTCGACGCGGGCCAACGCGGCCTCGGCCGCGGCGAAGTTTCCGTTGAGCAGGTCGCGGCCGATCCGCGCCGTGACCTCTTCGAGGCGCGTCCGGGCGTCGTCCGCGGCCCGGGCCGCGCGTTCCGCCTCGTCCGCGCGCCGCTGCGCGATCGCGCGCTCGTGCCGCTCGGCCTGGATGAGGCGTTCGGATCGCGTTTCCGCGGCGAACGGCCCGCCGTAGCCCCGCAGGTAAGCCGCGGCCTCCTCGCTCCGGTTGGCGGCCACGAGGCGCGAAGCGTTCCGGCTGATCTCTTCCCGGGCCGCGGCGAGATCGGCGGTCTTCTGCTTGTTGACGCGGATGATTTCCAGCCGCGCCTCCTCGTCGTAGGCCGTGCCGATGCCGATCGCGCGCGCCTTTTCCAGCATGCGCACCGTCTCCTCGTACTCGTAGGGATGGTCCGCCTTGTAGGCGATGGCCGCGGCGTAGGCCGCGCGGGCCTGGGCCGCCTTGGCGGCGCCGGCCTTGCGCCGCGCGGCCGCGGCGGTGCGGTCCCGGCCGGCCTGCTGCATGCGTCCGGCCAGAAGCACGATTCCGGCCACGGTCGCGATGGCAACCGCCACGATGATGGCGGGGGCGAACGACGGCGCCTTCCTTTGCGGCGCGCGGACCGCCGCCGGCCGCGGCGCGGAGGCGGCGTCGACGCGGGCGATGGGCGCGGTCCGGCCGTGGAGCGCCTCGAGCTTGTCGTGATCCACGCGGATGGACCGCGTGCGGCTGTGCGCGGCAGTCACTATGCCGCGCTTGAGCAGCGACGCGCCCGGCTTGGGCAGCGCGGCCGCCGGACGCTTGCCGGCCAGCACGCGGTCCACGTCGGCGATCAGGGCCGCCCAGGTCCGATGCCGATGGGAGGATTTGCGCGCCAGCATGATTTCCAGCAGGTCGACGCAGCCCTTGGATATGTCCCGGTTCTTCAGGCGCGGATCGGGAAGCTGCGCGCCCGCCGTGAGCCGGAAGGACTCGGCGGCCGCGCTTTCGGCGAACGGGATCTGTCCCGTGAGCATGTGGTACAGCGTGGCGCCCAGGGAATACATGTCGCTCTGCACGCACGTCGCGCTCATGTCGCGCAACTGCTCCGGGCTCATGTAGTTGGGCGTGCCGATCACGAAACCGCTCGGGTCCGCCTGGAGGGCCGACGCGATATGCGAGAGGCCCATGTCCGTGAGCTTGGGCTCGCCGCGGCTGGTGAGCAGAACGTTGCCGGGCTTGATGTCGCGGTGCAGCGTCTTGTGCGCGTCCCAGGCATAGGCCAGGGCCGCGGCCACCTTGCGCACGATCGGCAGGGCTTCCTTCTCGGGCAGCGGCTCGCCGCGCCGCAGCCGGTCTTCCAGCGAGACGCCGTCCACGAAGGCCATGGCCATGTAGTAGTGGCCCTCGTGCCGGCCGGCCTCGTAGGCGCTGACGATGTTGGGATGGTCGAAGCGGGCGCTTACACGGACTTCGTTCAGGAAGCGTTCCACGTCCTGGGGGTCGGCGGTCAGTTCGGGCGCCAGGACCTTGAGGGCCACGTCGCGTTCCATGGAGAGCTGGCGCGCCAGGTAGACCGTGCCCATGCCGCCGGCGCCGATCTCCCTGATCACCTGGAAGCCACCCAGGACGGAGCCGGGGCCGGGCCGGGGCAGGGGCACGGCAACCGTTGCCCCGCACGAGGGGCAGACCGCCTTTGCGCCCGGGCCCTGGTAGTCGGCCTCAAGGCTGATTCCGCAGCCGGTACACTCGAAAATGACGTTCATTTGAGCCGGAAAGACCCCTAGCCTTGTGATCTTACCTATGCTAGCTTGCCGGTCGCCTCGTGCAAAGCCATTTTACGCGGAGAAGGTGACCGGTCAGTCATGTGGGGAGGCGAGGTAGGGCGGACCGCCCCGGTCCGCCGCGGCGCGGCGGGACGCCGCGCCCTACCGGCGTGTCTCCACCGCGTAACTGACCCACTACCGGAAAAGGAATTTCTCTGATGCCGCTACGCGAGGAAATCGAAAGCGCGGGCGACCGCCTGTTCAAGTGGCGCAGCTACCTGCCGCTGGCCATGAGCGGGGTGCTGGCGTACGCGATGCGCGGCTTCGCGTATCCCGGCGGCCGCGTCGGGCTTTACCGCGCGTGGAGCCTGTCGTGCTTCGGCGTTGCGCTGCTGGGACTGGCGATCCGGGCGCTTGCGGTGGGTTGTGCCCCGGCGCGGACCTCCGGCAAGAACACGCGGGGGCAGGTGGCCGACGCCATGAACCGCACGGGCTTCTACTCGGTCGTGCGGCACCCGCTCTACCTGGGCAATTTCGTCATCACGATGGGCATCGCCATGTTCCCGCGGTCGGCGTGGGCGGCGCTGAGCTGCGCGCTGCTGTTCATGCTCTATTACGAGCGGATCATGTTCGCCGAGGAGGAATTCCTGCGGCGCCGCTTCGGCGCGGAATACGAGCGGTGGGCCGCCCGCACCCCGGCTTTCCTGCCGCGCCTGCGCGGATGGGAACGGGCGGCCCTGCCGTTTTCGATGAAGAGCGTGATCAAGCGCGAATACGCCGCATTCTTCGCGGTCGTGGCGGCGTTTGCCGCGCTGGATCTGCTGGCGGGCCTGATCACGGCGGGCGGTTTCCGGTTCGATCCCGTCTGGCGGGCCGTGAGCGGCGCGTCCGCCCTCTTCTATCTGGCGGCGCGGCTGCTGCGGAAATACACGAAGGCCCTCGACGTCCCGGGCCGGTGAAGCATGGCGCAGGGAGCTTCAGAACGCCTGAGCGAAGCGGAGGCGCGGCCGGCGCCGCGCCCCGCCGCAACCGGCGCGCGCGCTTCCGGCCGCGGCGCGGGACCGTTCGGCCGCGGCGCCGCGGTTCCCATTGTGGACATCGCGGCGGGCGGCACGGTGTGGCACGCGCGCGCCGACGAGGCCGGGCGCTTCCGCGACTGGCTGGCGGCGCACTTTCCGGGCATCCTGAAGGACGAGATCTGTCTGCTGAAGAAAGATCGCGGCCGCCGCGTGGCCGTGGCCGAGGGCCTGGTGATCAAGGCCACCCTCCGCCGCCGCGGACGCTCGCGGCTGCGTTTCGCGCTGCGCGCCTCCACGTCGCGCCGCGATTTCGCGGTGGGCGACAGGCTCATCGCCGGCGGCGTGCCGCTGCCGCGGCCCGTAGCCTGGGCCACGCTGCGCCGGGGCGGTTTGCGCGTCGCGGACTACATCGTGACCGAGCGCATCGCGGACAGCCGCAAGCTCACGAGCATCCTGAAGGCCGCGCGCGACAGCGAGTGCCTGCGGCGGCCCGTGCTCGACGGGCTGGGGGAGCTGCTGGCGTTGTTCCATCGCAACGGCTACTCCAACCGCGACCTCAAGGACGGCAACGTGCTGGCGGTCGAGCGCCCGGCCTTGCGGCTCTGGGCCGTCGACCTCGACGGCGTGCGGCGCGCCTGCTGGCGGGTAGGCGGTCTGAAGCGCGATTTCCGGGCCGTGCTCCGCTCGCTGGGCCTTCACGGATGGGCCACGGCGGCCGACAAGGCGGCGCTGCTGGAGGCGTACAACGCGCGCGTTCCCGCGCGTCTGCGCCTGCGGCGCCTGCCGCCGTTCGGCCGGGAATCAGGGGGCAGGGGAGAGGCGGCCGGCGATCCGGCGTGAGACGGGCGCAAGGCTTGCGCCCGCGCGTCCCCGCCGCGCCGGACGGCGCCGCCGCCGCGGGAGACGACGTTTCATGACACAGGTCAATGCGACTCGTTCGCCCGTCCCGGTGGCCTACGTCTATGTGACGCTGGCCACCGGCGGCGCGGAGCGGCACCTGGCCACGCTGCTGGCGCACCTGGACCGGGAAAGGTACGCGCCGCACGTGCTGTGCCTCTCGGAGGTCGGCGCGATCGGCGAGCAGATCCGCGCGACGGGCGTGCCGCTGCGCGATTTCGCGCTGCCGCGCAAGCGGCTCTGGCTGCCGGGCGGGCTGCTGCGCGTGGCGCGGTACCTGCGCCGGAACGGCATCCGGATCGCGCACACGCACATGTACCACGCCAACACCTACGGCCGGCTGGCCGCGCTGCTGGCGGGCGTGCCCCACGTGGTGGCCACGGTGCACACGACCGGCGGGCATCCGCGGCGCAAGCAGCGGCTCATGAACCGGCTGCTGGACCGGCACACCGACCGGATCGTGGTCGTCTCCGAGGCCGCGCGGCAGGCGCTGCTGGCGGAAGGCGCGACCGACGCGGCGAAAACCGTGGTGATTCGCAACGGCGTGGACCTGGCGCGCTTCCGGGGCGGAGCGCCGAGGACGTCGGTGCGCGAGGCGCTGGGTGTTCCGCCGGGCGCGACGGTGGTCACGGCGGTGGCGCGGCTGGAGCCGGAGAAGCGGCACCACGACCTGCTGCGCGCCTTCCGCGACGTGGCGGCCGACGCCAGGCACGTGCACCTGCTCATCGCGGGCGACGGATCGCTGCGCGAGGTGATCGCGCAGCAGGTGCGCGATCTCGGGCTGCAGGACTGCGTGAGCCTGCTTGGCGAAAGGCGCGACGTGCCGGGCATCCTGGGGGCGACGGACCTGTTCGTGCTGCCGTCGGAGCGCGAAGGCGCGCCGCTGGCGGTTCTGGAAGCCATGGCGGCCGGCGTGCCGGTCGTGGCCTCGGCCGTGGGCGGCGTGCCGGAAATGGTGGGGGACGAGGCGGGCATCCTCTATCCGCCCGGCGATACGGCGGCGCTGGCCGCGGCGCTGCGCGCGCTGCTGGCCAATCCGGGCCGGCGCGCGCGGATGGGCGACGCGGCCGCGCGCCGGGCCGCGCTGGAGTTCTCGGCTGAAGAGATGGCCCGTCGCGTGGAAGAAGTCTACGCCCGGATCATCGCTGCGCCGTCGGATCCTGCTTGAGCGTGATCTCCAGCAGCGCCGTGTGCGCGATCTTGTCCGGGCATGTCGGCGGCAGACCGCGGATCACGAGCCGGTCGTTCGTTGTCGGCTCTCCCCAGCCGGAGAAGAAGTGGCGCGGGTCGCACGACTGCTCGAAGGGCAGCGGCTTGCCGCCGGGGAAGAGGCGCACCTGCCTGACCCGCGGACTGAATCCGCCGATGGCGAGTTCCCGGCCCGGCCACTGCCGGCACCAGTAGTAGAGCTTCCGCCCCTTGCGCGACCAGCCGCCGAGCGCATTCCACGTCGGCGTGCCGGGAATGGGCGCCCGGTCCACCGGCCCGTATGCGGCCGCGCCGTGTTTCCGGAGCCACTTGCCGACGTCGGCGAGGCGCTCGACCGCCTCGCGCGGCAGCGAGCCGTCGGGTTTGGGGCCCACGTTCAGGAGCAGGTTGCCCTGGCCGGCCGTGGCGGTGCGGAGCATTTCAATGACCTTGCGGGCGGAGTGGTAGTCTTCGGCCGGCGTCGGCATGAAGCCCCACGACCCGTTGAAAGTCATGCAGGCTTCCCAGTCGCGGCCGGTCTCTTCGGCCTTGATGTGTTCCTCCGGCGTGCCGATGTCTTCCGGAAGCTGGGAGCGGTTGTTGATGATGATGCGCGGCTGCAGCTCGCGGGCCATGGCGTTCATCTTGTAGCTTTCCCACGCCTCGGGGCTCTTGAGCGGCCAGGAGACGTCGTACCACAGGATGTCGATTCGGCCGTAGTTGCTCATCAGCTCGCGCACGCAGCCCTGCGTGAAGTCGAGGAAACGCCGGCGCGCGGCCTCGTCGGTGAGGCAGGCCGCGCCGTCCGGATGATGCCAGTCCATGAGCGAGTAGTAGAAGCCGATCTTCAGCCCGTACGCGCGGCAGGCGTCCACGTATTCGCGCACCAGGTCGCGCCCGGGGCCGCGCCGCGCGGCGTTGTAGTCGGTCATCTTCGAATCCCAGAGCAGAAAGCCCTCGTGGTGCTTGGTGGTCATGACCATGTACTTCATGCCGGCCTTTTTCGCCAGGGCGGCCCACTCCCGCGCCGCGCGGGGCTTGGGCTTCCAGGCGTCGGCCAGCGGCTCGTATTCGCCGAGGGGGATGCGCTCGTGCCACATGGCCCATTCGTGGCGTCCGAGCTGCGCGTAGAGGCCCCAGTGAATGAACATTCCGAACCGGGCGTCGCGGAACCACTTCATCCGCTTCGCACGCGTCGCGTCCGTGCTGTCCAGGTACGCTTGTTCCGCTTCCGTCGGCATGGCGTGGCCTCCTCCTATGTTTGCCTTTCAGGCGCCTTGAATCCGCAAACAATACACGTCTGGATGACGGAGTAAATGGTTTCCTGGCGCGTATCATTCATTTCCGTGCCGTTTCCCCGACTGTCGCGTCGCGGCAACCCCAAAGTTGCACCGGCGGCTTGCCGGCGGCGTTGGGCGCGAAGGCGTCGGACGCTTTCACACGGTTGTTCCGGAACACAAGCCCGTCCACGTGGCCGGCGCTGAGCAGGTTCGGGTTGGGCGAGATGAAGGTGTTGTCCTCGATGACGATGCCGCGGTGATAGGCGGGTCCGCTTTCCGCCGGCTTGGGAATCTCCGGGTGGATGTTGACTGGCGCCGCCCCGTCCGCGTAGCCGCAGTTCCGGAACGTGTTGCCGCGGATGACGAGATCGTGCACGGGTCCCGACTCGTTCCAGTAGTTGGCGTCGCTGGACACGTGAATGGCGTGGGAGGAGTTGTAGAACGTGTTCCCCTCTATGACCATCGGCCGGTTGCTGGTCAGCAGGAACCCGCGCGGCCGGTTGTTGCCCGTGCGGCAGCCGCGGATGACCACCGCCGGCATGCGCGTGACGTTGGCGATGGCAAAGCCGGGCTTCACTCCATCGGGGATCGGCTCCCGCATGCGCAGTTCGAAGTGCTGCGCGTTGAGCACCCGCACTTCGGCCACGACACCCTCGCGCACGGTCTGCATGCTCTGGTTGTCCGTGAATGCCACGCGGTCGCCGGGCCGGTACGAGCAGATGCCGTGCTGCTGGAAATGCCTCAGTTCCGCCTCGATCCCGTCATGGCCGATCAACCCTGAAATGCGCGAATAGATCCCGTGGACGTTCGTCGCGTCGTCCAGCATGTTGTCGAAGCGACAATCCTCCATCCGGATCGTGCCCTCGCAGTTGACGAAATGCGTGGCGTCCGCCTTGACGGACACCATCCGCGACGATCCGGGGCGCACCGACACATCCAATCGCTTGAGCGTGATATCCGTGGAGAGCTGGGCGATCAAGCCCATCGCTCCGACGTGGTGCATCCGCACGTCCTCGACCGTGACCCTGGCGGACTCGTGAATAAACACGCCGGGGTTGTTCCGCTTCTCGTGACCAAGGGTCACAAAGTGGCCGATCGTGTGCCGCCACGGCGTCTTGTAGTGCAACCGCACGAGCCCCGGCTCCAGTTCCGTGGCGCTGAAGGGCTGGGCCCAATCGTCGAAGGTCTTGTCGATGTGCGCAAACGAGACGCCCTTGTTCTTGATGGGATAGTAGAACATGTTGTTCGTCGGGGCACGGGTCCGCGGATCAAACTCCGTGACCAGCCAGCACCAGTCGTGCGTGCTGCTCCAGTCCGGAGCCGTGAACACCAGCGAGCCGCCATCCACGCGATACGGAAATTCGACGGTGTCGATCCGCAAGTCCAAGCTCTCCTCCGTGCAGGCCACCACCTCGCCCTGGGAGAAGAAGGGCCGGTCATAGTCCACGCTGAAGTTCCGCAGCGTGATGTCGCTGGAATGATCCACCACAAACGGCGTGATGCGGCCGTGGAAGAGGAACTCCGCGCCGCCGCCGTCAACGGTCAGGCCGTTCACCCCGATCAGCGGAAACGCGATGCGCCTGACGCCGCTATCGTTATTGGAGATGTAGTAGAACCGTTCCGGCGCGCGGTCCGCGCGGAAGTGATAGAGCGCGGGCGCAAACCGCAGCGTCGGCTTCTCCGCCGCGCGGCAGGCGGCCAGCGCCCGCTGCATCGCCGGCACAATGTCGGCGGCGGAGTTCTCGTCGAGGTGGTCGCTGATTTCGATGATCATGGACTTCCTTTGCTGTCGGACGGGTCCGACTTGTCCGACCGGTCCGACAGCGTCGCCTTGCAGTCCGGGTAGCCGGAGCAACCCCAGAAAGCTTCGCCGGCCCGCGGCCCCTGCCGGGCGGTGCGCCGGCGCATGGGTTTGCCGCAGGTCGGGCAGGCGGGCGGCTGTGCGTCAGACTTGTCCGACAAGTCGGACCGGTCCGACGACTGCCCCTGGCGCGTTTTCGTGCGCGTGCGGTAGAGATTCTCCGTGAAGCCCCCCTGTTTCGCAAAGGCCCGGCCCTGGCCTTCGAGCTGGCGTTTCAGCAGGTAGGCCGCCTGGTTCACGGCGCAGAGCATCGCGTTGGCCGCCAGTTCAGGAGGGGCCTTGCCCACAAAAGCAGCCAGACCGGCCAGACCCGTGAGTCGCACGGCTCCCTCCGGCGCAGGCGGCAATTTGGACACAACGTCATGCTTCAAGCGCTCGCGCATGGCCAGCGCTTCCGGAGAGTCCTTGTGCCAGACCCGCAACCCGTGTTGCATCAGGAAGCTGCGGTAGTCCTTTTCGAGTTCATCGTCGAGGCTGGAGCGGGCCACGTTGGTGAGCTTCATCTCGCTCTTGCGCGAGGTGGCGGCGCCGCCGCTGCCCTCGCTGATGTTCCGCACGCCGCTTCGCGCGGCCTGTACCATCTGGTCATGCGTGCGCGAGTGCTTGTCGATAAAGCGGTCGCAGAAGACCACCGTGGCGTCGTAAACCGCCTCCGCCACCTTGTAACTGCGCAACTTCTTGTAGCCGCCGTGCGGCAACAACGGGCTCTCCGGTGCGTTCATGAAGTTGTCTCCAACAATTCGTCCGACCAGTCCGACTACACCACCAGCTTCCCTTCCAACCGCATCTCCTGCGAGCTGGCGCCAACACAAATCCGGAACTCGCCGGGCTCCACGACCCAGTCCTGCCGGGCCACGTCGAAGAACGCGAAGGCGCGGCGGTCGAGCGCGACGGTGACCTCCTGCTCCTGCCCGGGCTCCAGCACCAGCCGCGCGAAGCCTTTCAACTCCTTGACGGGCCGGGGCACTGAGGCTTGCACGTCGCCGACATAGACCTGCGCCACCTCGGCGCCGGCCCGCGCGCCGGTGTTGCGCACGCGGAAGGCGACGTCCGCGCCGCCGGCCGCGCTTTTCGTCACGCGCAGCCCGGAGTACTCGAACGTCGTGTACGACAGCCCGAAGCCGAACGGAAAGAGCGGCGTCCTGCCGGCGCGGTCGAAGTGCCGGTGCCCCACGAAGACGCCTTCTTCATATTTCACGTCAAAGACCGCCCGGGTAGGCCAGTCATAGTCCGGCAGGTTGTAGTGGGAAGCGCCGGGCGGGAGGTAGTTAGCCGCCGCCGCGCCATCGGCCCAGGACCGCGGAATCGTGATCGGCAGGCGACCCGATGGGTTGACCTTGCCGAAGATGATCTCGGCAATGGCCTGGCAGCCGTTCTCGCCCGGATACCAGGCGTGCAGCACCGCGGCGGTCTTGTCGATCCACGAGGCCATCTCCACGCCGCCGCCGGCCACGATCACGACAATCGTGTTCGGATTGTGGTTCTGGCAGTGGCGGATGACGTTGACATCCCGATGCCAGTGCAGCTCCCAGGGGCGGTCCAGGCCTTCGCGCTCGCGTTCGGCGTCGTAGCCCACGCAAACGATCACCGCGTCGGCCCTGGCCAGTTCCTCCGCACGGTCGGTGCGCAAGACCGTCGCTTCGGGCGCCAGGGCGCATACCGCGCCCAGGATGCTGACCGGATCGACCGCCTTCACCTCCGCCGCTCCGCCGCCGCTGGTCGCCGTGGGATACGCGGCCGGCCCGGTCACGCACAGGCGCATGCCCGGCCTGGCCTCAAGCGGCAGCAGGTTGTCCCGGTTCCGCAGCAGCACGATGCCTTCCCGCGCGGTTTGCAGCGCCACGGCCGCATGGTCCGCGCACCTGCCGCGCGGCGGGCGAGACCGGTCTTCCTGCATCTTCTGGATCTCCAGCGTCCACTTCAGGATCTGGAACACGCTGCGGTCCAGGTCTTCCGGCTTCAACTGGCCGCTGTCGAGCAGCTCACGCAGGGGTTTCGGATAACCGTTCCACTGGGTGACACCCGGCATATCCAGGTCCATTCCGGCCCGGAACGCCTTGCCCAGATCGCGGGCGCCGTTCCAATCCGACATCACGAGGCCGTCGAACCCCCAGTCCTCGCGCAACACCTTGTGCGACAGCCAGCGATTGCAGGCAGTATACTCGCCGTTGAGCAGGTTGTAGCTGGTCATCAGCGCGCGCGTTCCGCCGTCCTTCACGGCGGCCTCGAAGGCCTGCAGATAGACTTCGCGCAACGTGCGCTCGTCCACCACGGAATTGCTGCAGCAGCGGTGCCAATCGCTGTTGTTGCACGCGAAATGCTTTACCGTGGTTGACAGCCCCTCCGCCTGCGCCGCCCGGACATAGGCCACGGCCATCCGGCTCGCGAGATACGGGTCTTCCCCGAGATACTCAAAGTTTCGGCCGCAACACGCCGTGCGGTACAGGTTCACGCCCGGCCCGAGCAGCACGTCCACGTCGGCGGCGCGGAACTCCTCGGCTACGGCCTGGCCGTAGGCAGCGGCCCGCTCGCGGTTCCACGTCGCGGCCAGGGCGATGAACGCGGGGAACGCCGTGGCGGGAACCAGATCGTCGCGCAATCCCATGCTGGCGTCGGCCATGCGCAGCTTGCGCACGCCCAGGCGCGGCACGCCGCGCGTCCACACGTTGTCCACCCCGTGTACCAGGTCAATCTTCTCGTCGCGCGTCATGGCGGCCAGCAGCCGCCGCGCTTCCTGTCGAATGGTTTCGCCCATTGAGTCAACTCCCTCCGTTACATCACGAAAGCCCAGAGATCATATTCGGCATCCTCTTCCCCCTCCACACTATTCGCCGAGCCGAAGTAAGGAGATGCGAAAGCTGCAGGCGCGGGTCGGATTCCGTTCCTTCCAGAGCGCTCAAGCAGCCGCGCCGCGGTTCGGTCACGAGGGTAATCATGTAGAACGACGGGGCGCAGTAATCATGCTCCCAACATCGCTGCATCATACCGGTCATGCTCATCCGCGATCACCAATCCCCGTGCGGGAAGAGCGTATCCAAACGCGCCTTTTGCTCGGGCGTCGGCACCACATTCGGCGGGAACGGCTCCTGGCCGAAGACCTCGCGCACGGCGTTGAACCATCCGTTCGTGTCGTTCTTGCGCAGCCAGTCCCATGCATAGCGCATCCACTCGTTGCGGTACTCCTCGCTCTGGTGCGCGAACCAGTCGATCTCAATATAGCCCCAGGCATACGTTCTGCTTGACAGTGCTCTTTGTGACCTTCTGTTCAAGCTCCTCTGCTTGGTTCCGGCTATGCCGGTTTAGTGCGAAAGAATAAGGCGAACGATTAGGGGTTCTCAGCCATTAGCCATCAGCCATCCGCCATCATTTCCCCCCCTCCAGCGCTGGGCTACGCAGAAGATCGGCGCTGATCGGCTGCCGCCCGAAACCGGGGCCGCTCCATGTCACCTGAATCTGAATCGGGCTCTTCGCCGGCTCCGCAGCAGTCCAGAACTCGACCTTGAAGGGGTGCAGGCCGGAGGTCAATTCAGTGGTGACGCCGTCGTCGCTGTTGTAGCGCTCGGTCAACAATGTGTCGCCCACCCAAAGGCGCGCCCCAAGCTTGGCCAGCGCGTGAAAGGTGTACTTGCCCGGTGTTTTGATCTCAATGAAGCCGGTCCAGCGAACGGAGATGTGAACGCGATCGGCGAAGTTGAAGCCGGGCAAGCCGAGCTTCTGGTCGGGCGCTTCAATCATTCCGACCAGGCGCTCGGCAGCCAGATTCTCCCACTGGTCGATGCCGCGATAGTATTGCGCGCGCAGGCCGTTCACCAGCGGCAACAGGATCGCACCGTCGGTCCGCGCCCACGCCTTCAGCGTGGCGTTGGTGGACTCCGCCGCGGCCTGCGCGTAGCCCCGCAGGAACGGCAAGGCCTCGGCATCGCCGAGCAGTTGGCCCAGTTTGGCCGCATCGCCGCCGCAGCGCTCGCCGAACGCCCGCCCCAACACCGCCACCAGCTCGGTCAACTCGAAGCGCGCCTTCGGGTCGGTCTTGACGCCGGCGTAGAGCCGGGCCAGTTGCGCCGGTGTCAAGGCACCCGTCACCGCGCGCAGGCGCCATGCCTGCTTGCGGTTCCCAGCGTCGGTCGGATTTGCCGTCACTCGCTCTACCACCGCCGCCAGTTCGCTGGCGGGTGTGCTGGCGGCGAAGGGCAGATCCCCGAAAACTGCGCCGGCCGTGTCCAGCAGCTTCGCGTCGGCCTCGGATTGGAAACACCGGAAGAAGAAGCTGTTAGGCTGGCCGCTGCTATACCGCGGTCGTTCCGCCAGGACGGCGGCGGCCCGCTTCCGGAGTTCGGGGCTTGCCTTCTTTTCCGCCACGGCGCGTTCGAGGAACATCCTGAGCTCCATCAGTTGCAGGCCCTCGCGGAACATCTCGAAGCGCTCGGTCGCCACCGGCCCGTCCGGCCCGGGATACAGAATGGCGCGCATGTAGGGATCGTAGTTGGGCCAGTGCGTGCCCGGCTTGGTGGGGGAGTAGCCATAGCCGCCGACCTTGGTCTTCAAGGGGAAGAGATCCACCCCCTGCTCACCGACTCCGTCAACGCCCTTCTGGTAAATCACGGCCTCCACCAGCCGGCGGACTTCGGGTAGGTTCTCCCCGCAACCCCAGAACGCCGTGCGCGGATTGAACGCGGTCGCGTCGTGCCGCGGGCCAAAGTACAAGGGCCGCTTCGTGTCCGTGTGCCGGCCATTG
>Ga0194112_10004589_pt1 | contig 18850 bp, 14 predicted proteins | sample TA2MahC400mmetaG_FD_146191 | JGI IMG/M metagenome (GOLD analysis project Ga0194112, IMG submission 146191) | Freshwater microbial communities from Lake Tanganyika, Tanzania - TA2015016 Mahale Deep Cast 400m | ecosystem: Environmental > Aquatic > Freshwater > Lake | place: Tanzania: Lake... | reverse complement strand
TTTCAAACTGATTTTCGACAGTCTTTCATGAGCCATTGGCTCACTTTAAGAATATGAAAATAGCATCGAATTTGATAGCCTGAGTCACGCAGATTCGAGAGCGGGTAGAGGCCGAATCAACTTGATGTCTCGAACTCGATCGACAGTCTGTGCCCGGGCGTCGTTTCGAACCTAAGCCTGTTGCAGCCGAGAGGCTAGCACGTGAGGCAGAATGCCCTGGTCGCGACGCCCACCCGCTCGAAGGAAGGAGGTCAAAGACTATGGACGTGGTGCACAAGAGATGTTCAGGGCTCGACGTGCACAGGGACTCGGTCGCGGCGTGCGTGGCTCTGTCGGCAGAAGGCCGCGTCGGGCGGAAGGAGATCCGTATCTTTGAGACGACAACCCGGGGCCTCTTGGCGATGTCGGATTGGCTGGCCGGGCACGGCGTGACGCACGTCGCCATGGAGTCGACCGGTGTCTTCTGGAAGCCGGTCTTCAACATCCTGGAAAGCCGGTTTGAAGTGCTGCTGGTCAACGCCTTCCATATCAAACAAGTCCCGGGTCGCAAGACCGACGTGAAGGACTGCGAATGGATCGCGGACCTTCTGCGGCATGGTCTTCTGAAAGCCAGCTTCGTCCCGGATCGGCCCCAGAGGGAACTTCGCGATCTGACTCGGCACCGGGCTCAGTTGGTCGGTGAGCAAACGCGGGTCGCCAATCGGGTGCACAAAATTCTCGAGGACGCCAACATCAAACTGGGTTCGGTCGTGAGCGACGTGCTGGGAAAGTCGGGCCGGGAAATGATCCAAGCTCTGCTGGCCGGCGAGAGTAGCCCGGCCGAAATGGCCGATCTGGCCCGAGGGCGAATGCGCGACAAACGGGAGGCCTTGACGGCGGCCCTGGAAGGCCGGATGACAGAACACCACAAGTTCATGCTCCTCATGCTGTGGGATCATCTGCTCTACATCGAGAAGACGATCGAAATGCTGGATGGCCGAATCGAGGAGATGGTCCGCCCTTTTGAATCGGAGATCAGACGCCTGGACGGTATTCCCGGGGTTGACCGGGTGGTAGCGCAGGCGATGATCGCTGAGATCGGCACGGATATGAACCGCTTCGCCACCGCCGCTCATCTGGCCTCGTGGGCGGGCTTGTGTCCGGGGAATTACGAAAGCGCGGGAAAACGAAAGAGCGGACGCATCCTCAAAGGGAACCGCTGGCTAAAAAGGAGTCTTTGCCAAGCCGCCTGGGCGGCGTCCCACACCAAGGACACGTACGCGTCGGCCCTGTATCGGCGAATCGCGAAACGCCGGGGGAATAAGCGGGCCATCGTCGCTCTCGGGCATACGATCCTCGTTTCGGCTTATTACATCCTATTGCGATCCTCTGAGTACAAAGACCTGGGAGGCGATTATTTTGATCGCCTGAATCCACTTCGCCTTCGGACTTATCACGTTCATCGTCTCGAAAACCTCGGTTATCAGGTACAACTGACCCAGACATCCCCCGCATGATGGCTATTTTCGAGGCAGTTGTAGAGGGCTTTGAAAAAACCGATCTCGTGAAATCAACGACTTAGGACAGATTTTTCCAAAAATAGGTGAAAAAGTAGTGCCTAAGCATGGAAAATAATGCTTGACAATCGCTTTTCATTTGTTATGATATATCCATGTTCATAAGGATTAAGCGTAGCCTCCAAAAGGGTACCCTCTACGAGTACCTCCAGATCGCCCAGTCTTATCGCAAAGACGGCAAGCCCCGCCAGCGTGTCCTGGCCACCCTCGGCCGCCGCGACGAGATCCTCGCCAACGGCCGTTATGACGCTCTCCTGGAAAGCATGGCCAAGTTCAGCGAGAAGCACCGGGCGCTTGCGGCCGGCCGCGAGATGGCGGCCCGGACGGCCAAAAGCTGGGGCCCGGCGCTCATCTTCGGGCGGTTGTGGGAGGAGCAGGGGCTGCCGGAGATTATCCGAGCCCTGGCCGAGGACCGGAAGTTCGCCTTCGACGTCGAGCGGGTCGTCTTCGCCATGGCGCTCCAGAGGCTCTGCGCCCCCGGCTCGGACCTTCAAGGGAGCGGATGGGTGGAGACGGTCGAGGGACTTCCGGGAATCGAACTCCAACACTTTTACCGGGCCAACGGCTTCCTGGCCGAAGTTCGGGAAGAGCTCGAACGGGCGCTTTTCCAGCGGGACCGGGACCTGTTTTCCCAAGAGCTCGATCTGGTCTTTCTGGACACAACCAGCGTCTATGTCTATCGGGACACGGAGACGACGCTGCGCAAGCGGGGCTACTCGCGCGACCGGAGGCCGGACTTGCCGCAGGTGGTTTTGGGAGTGGCCGTGGACCGGAAGGGGTGGCCGGTGTCGTGGGAGATCTTCCCCGGCCACACGGCCGACCCGGCGGCGCTGGAGGCGATGGTTGGAAAGCTCCGGGAGCGGTTCCGGATCCGGCGGATCATCGTCGTGGCCGACCGGGGGATGATGGGCAAAGACAGCCTCGCCCTTCTGACCGAGGGGAACACCCCCTATGACTACATCCTCGGCTGCCGGATGAGGAAACAGAAAGAAGTGAACGAGGAGGTCCTGTCGCGAGCGGGGCGTTATGAGGAAGTCGACAAGAAGCTCAAGATCAAAGAGGTCCGGATCGACGATCGCCGTTACGTCGTCTGCCTGAACGAGGAGGAAGCCCGGAAAGACAAGGCCGCCCGGGCGGCCATCCTGGCTCGTCTGGAGGAGAAGCTTGCGGAAGGGCCGAAGAGTCTTTTGGGCAACAAAGGCTATGCCCGGTTCCTGAAGATGACCAAGGAGGCGATGAGGATCAACGACGAGGCCGTCGCGGCCGAAGCCCGCTTGGACGGGAAGTTCGTTTTGCGGACGAACACCGAGCTTCCGGCCGCGGAGGTGGCCCAGACCTACAAGAGCCTCTGGCGGGTGGAGCGGACCTTCCGGGAGACGAAAAGCACGCTCGAGGTGCGGCCGATCTTCCATCACCGCGACTCGACGACGATCGGGCATATCGTGGCGGGGTTCTTGGCGTTGCGTCTGGAGGTGGACCTCCACAGGAGGCTCGAGGAGAAAAGGGTGGAGACATCCTGGCCGACGCTGATGCGGGACCTTTCCGAAGTGCGGGCGGTCCGGGTGGAGTTGGGCGAAAAAACGTATCTTCTCCGGACGGACCTTCGGGGTTCGGCGTTTGAGGCGTTCCAGGCGGCCGGAGTGCGGCCGCCCTCGCCAGTGACGCTGGTGGCCTGAAAAAGAAGAGGGGCGTAGTGACAAAGAAATTTTTCGGCCCTGTAACTTATGGATTATGAGAAACTTTCATTTTTCAACTGTCGAAAATCAGTTTGAAAAATAACACTTGACAAACATCCTTAAATTTTATTAAAAATAGTTACACATGCTTGTGAAGCGATTTTATATGTCGCAAGGGAGGGGGGGGGTTGTTTACGTCAAACCGGGGGATGTGTTCCCTCTTTCGATCTCGCCTGTCCGCAGCCGATCGACTTTCCTCGGTTCGATTGGACGGGAAAGGAAGACGTCCACCGCCCCGATAGCTCTGGAAACGACAACAGGCTCTCGGGAAGGCTTCTTTAGGAATTGGCGAATATCTTAAAAAGGAGAATAACATGAAGCTTTTAAAAGGAGGAGTCGCGGTCATCCTGTTTGCCCTGGGCCTCGGATCCCTCGCTTTCGGCCAGCAGACGGGATCCATCAGGGGAACGATCACCGACGACCAGGGCAACGGACTGCCGGGAGTCAGTGCGACGTTATCCTCGCCGGCCATGCAGGGCACGCAATCCTACACGTCGGCCGGAGAAGGGGAATTCAGGTTTCCCAATCTCCCTCCCGGTCTTTACACTCTGAAGCTGGAGTTATCGGGTTTTCAAACGGTCGAGAAGACGGGAATCCAGGTTCGGGTCGGCGCGACGACAACCATTGTGATCGAAATGCAGCCGACAACACTGAGCGCTGAGATCCAGGTGACCGCCAAGGTCCCGATCGTGGATGTGCAAGCCACCAATATTTCCGTCACCATCTCCAAGGACGCCATTGTGAACCTCCCTATTCGGAGGAACGTCCTCGATCTTTATCAATCGGCCCCGGCCACGGTTCCCCGGGACGAGAGCAATGATTACATGAAGTCGGCTTCTGTGGCCGGAGGATCGCTCGAGTCGAGCAAGATCGCCATCGACGGGGTCGACTTGATGGATACGAGCCGCGGCTATGTCAGCGCCGAGGTGTCTTTTGACGCCATCGAGGAAGCGGAAATGGTCATCGGGGGGCTGAAGGCCGAAGTCGGCCAGGCCTCTTCGGGATTCCTGAATGTCGTGACCAGATCCGGAGGCAATGCGTTCAGCGGGTCGTTGACCATCGGAGGAACGAGCAAATCATTCGGGCAGATCATCATTCCGAATGAGGTGATCAGCTCGACCGGCCTCTTGCAGCCTCAGGTCAAGAAGTACAAATACGACGTAGGGCTCGCCCTGGGCGGCCCGATCATCAAGGACAAGATATGGTTCTTCCTTGCTCCGAGATACGCCCGATTCGAGCAAGCCACGTATTTCGTCCCCTTTACCGATCCCGACGGCGTGTATCATCCCGCGTATCCGAATCTCCGCAAGGACTCGATTGGGTTTGGGAAGATCTCGATTCAGTTCACCAAGAACATCAAATGGTTCGGGATGTACCAGTACAACAGCGGCTATGAAACACCGCAGATGTGGGCGGTAACGAAAAAAGGCTCGCCCAGGGAAAGCCAAAAGATCTGGGATGACGTCTCCCATGCCGTAAGCAGCGTGCTGACCTTCGTCATGAACCAGAACACCTACCTGGAAGGCCGTTTCGGCATGGTCATCAGGGACATGTATCTTCCCTATTGGCTGAAGTGGGAGGGTCCTTCGACGCGAGGGACCTATTTCGAGCGAACGACCGGCGAGCAATGGGGGCATTGCGAGGAGACCGACTATCTGTACGATAAGGACACCTGGAATGCGGGAGTCAGCTTGACCAGATTCCAGGACAATTTCCTCGGCGCCGACCACGAAATCAAGCTCGGGGCTGAATACTCTACCTCGTCGAACGATCGAAGAGGGCAGAGATTGAATCCTTATACCTATTATTATTACCAATTCAAGCCCTGGCATTTCGCGGATGTGGAGCCGTATCGGGGACAGGTGATGATCAACAACGGCGCCATCAGCCCGAATCGGGATCCCTACCTGGCCAAGATGTACCGGATGAGCTTTTTCTTCCAGGATACGTTCACTTTGGGGAAGAGGCTGACCGTGAACTTGGGATTGAGATACGACTACTCGAACGGCTTTGTTCCGGCGTCGCAGATGAACGGATGGAACGATGTGTGGCAAAACGGTCTGGCTAATGTCCTTCTTCCCCAGATCTTTTTGCGTGAGGGGGAATCCATCCAGGCGCCGGCCATGGATGATCTGATGATCTACAAGTACCTCTCGCCCAGATTCGGCCTGACGTATGATCTCTTCGGGAACGGACAGACAATCCTCCGGGCCTCAGTCGCGAGTTACGGGGATGTCCTGTTAACGACGACGGTCGAGCGCTTGATTCCGTTGTCATCGAAGAGCGTTACCTTCACCTGGTGGGATGACAACCGAGACGGCAAGCTCGATCTCCCCGGCGTTGATAGCTATCGGGTTGGAAGCTATCAACCCTATTTCACGGATACTGAAACCATCAGGAAATCGATCGCTCCCGGCCTCAAAACCCCCTCCACGAACGAGCTCACCGTGGGCGTCAGCCAGGCCATCGCCCAGGATTTCAGCATCGCCGCGAATTTCATCTTAAAAAACGGAAAGAACATGCTGGGTGCTCTCAATCTGAACATCGCCAAGGACAGCCTATGGTGGGTTCCCTACAACGTGACCGACCCGGGCGATGACGGAATGCTCGGCACCGGAAACGAGCAGCAGCTGACCGTCTACATGCTGAGATCAGATGCTCCGACGAATTTGATCCAGACATCCAACATATCCGACGCCACGAGGAAATACTGGGGATTGAATCTGATCTTCAACAAGAGGATGACGAACGGCTGGATGTTCAACGGCTCCGTCGCCTACAGCAAAGCTTATGGGACTTATGAACACGGCTATCTAAATTATTCGGGGAGCCAGGTTTTCTGGGATCCGAACACGGATATCTACCGGGACGGAAGGCTGGAATACGACAGGCCGTTGATCGCCAAATTGATGTCGACGGTCGAGCTTCCCATGGATTTCATTTTCTCGGCCTATTTCCGCTACTACAGTGGCTCGCGCTTCACGCGGCAGGTCACGGTCTATTTCCCTTCCAGCATCGGGGGATACACGCCGAGGTCATCTTCCGTGACCATCTTTGCGGAACCGAAAAGAACACGCGAATATATTCCGGAAACCTTCTTGGATCTGAGGCTTGAGAAAACGCTGAAGATCAACCGGCTAAACGTCGGCATCTGGATTGATGTAATGAACCTCTTTGGTCACTACTACTTCCAGTACGGGCAGCAACGGCTGTGCGGCGGTTATATCTATGCCAACGGGACGTTCGCCAGGTATCCCCGCTATGGACTGCCGGATGCCGTCTTCGGAACTAGGGAGTTAATCTTCGGAACCAGAATCCAGTTCTAAGGAAGACCATCAGACCGAGAACGGATGATTCTCCAAGGGGAAGGGAGGCCAACTTCCTTCCCCTAATTTCTAAGCCGGCCGGCCCGATAGCCGCGGACGACCCGGACATCAGGGGATGATGATTCGTCGAGAAGCACTGCTTGCGCAGGTCGAAGGCGAATAGGAAAGGACAAGGAGGAGGAGAATAATGCCTGGAAAGAAGGGGCGGTTTCTCTCCGGCCTATTTCTCTTGAGTCTTTCCACTCTTTCCGGATCCCAAGTCGTCCGGGCCCAAGACGACGGGGCGGCCATCCTGAAGCCGCTCAAATTCCGCCATATCGGGCCGCCTGGCAACCGCATCTCGGCCGTCGCCGGTGTTCCAGGCGATCCTTATACGTATTATGCCGGAGCGGCCTCGGGGGGAATATTCAAAACGACGGACGGCGGCGCCCAATGGACCCCCATCTTCGATGATCAGGCCGTCTTGATCATCGGATCCCTGGCCGTCGCTCCTTCGAACCCCAAGATCGTCTGGGCCGGGACGGGGGAGACGTTTTTCCGGAACGATAACAAATACCTCCCCATCGGAAACGGCATTTATAAATCCGCCGACGCGGGGAAAACATGGAGACATGCCGGCCTCGAAAAAACCGGTCGGATCGGGCGGATCGTCGTCGATCCCCGGAATCCCGACATCGTGTTTGCCGCGGCGATGGGACACTGCAACGGCCCTCAACCGGAGCGCGGCGTCTTCCGGACGACAGACGGCGGGAAAACCTGGAAGCACGTCCTTTTCGTCGACGAGAACACGGGGTGTTCGGATATCGCCCTGGATCCGGCGAATCCCCGGATTCTCTATGCCGGAATGTGGCAGGCCTTAAGGGAACACAGCGGCGGACCGGGGAGCGGTCTTTACGTCTCCCGGGACCGCGGGAACACATGGAAAAAACTGAGCGGACGCGGACTCCCGGCCCCTCCCCTCGGCAAAATCGGGGTCGCCGTCGCTCCGAGCCGTCCCCGCCGGGTTTATGCCCTGATTGAAACCGGCAATGGCGTCCCGTGGAGAGGAAAAGAAACCAGCCCCGGAGTCCTGTGGCGGTCCGACGATCAAGGCGAAAACTGGGAACTGGTCAGTTATGACCTCTCCCTGGCGGGCCGTTTTGCCTACTACACACGATGCGTCGTCGCCCCGGACAATCCGGACGAGGTGTTTTTCCTGGCGGCCCAATTTCTTGTATCCGGGGACGGCGGAAAAACAACAAAAAGCATCGGTCAAGTCCTCCACGCCGACCATCATGATATGTGGATCGACCCGACCAATGGAAACCGGATGATCCAGTCCAACGACGGAGGGATCGGCCTTTCCGTCAACCGCGGAAAAACCTGGCAACAGATCAACCTCCCCACGGCCCAGCTTTATCATGTCTCCGTGGACAATCAAATCCCCTATTACGTCTACGGCAACCAGCAGGACTGGCCCTCGCAGCGCGGTCCGAGCAACAGCCGTTTAGGCCGAACGGGGATTCCGAGAGGATTGTGGCACGACGTCGGCGGCTCGGAATCCGGATTCGCCCTGGCCGATCCGGCCGACAACAACATCATCTGGTCGACCGGCCATCCCGGCGGCGCCATCGACCGCTACGACGTCCGGACCGGACATGCCCGCGACGTCAGCGTTTGGCCGGACGAAGTCTGGGGCTGGGCGGACGAAGAACTGAAGTATCGATTTCAAAGGACCTTTCCCATCGCGATCTCGCCCTTCGACTCCAAAAAAGTCTTCATCGGAAGCCAGTATGTCCATCAGACGACCGACGGGGGAAAGAGCTGGAAAACCATCAGCCCGGACCTGACGACCAACGACAAGAGCAAACAGAAGGGCCAGGACAGCCTCACTCCCATGAATTCCGGGACCGAGGATTGCGTCGTCTTTGCCCTGGCCGCCTCTCGCCTGGAGGAGGGCGTGCTTTGGGCCGGCACCAATGACGGCCTGGTCCAGGTCACCCGAGACGGGGGGGGGCACTGGACGAACGTCACGGCGAATATCCCCGGTCTTCCTCCCGGGGGCACTATCAGCAACATCGAATCCTCGCGCCATCAACGCGGAACCTGCTACCTGACGGTCACGCTTCATGAACAGAACAACCAGGAGCCTTATGTCTTTAAGACGACGGATTACGGCAAGAATTGGACATCCCTCGCCGCGGACGTGCCGCAAAGCATCCTCAGCTATGCCCGCTGCATCCGCGAGGATCCGGTCCGTCCCGGCTTGCTTTATCTAGGGACGGAAAACGCCCTGTACGTCTCCTTCAACGATGGGACGAACTGGGAGCTTTTTCTGAACAACATCCCCCATGTCCCGGTCCACTGGATGGCGATCCAGGAACATTTCAACGACTTAGCCATCGCGACGTACGGCCGGGGATTCTGGATTCTGGACGACATCACTCCCCTCCAGCAGTTCACCCCCAAAGTGGCCGAAGCCCCGGTCCATCTCTTCACTCCCCGGCCGGCCTACCGCTTCCGCGAGATCAAGGCCCCCATGGTCCAAGCGGGAGATCCCTGCGTGGGAGAGAATCCCCTCTACGGAGCGTCTTTAAACTATTATTTGAAGCAGGCCGAAACAGCACCGGTCAGGATCAGCATTCTCGACGCAAAGGGCCAGGTCGTCCGCACCCTCGAAGGTTCGAAAGAGCGAGGCCTCAACAGGGTCTGGTGGGACCTGCGGTCCGATTTATCAAGCGAGCCCAGGCTCATGACGAGTCCCCTTTATGCGCCCTGGGTCAAAATCGGAGATCAGGGGTGGAGACCCGTTCCCCTCCGGGGCGGAGGCCGGTTCGCCGTTTTGGCGTCTCCCGGACAATACACCGTGACACTCTCCGTCGGGGAAAAAACCTACAGCCAAAAGCTCACCGTCCAGAAGGATCCACACTCGGCCGGAACCGAACAGGACATTCAAGTCCAAGCCAAGCTGCTCGGGGAGATTCGGGCCGAGGTGAATGCGGTCGTGGACATGATCAATCAACTCGAGTCGCTGAGAAAACAGACGATGGATATCCAAGCCCGATTGGCGGCGGAAAAAAGCCTGGAACCCATCCTCGCGGCCACAAAAGCCTTTGCCGGGAAACTCATTTCCGCAGAAGCCCCGTTGGTCCAACTCGCCGCGACCGGCCGAGGACAGGATAACACTTATCTGAAAACCCAGTTTCTCAGCCGTCTGTTGGCCTTCGCCGCGATCGTCGGCAAAACCGATTTCCCGCCGTCGCCACAACAGCTCGAAAGGCATCGGGAGTTTAAAATCGAGGCGGAGTCATACCGGAAGCCCTATCTGGAACTCTTGAAAAACGATCTGCCGGCATTCAACCGACTTCTGCGGGAGAATAATATCCCCGGCCTCACGACCGGCAATAAGCCTTGACTATCCCGATGCGTGTCCGAAATAAAGCCGATGTCTTTACCCCGCGGGGCCCGAACCGCCCGGAAAAGGAGGATTTTTGAAAAATACAGATCGAATAAATCCCGCCATCGCCGCCATCCCGCAAACCAAGCGCGATGCCATCAACGCGGCCATTCAACGCAAAAAAAACCTGCCCAACCTAGCGGCCGGCAATCCGGTGATGCCGATGCCCAAGACCATCACCGATCGGACGATGGCGTTCCTTTCAGCCGGATTCGTCCGGTACACCGATTACTACGGCTTTCCGGAGCTGCGCCGGCGGCTTTCCGAGGTGCTCCAAAGCCAATGGGGCATCGCGGCCAACCCCGAATCGGAGTTGCTGATCACCAGCGGCATACAGGAGGGGCTGTACGTCGTGATGCGGACCATCCTTCAGCCCGGCGACGAGGTCCTCATTCCCAGCCCCCATTATGGAACCTATTTCCAAAACACCGTGGCTTGCGGGGCTGTTCCCATCGTGGTTCCTCTGGACGAGGCCGAGGGATTTCAGCCGGACATCGACCGTTTGGCCCGGGCGATCACGCCCCGAACGCGGGCGATCGTCTTCTGCAATCCCAGCAATCCTCTGGGCGTGGTCTGGCCCCGGGCCGCGATCGAAAGAATCGCCGACCTGGCCCGTCGCCATGACCTCATCGTTCTCGTGGACGAAATCTACCGCGATTTCGTCTTCGAAGCGCCGCCTCCCAGCATCGCCGGTTTGGAGGACATGCGGATCCGGACGTTCACCTTCGGCGGCTTTTCCAAGACCTACATGATGATGGGGCTGAGGATCGGGTTTGTCGCCGGGCCGCCGGCGCTGATGCCGACCGTAAAAAAGCTCCACTATTGTCTAACCCTTTGTCCCTCGGTCATTGCCCAAGTGGCGGCCCAAGCTGCCTTGGACTGTCCGGTGGACGAAGTCCGGCCCGTCATCACGGAGTTTCTGGACAAACTTCAGTTGCTGTATCGAGGCATATCCTCCTTGCCCGGAGTCCGCTGCGTGCCTCCCGGAGGAAGTTTCTATATCTTTCCGAATTTTCGGGCCTACAGCTCGGATTCCATGGCCTTGGCCTTGAGATTGATCGAGGACGCCGACGTGATCACTTTGCCCGGTTCGGAATTCGGCGAATTGGGGGAGGGTTTTTTGCGGCTCTCCGTCTGCGCGCCGAAGGCCGACGTGGAGGAAGGCCTGAAACGCCTCCAAGTCTTCTTTCAGCGCTGCGCGAGAAATGAATAGATACGCCCATTCGCACAATCTCCCCCAAGAGACGTTGAGCCGATGTCGGAACGTTGAATACGCCCAGGAAAGTCGGCCCGGTCCGAGCCCTTCTCCTGGCCGCCCCCTTCGTCCTCTTCTATCCCCGGCCCGCCTCCCCCGGGGCTGAGACCTTTGCCCCGCCCCGGATCGAACGGGCCGGGATCCGGATTGACGGGAAGCTGGATGAGCCGGTCTGGCGTTCGGTTGCAGCGATCCCGGAGCTGTATCAACTCTGCCCGGCAGAGGGCCGGCCTCCCGGGGAAAAGACCGAAATGCGCCTGTTCTATGATCGGGAGGCCATTTATCTGGGAGTCCGCTGTTTCGAGGACGATCCGGCCCGGATCGTCAGCCGGACGCTCGAACGCGACAGCCAAACCCCCGATCAGGACGGCGTCGCCATTCTCCTCGACACGCTCAATGATCATCGGACGGCGTATGGATTCATCGTTTCGCCTGGCGGAGTCCGGACGGACATCGCCGTGACGAACGACGGAGAATCCCCGGACAAGCCTCCCTGGAACGTGGAATGGAACGCGTTCTGGAAGGCGGCCGTCTCGCGGGACGCGGAAGGCTGGACGGCGGAGATGGAGATTCCCTTTTCGAGTCTCCGGTACGAAACGGCCGACGGCGCCGCCGTCATGGGGATCATTCTCTGGCGCTATCTCGCCCGGAACAAGGAATTCGACGTCTTTCCGGCCATTCCCAATAATTGGCGGTTCAGCGCCTACAAACCAAGCCGGGGTCTCGACGTCACCTTCACCGGCATCGCCGGACGGCATCCCCTCCACATCCGCCCGTATGTTCTCGGCGGATACCGCCGGCAACATGAGCCGGATCCAGGGGGGTTCCTCCCGGCTTCAAAAAACCTGGCCACGGGCCGTCGGTCTGGATATCAAATACAATTTGACTCCGGGCTTGGTCTTCGACGGGACGCTGAACACAGATTTTGCCCAGGTCGAGATCGACGACCAGCTGATCAACCTGACCCGGTTTTCGCTTCTCTACCCCGAAAAAAGATCCTTCTTCCAGGAACGGACCGATCTCTTTAGTTTCAAGGTGATGTGATATAAACCATGCGTGACGCTCAAACGGACGAGTCATTCGGTCTACGACTGTGCCTACCATCTGGTCTGGTGCCCGAAATACCGGAAGGATATCTTCGAGCGGCCGGAGATCCGGGAACGAGCGGGGAAGATGATCCAAGAGATCTGCGGGGCCTACGACATCGAGATTTTGGAAATGGAGGTCATGGAAGAACACGTCCATCTGTTGGTTTCTTTCCCTCCGTCTCGATCGATAGGGGAGGTCGTCAGGATCATCAAGAGCAACAGTGGGCGGGGATTGTTCCGCGAGTTCCCGAGTTTGAAAAAGAGATTTTGGGGCGGGGAATTGTGGGAGGATGGATATTTCGCCCGCACAGTCGGAGACCGAGTGACTCGGGACATTATCCAGAACTACATCGTCCACCATCGGGACCTCGAGCAAGGGCCTGCGCAGCTTGTCTTAAAGCTGCGCGGCTGATGCCCCGCGGCTTGCCGCGGGGTATTCACTCTCCGCCATCTTTTCTGGCTGTCTTCCTTCATAATCAAGGAGGTTCGGGCCATGAGGAACCGGGCTTCGACCGGAGTATGAAAGGGGCCGATCGGTTTGGTCGGATTTTGGAAAGCCGGATCGTCTTCAGCGACCAGCACTTGGGTGATGAACGTGACGACGGGAAGATCGATCTTCTTGCGGGCCAAAGCGTTCTACATCTCTCTTTGAAGAAAATATCCGATCAATCCCTGGGATTCCGCCGAACAGGCATCGAGAGGCATCGGCGGAACGGCTTCTCCCGCCAGGCTGTTCTGAAGATAGAGGTTTCCGATTTGCGGCCCGTTGCCGTGTGTCAAGACGATCTCATAACCTTCTTCGATGAGCTTGACGATTTCCGACACGGCTGTCTTGATAATGGCGTTCTGTTCGGCGTAGGTCCCTTTTTCATGGGCTTGGAGGATGGCGTTTCCGCCGAGGGCGACGACGATCGTTCGCTTTTTCATGATTCGGAGAGAAAGGCGGCGTTGATTCCGTCGGTATCTTTCAGCTGAACAACGACGTAGCGGCCCGGATCCACCGAGATTTTTTTCCCGACATAATCGGGCTGAATAGGAAGTTCGCGAGATCCCCGGTCTAAGAGGACGGCCAGCTGGATGGTCTTCGGCCGGCCGGCATCCATCAGGACATTCATCGCCGCCCTGATGGATCGGCCGGTGAAAATCACATCATCCACAAGAATGACGTTTTTATCCGTGATGTCGAAGGGGAGGGCATCTTTGGCGATGCCTTTGTAGGCCTTCAAGTTGACATCGTCCCGGTAAAACGTGATATCGATCGCCGAGAGCGGGATGTCCGATCCGTTCGCCGCGGCGATCCGGGAGGCGATTCTCTCGGCCAAAATATCGCCCCGTTGTTTGAGCCCGACGAAGATCAGACTCTCGGGCCGCCGATTTCTTTCCAGAATTTCACTCGAGATCCGAGCGATCATTCTCTCCATTTCGGCATCATCAAGAATCGGATCCTTCATGCTCAATGCCGGATCCATCCGAGGATCGCCAGGCAGGCGACGAAAACGGACGTCGAGATCGGATACCCCAGCCTCTCCCAGCGGACCGCCGGTTCCCAAGAGGACGCCCAGGCGTTCAGCTTCTCTCCGAAAAGGAAACCCAAGGGGATCGTCAGGGAGGAAAGAAGCACCGCAACCGGCGCGTAATAGAGCGAGAGGGGATAGTTGGTCCCCGGGACGACACAGGCCGGAATCCCGGTCGCGAATTTCACCAAGGGGAAAAGATTCACGGCCAACAAGGCGGACAGGCCGCCGAAAAGAGCTCGGCCGGCGATTTTCCCCCGCAGACGTTCGTTGAAGATCCCGATCACGACCAGGAAAGCCAAACCCTCCATCCAGAAAGCGAAGATCGGATTCGCGATGGCTCCGTGTTTAATCGGAAAGGACAGAAAAAGGGCGTCGAAAAGTTTAAAGAGGCTGGCGAGGGCGACCATCAGCGAAATCCCCAGGACCCCTCGGGTCAGCGCCCAGGCCATTGCCATGAAAAAAAACGCCGTGCCCGTCATGATCGCGCCGGAATAGGAAGACGCGCACGTGCGGAGCCACATGCCCAAGCCCGTCTCAGCCAAACCCCAGATGGAACCCAAGACGATGACCGTTCCAAAGAGCATCGCGGGCCGTTTTTCGATCATTCCCTTCCTCCTCTTGGGATTTGAAAAACACTCCATGTCCAAGGAGCCAGTATACCCGTTTATTTTTTTCAAGACAATCTTTTTTTTAAACTTCTCTTTACATAATAAAGAGCAGCTTAATGTCGCGGTTCGGCGACCGCCCCGGCCGAAAGGCGCGCGAGCCTCCCGAACGCCGCCTCCAGGGCGGCGATGGTTTCCCGAAGATCGGAGGCGGAATGAGCTGCGGATATACAGGCGGCCTCAAACTGGGAGGGAGGAAAATATACGCCCTGCTCCAACAAAAAATGGAAGAAGAGGGCATAGCGCCCGGCGTCCGATTGTCCCGCCTCGGCATAGTCCCCGACCGGGCCTTCCCTGAAAAAGAGGGTGAACAGGGATCCGACACGGGATATCCGGAGCCCGATGCCGTTCCGGATGGCCGCCCGTTCGGCGGCATTCTCGATGGTCGCGGCGCTTTCGTCGAGCCGGGCGTAGAGATCGTCGTCGTTCAAGATCGTGAGAGTCTCGATCCCCGCCGTCATCACGAGCGGATTCCCAGAAAGAGTCCCTGCCTGATAGACATCTCCCAGCGGAGCCGCGTTTTTCATGATTTTTTTACTCCCCCCGTAGGCTCCGACCGGAAGCCCGCCTCCGATGATTTTTCCCAGGCAGGTGAGGTCGGGCCTGACGCCGTAGAGAGCCTGCGCGCCGCCGAAGTGGACCCGGAATCCGGTGATGACTTCATCGAAGATGAGGAGGGATCCGCCATCGTCGCAGATCTTGCGGAGGCCTTGCAGAAATCCCGGGCGCGGCGGAATCACCCCCATGTTGGCCGCGACCGGCTCGACGATGACGGCGGCGATTTCACCGGGATGCCGGGCGAAGAGATCGTCGACGGCGGAAAGATCATTATAGGGAGCGATGAGTGTCTGTCGGGCGAAGGCGGCGGGAATCCCTGCGGAATCGGGAATGGTCAAGGTGGCGAGGCCGGAGCCGGCCCTGGCCAGCAAACCGTCCGAATGGCCATGATAGCCGCCCGAGAATTTCAAGATTTTTTCTCTTCGGGTAAATGCGCGGGCGAGACGAAGGGCACTCATCGTCGCCTCCGTTCCCGAATTCACAAAGCGGATCATCTGGATCGAAGGCATCGCCCGGCGGATGAGTTCGGCCAGCCTGGTTTCCAGTTCCGTCGGCGCGCCGAACGTCGTGCCCCGGCCCACGGCGTCTCTCAGGGCCCGAACGATCCGCGGATGGGCATGGCCGAGGATCAGGGGACCCCAGGAGCAGACATAATCCAGGTAGGAATTGCCGTCGGCGTCGAAGAGCCTCGATCCCCGGCCGCGGCTCATGAACGGAGGGATTCCTCCGACGGCCTGGAAGGCCCTCACCGGACTGTTCACTCCGCCGGGAAGAATCCGTCGGGCCTCCCGAAAGAGGCTCCGAGAACGGGTCGTGACTCTTCCCCTCCGTCTCAGCCCTTTTTGAGCCACGCGGCGGCCTCCTTGGCATGATAGGTGATAATGACCTCGGCTCCGGCGCGCTTGATGGCCGTCAACACCTCGAAGACGATCCGTTGTTCATCGATCCAGCCGTTCGCGGCGGCGGCCTTGACCATCGCGTATTCCCCGCTGACGTTGTAGGCCGCCAGCGGATGCGGGAACGCTTCGCGAACCCGATGGATGACGTCCAGAAAGGCCAGGGCCGGCTTCACCATGATGACGTCCGCTCCTTCGGCGATATCCTGCTCAACTTCTCTCAAGGCCTCCCGGGCGTTCGCGGGATTCATTTGATACGACCGCCGATCTCCGAATTGAGGGGCGGATTCGGCGGCTTCCCGAAAGGGTCCGTAGAAGGCCGAGGCATACTTGGCCGCATAGGAGAGAATGGGAATGCGGGAATGCCCCTCCCCGTCCAATCTCTCCCGGATGGCCCGGACCCGCCCGTCCATCATATCGGACGGGGCCACCATGTCGGCCCCGGCTTGAACGTGAGACAACGCCGTCCGGGCGATCAAGTCAAGAGTCCGGTCATTATCGACCTCGCCGTCAACGATGACGCCGCAATGCCCGTGACTCGTATATTCGCAAAGGCAGACGTCGGTGATAACGAGGAGATCGGGCGATGTCTGCTTGATTGTTCCCACCGCCGCTTGAATGACGCCGTCGGACGCATAGGCTTGCGAACCCAGGGCGTCTTTGCGCTTCGGAATACCGAACAGAATCACGCCCGGGATCCCCCAACTGATGATCTCCTCGATTTCCTCTTTCAGCCGGTCCACGGAATGGCGGTAAACTCCCGGCATCGAAGCGACTTCCTGTTTGAGCGATGTTCCTTCCACGATAAAAATCGGATAAATGAAGTTCTCGGGGGCGATGGTCGTCTCTTGAAACATTTTGCGCATGATTCCGGTTCGGCGCAGCCGGCGCAGCCGGACGTTAGGAAATGGGCTCATCTTTTCTCCTCCTTCCAAAATCATCCTCGAGGGAGGCCACCAAGCCCTCAAGAGTGATTGTCGTGGGAACAATATCCACGCGAAGCCCGGCCCGGCGCGCGGCCGTTTCGGTCACGGGTCCTAAACAGGCGATCACCGCCCGATTGACCGCCTCGACGTTTTGGTCCAACGCGTCCAGGACATTCAGGACTCCTGAAGGGCTGGTGAACGTGATCCCGTCGATCCGCCCCTCCGCGAGCATCTTCCGTCCTTCGGCGATATCCCTCCGGTCCGGAATCGTTCGATAAACGGTCAGTTCCCGGACGTCGGCCCCCAACGAAAGCAGTCCCTCGGCCAAGGTTTCCCCGCCCAGATCGGAGCGGCACAGAAGCATTCGGCGACCGGCGATCCCCCGGCCTCTCAGCGCCTCGAGCATCGCCCGGCTCGTGTAGATTCCGGGAACGCAGTCGGCCCTGATGCCTCTCCGAGCCAGAGCTTGGGCGGTGGCCGGTCCGATGGCAGCGATCCGCAGCGGCCCCAAGAGGCGCGTATCGAACCCCAGGGCGTCTATCCTGGCGAAAAAATGCCGGACCCCATTGAGGCTCGTGAACACGATCCAGTGGAATTCCGCCAGATCACGGACGATCCGATCAAACGCGTCGAAGTCCTCGATCGGCACGATTTGAATGACGGGCATCTCAATCGGAATCGCCCCGGCCCGGAGCAGGAGCCGGCTCAACTCCCCGGCTTGACGAGCCGCTCTCGTGATCAGAATCGTTCGGCCGAACAAGGACTTCCGGTCAAACCAGCGGAGCTCATCCCGGCATCGGACCACCTCTCCGACGACCAGGACGGCCGGCGGAGAAATCCCTTCCGCTCGAACCAGACCGGCGATCCGATCGAGCGAGCCGACGATCGTCCGCTGGCATCCGGTGGTCCCGTGGGCGATCAAGGCCGCCGGACATGAGGACGGCCGGCCGCTCTCCATCAACCGGCCGGCGATCTGTTCCAAATTCGCGACGGCCATGAGAAAGATGAGCGTCTCACCGCCCGGGCCGAGCCTCTCCCAGTCGATGGCCGATTTTTTCTTACCGGGATCCTCGTGACCCGTCACGACCGTAAATGAAGACGACATCCCCCTGAAACTGACCGGAATGCCGGCATAGGCGGGTGCGGCCAAAGCGGAGGAAACGCCGGGCACCACTTCGAACGGAATCCGCTCTCTGGACAAGGCGAGCGCTTCTTCCCCCCCTCGGCCGAAAACAAAGGGATCCCCCCCTTTCAATCTCACAATCGTTTTCCCCCTCCGGGCCTGGTCAATCATCAGACGGTTGATCTCGTCTTGCAGGACCTCCGACCCTCCGGCTGTCTTTCCGACATCAATCTTTTCGACGCGGTTGTCCAAGAGATCGAGAAGGCGGCCGTGGAGAAGCCGATCATGGAAAACCACATCGGCCCGGTTGAGGCATTCCAAGCCTCTGAGGGTGATCAGGTCGGGATCGCCGGGACCGGCCCCGACGAGATAAACCGTTCCGATCATCCGTCTCCTCTTTCGCGAAACCTGCGGGCCAGTGTTTTCGCCGCATCGCTCCAGGCCGACAGGCCCGATTCGCTCTCGGCATAAAACAGCCGGCCCCCGCTTTCCGTCATTCCGCGAAGGGTCAGACGTCCGCCCGACACAGTCCCCAAACAGGCTAAAGGGGCCGTGCAACCGCCTCCCATGGCCTTCAGAAAAGCCCGTTCCGCCTCAACGCATGTCCGAGAGAACTTATGATCCAGACGTCGGACGATATTTTGGACATCCCGGTCGTTCGATCTCACTTCCACGGCCAAAGCTCCCTGTCCAGGGGCCGGGAGAAAATGGGCCACGGACAGATATTCGGTGATGTGGTCGTCCAGACCGAGCCGCACCATCGCCGCC
>Ga0194112_10004585_pt1 | contig 18858 bp, 19 predicted proteins | sample TA2MahC400mmetaG_FD_146191 | JGI IMG/M metagenome (GOLD analysis project Ga0194112, IMG submission 146191) | Freshwater microbial communities from Lake Tanganyika, Tanzania - TA2015016 Mahale Deep Cast 400m | ecosystem: Environmental > Aquatic > Freshwater > Lake | place: Tanzania: Lake... | reverse complement strand
CACCACCAGCATCGGCCGCACCAGCCGCCGCGCCAAGGGCGACAGCGCCAGGTTCAGCGCCGTCGCAATGCCAAGCGCCACCCCGGCCAGCAGCCCCGCCGCCAGATTCGCCAGCGTGAAGCGCGCATGCTCTGCCAGCAGGGGCGCGTGGCCGATCAGGGCGGCTGCGACGCGCAGGGGGCCGGGCAGGATAAAGGGCGGCAATCCGGTCGCCCAGACCACCGCCTGCCACAGCGCCAGCGCGGCCACAACCGCAAGAACGGACGACACCACCTGCCGCGCCAGGGCGGTCCGTGGCACCATCACGCGGCGCATGGCCGGGACAGCGCGCCGAACAGGGCGCCCTGCGCGGCCAGCACCCCGGGCGCATCCAGGGGACGGGGTGCATCGCCATCGGGCAGCGGCACCACGACGCTTCCCCAGGCTGTCATCAGGCAGGCGTGGTGGCCAAGTCGCGCGGCCTCCAGCGGGTCATGGGTGATCAGCAGGACGGTGCGCCCCACCAAAAGCCGCGCCGCCAGATCCTGCATCGCGGCGCGGGTCGCGGCATCGAGGGCCGAGAAGGGCTCGTCCAGGACGACCACGGGCCGATCCTCGATCATCGTGCGGGCCAGGGCCACGCGCTGCCGCTGGCCGCCCGACAGCGCGGCGGGGCGGCGATGCTCCAGCCCGGCCAGCCCGACCCGTTCCAGCAGCTCGCCGGCCCGTGCCCGGTCGGGCCGCTGCCCCCGCAGCCGGGCGCCGACGGTGACGTTGTCCAGCACGCTGGCCCAAGGCAGCAGCTGGTCCCGCTGGCCCATCATGGTGACGCGCCCGTGCAGGTCGTCCGGGCAGATGACCTCTCCTTCCAGCCGCGCCGCGACGGGCAGACCGGCGATGATGCGGCCAATCGTGGATTTGCCCACGCCCGATGCCCCCAGCAGGCAGGTCCAGCGGCCCCCCGGGCAGTCGATCTCCAGGCCGCGCGACAGGAACGCCCCGTCCAGCAACAGGTCGCCCCGGATGCGCAGGGCCGGGGCGATCATGTCCGGTCCAGCCCCATCTGCCAGAAGCCCTGCTCCAACTGCGTGGCCTGCGCAAACTGGCGCGCCAGGGTCGCCGCGCGGGGCAGGGCGGGCCAATCCGGCCCAAGCCGCGCCTCCAGCGCGCTGTCGATCAGGCGGCCCACTTCGAGGCAGATCCGCTGGTAGTCCCCGCCGCCATAGGTCGCCGTCCATCCGCCGTAAGGGCCGCCGCTGTCGGCATGGAGCAGCCCGATCTCGCCATAGCCGAAGACGCAAGGAGCCAACGCCGCCAGCAGGTCCAGCATGTCGCCCCCATAGCCCGTCGCCTGGACATAGCGGGTATAGGCCATGTTCGCCGGCGATTCGGGCGTCTGCTGCAGCATGTCCTCGGTGATGCCTTCGCGGCCGCAGATTTCGACATGCAGCGGCATCTCGCCGTTCAGAAGGCCATGAGCGATGCCGGAAGCGGCACGCATCTCGGACAGGCGGTCGGACTTTGCAAAGACCAGCGCCCAGCTTCGCGCGAAATGCAGCAGAAAGACGTAATCCTGCTGCAGGTAATGCAGAAAGCTGTCGCGCGGCAGGGTCCCCGCCGCCAGCTGGCGAACGAAGTCGTGCTGCACATAGGCGTCCCATCCGGCCCCCGCAGCCTGCCGCCACAGCGCAAAGGCACGGCCGTAATCGGGGGTTGTCATCGTCCCACCTCGGCGTTCACGTCCAGCGCCAGGTCGGACAGTGGCAGGCCGCCGGGCGTCGCCCCCTGATCGGCCAGGAACGCCTCGAACCGGGCATAGCGGCCGGCATCCAGCGCGGCCGGGCGGCCGGCAAAGCGCGGCCATGTGTCGGCCCAGGCAGCCTCGTTCAGGGGTGTCCGCAGTTCGGACGCGGTGGCCGAGAAAAGCCGCCAGGCCTGGTCGGGGTCGTTCTTGATAAAGGCGGTGGCGCGTTCGGTCGCGTCCAGAAAGGCCGATACCGCATCCGCGTCCATGCGGGCCGGATCGGCCAGATAGATCAGCTCGTCATAGGCCGGGATGCCGTGCGCCTCCGGGTAAAGGCAGCGGCCCTCGTGCCCCTCCATCCGCAGCTGGTTCAGCTCGAAATTGCGAAAGGCGCCGATGACGCCATCCACCTGACCCGACATCAGCGCGGGCGAGATCGACCAGCCGACATTGATCTGCTCGACATCCGAGGGCCGAAGCCTCGCATCGGCCAGCATGGCGTCCAGCATCACCTCCTGCACGCCCGCGACGGCAAAGCCCACCTTGCGGCCGCGCAGATCGGCGGGCGTCTCGATGTCGCTGTCGGCCAGCACGACAAGGCAGGTCAGAGGCGTTTCGACCAGGGTGCCGACGCGCGTGACGGGCAGGCCCTGATGGCGCGACAGGTGCAGCTGCGGCTGATAGCTGACGGCCAGGTCGGCGCGGCCTGCGGCCACCATGCGCGGCGGGTCGTTGGGGTCGGAAGGGCTGACGACCTTGACCGTCAGCCCGGCCTCGTCGAAATAGCCCAGTTCCTGCGCCAGCACGATCGGGGCGTGGTCGGGGTTCACGAACCAGTCCAGCATCACGGTCAGCGTCGTGTCGGCTTGGGCGGGCAGGGCAAGACCGGCCGCCAGCGCAAAGGTCAGGTGTTTCATGTCATCCTCGGGTGGTGGAATCGGTCAGGGCCAGCAGCGCGATGCGCCCCGGCCAGCGAGCTTGCAGGATCTGGCCCGCATTATGGGCGCGCAGCCCGGTACGGCAGGCCAGCACCACGCGTGCGCCGGGCGGTGGGTCCAGCCGCGCGATCTGGTCGGGCGGCAGGTGGCGTGCGTCGGGGCGGAACGGGTGCGGGGCTTCGGTCCGCAGATCGACCAGCAGGTCGCCGGGGTCGATCTGGCTGGCCGCGATGAAGGGCAGGGGCGCGTGGGGCTCGGATGCGTTGTCAAAGCGAAAGCCGCCCATGCGCCAGGTGGCCGCGTCCAGGCTGACCAGGCGGCCCAGCGGAGACGGACTCAGCCCCAGCACGCTTGCCAGCGCCATCTGCGCCTGCAGCGCGCCGATCATGCCCACCACCGGCCCCATCACGCCCGCCGTGGCGCAGGTCGCCCCCTGCGCCGGCAGGTCGGGAAAGACCGCGCGCAGGCTGGGCGCCCCGCCGCAGCAGCCCGCCGCATAGCCCGACAGCGCCAGCGCGGATCCCGCGATCAGCGGCTTGCCCACAGCGAGGCAGGCATCCGACAGCGTGAGGCTGACGGCAAAGCTGTCGGCGCAATCCAGCACCACATCCGCCTCCGCGACCAGCGCGGGCGCGTTGGCGGGGGTCAGCCAATCGACCAGGGGACGGACCGTTACCTCGGGGTTCATCTCGGCCATGACGGCGGCCGCGGCCTGCGCCTTGGAGCGGCCGATCTGGCGCATCGCATAGATCGGCTGCCGGTGCAGGTTCGTGGCCTCGACCTGATCGCCGTCGATCAGCGTGACGCGACCGACACCGGCACCGACCAGGTATTGCAGGGCCGGAACGCCCAGTCCCCCCGCCCCCACGATCAGCGCCTGCGCCCCGCTCAGCCGTTCCTGGCCTTCGGGGCCGACCTGGGGCAGCACCATCTGGCGCGCATAACGGTTCATGCCGTCACCCGCAGCCATTCCGCCATCCGCGCGTCGGGGTCAGGGTTCAACGTGATGTCCGTCACAGCCGAAACGACATCCGCCCCCGCCGCCAGCGCCTGCAGGCCCCGGTCCGGGGTCAGCCCGCCAATCGCGACCAGCGGTATCGGCCCGACCAGCCGCTTCCATTCAGCCACCCGGTCCAGGCCCTGTTCGTGCCACTTCATCTGTTTCAGAATCGTGGGCCAGACCGGTCCCAAGGCGACATAGTCGGGCGCCAGCGACAGGGCACGGTCCAGTTCGGCATGGTCATGGGTCGACACGCCAAGGTGCAGCCCGGCGCGCCGGATCGCGCCAAGGTCGGCCTCGTCCAGATCCTCCTGACCCAGATGCAGCCAATCGGCCCCCTCGTCGATGGCGAGCTGCCAGTGGTCGTTCACCACCAGCGCCGCGCCATGCTGCCGGGCCAGGTCCAGCCCCCGGCGGATCTGGGCGCGCAGGTCATCCGGGGTCAGGTCCTTGAGGCGCAGCTGGACCAGCCGCACCCCAAGCGGCAGCGCGCGTTCCAGCCAGTCCACATGGTCGAAGATGGGATAAAATCGGGGCAGGGTCACAGCCAGGCCTTTCCGATGACGGGGGTCGAGGGTGCGGCCATGTCGCGCGGCCCCATGGGATCGGCGGCATGGGCCAGTTGTCCGGCCTGAACCGCCAGCGCAAAGGCGCGGGCCATGGCGGCCGGATCGCCCGCCTGCGCCACGGCCGTGTTCAGCAGCACCGCGTCAAAGCCCATCTCCATCGCCTCGGCAGCGTGGCTGGGCAGGCCGAGGCCTGCGTCGATCACCATCGGCACCTCCGGAAAGGCCGCGCGCAGCATCCGCAGCCCATAGCGGTTGTTCAGCCCCAGACCCGATCCGATGGGCGCGCCCCAGGGCATCAGCACCCGACAGCCGGCATCCAGCAGGCGCTGCGCCAGGACCTGATCCTCGGTCGTGTAGGGAAAGACCTCGAAGCCTTCGCGGGTCAGGATCTCGGCCGCCTCCAGCAGCCCGAATGGGTCGGGTTGCAGCGTGTCGGCATGACCGATCACCTCCAGCTTGATCCAGTTCGTTTCGAACATCTCGCGCGCCATGCGGGCAGTGGTGACGGCCTCCCGGGCGCTGTGGCAGCCTGCGGTGTTGGGCAGGACCCGGACGCCCAGGTCGCGGATGATGTCCCAGAAGGCCTGACCCTGGCCCGCCTCGCGCCGCAGCGACACGGTCGCGACAGAGGCCCCGCTGTCCCGGAACGCCGCCTGCATGACTGCGGGCGAGGGGTATTGCGCAGTGCCCAGCATCAGCGCATTGGCCAGGGTGACGCCATAGAATTCACGCATCTCAGCCCCCCTGCATCGGGGCCAGAACCTCCAGCCGGTCGCCTTCGCGCAGGGTCTGCACCGCGCGCGCGGAGGCAGGCAGGAAGTCCCCGTTCAGCGCGGTGGCCACGCGCGCGCCTGTCCACCCCAGTTCGTCCAGCGCCTCGGCCACGGTGGCGGCGGCCAGCTCGCGGGACTCTCCGTTGACGTCAATCCTCATGGACAAGCTCTCCCTTGGTTCCGGACAGAAGAAAATCGGCGGCCTGATGCGCCAGCGCCGGCGCCATCAGATAGCCGTGGCGAAACAGGCCGTTCAGGTGCAGCACCCGGCCGCGCACGACGACGCGGGGAATGTTGTCGGCGAAGGCGGGGCGCAGATCCGCGCCCAGTTCGACGATGCCAGCCTCGCCAAAGCGGGGATCCAGCGCATAGGCCGCCGACAGCAGTTCCAGCGCGGCGCGCGCGGTGACCGGCGCGCGCGACGTGCTCTCGATCTGCGTCGCGCCCAGCATGAAGAGCCCGTCACCGCGCGGAACGATGTAAAGGGGGTGGCGCGGATGCAGCAGGCGGACCGGACGGGTCAGGCGGATCTCGGGGGCGTGAAGGACCGCCATCTCGCCCCGGACCCCGCGCAGGCCGGGCAGGGGCGCGGCCAGGCCGCGGGCGTCGATGACCGTGCCGTCCAGGTCCTCGGGCGCCGCCTCGGCGCGTTCAATGGCGATCCCGCGCGCGGCCAGCGCCGCCAGCAGGTCCGCCAGCGCGCGCCGGGGGTCCAGATGCGCCTCGGTCGGAAAGAACAGCCCGTTCCGGTGATGCGACAGGTCGGGTTCCAGATCGCCCGGCGCGCAGGGCTGGTGACCCAGGCTGCGGCGGGCAAAGCGTGACAGTTCTGCCTGATCCCGCTGCAGCGCCACGACAAGGGTTCCCCGGCGGGTCACGGGCGTGATCCGCTCCCATTTCTCGGCGGCCTGTGCGCCAAGATGCACGACGATCGGCTCGGCGGAAACGCCTTCGCAATACGGCGCCAGCATGCCGCCCGCCCACCACGAGCATCCATGCGCCCCCGGCCCGCCGCTGCGGTCGAGGATGCGGGGTGTCATGCCGCGCCGCGCCAGTTCATGCGCGGCGAAAAGGCCGGCGACCCCGGCGCCCAGGATGGTCACGTCAGCCATGCGGCCACAGCGCGTGGAAATGGTGAACGGGACCGTGGCCGTGACCCACGCACAGCCTGTCGGCCGCCACGATGGCGCCTTGCAGGTAACGATGCGCCCCTGCGACCGCCTGCGGCAGCGCCTGCCCCTGCGCAAGGCCCGCCGCGATCGCCGCCGACAGGGTGCAGCCGGTGCCGTGCGTGTTCCGGGTGTTCCGGCGGGGTGCCGTCAGGCGGGTGATGCCCTGACCGGTCACCAGCAGGTCGGTGCAGACCGGCCCTTCGGCATGACCGCCCTTCATCAGGACGGACATGGCCCCCAAGGCACGTAGGGCTTCTCCCTGCTCGGCCATCTCGTCCTCCCCGCGGGCGGGGGCACAATCCAGCAGGCGCGCCGCCTCGGGAAGGTTCGGGGTCACCAGCGTGGCCTGGGGCAGCAGGACGTCGCGCAGGCTTGCGATGGCCGCGGCGGGCAGCAGCGTGTCGCCGGACTTGGCGATCATCACCGGGTCCAGCACCACCGGCACGGGACGCCCCGCCAGGCCCTGTGCCACCGCCTCGATGGCCCGGCTGTCGCCCAGCATGCCCAGCTTGACGGCCCTGATGTCCAGGTCGTCAAAGACGGCCGCCATCTGCGCGGCAATCATGGCCGGGCCAGCGGCCTCGACCATGGTCACGGCGCGAGTGTTCTGGGCGGTGAGGGCGGTCACGACGCTGGCGCCAAAGACGCCCAACGCGGAAAATGTCTTGAGATCCGCCTGGATGCCGGCCCCGCCGCCCGAATCCGACCCGGCGATGGTCAGGGCAATCGCTACGCTCACGTCATCCTCCTTGCGAAGGGTCGGAGCCGGACATGAGGGAGGGCCACAGGGCAGAACAGTTTCTGCCGACAGATGCACCGTTCCCTCCGCCGGTATGACCCGGATCAGGTTCGATGGGTTGGCTGTCGCCTCTCAGCCCGGACGGGCACCCCAACGGTTTGCATGGAAAGGTTAGACGGCGGATCTTGCCGGCGCAAGGGTGATCGTCTGTCCTCGGCGCCTCGGGGTGCGACGGCGGCATGGGCGGATCAGCGGATGGCCGGATGTCCGGCCCACAACCTTGTCCTCCGGCCCTGGCCGGCCAGGCAGACGGTCGCGCTCATCCAGTATTTCCTCCCATGCCCGCGGCATTGCCCGTGGACTTCGTGGCGCGTCTGGCGTATGGCACCGCCTTTGGCCCTGAATGTCCGGGGCGGCGGGTGCAGGGTGGGCCGGTCGCGACGACGATAGGTGCCGCTCATCGGGTGCCGCGCAAACGGCGCCCCCGCATTTGGCGAATTCGGATGACTGAACTGAATATCCCCGCACCGCTGCAGGCGGCGCTGGCCGACAAGGGCTATGACAGCCTGACCAGTGTCCAGAGCGCAGTTCTGGCGCCCGAGGCGCAGGGCCGCGATGTCCTGGTTTCGGCCCAGACCGGGTCCGGCAAGACCGTGGCCTTTGGCCTGGCGGTGGGTGCCGACCTGCTGGAAGGCGACCGCATGCCCGAGGGCGAGCTGCCCTTGGCACTGGCCATCGCGCCGACGCGCGAACTGGCGCTGCAGGTGGCCCGCGAACTGGAATGGCTTTATGCCGGCGCGGGCGCGCAGATCGCGACCTGCGTGGGCGGCATGGACTATCGCAACGAACGTCGCGCCCTGCAGCGCGGTGCGCAGATCGTGGTGGGCACGCCGGGCCGCCTGCGCGACCACATCGACCGGGGCAGCCTGGACCTGTCCGCCCTGCGCGCCGCGGTTCTGGACGAGGCCGACGAGATGCTTGACCTGGGCTTTCGCGAGGACCTGGAATACATCCTGGGCGCGGCGCCCCTCGAGCGGCGCACGCTGATGTTCTCGGCCACCGTGCCTCCGGCGATCGAAAAGCTGGCCCGCGACTTCCAGCGCGATGCGCTGCGCATCAGCGCGCAGGGCGAGGCGCGCCAGCACGGCGACATCGCCTATCGCGCCTATACCGTCACTGCCCGCGACCGCGAACCCGCGATCTTCAACCTGCTGCGCATCCACGAGGCGCAGACCTCCATCGTCTTCTGCAAGACGCGCGCCAACGTGAACCACCTGCTGGCGCGCATGTCGAACCGCGGCTTCAAGGTCGTCGCGCTGTCGGGCGAGCTGTCCCAGCAGGAGCGGACCCATGCCCTGCAGGCGCTGCGCGACGGGCGCGCGCGCGTCTGCATCGCCACGGACGTGGCCGCGCGCGGCATCGACCTGCCGGGGCTGGAACTGGTGATCCATGCCGACCTGCCGACCAATCCCGAAACGCTGCTGCACCGGTCGGGCCGGACGGGCCGCGCGGGCTCCAAGGGGGTGTCGGCGCTGATCGTGCCGTCGTCGGACTACAAGCGCGCGCAGCGGTTGCTGCAGAATGCCAAGGTCGTGGCGGAATGGCTCAAGGCGCCGTCGGCCGACGACGTGCGGGCGCGCGACGACCAGCGGATGCTGGACCATCCCGGCCTGACCGAGGAGGTGGGCGAGGATGCGCCCCTGGCCGCGCAGTTGTTGGAGCGTTTCAGCGCCGAACAGGTGGCCTCGGCCTTTCTCAAGCTGTGGCGCGAAGGCCGTCCCGCCGCCGAGGAGTTGATGGAAACGCAGGCTCCGCCCGCCCCGATGGCTCCGCGCCAGCCGCGCGAATTCGGACCGTCGGTCTGGTTCACGCTGTCGGTCGGCCATTCCGGCCGCGCCGAGGCGCGCTGGCTGTTGCCCAAGATCTGCGATGCCGGCGGGATCACCAAGGACGCGATCGGGGCCATTCGCGTCCGCCAGGACCTTTCCTATGTGCAGATCGCGGCCGAGGCGGCCGACCGCTTTGGCGATTTCATCGAGATCACCCCAGAGGTGACGATGCGCCGGATGGAGGGCGAGCCCGACCTGGAGGCACCCGCCGAACGCGCGCCGCGGCCCCGGTTCGACGCCCGTGACGACCGGCCGGCGCGCAAGCCTGCGCCGCGCCGCAAGCCTGCCGAGGATGAAGGGCACCAAGCCCGCGTCAAGGCCGCCCGCGGAGGCTGGGTGCCCGATGATGCGCCCTTGGCCGACCCGCGCGAGGGTGGCCCGCGCGCGCCCGTCAAGGCATGGAAGAAAAAGCCGCAGGCTGACAGCGCCGGCGGCCCGCGCAAGCCTGCCGGTCCTGCCGGCAAGACGGCATGGGCCAAGCCGCGCAGCGACAAGCCGGGCGGGCCCAAGCCGCATCGCAAAGGCCCCAAGCGTCCCGACTGAGCGGACGGCATAGAGAAGGCTGCCTGAAAAACAGGCACTTCTAATGCACCATCTGCAATCGCGAAGCCTCAAGCGCCCGGCCCCGATCAACGGGACCGGGCGCGCCGCGTTGTGCCGTCGAAATGTCGCAATTAGTGTTGCCAGACGCGTCGGCCGCCGCCTAATCTGCTCTCTGCGCTGAATAACCAACGACAACAGGGAGAGCGCCTTTTGCTGGACGACCGCCGCGGCGACAGTTTCGTCGCCTTTGAGCATGTGCAAAAAAGTTATGATGGACAAAGCCTTGTCGTCAAAGACCTGAACCTTTCGATCGGAAAGGGCGAGTTCCTGACGATGCTGGGGCCTTCGGGTTCGGGCAAGACCACCTGCCTGATGATGCTGGCGGGCTTCGAGACGGCGACGCATGGCGAGATCCGTCTGGACGGCCGGCCGATCAATCAGGTGCCGCCCCACAAGCGGGGCATCGGCATGGTGTTCCAGAATTATGCGCTGTTCCCCCACATGACCGTCGGAGAAAACCTGTCCTTTCCCCTCGAGGTGCGGGGCATGGGCAAGCCCGAGCGCGAAAGCCGGATCAAGCGGGCACTGGACATGGTCCAGATGGGCCGGTTCGCCAACCGGCGCCCTGCACAGCTGTCGGGGGGGCAGCAGCAGCGGATCGCCCTTGCGCGCGCGCTGGTGTTCGACCCCGAACTGGTCCTGATGGACGAACCGCTTGGGGCGCTGGACAAGCAGCTGCGTGAACACATGCAGTTCGAGATCAAGCACCTGCACGAGAAACTTGGGATCACCGTCGTCTATGTCACCCATGATCAGGGCGAGGCGCTGACGATGTCGGACCGGATCGCGGTCTTCAACGACGGCCGTATCCAGCAGCTGGCCAGCCCTTCGGCACTTTACGAGCGGCCCGAGAACAGCTTTGTCGCCAGCTTCATCGGCGAAAACAACGCCCTGGCCGGCACGATCGAGAGGCTGGAAGGTGACAAGGCACTTGTGCGGTTGGACGGGGGCGGGCTCATCGACGCCACCGCCGTGAACATCCGCGAGCGGGGGCAGCGCACGACGGTCTCGATCCGCCCGGAACGGGTCGAGTTCAAGCCCGAGATGATGCCGCAGGGCGCCCACACGATCGAGGCGCAGGTGCTGGAGGTCGTCTATATGGGCGACATCCTGCGCGCGCGCCTTCAGGTCGCGGGCAGCGACAACTTTGTCATGAAGATGCGCAACACGATCGGCCAGACGCGGCTGAACCCCGGACAGGCGATCCGCATCGGCTGGCACCCGCAAGACGCGCGCGCGCTGGACCCGATCTGAGCCCTTGGCGGCGCGGACGGATCGCGCCGCCTGCTGCCTTGCAGCCAAGAATGACGGCAGAATTGCCGCGTTGTTCCCAGTTGGAGATCCTGATGAGACGCATCCTTGCACTGACCACCGCGCTTGGCCTTGTCACCGGCCCGGCCCTGGCTGACGTGAACCTGCTTTCCTGGGGCGGGGCCTATGGCAACAGCCACCTCGAAGCCTATGCCAAGCCCTTCACGGCCGAGACCGGGATTGCCGTGAACATGTCGGACGCCGACAATCCGGCCACGCCGATCAAGGCTCAGGTCGAGGCCGGCAACGTGAGCATGGACGTGGCTTCGGTCGAATATGCCGATGCCGTGCGGCTGTGCGACGAGGGGCTGCTGGAGCCGATCGACCCGTCGATCCTGCTGCCGGCCGAGGATGGCACCCCCGCCGAGGAGGATTTCATCGACGGCGCCATCACCGAGTGCTTTGTCGGCACCGATGTTTACTCGATGGTGCTGGCCTTCAACGCGAGCCAGTTTTCGGAAGCCAAGCCGGCCACCCCGGCCGATTTCTTCGACACCCAGGCCTTTCCGGGCAAGCGCACGATGCGCAAGGGTGCCAAGTTCAACCTGGAACTGGCGCTGATGGCGGACGGTGTGCCGGCCGAAGAGGTTTATGAACTGCTGGCCACGCCCGAGGGCGTGGACCGGGCCTTCGCAAAGCTGGACACGATCAAGAACGACGTGATCTGGTGGGAGGCGGGCGCGCAGCCGCCGCAGCTGCTGGCCGATCGCGAGGTCAGCATGGCCTATGCCTTCAACGGCCGGATCTTCAACGCGGCGCAGGCCGACGGCCAGCCCTTCGAGATCATCTGGGACGGCCAGATCTATGAGATGGAGGGTTGGGTCGTGCCCAAGGGCGCGCCGAACATGGAGGAGGCGATGCAGTTCGTGGCCTGGACCACCGGCCCCGCGCCGCAAGCCCGCGCCGCCGAGTTCATCAGCTATGGCCCGCCCCGCCGTTCCGCTGCCGCGATGGTCGGCAACATCGAGGGCACGGACCAGCCGATGGGGCCGCACCTGCCGACCTCCGAGGCGAACATGACCAACGCTCTCGCCTCCGACCTCGAGTTCTGGGTCGATCGTGACGCCGAGCTGAACGAGCGTTTCAACAGCTGGCTGGCCAGCTGACCGGACTTGGCCGGGCGGGACATCCCGCCCGGTCCGCCCCATCCGGGGCCAATGACAACGGACGCAAAGTCCGGGTTTATTTCCACGGGGAGAACATACGTGAAAACCACTCTTATCCTGACGACCGCGCTGACCGGCTTCGGCTTTGCCGCCGCCGCGCAGGAGGTGAACGTCGTATCCTGGGGCGGGGCCTACGAGGTCAGCCAGGTCGAGGCCTATAACAAGCCCTTCACCGCCGAAACGGGCATCAAGGTCAACATGATCGCGGCCGACAACCCGGCCACGCCGCTGCGCGCGCAGGTCGAGGCCAACAACGTGACCGGCGATGTCTTTGACATCGAGGTATCGGACGCGATCCGCCTGTGCGACGAGGGCGCGCTGGTCGAGATCGACCCGGCCGATCTGCCCGCGGCGCCGGACGGCACGCCCGCGGCCGAGGATTTCGTGCCCGGCGCCCTGCAGGAATGCGCGGTCGCCAACATCGTCTGGGGCACCGTCATTTCCTACAATACCACCAAGTTCGAGGGCCAGGCCCCCAGCACCGCCGCCGATTTCTTTGACACCGAGACCTTTCCCGGCAAGCGCGGCCTGCCCAAGAATCCCAAGCGCACGCTGTATCTGGCGCTGATCGCAGACGGCGTGCCGGCCGAAGAGGTATATGACGTGCTGGGCACCGACGAAGGCGTGGAACGGGCCTTTGCAAAGCTTGACACGATCAAGGCCGACACGGTCTGGTGGGACGCGGGGGCCCAGCCTGTGCAGCTTCTGGCCGATGGCGAGGTCAGCATGACCACCGTCTATAACGGCCGCATCTTTGACGCAATCGTGGCCGAGAACCAGCCCTTCGAGATCATCTGGGACGGCCAGTACATGGACATGGACATGTTCGTCATCCCGAAGGATGCGCCCAATCCGGAAGCCGCGATGGAATATCTGAAATTCGCCACCGGTACGCAGCGCCTGGCGGATCAGGCCAAGTACATCGCCTATGGCCCGTCGCGCAAATCCTCGGCCTCGCTGGTCGGCCTGTACCAGGACGGCAAGACCGAGATGGCCCCGCACATGCCCACCAGCCCCGAGGCGCTGGAGAATGCCGTGCTGGACGATCCGGAGTTCTGGGCCGACCATTCGGCAGAGCTGACCGAGCGTTTCAACAGCTGGCTGGCTTCTTCCTGATCCGAACTGCCGCCGCCTCCTATCCGGGGCGGCGGCCCTGACCTCTGGGGACGACATGGCGAACGCCGCACTTGATCCACATGCCGCCATCGCCACCACCGCATCTGGGGTGGGACAAGGGGTGCTGACCACTGCCGACGGCAGGCCGCTGGCCCGGGCTCTGGCACGTAGCCAGGGCCGCGCACGCCGCAAGGCCTTTCTGCTGGTCCTGCCGCTGCTGGCCTTTATCCTGATCACCTTCGTGGTCCCGATCGGGCAGATGCTGCAGCGGTCCTTCTACAACGACGGCTTTTCGGTCCACATGCCGCAGGTGTCGGCCTGGTTCGCGGCGACCGAGCGCGGCACGCCTCCCGACGATGCAGCCTGGGCAGCTTTGGCCGCCGACCTGACCGCCAGCGCCGAGGCGCGCACGATCGGGGTCGTGGGAACGCGCATCAACTATGACATGTCCGGCACGCGGTCGCTGTTCACGTCGACCGGCCGGCAGGTGCGGAGCGGGATCGAGCCGCCCTATGACCAGGCGTTGCTGGACATCAACCCGGCCTGGGGCGACCCGATGCTGTGGTCCACCATGCGCGAGGCGGCAAGCCCCTACACCGCGAACTTCTACCTGGCCTCGGTCGACCGCACACGCGACGAACAGGGCCAGATCCAGCAGGTCGAGGAGCGCCAGCGCGTCTACCTGATGCTGTTCTGGCGCACCTTCTGGCTGTCCGCCGTCATCACGGCGCTGACCTTCGTGCTGGGCTTTCCCATCGCGCATCTGCTGGCGACGCTGCCCATGCGGAAATCCAACCTGCTGATGATCCTGGTGCTGCTGCCCTTCTGGACCTCGCTGCTGGTCCGGACGACCAGCTGGATGGTGCTGCTGCAGCAGCAGGGCGTCATCAACGACCTGCTGGTCTGGCTGGGGGTGATCGGCGGCGGAGAGCGCCTGCAGATGATCTATAACCAAACCGGCACGATCATCGCGATGACTCACATCCTGCTGCCCTTCATGATCCTGCCGCTGTATTCGGTCATGCGGACGATCAATCCCTCCTATGTCCGCGCCGCGCGCAGTCTGGGCGCGACCAGCTGGACTGCCTTTCGCCGCATCTATTTCCCCCAGACCCTTCCGGGGCTGGGGGCCGGAGCGATGCTGGTCTTCATCCTGGCGGTCGGCTACTACATCACGCCTGCCCTGGTCGGCGGCTCGTCCGGGCAGCTGATCTCGAACATGATCGCGCAGCACATGACCGGGACGCTGAACTGGTCGATGGCCGCGGCACTGGCCGCGCTGCTGCTGGGCGCGGTGCTGATCCTTTACTGGCTTTACGACCGCCTTGTCGGCGTCGACAATCTGAAACTGGGGTAGATCGATGGCCGTTCCGACCTATGCAAGCCCGCTGGAGCGTGTCTGGCACTACTTCTACCTGGCGATCTGCGCCGCGATCTTCTTCTTTCTGATCGCGCCGATCATCGTCATCATCCCGCTGTCCTTCAACGCCGCGCCTTACTTCACCTTTACCCCCGCCATGCGCAGCCTGGACCCCGACGGGTTCAGCCTGCGCTGGTATGAAAGCCTGCTGACCTTCGGGATGCAGAATCCCGACAGCCAGGGCTGGGCCTTCTGGTCGGATGCCTGGACGAATGCGAAATGGGTGCAGGCGGCCAAGAACTCGATCATCATCGGCGTCTTTTCGACCCTGGTCGCGACGGTGCTGGGAACCCTGGCCGCGCTGGGCCTGTCCCGTCCCGAGATGCCGTTCCGGCGCGCGATCATGGCGATCCTGATCTCGCCCATGATCGTGCCGCTGATCATCACGGCCACGGGGATGTTCTTTTTCTATTCGAACCCCTGCGAACTGCTGACCTTGTTCGGCTTCAGCCCGGAATGCGGGCGGCTGGCGGGCACCTATCTGGGCGTGATCCTGGCCCATGCGACGCTTGGCATCCCCTTCGTGATCATCACCGTGACCGCCACGCTGGTCGGCTTTGACCAGTCGCTGAACCGTGCCGCCGCCAGCCTGGGAGCCAATCCGCGAACGACCTTCTTCAAGGTGACGATGCCGCTGATCCTGCCGGGGGTCGTGTCGGGGGCGTTGTTCGCGTTTGTCACCTCGTTCGACGAGGTGGTGGCCGTGCTGTTCATCGCGGGCCCGGATCAGCAGACCATCCCGCGCCAGATGTGGAACGGCATCCGCGAACAGATCAGCCCGGCGATCCTGGCTGTGGCGACGCTGCTGGTGATCTCTTCCATCGCGCTCTTGACCACGGTCGAGCTGTTGCGCCGCCGGTCCGAACGCATTCGCGGCGTCACCCCCCGATGACCCCGCAGGAACTGGAGGACGAGGCCGCGCGCCCCGCGCCCCCGGCCTTCGCCGGGCTGTCGCCGTCGCAGCGGGCGCATGGCCGACGGCTGGCGGCCATCCACGACATGTACCGCGCCGAACTGGCAGCGGTTTCCGAACTGCTGACAGAGCTGCGGGCAGGAAGAGGCCGGCCTGCCGATCTGGCGGCCCGCGTCTCGGACACTGCCCTGGCGCGGAATCTGGCGCTGTTCGGCACGGCCTGCGGGCGGGACTGCGCCCTGCTGCAGAACCACCACGACATCGAAGAGCAATGGATGTTCCCGGCTGTCGCGGCCCGTGCGGGCTCGCCCCTGGCACCTGTTCTTGAACGGCTGGTGGCCGAGCACAAGGTCATCCACCGCCTGATCGGCGAATTGCACGACGCCGCGGAAGCACTGGTTTCCGATCCCGGCCCGCAGGCCTTCGATCTGTGCGCGGAGCGCTTTGACCGCCTGAACCGGGCGATCCGGTCGCATTTCGGGTATGAGGAAACGGCCCTGGAAGGCGCGCTGGGGGCCTATCGCGTCCCGATCTGAAAAAGGTCAGGGCAGGACCGTCAGCCACATCCAGACCGTCAGCGTCGACAGGCCCGTGGCGATCAACACGCTTGAGGCCGCGACCCGGCGCGCGGCGCCATAGATATTGGCGAACAGGTAGGCGTTGACGCCCGGCGCCATCGCGGCGGTTACCACCGCCGACCGCATGCCGTCGCGATCAAGGCCCAGCAGCTGGCCGGTGCCAAAGGTGATGGCCGGATGCAGGATCAGACCCGCCGCGCAGCACATGGCAATCGTGGCCATGTCACCTTCGGGCCGATAGCGATGAAGAACGCCGCCCAGCCCGAACAATGCCGCCGGCAGCGCGGCGCGCGCGACCATGTCCACGGCGTCCCAGAACCCCTGCGGCATCGTCAGGCCTGCCTGCATCAGCAGGTTCATCGTCATGCCCGCCAGGATGCCGATGACCAGCGATGTCCGCAGCACCCCCGTCAGCGCGCGCAGCGCGACGCGGCCGACGGACAGGCCCGAACCGCGGGCGCGGGTGAACTCCATGACCGTGATCCCGAAGGTATAAAGCATCGGGGAATGAAGCGCGATGATGGCCCAGTTGCCGTCCAGCGCGTCGGGTCCATAGGCACGTTCGGTGATGGGAACGCCCAGCAGCAGGGTGTTGGAAAACAGGCAGACGAACCCGATGGCGATGCAATCAACGGCCGGGCGCTTGAACAGGTATCTTGCGCCCGCCCAGCCTGCCGCAAAGCTGGCAAAGGCCCCGGCATAGAACGGGATCAGCAGCTGCGCGCGAAACTCGTTGCCCAGGTCCAGCCGCGCCATGGAGGCGAAGAGAAGCGTCGGGACGGCGAAATTCTGCGCGAAGTTCATCAGGCCATCGACCGCGCTGTCCCGGAACCAGCCACGCCACGCCACGAAATAGCCAAAGCCCACCACCAGAAAGACCGGGAGGATGATCGTGAACAGCGCGCTCATGCGGCGGGGGGAAGATCGGGTGCTTCTGCCGTGGTTTCGATTCGCATCCCGTCAAAGGCGGGAATGACATGGTCAGGCGTTTGCGCCGCGACCGTGGCATAGTCCATGTCGATATGCATGTTTGTCAGCACGGCGCGGGGACTGCGGGCGCGGGCGATCCAGTCCAGCGCCTGTGCCAGATGCGCATGGCTGGGATGGGGCTGCGGGCGCAGTGCATCGCAGACAAAGACCGGCGCGTCCTGGATCAGCGGCCAAGCGGTCTCCGGGATGTCGGACACGTCCGGCAGATAGACCAGCCCGCCGATCCGAAAGCCAAGGGCGGTGATGTCGCCATGCTGCACCCGGAGGGGGATCAGCGTGATCGCGCCGCCCAGGCCCTGGACGGTAATGCGGCCGGTGATCATGTTGAGGTTGCAGATCGGGGGGTACTGGCTGCCTTCGGGGGTCTGGAAGACATAGCCAAAGCGGGCCACCAGCGCATCGGCCGTCGGCGCATCCGCCCAAAGCGGCAGCATCCGGTTGGCGTTGAAGACCAGCTGGCGCAGGTCGTCGATCCCGTGGCAGTGATCGGCATGGGCATGGGTATAGACCACCGCGTCCAGCGTCGCGACGCCCGCATCCAGCAGTTGTGGCACAAGGTCGGGACCGGTGTCGATCAGGACCTGCGTCGTGCCGTCCGGACCGGTGCGCTCCACCAGCAGCGAACAGCGGCGGCGGCGGTTCCGGGGTTCGGCCGGATCGCAGGCGCCCCAGCGGTTGCCCAGCCGCGGCACGCCGCCCGACGACCCGCAGCCCAGGATCGTCGCGCGGATCATCGGGCAGCCTTCCAGAAGAGGCGGTCGAAATTGGCCGATGTCCGCGCTGCGAAATCCGCAAGATCCAGCCCGAAGATTTCAGCCCCCACGGCGGCAGTATGCGCCACATAGGCAGGCTCGTTCCGGCGCCCGCGATGGGGCGGGGGCGCCAGATAGGGACTGTCGGTTTCGACAAGGATGCGGTCCAGCGTAGTTGCGGCAAAGATGTCGCGCAGTTCGGCGGACCGGGGAAAGGTGGCAATGCCCGACATCGACAGGTAGAAGCCCAGATCCAGCGCCGCCTGCGCCAGCGCCGGGGTCGAGCTGAAGCAGTGCATCACGCAGTCAAAGCGGCCTGCGCGGTGCTCCTCGGTCAGGATGCGGGCCATGTCCTCGTCGGCGTCACGCGCGTGGATGATCAGCGGCAGGCGGGTGCGGCGCGCGGCCTCGATATGGACACGCAGGCTTTGCTGCTGGGCGGCGGCGCTTTCGGCGGTGTAGTGATAGTCCAGCCCGGTTTCGCCGATACCCACGAATTTTGGATGATCGGCCAGGGCGACCAGCTCCTCGACCGTGGCCATGGGCTCTTCGGCCACGCTCATGGGATGGGTGCCGGCCGCGTAAAAGACGCCTTCATGAGCCTCGGCCAAGGCACGCACGGCGGGTTCGTTGCGCAGGCGGGTGCAGATCGTGACCATGCGCGTGACGCCGGCGGCGCGGGCGCGGGCGACCAGTGCCCCGTGTTCGCCCGCGAAGTCAGGAAAATCCAGGTGGCAATGGCTGTCTACCAGCGACGGAGGGGTCGCGTCTTGCATCGTTCAACCTCGGCTTGGTGGAGCGGACGCGGCAGGCGGCAGCTGCGCCAGTTCCAGCACCATATCCATCACCAGCGCGGAAGGGTCAAGGTTGACCGCCCGCCCCGCGCGGGCCCGCGCCGACAGCCGGGCCTGCGCCTCAGCCCAGATGCGGGCGGCCATGTCGTCGGGCGACAATCGTGCCATCAACGCGCCCTCGCCCCGCGCGGCCTGGGGCAGGGGGGCGCCCATCAGCCCCGCGCGGGCCATGCGGGTTAGGAACCGGTCAAGAACGGTGATGGTCAGGTCGAACGGATCGCCCTCGGCCCCCGCGCGTCCGGCCGCACCATCGGCAAACTGCGCCGCCAGCATCCGGTCCATGCGGGGCAGGGTGGCAAACAGGTCCACCAGCTGCTGATAGCGGTCCAGCCCGCCCTGTCCGGCCAGGCGC
>Ga0194112_10004584_pt1 | contig 18859 bp, 14 predicted proteins | sample TA2MahC400mmetaG_FD_146191 | JGI IMG/M metagenome (GOLD analysis project Ga0194112, IMG submission 146191) | Freshwater microbial communities from Lake Tanganyika, Tanzania - TA2015016 Mahale Deep Cast 400m | ecosystem: Environmental > Aquatic > Freshwater > Lake | place: Tanzania: Lake... | reverse complement strand
TTTGACTTCAATTGGCGCCTCATATTTAATGTATTAATCAAATCTGATACTATAGAAGATCTATTTGTCAAGTTTTTAGTTGAACCCAAATCCCGATATAGAAAAAATAGAGATAACTAACCATGAGGATTTAGAGAGATTATTTTAAATTGTTACCCCAATTGAGCGAAAAAATAACTTCCTCCCCCACCATGGGAGGAGGAAGTTATTTTTTCGCTCAATTGGGGTGTTAGTTTTGGCACCTTTTCGTTTGAATCTTGTCGCTCCATCCGAATCGAAAAACTGAAGGTTTAGTATCACTTTGAGCATGGAATTATTCAATAAATTATGTTTATTAGGGACTGAAAAAATTGAGCGGATAGGACTCAAAAACTAAAATTCTTCTCTCCAAAGAGCCGGTAATAATAATTCATAAACCTAAAGTTTTTCCTATAATATTTTTTTGAATCTGAGTGGTTCCTCCTCCAATGGGTAGCACTAATACATCCCTTAAATATCTTTGCATATCGACTTCCATCATATAGCCATATCCACCAAGGATTTGCAACCCTTCCAAAACTATCTTTTTCGCGATTTCACTGCTAAAAAATTTAGCCATTGATGTTTCCTTGACACACTCCAAACACTGGGTTTCCTTCCAAGCTGCATAATAGGTAAGGAGCTTTGCTGCTTCAAGTTCGGTAGCCATTTCTACTATTTTATGCTGAATAGCTTGAAATTTACCTATTGGCTTATTGAATTGAATTCTCTGCTTAGCATACTGAAGGGTATCATCAAGGGCGGCCTCTGCGATTCCTAAAGCACAGCTTGCAAGGGCGAGTCTTTCACCATTTAATAATTTCATGATCTGAGTCCATCCATCATTTAGACCTTGTTCTCCCCCCAAAATATCTTTAGGTAAAACCTTGACATTGTCCAAAATAACTTCACAGGCACTTGATCCGTGATAACCTAATTTCTTAAGTGGTGTCGCATTAAATCCCTCAGATTTTGAATCTATTAAAAAAGAAGTCAGACCTTTATATCTTGGTTCGGCTGTTCGGGCTATGGTTACAATAATATCGGAAATATCTGCTCCAGTAATATACATCTTGGTTCCGTTAATAATATAACCTCCATCTTTATAAATAGCATTCGTTCTAATATTTGCAGAATCTGACCCGGCATCGGGTTCAGTTAAAGCAAAGGCAAATTTCATTTTTCCTTTTACCAACTTTGGTAAATATAATTTTTTTTGTTCTTCACTCCCGTTATGTAAGATGATTTCATTCCCATATAATGTAATATTCCCCAACACCCATGCTAAGGCAGCCATGACTCTTGAGATTTCTTCATACACAATCATGATGTCAACAATGGTGCCCCCGGTTCCACCATACTTTTCTGGAACACAGATCCCAGCGTAGCCCAAATTGCATAATTTCCCCAAAAGTTCTTGAGGGCATACACCTTTTTCATCGATTTCCCTAATAAGCTCTCTTGGGCATTCCCCTTTCAAAAATTCACAAACCGAATTTCTTAAAAGATTTTGCTCTTCAGTAAAATTAAAATCCATTGAACCTCCCTTTAAGGTTTTGCATTATCTTTAATACATGCTTTCAATAAGATGCTTAAACCTTTCTTCCATATACTTTCTTTTTAACTTCATCGTTGGGGTCAGTTCATCGTCTTCAGCAGTTAGCTTCACATCTATGAGACGAAAATGTTTTACTTGCTCAACCGAAGACAATTTTATATTCACTTGATCGACCTCTCCCTGAATCAACTGATTTACTTCAGGGGCTTTGGTCAAACTTGCATAAGTGGTAAAAGGGATTTTAATGTCTTGAGCGTATTTGACGACATTTTCTTCATCAATCATGATCAGTGTACTGAGATATTTCCGTCTATCACCTATCACAATGGCGTCATTGATATACGGACTGAATTTCAATTGATTCTCTATATATTGAGGTGTTATATTTTTCCCTCCCGCAGTTATGATGATGTCCTTTTTTCGGTCCGTAATGATTAGGTTTCCCTCTGAGTCTATGTTTCCAATATCTCCTGTATGAAGCCAGCCATCAACGATTGTGGTAGCCGTAAGGGCTTCATCCTTCGAGTACCCCTTACAGACACCCTTTCCCTTGACCAATATTTCCCCATCCGCGGCAATCTTAACCTCAACCCCTGGAACAGGTTTACCTACCGTCCCTAATTTAATGCAATCTCCTTGGTGGAGGCTGATCGAGCCTGTGGATTCTGTCTGACCATAAATTTCTCTCATTTTGAGACCCAAGCAATGAAAGAAAAAGAGAACATCAGGAGCAATTGGAGCAGCCCCTGAGAATATGAAATGACATCTTTGCAATCCTAGAATTCTCTTGGTATTACCATAAACTACTAAGTCGAAAAATTTATAAAGGATCCTTAAATTAAAAGGGATTGGTTCTAGATTTAATCTCCTACGAGCGACCTTCTCGGCTATTTTCATTGCTGAGCGATAGATGAATTTCTCTAACCTTGTTGAATCCTTGACAGTCAGTACGATACTCGCATAGAATTTTTCCCAAATTCTAGGAACACCAAAAAAAATAGTCGGGGCGATTTCTCGAATATCTTGAGGAACGGTTTCAGCATTTTCTGTAAAACTCACCGTATAACAGCGACTGATTGCAAGCGTCAGGCTCCACGTCCTCTCTCCGATGTGACATAAAGGAAGATATGATAGTAACTCATCCGTGTCATATACAGGATGTGCTTTATAAAGAGATGTAGCCGCGCTTAAAAGGTTCTCATGGGTCAGCATAACCCCCTTTGGTGGTCCTGTGGTTCCCGAAGTATAAACGATAATTGCAACATCATCAGATCTCAATTCCGAGACTTTCTGATCAAAAAGGTCCGGGTCCTTCTCTGCCATTTCTTGACCCACCTTGAGGAAGTCCTCGAAGTATAAGACATTAGGATCTCTGAAATCCTTTAACCCTTCGTCGTCCCAGTAAATGACTTTCATAAGAAAGGGAAGTTGATCCCTAATTAATAAGGCTTTATCTAATTGCTCTTCATTTTCAACAAAAAAGAATTTAACTTCTGAATGTTCAAGAATGTACTTAACCTGGTTAGGGGCGTTTGTGGTGTATACTCCGATAGAATTTCCTCCAATACTTTGTGTTCCAAGATCTATATACAACCATTCGGGGCAATTTTCTCCGATAATTGCAACACTATCATATTTTTTGCATCCCAATGCCAAAAGAGAATAACCCACTTGCCTGACATAATGGTAGTAATCGTTCCATGAGATGTCTGCCCATAGACCTAATTTTTTTTCTCTTAGAGCGACTCGCTTGGCATACTGTTTTACTCTTTGTTTAAAAAGTTGCGGTAATGTAATGTTGTTCGTATTAACCCCTTCATAGTAAAGATTTGGGGTTATCTCCACTTCTTTTTTCTTTTCCATCGCTTATATCCTTTGGGACTGCTTTCTTTTATTCCTAAATAAAATTCCCTGACATCTTCATTTTCCGACAAATAGGATGTAGTCCCATCTAAGACCACTCTTCCGGTTTCTAGGATGTACCCATAGGAAGCAGTTCTTAAAGCCAGTCTTGCATTCTGTTCAACCAAGAGAACGCCCGTACTCTGTTCCGTATTTATCAGTCTGATTACCTTGAAGATCTCTTGTACAAGTTTGGGAGAAAGGCCGAGGGACGGTTCATCTAGGAGGAGAAGCTTGGGCTTTGATAGAATCGCTCGACCAATAGCCAACATTTGTTGTTCGCCTCCCGATAGGGTCCCCGCCCTTTGTTTTCGCCTCTCTATCAGTACTGGAAAATAATTGTAAATCAGATCAAACTCTTTCGCTAAATCAGATCGGTCTCTTCTAATAAAAGCGCCCATCTTAAGATTTTCAACAACCTCCAAATCAGGGAAAATCTCCCTACCTTGGGGAACATGAGAGATTCCTAGCTGCACGATCTTATCTGGACGCAACCCGTCAATTCTTTCCCCCACAAATTTAATTATCCCTTTTTCTGGCTTAATCAGTCCAGAGATGGTTCGAAGAATCGTGGTTTTTCCTGAGCCATTTGCGCCCAAGACCGTTCTGATCTCGTTTTTTTCAATTATTAATGAGATCCCCTTGATAGCGTTGACAGGGCCGTAAAATGTTTCGATGTTAGATAGTTCAAGCAATGCTCCCATTCTCTTCACCCAGGTAGGCTTGGATTACTTCATTGTTCCTCTGTATTTCTTCAGGAAGGCCTTCTATAAGGACTCTGCCATAATTCAGGGCACAAACCCTGTCGGAAATCTGCATCACTAAGTTCATATCATGTTCCACCATCAAAACGCTAATCCTTAAGTATCTCTGAATGTCTTTGATGGTAATGCCTAGATCTTCCTTTTCTTCTGGGTTCATTCCAGAAGAGGGTTCATCCAGTAGAAGGAGCTTGGGTTCTAATGCAAGGGCCCTTCCCAATTCGACAAGTTTCCGGATTCCATAAGGCAGATTCATTACGTTCGCTTCACGGTAAGGATGAAGGTCTAAAAAATCTATAATCTCTTCAACAATTTTTCTCCATAGGACTTCCTGTCTCTTCACCGATGGTAAATACATCATTTCAGTTAGGAAATTTGACTTTTTTAATCGATGGCGCGCCAACAATAGATTCTCCATAACAGTCATATTAGAAAAAAGCTCGATATTCTGGAAGGTTCTTGCGATACCCAATTCAGCAATCCGATGAGGAGCCATTTTCAAAACATTATAGCCTCCAAATTCAATAGTTCCTTTCGTAGGTTTATAAATTCTTGTAATACAGTTAAAGACAGTCGTTTTTCCGGCCCCATTTGGACCGATTAATGAATAAATTTGCCCCTGCTCCATTGTAAAACTAACCTCAGCAAGAGCCGTCACACCACCGAAATTGATACTAAGATTTTCAACTTTGAGAATACTCATCGGGTTTATCTACTTCTTTCCGATTTATAAAATTTTCTCTCCCTACGGAAAGTATCTTTCTTGTAATAAGGGAACATTTCGAAATAAAACTTAAGCTTCAACCATCTTCCATATATTCCGTGAGGCTCATAGATGATGAAAAAGATCAGTATTAAAGCATAAACGAGAGGCTGAATGCCTGACTGTTCCTTTATAATGGATGGAAAAAAATCTTTAATAAGACGGATGAATTCGGGCAAGAAGGTTACAAATACGGAACCTAAAACTGCTCCCTGAAGTGTCCCGAGACCTCCAATGAGTATCATGACTATGAAGCCAATGGAATCCAAGAGGGTGAAGTTTTCAGGACCGATATATTTCATAAAATGGCCGAAAAGACACCCGGCTATCCCCGTATAAAAGGCACTCATTCCAAAGGCAATAATCTTGTACCTGCCTAAATGAATCCCCATGACCTGTGCTGCAATTTCGCTATCACGAATGGCGATTAATGCCCTCCCCATAGGAGATCTTAACAGATTACGAATCCCCATGGTAAGCAGTAATGCAATGCTGAGGATAAGGTAATAATACACATAATCGCTTCTAAAAGATATGAGCCCTAAAGTCGGTCGGGTTAACGTGATGCCTCGAACCCCATTTGTAACGCCTTCCCATTGCAAGATGATTTGTTCGATGATGAAGGAAAAGGCCATTGTAGCAATGGCGAGATATAATCCCCGCATCCGCAGGGCCGGGATCCCAACAATAAACCCAATGACGCAGGTGATCATCCCAGAAATAGGAAGGGAAACCCAGAACGATAGTTTAAGGGTCGAGGTTAAATATGCAGAACTGTATGCTCCAATGGCAAAAAAGGCCACATGCCCTAGGGAAATCAATCCTGTGTATCCAGTTAGTATTTGAAGTCCAAGGGATACGATTGTATAGATCCCGATCAGGTTTAAAATATAGATAATATAGGAATTACTAAATAGAGGGAGAGTAATTAAAATCAGGAATAAAAAACTATAGAAAAGAAAGGTGCTTTTCCATTTGAAAAGTGCGACATCATCTTCATAATTTCGACGCATTTTGAAACGCATTTTAAACCCTTTTCTTTTCTTGGATTCCGAAGATTCCCCCAGGACGGATCATTAAGACGATTAAAAGAATCAGAGAGGCGAAAACATCCTTGAACCCAGTTGGGAGATAAATACCGGCCATGCTTTCTGAAACTCCGAGGATCAAACCACCAACGACAGCCCCAGGAATACTTCCAAATCCTCCTATAATGGCTGCCGGGAAGGCTTTGATGCCGATAAAACCCATATTGTGATTTAAGAAAATGATAGGTGCCAAGAGGATTCCTGCGATGGCAGCGGCCATGCAACTTATGCCCCAAACAAGACCAAAAATCCTTTCCACATTGACACCCATTAAATAAGAACCTAATTGATTCTGAGCTGTCGCCTGCATTGCAATACCTACCCGAGTATATTTGAAAAAAATATAAAGCAAAGCCACCGCTGCTATGGTGGTTGCAATAATTCCAATCTGCAAGGGGGTCGTTATGATACCCAGCATCCTGATTGGATTTTTTGAAAATATTTGCGGGAAGCTGAGTGTATCGTATGTCCATATCATTCCAATTAGGCTGCGCATTCCGATGGAGATTCCAATCGTTACCATGACAAGAGCAAAGGCTTCCTCTCCAACAAGTTTTCGGAGCAGTAGTCTATCGAGAAGAATTCCAAAGATGAAAGTCAGAATGAGTGTAATGGGAATGGCCAATAAAATATTAAGCTTAATAGATGTGATCAAACTAAAAGAGATAAAAGCCCCAAGGGTCATGAACTCCCCTTGGGCGAAATTGATGACTTCTGTTGTTTTATAAATAAGGACGAAACCAAGAGCTACCAGTGCGTATATACTTCCGAGAGTTAATCCTCCAAGAACTTCCTGTATAATCATCTATATAAACCTTATTCCTTTGATAAGAGCAATAAATCAGTTTAATAGTTTTATATCATTCAGGGAGAAAGGGGAAACATCACCATTGGCGATAATATTTCCCCTTTATTCATTTTCAATTATTTGATGACAATCCAATCTTTGACCTTTATTAACTTCCCCCCTTCAATTTTTGCGTAATATGCTCCGGAAGCCCCAGCTCTCATCTTTGGCCCATAGCTGATAGGTGGAAAAACATCCGTCTTGAAATCAGTGATGGTTTCCATAGCGTTTACTAACTTTTCCCTGGTTACGTCCTTTCCTGTCCTGCGTAATCCCTCAGCTAACAATTTTGCTGAGATAAAACCACCCCACATTGCGAAGTTCGATAATTGAGAATCAGGAGCGTATTTCGTCATAAGTTCCCTATATTCCCGAATGCCTGGCGCCTCATCAGTGTACATAGCAAAGGCCATCTGAACAAATGCTCCTTCTCCCGCAGCACCTGATAGCTCCAGTAATTTGGGGTCCGCCGCTGATGCATTGACAATTACGGTGGGCTTCCATCCTAATTTTTGCATCTCCAATAGAACCTTTGCAATTTGACCATAAATGCCTACAATGACTACTGGGTCTACATTTGCTTTTTGTAATTTTATTACATGGGAAGAAAAGTCAACCTCCTTATCTGGAAATCTTACTTTCATCTCGATAGATGACTTGAACTTCTTTATCTCATTTTCCATCCCAACTTCTACAAGGGGACCTAAGCTTTCTGAACCTATCAACCCTATTTTAGGGTTTGATATTTTTAAATGGTTGAAAATATAATCAATCATCGACATACCATGGGTATCGTAAGTGCTAATAGTTGGGAAAATATATTTCTTCGGCGGTTCCTTGACAAATGCCGCGGAAGTAACAGGCCCTATAAGAGGAATCTTTTCCTCCTCTATGATTGGAATCTGCGCCATGATGCTTCCGGTTCCCATGTTAGATATGAAGCAGAAAACTCTATCCCTCGTTATGATTTTCTTTAATGCTGCTACTGATCTTGCAGGTTCATAGTTATCGCTCTCCTGAACCAATTCCAATCTCCTTCCATATATTCCTCCTTGAGCATTGATCATCTTGAAGTAGGCTTCAATAGCTGCTTTGATCGTGCTACCGAAAAAAGTTAGTGGGCCTGTTGTATCGACAACAGTTCCCACCTTGATACTTTGGTCGGTGACCCCAATCTCAGCTCTACCCATTTCAATTAAACAAAAAACAGTTAACACAGTGAATACGATAACAAGTTTTGTCTTAGTAATCCTCATTTTTCTCCTCCTTTTATAAATTTAATAACGAAGGCAAAAACACTTTCATATTTTTCTGTTTCCATCTTCACCTCCCTTCTCGAGTTACCTGTTGTTTAATGTAATTTATAATATCCTCAGAAGTTGAATGATGTGCAAAGATTTTATTAACCCCGTGTTCTATGATTTGTGATGCAAATGGTTCAGGGACAATACCTCCCACGATTACTTTGACATGGCTCATATCGTGTTTTTTTAAGAGGTCAGTCATCTCGGGTATTAAAAGAATATGGTTGGGTGACAGGACACTTATTCCGATGATGTCAACAGACTCTGAGATGACTGCGCTCACGATTCTTTTCGGTGTCTGAAATTTTCCCAAATAGATCACTTCCATCCCAGCATCACGCAATATTTTCGCAATCAATTGGGCTCCCAGATCATGGCCGTCCAGGCCGATTTTAGTTATTAAGACCCTAATCTTTCGTTTTTCCACATCTCCTCCAAAATGAAATTGATACTTAAAAATCAAATGAAAGATTCAAAAGGATCATAGCTCAATCCAATGGTTTTCCTAACTGTTCCCCAGATTTCGCCGATGGTTGCATAACACTGTACCGCTTGGACAATCTCTGGTATCAGATTGTGAGACCATCCTTTCTCCAACTTTTTCGTAATCCGTTCTAAAGCCTTTTCTGTCTCCCTATTGTTTCTCGTGTTTTTAAGTTGTTTTATATTTTTAACCTGCTCTTCCGTTGCGCCTGGTGGATTAAAATGGATGGGTAATTTTTCCTCTTCTTCATCCGGGATCTTAAATTCATTTACTCCAACGATGATGCGCTCCTTCTTTTCGAAGGCCACCTGCCTTTTTTGTATTTGCTCATCGATTAGATTGCGAATCCATCCCTTATCATAAGCCTTGATTAAACCACCCATTTCAATGATTTTCTTATAAATTTTCCAACCCTCATGCTCTATCTCATTTGTTAAGTTCTCAATGAAATAAGACCCTCCCAATGGGTCGGCGACAGAGAGAATCCCGGTCTCATAGGCAGTAATATTCTGGGTATTGAGCGAAATCCTCGATGCAAGCTCGGAAGGGGTGCTGAATGGTTCGTCATAGGATGAGAAATCGACAGCCTGGCATCCTCCCAAGATGGCGCTGAGGAATTCATAAGCGCTACGTATAATATTGTTGATGGGTTGTCTTGCAGCCAACGTTATTCCGGAAGTATGCGCACTCAAGGTCAAAGCTAATGAATGGTCTTCTTTTGCATTAAAGGTTCCCTTAACCAATTTGGCCCACATCCTTCTCGCAGCTCTGAATTTCGCAACCTCTTCAAAAAAGTCAGACCCGACGGAAAATACCATGGCAATTCTTGGGGCAACCTGGTCGATATTCAATCCCCTCTTGACGGCTTCTTCAAGGCATAAGGCAGCTGCAGCCATTGAAACTCCGAGTTCTTGAACGGCATTTAATCCATTCTCCCTAAAAACATATCCCCCTATTACGACGGGATGGAATTTAATATTATTTTCAACACAAAATTCAATTACATCCGTCGAGAGCTTAAGACTGATATCCATTGGATTCATCGTTTCATAGCCAAACATCTTTAGTGCAGGCTCATTTGTCGTGGAGCCTCGTAACGATTGAAGGCTTATATTTCTATTTTGAGCCAAAGCAATAAACTGTGAAAATATGACGGGCCCCGGATCGCCTGGTGTTTGAAAGGATATGCTTACCCGATCTATGGCGATCCCATCGAATAATTCCTCCATGTCCTTTAAGGATGCGAACGGAACTCCGACTAAACCAGCTTCGTTCAAGGCAAGCGGATGGTCTGAATCGATGCATAATTGTGTAGGGGTGTCACAAACTACACAAAGTCCAGAAGCACCCAACTTGATACAATACTTAAGCCTCTCATTAGTATGTTTGGCCGTCCCGAAACCCACAAGCATTCTACGAGTCCATATCTTTCCCCTGTACATGTCTGCATGAATGCCTCTTACGAAGGGGAACTGACCCGGATCGTTAATCTCTTCATATCGAAGATATTTTGTGTCCGTTGGAGTGTAATACTCTTTAAGTTTTATCCCAGAATCTGTTTCCTTTTTATAGGCCCCTTCTTTATATCTTTCGACTACGATTTCGTCTCTTTCACACATCTTTTTCCCTTTATCGTTTTTCAAACATTCTTTGTTTTTACACTTTCAATATCACTGCACCACTATTGCCATACATCCCATAAGTCTGGGCCAAGCCCACTTTGGCATTTTTCACCTGTCTGGCTCCTGCCTGACCTCTCAATTGCCAAACAAGCTCACAAATCATGGCCAATCCCTGGGCACTTTGAGCCTCTCCAAGAGATGAGCAACCGCCACTTGGGCATACAACAGTTTTCCCCACCTTGGATACTCCAGTTTCGACAATACGATCAGCCTCCCCCGGGCGACAAAATTTAAGGATTTCAAGATAAGATAGGTAATGCCAGGAACTATTGTCAGGAAGTTCCAAAACGCTAACATCCTCCGGTCCAATTCCTGCTTTTTCATAAGCTATCCTGGAAGATTCGGCACTCTCGCTCAGATAGGGTGCTGTTGCTTTGGCAGGAGTGCTGATGGTCGGAAGTCGAAGGGTACCATCACCATATAGGGAACTGGCTATAGTCGTAGCAGCAACGACGATGGGTTTGTTGGTATATTGCTTTGCCTTCTCCAAACTGCAGAGCACGACCGCAGCCGCGCCATCACTGGTAGCACAGATCATGTACAATCTGAGCGGATCAACAACCATAGGAGAATTTAGGACTTCTTCTTCTGTGAAAAGTTTTTGGTATCTCGCCATTGGGTTTAGTGCCCCGTGTTTGCTGACAGCAACTTTGGCGAGTGCCAAATGCCTTTCTGTTGTTCCATAGCCATCCATGCGCTGCCTGCACTCCAAGGCCCAATATCCAGGATTTACCAGACCCGTCATCTTCCAACGAATAAAGTCGATGTCCTCCTTATCTTCAAATCCGGGATAGACATAAAAACCTTTCGGGGATTTATCTAAACCAACTGCAAGGGCCATATCACACTCTCCTGAGGCCACAGACTGGTAGGCTGATCTAAAGGCTGAAGTGGCTGTGGCGCACATGTTGTAAATATTCGTAATTGGAATTCCAGTTTCTCCCATGGCATTGGCAAGTCCCTGACCAGCTACTGTCCCCAAAAGGGATCCCCATAGATAAATAGCAGTGGCCATGACCTGTACGTCAGACCATTTAGCCCCAGCATCATCGAGCGCCTTGGTGGTAGCCTCAACACCCAGATCGAGGTATGACCTTTCAGGAAATTTTCCCCATGGGGTTAATCCGACACCTATGACAGCAACCTCTCTCATCACCATCTCCTTAATAAAAATTGAAGTAATTATTAGAATTCTCTTCTTATATCGGCTTCAGTTTCCAAGTCAGAGCTTCGTTTCCTTGCTCATCTTCATAGAGTTTCTCTATCACAATCTCTACGTCCATATGCATTTTTAGATCTTCCCATTTACAACCCGTCAATAATCCTACGACCTTTAATCCTTCGGGTAACTCGATCACTCCAACCGCATAAGGAATTTGGGAGGGAGGAAGTTTGAATAGGGGAGGTGGAGACAGATGCATTATTGTAAAGCTCGCCAGTTTGCCTTTTTTACTAAGCTGTATCTCTTCAACAGTTTTCGGATGGCAGTCAGGTTTATGCTGTTGGCAAAACTTCGGGAAAAAAATTGTATGGCATGTTTTACACCTACCTGCGATAAGATGGGGATCCTCACTGGGCCAAGTGAATAGACCTTCGATGATTGGTATTCGGTTTTTCATTGGAATATCCCCCGTATTCGCATCTTAAAATACTTAAAAGAACCTTGCTAATGATTAAAAGAAAATAGGGAAGGAACTATGCTCCTTTCGGAAATCGATTCTTGATATCTTCTACAATTGCAGGCGAACTCAACGAGATTCCCTCACCGCATGTAAATCCGCTAGGGTTAACCGCATCGCCAGCCAAATATAATCCATAAATTGGGGTTCTGATGCTCAAGCACCTCGACGGTCTAGCCCTCAAAATAGGCCAGTCTCCCTTAAAGATGAGCGTTGCTACGATATCTGCCTTTTCAAGGGATGGACATTGGGATTTGCACTGTTCCTTAATTATTTCTAGTTCCTTTTTAGTATCATCTGTCTTCATCGTGGCATAGGCGATCAGATTCTGTCTTCCAGGAGGGGCATACTCAGGCCAGACATGATTAGCCTCCCAGAATGCGGACAACCGATCCCATTCAATTAACTGAACATGATGGGGTCCATTGATGATAGGTTTTTCATACCCGAAAACGAGCACTACTGCTATGGTTTCATCAACATTGTTTGCCTGTTGAAGATATCCTTTATCAAAATTCTGTTCACTAGCTAATTTCACCGTGTTTTTTGGACCGATATCCGATATAACAATGTGAGTATCAATCTCTATTTGACCGTCTTTGGAGTTAGCAATGACCCCTTCGACTTTTCCACCATTACTAATAATCTTTTCAACCTTTAATTCTAACATTACATTAACCTTCCACTTCTGAAGGATCTTCATTAGGCTATCCATCGTTGCTTTCTGACCATTCTTGGGCATAGCTGTATGATTACCAAATCTACCGAAGCTACGCATAAGTCGGAAGTATTCGCCTGCTTTGAAATCACTGTAGTAAGTGGCAGTCATTGATCTTGAGAAGAAGTCAAAAAAACCATGAATGAGTGGGTTATCAGTGTATTGATATAGCCATTGATCACACGTAAATTCGTCCGAGGGTTCCTGCCATTGTAATGCCTGATGAACACTGTTTATCACCCTCTCCGATTCCTTACTATTTTTTCCAAAAGCTTGAACGATAGTCCGAAGCTGACCTTTTGGAGGAAGAGGAATATCCTTATCTCCTGTCCAGATATGGTGTGGAGGAGTTTCCCGGGTTTCAACATTTACTCCTATATCAGCTAGCAATTTCCATAAAGGACCATTTATACCATGTAATCCAACTGCGTATGCTCCAGTATTAATCTTATAACCGTTTTTCTCAAAACTCGTGTACCGACCTCCAGGAAAGGCTTGCCTCTCTAAAATCATAACCTGATAACCATCTCGTCCTAAAAGGGCGCCACACAAAACACCTCCAAGACCTCCTCCTATGATAACGACCTCTGTTCTAATTTGCTTACTCATAAAACAATCTCCTTTACTATTAAAACTTTGGACTTTGTAATTATAATGAGCAAAAAAAATGCCCAAGTCTAATACTTAAAATTTATTTTAATATCAAATGGTTGGTGAACATTGGATTTAAAGGCATGTTCTCATGCACAAAATACTGTGCATTATGATCAAAATATTGCGCATTATCCTTTACAATATTTTGTTCTTTTGTTATAAATTGAATATCTATATTTAAGAGACCTTTATGAACAAAACGGACATCAAAGCTAATAATTGTTCCACCGCATATCTTAATTTATTTTGTTTGACTTCTCTTTTTGAAGAAAACATTTCAATCGACTGGTTAGTAGAGTTAACTGGCATTAAGGCTTCTCAAATTCTCTTTATGCTTGAAAAAGGAACACAAGATGGGTGGTTTATTAAGAAGGAACCAGGAGTCTTCTGTTTTGCAAATTCAGAAAAACGAAAAATATGGGAAGATCGTTTATCGTCTGAGGATAAAAAACGACTGCACCAGCAAATTGTGACCTTCCTTTTAAAAGAACTTCCCGAGGATAACACGAAAGCTAAAACCATTTCCTATCACCTTCTCCATATTAGTAATGATATAGAAAAATGCCGTTGGCTGGTAAGGGCTGGTGATTCTTATCTTCAGGCTTTCGAAATGGAGGATGCATTACAGTGCTTCACCAAAGCTTTGGATGATCTTTCTGATGTTAGTAGTGAGGAGGCAGACTATCTCTTTATTGAAACGATCATCAAGTATTCCAAAATCTCAACAGCCCGGCATGATACCCCCAAAGTCCTCTCTATGCTTAAGGAGGCTATGATTCGCGCAAAGAGAATGAATAACCAAACATACCAAACCCTTTTGAAAATGCACTTGGCCAAGAATGAGTGGCTTTGTTCCCGATACTACAATGCCCTGAAGCAATTCGAAGAAGGATGGTTAATGGCAAAGGAGTTAGAGAACCCAAAACTAATGCATTCGGTTAATACTTTCAGCACCTTCTTCCTTTACTGGCAGGGGCGTTTCCGAGAGGCCATTCAAAGTTATGAGAAGTCGATGACAGAAGTAGAAAAAATTCCACAAGGTAGGTTCTCCCTTCTGGCAGCTGTAACCGTAGGTGTTTGTTATACGCAGATCGGACAGGTAACACAAGGGCTGGGAATGTTGGATGCTATCCTCACCCATGCTCGGGAAAAAGGTGATCAATACTTGGCGGCTTATGCTGGGGCTGCCATTGGGGCCACCATGCTCGATATTCGTCGCATAGAAGATGCTCTAAAATTTTTGGAATCCTCTGTAAAGGATGCGACTCAAACGCATAATGAATGGGTTCAGATCATGGGGAGTTTAATGCTTGCATATGTTTATTTTCTCAATAATGAAAATAAGAAATCTATTGCTTACCTTCGTAGATTTCTTCAGTACAGTAATCGTGTTCATGTGAGTGTGCGACCTTACTCATATTTTTTGGAACTATGTTGGGCCATGGAACAGGAAAAACTTCCTCATCTTTCAGGTCTTTCTCTTGAGGAAGAAATCCCCCAAATGATAGCAAGTGAGAATGTTTTTATGAAGGGAGTTGCCTACAGGTTCCAAGCCCTCCTCCAAAGGCGAGAAGGCTTACCCGTTGAAAGGATCATTGAGTCTCTTAATTTTTCCCTGAGATGGCTTGACGAGTCAGGTCACCAGATCGAAATTGCCCAATCCCAACTGGAACTAGCACGCCAATACTTCTTACTTGAAGATCCTGGCAATGGCAAAGAAATGGTCCTTTTGGCTTCTAAAGTCCTTTTTTCCTTTAATGAGGAATTGGTTCCACATGATCTACGATCTCTCATTAAGGAACCACTCCATAGAGAGACGCTTCTCAATGAGATCCTAAAATTAGGGCAGGAAATAGTGACCATTCTTGATAACAAGGACCTCGCTCAGCATATCATTTCAACTGTGAATCGGCTAACTGGGGCAGAAAGAGGCGCTATTTTTATCTTAGATGGAAATTCCTCCTCACCAAGACTTAGACTCAGAGCTTCCAAAAACATCACCTATGAACAAATCGCCCATTCAAGTTTCAACTTATCCATGAAGATGATTGAGGAGGTGGTGAAGCTAGGGAAGGGTTTTATCCAGGAAAGGAATTCAGCAATAGTTCCTGACCTCCATTCCAATGAAATTATTCGTTCTTGTATTTGCGTCCCCATGATCCTCAAGGATAAAGTGGTAGGTGTTCTGTATCATGACAACCGCCTTCTCAGTAGTGCTTTCAAAGAATCGGACTTAGAATTACTCGCGTATTTCGCAGCATTAGCTGCCTTTGCATTAGACAATGCCCAGGCATACGAAGAAATCCAGATGCTGAACCAGAAGCTAAGAGAAGAGAACCTATATTATGAAGAACAGCATCTCGAAAGCCTTCATATTGATGATATCGTTGGGGAAAGCCAAGCTATAAAGAGGGTACTGGCTCAAGTGGATCAGGTTGCCAAAACCGACTCGACTGTCTTAATAATCGGGGAGACCGGTGCTGGCAAGGAATTGGTAGCCCGCGCAATCCATCGGTATAGTTTCCGCCGGGATAAACCGTTCATCAGGGTTCAATGCAGTGCATTGCCGGAAGGCCTTATACCGAGTGAACTTTTTGGACATGAAAAAGGAGCATTTACTGGTGCCATTAATCGGAGGATAGGAAGATTTGAACTTGCCGATGGGGGGACCCTATTTCTTGATGAGATAGGAGATATTCCTGGGGAGGTTCAGGTGCGTCTACTTCGGGTCTTACAGAGCAAGGAATTCGAGAGAGTAGGAGGAAGTGAAACCCTCCATTCTGATTTCCGTCTTGTGGCCGCCACCAACCGCAATCTTGAAGAGGAGATCAAAGCCAGCAGATTTCGGGCAGACCTCTTCTATCGGCTTAACGTATTTCCCATCTATGTGCCTCCGCTAAGAGAGAGAAAGGATGATATTCCAATACTTGTGCGTCATTTTATCAGTATATACGCTGCTAAAATGGGAAAGACATTCGATAGAATTCCCGAAGAGGAGATGAACAAGCTAATTCAATACGATTGGCCGGGTAATATTCGTGAATTAGAAAACATCATCGAGAGGGGAACCATCTTAAGTCATGGAGCAACATTTTATGTGCCTAAGCTTGGTATTGATTCCTTGGAGTTTGGCCCTCAGAGAGAATATTCAACTCTTAGAGAGAATGAACGTCGTCACATCCAATGGGCCTTGCTTAAGACGGGATGGAAGGTAAGAGGTCCAGGAGGCGCAGCTGAACTTCTTGAGATTCATCCCTCCACCTTAGCTTTCAAAATGAAAAAGCTTGGTATCCAACGTCCGGAAGGTTTCTCCAAGAGGAGAAGTGCCATTCATTCTATTTTAGAATATCAGAAAGGAATGTAAAGATACACTCAGTTATTTTTATTGAAACTTTAATCATTTCTATGGACTGTTATCAAAAATTCACAGAATTACCCAAAAATACCGATTCACTGAATTTATGCCACTTAACCAATCAACGTTTCTGTTGTAACGTGTCGCCACTAACGCCTCGGTTGACTCCAATTATCTGAGATTATTTCACCTGAAAGCCATCGAAACAACAAGCTAAAGAAATGCGATCCCAATTTATAGAATAGGGTAGGGGAGGATGATGTTTGGTTCATAACCCGAAGGTCAGTAGTTCAAATCTACCCCCTTGATGCTTCAGTTTTTTCAGGAGGATCCTGCTCTTGCTATGCTGGAGTTCCTATGCTAAATTTAAAGTGAAAATTGGGATTTTGATTTGCTAAAAAAAGCATCGTCTGAACTCTGTCTGAACTTCAGTGACCAATATAAAGGGATTTCGAAGGATTATTTAGGATTTGAAAGGACGATGCATTTCTTATTTAACTTATTGATGTCATTTGATAAAGGTTAATTGTTACGCTACGTTACTTGCCAATAATTTTTCGATGACCCACAGTCCCGATCCGAGTTTGTCGGCATGGGTTTGAAGTGAGACAATCAATTGGTGCTATCGTCCGGTTCGAGAAGCTTTTGGATTCGGTTCATAGCCCAGTCGATTTATCCCAAGGTCTGGAGCACTTACCCGCCAAGGCAAATTTAAGGAGGTTTAAACATGTTTGATCTTTTTGAGTTTTCTTTAAAGGGTAAAACAGCGATTGTGACAGGTGCTAGCCGCGGTATCGGAAAAGCTATTGCGGTGGGCTTTGCCAAGGCCGGTGCGAAGGTTGCGGTTACCAGCCGCAGGATTAAGGACCTTGAAGCTAATGCTGCAGAGATTAAGGCCTTCGGAGGTGAAGCATTCCCTGTCCAGGCCCATCTCGGCAAGATGGAAGAGATAAACAGGATGGTTAGCACCGTGATAGACAAGTTCGGCAGGATAGATATCCTGGTCAATAATGCCGGCACGAGTCCTGCCATAGGCACTGTCCTGGATGTTGACGAGCGTCTCTGGGAAACCATCATGAACCTGAACCTGAAGGGGTTTTATTTCAGCAGTCAGGCGGTCGCCAAGGTCATGAAGAAGCAGGGTAGCGGCAAAATCATCAATATCGCTTCTATCGATGGCTTCAAGCCGGAACCCGGAGTAAGCGTCTACAGCATTTCCAAAGCCGGTGTCCTAATGATAACTAGGGCCTTCGCTGTAGAATTGGCGCCCTTTAATATTCAGGTTAATACGATTGCTCCCGGGCCGATCAGCACAAAGTTGCTGGATTCACACTGGTTTCACCTAACACCGGAAGAATTCAAAAAACAAAAAGAAGAATTGGCCAAAATGACACCCATGGGACGCATAGGCGAACCCGATGAAATCGTCGGTGCGGCAATTTACTTAGCTTCCGACGCCTCCAGCTATACTACCGGCGCCGAGATTGTGATCGATGGGGGAACCCTGCTGTTCGCAGCTTTGCAAGCTCCTGTACCTCCGGAAAAATAGGAGGGACCCGAGATATAATGGCAGCCGGATTCTTCATGATGAGATTTGAAGGAAAACCGGAATTTGAGGAATCTTTTTACAGAGTAACCCCCCTTTCTCCCCCCTTAATTTAAGGGGGGACAGAGGGGAGTTAAGAGGGCGATAGGTTTTTAAAGGAGAGCAAGCCATGAGCAACGAGACCCTTCTGAGTTATTTTCAAAAGCATGTCAAAGAGCATCCTGATCGAGTAGCTATCCGACACAAAGATTACGGGATCTGGCATGACGTCACCTGGGCTCTATATGGAGAAAAGGTGAGGCAGGTGGCCATGGGATTGATCAGCCTCGGCTTCAAAAAGGGGGAATGTGTTTCCATCATCAGTGAAAATCGACCGGAATGGGTCTATGCCGATTTTGGAATTATGTCTGCAGGGGGGGTAACGGCAGGCGTTTATGCAACCAATTCGCCGGAACAGTGTGGCTACGTTGTCCAGAACTCCGGATCGAGATTCTATTTCG
>Ga0194112_10004581_pt1 | contig 18864 bp, 14 predicted proteins | sample TA2MahC400mmetaG_FD_146191 | JGI IMG/M metagenome (GOLD analysis project Ga0194112, IMG submission 146191) | Freshwater microbial communities from Lake Tanganyika, Tanzania - TA2015016 Mahale Deep Cast 400m | ecosystem: Environmental > Aquatic > Freshwater > Lake | place: Tanzania: Lake... | reverse complement strand
AAGGGGCGAGCGGTCACAGGCCACACCCTGGCGACCCGCCCGCGGCCTTCATCCGTCGCAGAGCTTCAACCTGGCACACCATCGAGGCACCAGACCTTGCGACAGCCCTGGCCTAGCGGAGCGGCAAGCGGAGCGAGCGGTCAGCCGTGGCGGCGTGAGCTGCACCCAGGTGAGAGAGGGGCGAATCAGCCCCGACAGAGGGCGGGATAGGGGGCTACAAGAGAGGTGAACACACTGGCGAGTCTGGACACACTGAGGCTCAAAATGTTGCCAAATGGCAACAACGCAAAAACTATGCCACCTTGCGAGACGAAAGGGGGCAAAAGTGACGCGACAGCGTTTTTTCCAACTAATGAAACAAAACAGGGGCGGGTTAGGGGGGCGGCTTCGCCCCCCGCCCGCCCCTGTTTTTGTTTCATTTGTTTGGAAAAATACACCTGGCTTGAGAAAGCCGATGGAGCGGCCAAGGCCCTGCTCAGGCTCCCGCTCCACCAGGTACAGAGCTACGAGGTCTTCGTCCGGCTCGCCGTTTGCAAAGCCGAGCGCTTCCGCGAGGCCAAGCAGCCGGAGAAGGAGCGTGAGATGTACGAGGAGGCCCTCGGCTACTGCGAGAAGGTGATCGAGCTCGCTCCTCGCGACTTCCTCTACGCTATTGATCGCGGCGGCATTCTGTTCGACCTCAGGCGGTTCAGGGAGGCGGACCGCGCCTGCTATGGAGTGCTGAAGACTCTCCCCGAGCTCTACGAGCCGAGGCTCATTCTAGCCGAGGTACAAAGGGCGCAGGGCGACTACGAGGCCGCCATCAAGACTCTCTCGGACATCTTGGACGGGAAGAACGGCAATGTCGGGGCAGAACTCCGGCGCGCTGAGCGGCATCTCGGTCTCCAGAAGTATGACGAGGCGCTCGCCGAAGCGAACGAAGCCCTCCGCTTGACGGACAAGAACCCCTATGCCAACTACATCCGCGGGTGCGTCTACATGCAGATCAGGAAGCTCGACGAGGCCATCGCCGAGTTCCGGATTGCCGCCGCCGGCATGCGCAAGGAGAGCCTGGACGCGGCGAAGACGCAGTTCGAGGAGGTGGTGAAGCTCCGCGGGCGGCACGTGGCCGCGCGGCTGCGCCTGGCCGAAATCCACACCCGCCAGGGGCAGTACGACAAGGCCCAGGCCGAGCTCGAGAAGCTCCTCACCCTTGACACCGACAAGGCGAAGGTCCACCGCGCCCTCGATGACCTGCGCCGCAAGAGGGCCGGCGACGCCCCGAAGTAGTTCGGGTCGGGATCCAGACGCGTCAGGGCATGCGTTCGTAGTGCGGCCTTCAGGCCGTCTCTTACGCCTTCTCCGAAGGTGACCGCGCGGCATACCTCAAGGCTTGCGTGATGTCTTCGTCTTCAAGCTCCGGGTACGCATCGAGTATCTCCTTCCGTCCCATGCCGGCCGCAAGGAGCTTGAGGATGAGAGAGACGGTGATCCGCATGCCGCGGATGGTGGGCTGACCGAGGCAGACCTCCAGATCAACGGTAATCCTGTCCAACACGCTCACGTTCATACTCTTCATCCACGCTATCGCGGCTTGGGCTGCGGCTGGGCCACCTTCAGCACGCGCGCCCCGGCCCAGTTGGCCATGTCGGCGGTGATGCCGTCGGAGGCGTCGGTGACGACGAGGCGGAGAAGCCGCACGCCGGCGACGGGGAGGTCAATGGGCTTGACCTCGCGCAGGCCGCGGAGCACGCCGCTGTCGAAGAGGAGCTTGCCGTCGGCGTAGACCTGAAAAACGACGGAGCCACCCTCCTCTGCGGCGCCGACCTCGGCGAGGAAGCGAGCATAGGCGCGGTCGAGCTTGTAGACGATCTCGGATGGGGCGTGGGTGCCGATGCCCTTGCGGTAGGCCCGCCCGCCGCCGAGGCGAAGGGGCTTGTCCTCAACATCCTTGTCGCGGCGGGGAACCCCATCCTTGTTGGCGGTCCAGCCGGCTGAAGCCTTCTCCCAGGGGAGGTCGCTGAGCCATGACCCTCCCTCTCCCTCGGGTAGAGGCACCCTCACCCTACCCTCTCCCCGAGGGAGAGGGGAAGGCACCCTCACCCTACCCTCTCCCCGAGGGAGAGGGGAAGGCGGCGGGGGCGGCGGGAGGGCGACCTGTTGGCGCTCGGCTTCGGTGCCCTGGATCGAGAGGAGGTCTTCGCGGGGCCGCTCGGCGAGGGCGGCACGAAGGGAGGTGAGGGCGGCGAGCATGGCCTTGTAGTCGGGGTCGTCGGCGTTGGCGAAGACGGTGCCCTGGCAGCGTGCCCAGCCGCCGGCCTGCTTGGCCAGGGGGGCCATGAGCATGCGGCTGAGCTTTGGGTCGCGGCGGTTCAGGCTCAGCCACCAGGTATCACCCTTGCCTTCCGCTTTCCCGTGGCAGGCGGCGCAGCGGCGGGCGAAGGCGGCGTCGAGGGCCTTGCGCTCGCCGCCCGCGAAGATGCGGCGGTTGGGCCAGTGAGGGGTCTCGTAGCGGTCGTAGTAGACCGCGTTGGCGTCAATCCAGACGAAAAGACGCTGCCAGTCGCCGTCGCTGAGCTTCACGTCGTGGTGCCCGGCTTCGAGGAGCTGGGTGAGGCGGGAGACCTTGGAGCCGTAGGTGTAGGGCGGGCGGGGGTAGACGTCGTCGGGGTGGTCCCAGCGCATGGCGTTGGCCACGGCCAGGTAGGGCAGAAGCTCCTGGTAGCCGATGGTGAACTGGTCGGTGAGGTCGTCGGTGAGGATGACGGCATTGGTGGCGCGGTCGTGGGTGTGGCACTGGATGCACTTGGCGTTGAGCATCGGCTGCACGTCGCGGAGGAATGAGAAGATGGGGATGTCCCAGCCCCCCTCTCTCGTCAAGGCTCCCTCTCCCTTGGGGAGAGTTCCCTCTTCCCCCTCTCCCTTGGGGAGAGGCCCCTCTACCCCCTCTCCCCTGGGGAGAGGGCTGGGGTGAGGGTGCTTGGGCGAGGGCGACCGCTCGGAAGGCACCCTCACCCTACCCTCTCCCCGAGGGAGAGGGGAAGAGGAAACCAGAGGGAGAGGGGAAAGAAAAGGAGGGGGTGTTGGCCTGCTCGGCTCGCGCCAGGCGGCCGAAGCCAGGCGGTTCGGCGGGGCCGCGGTGCGCGGCTCGTGGCAGCCGATGCAGCTCCGCCGCTCGCCCGGCTTGAGGCAGACCACGCTCCGCATCCGCTGAATCTCGCGGTGCCGGGCGTCGAGGACCTCGAAGTAGACGTTGCGGTCGGCGGGCACGGCGAAGTGGGCCGAGCCGTCGGCCTCGATCGGCACGGTGCCGAAGATGCGTTTGACCGTGTAGATCGAGGTGCCCGAGGTGCAGATGACGCCGCCCTCGTGGACGCCCTTGCGAGGCACATCCTCCAGGATGCGCAGGAACTTCGCCTCGCCTCTGGGCACGCCGGGCAGGCCCTCATAGACGTCCATCAGCACTAGCGTTGCGTCATCGTCCTCGTCCTTCGTCCTCGTCCCTCGTCCTCGATTCTCTTCAATTGGTGGTAGAAGGTGCGGCCTTGGGCGAGCCACCAACGGCACGGGCTCGGCGCAGGAGATGGCGGGGTCGCGGTAGATGAGGGCCAGGTTGCCGTGGTGGTCGCCCACGTAGAGCGCCCAGCTCCGCTCGAGCCAGGGCTGAACAGTGGGCGTGTAGGAGCAGAGGTAGGTCGTCTCGGAGAGGGGCTGGGGGTCGGAGAACCAGCCGCGGCGGCTGTCCTGTATCTTCTCGCCGATGGTCGGCACGCCGGGTGTGAGGATGGTGATGGGCGCATCGCCATCGGCGCCCTTCCGCACGTCAATCAGGCCGATGGGGCCGTGGGTCTGGCCGTGGTGGCCGGTGAATAGGGCGGTGACCTTTGTGCTGCCCGGCACGGCGCGGGGGAACATGATGACGTTGGGGCGGATCGTGGCGTTGCCGTAGTAGGGCGCCACCATCGAGCCGTCGGGCCGCATGGTGAAGAGGTTGTGCAGACTCGTCACCGAGCGCTCGTTGTACTCCCAGCGGTCGTAGATGATTCGCCCGTCGGGCAGGATTGAGGGATTGAAGTCGTTGAAGACGTTGTGGCTCAGTTGCCGCAGCCCCGAGCCGTCGGGGTTGACGACGAAGAGGGTGGGGGCGTGGATGTTGCTGCCGCACATGACGTAGTGCTCGGAGCGGTCGGAGGTGAAGCCGATCCGCCCGTCGGGAAGGTAGAACGGCTCGCAGTCGTTCTTCGGCCCGGTCGTGACTTGCCGCAGCCCCGTGCCATCCACGTTCACCTCGTAGATGTGATAGCTCTGGCCGGGCACGACGGGCGCGTGGGCGCGCTCGACGCCGTTGCCGAACGCGAAGAGCAGCTTCTTCGCGTCCCAGTGCAGACAGACATCGCGGTAGATGCCGTTGCCGAGCGAATCCACGACGGGCGTCACCTTGCCGTCGGGCCGCACGGGGCTGAGGCGGTAGATGCCGCCGCCAGGCGGGTTGTGGCAGTGGTGGGCATCCATGAACGGCTGCTCGGACGTATAGGGCTTCCGCTTCACGAAGAGCAGCGTGTCGAACGTCACCTCGCGAAGGAGCTGTTGGTCCTGTGCGGCAGCGGCCCTCTCAACATGGGTGAGTAGCGGCAGGCAGAAGGTCTCGCCTGCGGCCGCGAGGGAGAAGAGCAGCAACCCACCGCCCTCGGTCGGCAATTCCGCGGCGAAGCGCATCTCTCGCTTCTCCGTGGGCGGGATGTCCTCATCCCGCGAGGCAATCTCCCTTTGCTCGCCCGCCTTGCGCAGCGAGAGCTTGAGGCTGAGCGGCTTGTCGCCCACGTTGCGGAGCGCAATCGCCAGGCCGTTCGCCCCTCGCTTCAGGTTGAGTGGGGCATTCAGTTGGAGGGCGAAGGGGGCCGGCTTCGGACGGAACGTGCAGAGGCGGTCGAAGCGGCGGACGTAGCTGTGATACCAGTAGCTCTTGCCCCCGCCGCCGGGGTGTTTGTAGCCGACGACGACTTCGCCCGGCTTGACGGCCTGGCGCTCAGCCTTGCCGTCGGGTGCCACGCGCTCGACCTCCATCTTCCCGTCGGCGAAGCGGACGCGGACCTTCGCCTTCGCATCGTCGTCGGGCAGGAGCATGAGCGGGATGGGGTTGGGCCACTCGACGGCCTCGCCATTCGCAGGCACCGGCAGGACGGGTGCCTCGCCCTCGGGCTGCTTGGCGAGGATGTCCTCCCAATCCGCAATGGCGGCGAGCGATTCGCGGAGATACCAGTCCCGCCGCACCATCTCCGGCACCGCGGCATTCCCTGCAAGAGCCGATGCCGCGGCCGGAACGACGAACAGGAGGCATAGCCGGCGGAGCATTGCGCGGACCCCTCAAAGGGCCAATGGGAGCTGGACGTCCCGCGCTTGCGGGGCAAGGCCCACTTCCTCCAGAACCTCCTGCGGCAGAGGCAGGCGCTCAAGAGAGCGCGGCTCGACCTTGATGCAGCCGGAGCCGTATGACTTGCCGACAAGCGCAAGATTAGCGACGGTGACCGGGTGGTTGAGAACCCGCCACAGCCTGTCGGCAAACTCCGGATCGTCGCGGCGCGGGTAGACGCACAAGAAGCAGGTAAGGGGCACCACCCCGGCCAGGTTGCGGATGAAGCGGGCGTTGCGGCGCCCAAGATAGGCAAAGAGGAAAGGAGGAACCTTGCGGGCCTCCATCCGATACCAGTGCGAGCGCGCCTTCATGATGGGCCGGTTCGGCAGGCCCGCCGCCTCGCCTTCGGAGAGGTAGGAACTGACCGTCTCCGGCAGCTCTTCCCTGCTCCTGCCGTTCGGGCGGAATAGCAATGTCGGTTTGCCGGAAGCACGCAGCCGGTCCATGAGGGCCGGGGTAATCTCGTTGCCCGGCACATCGCGCGTCTTCCCGATGGCCGTCACAAGGAGCTCAGGGGGCAACCCGAGCGACCTCGCCCCTTCGACGGTAAGGAAGAAGAAGTGGTTCGCGCCTGTGACGATGCCCCTGACCACGGTCGCGAAGTCGCCGAGGACTGGGCCGGTGCGCTGCTGCGGCCGAGGCGGCCGAGAGAAGCCTGTGTCGAGGGCCTCGGCGATGCGCCGCCTCTCGATCGAGAGTGACCCAAACGGCCTATGGCTGAGACCGGCAAGTGCCCATTCCTTTAGGTCGGTGCTCTCCGCTCGTGAGCATCGCGCCCAGAGGAACTCGTCCTGCGGCGGCGCGTTCGTGATGAAGAAGATGATCGGGTTCGTGTCCACGCCGGGGAATGGCGACGCCTCTGGGGCGAAAGTGACGACGGCCTCCACGCGGTAGCGGCTCGTCACCCATCGCCACAGGTGGTCAGCAAAGACGCCTTCGCAGATGTCGGCCGGGAGGATGAAGGCCAGGCGGCCTCTTGGGGCAAGGAGTTGGAGAGCGCGCAGAAGAAAGTAGACGTGAAGCCCGGCCCGTCCGTCCAGTGCTCGCCCGGTGAGGGAAGCGCCGAATCCCCGCACCCATCTCTTCATGTCCGGCGAGAGGCGATGGTGGCGGATGTAGGGCGGGTTCCCCACGATGGCTGTCATCTGCTGCCGCGGCGGATTGAGCAGGAAGTCGGCGATCTGCACACTGGCCAGATCGGCATCTGACAGGCCGCTCTCCCGAGCCTGCGCCAGCGCCGCGGGGTCTATCTCAGCCCCCACCAGGTGGAGCCTAATCCCGAGATCGTTGCCGATGGTCTTGGCCGCTCGGAAGAATGCCCCTGCGCCCACCGTGGGGTCGAAGATCTCCACCGCCCCATCGTGCAACACATAGGCCACCATCGCCTCGGCCACCCATTGAGGCGTCCAGAACTGCCCTCTGGCTCGGAGTTCCTCCCTGCCCGACGCGCGCCGCGCCGCCCCCTCATCAACCGAGCATGGCCTTAAGCTATGGCAACCAGCTTGGGGCTTTATCGTCCTCGTCCCTCGTCCTCGTCCTTCGTCCTCGATCTTCTTGGCTTGGGGGGAACAGGAGTCGAGGACGAGGACGAGGGACGAGGACGAGGACGATTGAGGAGCGTGAACCCGTCGCGGGTGGCAAACCCGCGGGAGGCCGCGAGGATGACGTTGGACAAGCGACACGCTCATCGCATTCCGCCGAGAATGGCGCTGGTGAAGGAGGAGACTGGGGCCTGCTCGCGGGCGTCCTCGATGGCTTCGGCGATCTGCTTCATCACCTTGGCGGCGGTGTCGTAGAGGCCGCTGTCGGTGACGAGCTTGCCGAGGGTGCCCTTGCCCTCGGATATCTGGGCGGCGAGCTGATTCAGCGTGTCCATCGTCTTCTTGAGGTCGTTGTAGATGGCGGCGTCGTTGATGAGGCGGCCGAGGGTGCCCTCGCCCTTGTTGACCTTGGCGGCGACCTCCTGGACGTCCTTCATCGTCTCGCCGGCCTTGTCGAGGGTGGTGGTGAGGCTGGCGTAGCTCTTCTTGCCGACGAGGAGCTGGCCGAGGGCGCCGTCGGCGGCCTTGAGGTCGCCCGTGAGCCCCTTGGCGTTGTCGAGCGTGGCGGCGAGGTCGGCCTGGGGCTTCTCGCCGAGGAGCATTTTGCCGAGGTGGCCGTCCGCCTTGTCGAGCTTCGCGGCGAGGCCCTTGGCGCTGTCGAGTGCGGTGGCGAGATCGGCCTGGGGCTTTTCGCCGAGGAGCATCTTGCCGAGGTGGCCGTCCGTCTTGTCGAGCTTGGCCGCCACGCTCTTGGCGCTGTCGAGCGTCTGGTTGAGCGAGTCGAGGGAGGTCGGGCTGAGGAGTTCGCGGCCGATGCCGCCCTCCTTGCGGAGGCGGTCGGAGAGGTCGCCGACGTTTGCGAGGGACTTCTCGAGGTTCTGGCGGGTGGCGTCGGAGAGGAGTCGGCGGCCGAGCGCGCCGTCCTTCTGGGCGAGGTCGCCCGAGAGGTCGCGGGCGTTCTCGAGGGTCTTCGCCAGGTCGGCCATGGTCTTCTCGCCGACGAGGAGCTTGCCGAGCGCGCCGTCGCCCTTGTCGAGCGCCTCAGAGACCTTCTTGAGCCGTTCGAGTGTGGCGGTGAGGTCGTCGAAGCCCTTCTTGCCGATGACGAGCTTGCCGAGTCCGCCCTCCTCGGTCCTGAACTGGTCCACGATGCCGCGCACGGCGTCGGCGAAGAGGCCCGCGGTGGCCTTGCCGCGCAGGCCGTCGTAGGACGCCATGCGGCTCTTCTTGGGGCTCCCTGGGGCGATGAAGACGTGGTAGGAGGCGAGGATGGAGGGTGCGCGGATGCTGATCTCGTAGTCCTCGTAGAGCTCCACCTTCTGCTGGAGCTCGAGGGAAGCGACGACGTGGTCGCGGCTGAACTTGAGGCGGCTGACCTTGCCCACGTGCGCGCCCAAGGCGAGAACGGGGTCGCCGTCCTTGAGGCCGGACACATCGTCGAAGCGGACGGTCCAGACGTCGGGGGCCTTCCACGAGAACTCGCCGATGCGGATGGTGAAGAAGCTGAAGAGGACGAGCGCCACGAGGACGAAGATGCCGACGACGAGCTCAGCGGTCCAACGCATGAAAGGCTCTCCTACTGCGGATGGTTGGATGGGTGGATGGGTGGATGAATGGATGGCGTGAAGGCAAGTGAGAGTGAAAGGGAGAGTGAAAGTGAGGACAAGAGCAACTGCCCGTTGGTTTCCCCGCTCACTTTCCCTTTCCCTCTCACTCTCCTTCCATTCATCCATTCATCCATCCGTTCATTCCCTCTGGTTACGGCCTGGGGCCGCATCACAAGGTCCGCCCTGCCGCGACGGGCTCGAGTGCAGGGGCCGCCGCGGCGGGCTCGGCGGCGCGGCCTTCGATGAACTGGCGGACGATAGGGTTCTGCGAGGAGCGAATCTGCTCGGGCGTGCCGATCTCGATGAGCTTGCCGCCGGAGAGCATGCCCACGCGGTCGGCCACGCGGTAGGCGCTCGCCATGTCGTGGGTGACGACCATCGAGGTAATCCGCAGCTTCGCCCGCAGCTCGATGATCAGGTCGTTCACCACGCTGGCCATGATGGGGTCGAGGCCGGCGGTCGGCTCGTCGTAGAGGATTATCTCGGGGTCGCGGACGATGGCTCTAGCGACGGCGGCGCGCTTCTTCATGCCGCCGCTGCACTCGGCGGGGTAGAGGTGGCCGGCGTTCTGGAGTCCCATGAGCTCGAGCTTCTGGCTCACCTTCTCCTGAATCTCGCGTTTGGAGAGGCGGGTGCGCTCGCGGAGGGGGAGGGCCACGTTCTCGGCCACGGTGAGCCAGTTGAGCAGCGCGCAGCCCTGGAAGACCATGCCGAACTTGTCGCGCACCGCGATCAGCGCGCTCCCGGCCAGGCGCGTGATGTCCACCCCCTCCACCACCACCTGGCCCCTGTCGGGCTTCATCAGGCCCATGATGTGCTTGAAGGTCACTGTCTTGCCGATGCCGTTCCGGCCGATGATGACGAAGGTCTCGCCCCGTTCGACGTGCAGGTTGAAGCCGTTGAGCACCTGCTTCGGCCCGAAGGACTTGTAGACTTCGATGAGGTCAATCATCGCGTTCTCAGACAGGGGATGAATGGATGAATGGATGAATGGATGAGTGAAAGAGTCTGCGCGTCTGACATCCAGCCACCCATCCAATCATCCATTCCTCCACTCCTTCTAATAGAACTGCCTCGTGATGCTGGTGATCAGGTAGTTGAAGACGAGGATGAGGATGAAGGAGGCGACGACGGAGTCCTTGGTGGCCTTTCCGACTCCCTCGGCGCTGGTCTGTGCGCGGAGGCCGCGCCCGCAGCCCACCACGGAGATGAGGAGGCCGAAGACCATCGCCTTCACGATGCTGCTGTTGAGGTCGGTGAGCACGAGGGCGTTCTCGGCCTCCTCGAAGTACGCTGTGTAGCTCACCCCCACTTGGTGGTAGGCCACCACGGCGCCGCCCAGCACTCCGATGTAGTCGGCGAAAATCGTCAGCACGGGGGCCATGATGAACATGGCCAGCACGCGCGGCATGACGAGGAAGCGGACGGGGTCAATGGACATGGCCTGAAGGGCGTCAATCTCCTCTGAGACGCGCATGGTGCCGAGCTCAGCAGCCATGGCGGAGCCGACGCGCCCAGCGAGGATGAGGGCGGCCATTATCGGGCCCATCTCGCGGGTCATCGAGGCGGCCACGATGGAGCCGATCTTGGCCTCGAGGCCGGGCGCATAATGCCGCAGCGTCAGGCCGGCCTGGAGCGCCAGCACCGCGCCCGCGAAGATGGCCACGAGCACGACCACCGGGAAGCTCATCACGCCGCAGAGGAACATCTGGCGGACGATCTCGCGCCCCTTGCCCGCGATGCCGCGGCAGGCGGCGGCGGCGCGGGCGAACAGGATGGCGTCGTGGCCCACCGCCTCGGTTATCCCGAGCATCCCGCTGCCCAGGCGTTCGAGGGCGCCGCGCTGGCCCGCCATGCCGGCCGACCAGACCAGAGAGAAGGCGGCGCCGACCTGCTCGAGCATGCCTCGGCGGCGGCGGACAGGGCCGACTGGGGGCGGTCCCTGGCTACTTGCCACGGGGCGATTCCTCTCAAAACGGCCATTGCCCGCAATCAAAGGGGATGATTGGATGTCTGGATGAATGGATGATTGTCTGACAACCATCCACCCATCCATTCATCCATTCATCCCCTGTTGACATACACGCATAGCTCGCCACAAGGGTTCAGCGGGCGCTCAAGCGGGCGCCGAACGGGATGAAGAAGACCCGCCAGCCGCGCCTGCCGTCGCGCTGGCCCGTCTGCACCAATCCTAGCATGAAGCTGAGCCGAGTCAAGCCGGGCGCGCTCTGCCACGAGGCGAACGGCCCGAGCTGGGTGTGGCTCCACCCCGGCCCGGTCTCGTGGCGGAAGAGGCGCATGGCGACGCGCGTGGCCGCCTCGCCGTCGCGCCGCCGCTCGTGCTCCAAGAGGCCCAGCAGCGCGCTCCAGTTCCGGTCGAAATCGTCCGTAGCCCGGGTCCAGGCGAACTGGAGGCAGTTGGCATCGCCCCAGCTCGCCGTGCCCTCGCGAAAGCTGCGCGAGCGCCAGAATGGCCAGAGGAGCCAGAAGGAGCGGCGGCTCTCGCGCCGCCGGTCCTCGCTGAGGGAGTGGGTGAAGAAGGGGAAAACGGTCGTCTCGCGGACCGTGGATGCCTTGGCGTCCACGCTGGTGTGGCGGACGAGTCCGCTGAGGAAGCGGTCCTCCACCCTGGCCCTCTCGCGTGCGCGGCCCCAGAAGGGCCAGAGGTTGAACGAGCTCACGTCGTCGCTCGTCTTCTTGCTGAAGAGGGGCCAGGGGCCTTGCCACTCGCGGAAGTTGCCGCGCTCGTTCCAGCCGTAGTAGAAGAGGGGCCAGAGCACCTGCACGCTCCCGCTCCTGCCGTCGCGGCCGCGCGAGAGGCCGAAGAAGGGCCAACTGGCGAAGTAGCTCGCGGCGTCGCGCGCCTCGCCCCCCTCGCGCGAGCCGTAGCAGCAGAAGGGCCACATCACGTAGCCGTTGCTCCAGTGCCCCTCGTGCGTCACGTGGCAGTAGAAGGGCCAGATGCGCAGCCCGTGCTTGTCCGGGCCGGTCCAGTACGTCCCAAAGGGCCACAGGATCAGGTATGTCGTGTACTCGCCCGTGCGCACCTTGCTGTAGGTGAAGCCGCCGTAGTCCACGCGGTCCGCCCCGAAGAGCCCCTTGAATGTCCCGCCGACGAGGAGGATGGCGCCCCACGGGCCTTCCGTGGCGCTCCGCCCCCACCAGACGAACGGGAAGATGACCGTGGCCGACGCCGGCTGCCCGTTCGCCGCCACGCGGTGGTTGTGGAAGTAGAATGGGAAGACGAAGTGCCAGGCGCTCTGGGGGCTGCCGCGGAAGCTCGCGATGGGGTAGAGGACGTGGAAGCTGCCCCGCTTCTCCTCGGGCTCGCTCACCACGTCGAAGAGCGGCCGCATCCCGTAGCTCGTTGCCTTCGCGTCGCGCACGTAGTAGCCCAGCGGCCCCAGCACGTCCACCTCCGTCCGCCCCGCGCCGTTCCTGTAGTAGAACAGCGGCCACACGCACTCGATGTCCGGCGCCTCGGCGGCGAGCGCCCCGGCAACGAAGCTCAGCCACAAGGCGAGAAGCGAGAGTGGCGAGTGGCAAGTGGCAAGCGGTGAGTGTCCGGCCTTGGGCATCTGGGTCTCTGGCACTTGGTACTCGACCGTTGGTGCTTGGCAGGGCTCCCTCGGTGCATCCCCAGCAAAAGGGGGCAGAATCACGGGCGCCTGGCTCTCTTGCTCCCGAAGGGAGTGTAGTGGGTTGCCGGCGGCTTCAGCCGCCGGACTCGGGCCAAGAACCAGTGAAGTCCTGAAGGGACGGCAGAAAGGGGTGCGGGACCGCTGCGCCTTGGGGTTCTACCGTCCCGTCGGGACTGGGTCCGGGTTGACCCCGATCCGGCGGCTGAAGCCGCCGGCTACCTACTGCGGTCCCTTCGGGACTGAGGAAAGTACCCGCGCAGACCCTCTTGTCCCTTTCTCACAGGCGGTGCATTCATGGCCTCCGGGATTCATCGGCGATCTTGAAGACGCAGAACTCGCCGCACATGGAGCAGGTCTCGTCGTCGCTGGGGCGGGCGCCCTCGCGCAGTGCGCGGGCGAGGCGCGGGTCGAGGCAGAGGGCGAGCTGGCCCGCCCAGTCGCGCCGCCGCCGCCGGGCCGAGAGCTCGCGGTCCCGCTCGGCGGCGCCGGGCACGCCCTTGGCAACGTCCGCCGCGTGTGCGGCGATGCGCGCCGCCACCACCCCCTGGCGCACCTGCTCGGCGCTCGGCAGGCCCAGGTGCTCGGCGGGCGTGACGTAGCAGAGGAAGTCGGCGCCCGCGGCCGCGGCCACCGCGCCCCCTATCGCCGACGTGATGTGGTCGTAGCCGGGCGCGATGTCGGTCACGAGCGGGCCGAGGACGTAGAAGGGCGCGCCCTGGCACAGCTCCTTCTCCAGGCGCACCTGGGCCTCCACCTGGTGGAGCGGCACGTGGCCCGGCCCCTCGATCATCACCTGGACGCCTGCGTTGCGTGCGCGCTCGGCCAGCTCGGCCAGCACCATCAGCTCGTGGACCTGTGGGGCGTCGAAGGCGTCGGCGATGGCCCCAGGGCGCATCCCGTCGCCCAGGCTCAGCGTGACGTCGTGCTCCCTTGCGATGGCGAGCACCTCGTCGAAGCGCTCGAAGAGCGGGTTCTCCTGCCCGTGTGCCTGCATCCAGTGGGCGAGGAAGGTTCCGCCGCGCGAGACCATGCCGCACAGGCGCCCGCGGGCGGAAAGCGTCGCCACCACCGCCCGCGTGACCCCGCAGTGCACCGTGACGAAGTCAACTCCCTGCTCGGCGTGGGCGCGCACGGCGCCGAGGACGCCCTCGGCGGTCATGGCGCGGATGGCGCCGTGGGCGCGGACGGCCTGGACGGCGGCGTCGTAGATGGGCACGGTGCCGACGGGGACGCTGGCGTGGTCGAGGATGGCCTGGCGAATGGCCGCGACGTCGCCGCCGGTGCTGAGGTCCATCACCGTGTCGGCCCCCGCCTCCTCCGCTGCCGTCAGCTTTTCGAGTTCCCTGGCAAGGTCCGCGTAATCGGCGGAGGTGCCGATATTGGCGTTGACCTTCGTCCGCAGCCCCAGGCCCACCGCCGCCGGGCGCTTCCGCTCGCGGCGGAGGTTGGCCGGCAGCACCGCTTTGCCTTCGGCGATGAGCTGGCGGAGCCGCTCGGGCTCCACCCGTTCGGCCTCGGCCGCGCGCCGCACCTCGTCGCTTATCCTGCCCTCGCGGGCAAGCTGAAGCTGGGTCATGTCCGCGGTCTCCAAACGACTGAAAGCATTATTCTACCAGATTCGCTCTGTTCACGGAAGCGCGTGGGCCAGAGGATGGGGGCGATTCGGGGTGGCGCGTTGTCTGTAGTGCGGCCTTCAGGCCGTAGTCTGACGGGCTGAAGCCCGCACTACGAACGTGGGCCTCCGCGTGCGAGCGGGAGCCATCCCGGCCAGCCAGAGCTCGTGTCGTCTCATCTCGGCGGCTGGAAATCCGTGGTCACCAGGAGCCAACCACCCTTGTCCGCCATCGCTTCCTCGTACTCTGAGCGCAACGCATCAATTTCCGCCACCATATCTGTGCCGTACCTATGCATACGCACGTAGAGGGTCAGGTACTCATCCCGACACTCAGGGTCGCGGTAGACTTCCAGCGACAACTCGGCCTCCGGGCCGAACCTCTCGCGAGCCAGCCCTGCTACCTCGCGAACTGTGTCCAGAATGTCGGGATAGCGCAGAAGGTAGCCACGGACGCGCGCCAACCGGGGGATAAGCACCTCCTCGGCGGACCTGAGCGCACCAAGGAGGTCCTCGGTGTCCGAGGACAACTGGACCGTGCTGGCGGCCATGAATCAGCACTCCTATTGAGCACCCGTCTGCCAGATCGCATGCTGAACCTGACATCTACAGTAGCTTCGCGTGACATTCTTCTCCCTCCGCTCTTGGAGCACTAGCCCACTCTGGCTCATTCCTTTGGGGGCGCGGGCTTCGGGGCCTCGCCCTTGAAGGCTTCGCGGACCGCCTGGCGGAAGCCGTCGCGGAACGCCGGGTCGGCCAGGTAGTCGTTGAGCGTGCCCTCCGCCCGCAGCTTCTCCAGGAGGGCGTGAATCTCGGCCTGGGTCTTCGGGAACGTGACGGGGGGCAGTTGCTTGCGCGGCGCCGCGACCTTCGGGGCGGGCTCGGCGGGCGCTTTGCCCGGAACCGCCGGGCCGACCGCTTTGGCCGGCGGCTCCTTGGGCTCCACCGCCTTGGCAGGCGGCACCGGCGCAAGCGGCACGGGTGCCTTGGGGAGCGGGGCCGGCTCGATGGCCTTGGGCGGCTCCGCGGCCTTCGCCGCAGGCGCGGGCGCGGGCGGCAGGGCAGTCACGATGTCCGGCCCCTTAGGCTCGGGGGCCTTCCTGGGCGGCGGCGGCAGGGCGCCCGAGACATCCACCAGGTGCTTGTGCGCGCCGAGGGCGTCGGGCTCGGCGGGGAACTTCGTGGGCAGGCCGGCGTCGGCGTTCTGGATGACCCGCTCGATCTGCTCGCGCGGGATGGTCTTCTCGCCTTCGGAGGTGAGGATGGTGACGGCGGCCTGGCCGGCGCACAGGATGGTGCCGCTGATGCGCGTGCCGTCGCGCAGCACAACCGCGTCGTTGTCGAGGAGCACGGATGCGCCTTCGCCCTCCTCCTCCTCGCCTTCCTCGCCCTTGCCCTTTGGCGCGCCCTTCGGGCGGGCCTTGGGGGCGCCTTTGGGCGCGGCCTTTGGGGCGGCTTTGGGCGCCACCTTGGGCGCGGCTTTCGGCGCGGCCCTCGGGGCCGCCTTGGGCGCGGCCTTTGGAGCAGCTTTGGCCCCCGGCTCCTTTCGCGGCTCGCCGCCGGGCTCCTCCTCCTGCGCGCGGACGGCCAGGACCAGCACGATGGCCCCCAGGAAGGCACCGAGGACACACGCGGCAAGTCGTCTCACCCTCGTTCGCTCCTAAGTCGGTGGCCCGCCCCTCCGGGGCGGAAAACGTCCGCGTCGGAGACGCGGGCTACTCTCCAAGCCCTGCGGCGGCGCGGAGGGCGCGGAGCTCGTCGGGCCGCAGGCGCCGCCAGGCGCCCTCGCGCAGCTCGGGATCCCGCACCGGCCCGATCGCCACGCGGCGCAGGTCGGACACAGGGTGGCCGACCTTCGCCAGGACGCGGCGTATCTGGCGGTTGACGCCCTGGCGGAGCTCGACTTCGAGCTCGGTGGCCTCGCGGCGCCGCTTGCACACCCGCACGCGCGCGAGCGACACCTTGCCCTCGGCCAGGTGGACGCCGCGCTCGGCCCGCTCGAGAGCCTCAGGGCTCATCGCGCCCCGCACCCACGCGCGGTAGGCCTTCGGCACCTGGTGCCTCGGGTGGGTGAGCCGCTGGGTGAGCTCGCCGTCGTTGGTCACGAGGATCAGCCCGCGGCTGTCGGCGTCGAGGCGCCCGATGGTGTAGAGGCGGCGGCTCTCGCCGGGCAACAGGTCAACGGCCCGCGGCCGCCCCTCGCGGGGGTCGGACGTGCAGACCACGCCGCGCGGCTTGTTGAGCAGGTAACAGGCGGGCGCCTCGGCCCGCACCCGCTCGCCGTCGCAGCGGATGTCGCACGCCCACGGGTCCACCTTGTGGCCCAGGTCGGTCACCGTCGCGCCGTCCACGGTCACGCGGCCCTGGGCGATCAACTCGTCGCACTTTCGCCGGGAGCCCAGCCCAGCGTGGGCGAGCACCTTGTTGAGCCGTTCCTCTGCCATGCGCCGTGCGGTCTCCCGTCTCGGCTATGTTACTACATTGCAGGGGGGTTTTCAAGAAGGGCGCAGACTCGTGCTCGTCCTCGTCGTCGTCGTCGAGCCCTCTGGCTTCCTCCGTCCTGAAGATTCGACGACGAGGACGACGACGACAACGACGACGGTTCAAGACCAGGAAGCTGGCCGGGCTTGGAGCGGAACTCGCAAATTGGCATTGACTTTTTCAGCCGAGCCGGTAAAATACGTCACATCCCCTCCCCGTGTGAGCATGCTCCCCCTGGAGTAGTGCATGCGACCTCAGGCGGTCCGGCCGGCGGCCCTCCTGCTCGCCGCGGCGTCGCTGCTCGCGGCCCCAGGCTGCGCGGTCATCCACGGCGCTTTCGTCTACACCTGCGACCGCGTGATGGACACCGCGGACATGATGGACTTCGGGGTGTCGGTGACGCCGCGGCTCTCGCTCTCCGCCTACGCCTGCCTCCTGGGGCTGGGGGGCCTCGGTGGGGGCACGGTGGACGGCTACTTCGCAGGCATCGGGGGCAGCAGGGTCGGCGTCTTCCGACACTACCACAGCAACGTCGGCCTCATCCTCTACGCCTACGAGGTGAGCGGCTGGGGCACCTTCGACCTCAACGACCGCGAGACCCTCGCCCGCCGCCGACGCGGCCCCATCGCCTGGCTCTTCTTCCCTGGCAGCGACAAGTGCGAGGGCGGCGGGTGAGGAGGCCGCGCAGGGTACGCCGGGAGCGTACCCAAGCAGGTCGGCTTCTCATGACTCAAGGTCGTCCACGTAGGCTACGTGGGCCTCATGGGAAACATCCACTTCACCGAGATCGCCGACTTCTTCCTGGGTTGGCTGGGCTACGACATCAGCAAGGACGACTGGGCCACCCGCATCGCCGAGGAGAAGAAGGCCACGGCGTCGGGCCAGCCGCTCCCCACGCAGCCGTCCGTGGAGCCCGCCAAGAAGCCCCCGGAGAAGCCGGCCCCGAAGCCCCCCAGCGAGCCGCCCCCGAAACAGCCGCCCAAGGAGAAGCCCCGAAAGCCCGGAAAGTACGAACTCCACGAGCTCGTGCCGTAGAGCGTCCAAGTGAATGAGGAAGTTCGTAGTGCGGGCTTTAGCCCGTCCCGCCAGGGAACGGCCTAAAGGCCGCACTACAAACAGGTTCTCCACCCTGTCGTCCACGGCCCAGGCTCATTGTCTTGTTGACCTCTGCAAAAGCAATGTCGCGCGCGAGCGTTCAGTCACCGCGTCGCGTTCGTGCGCCGGTGGGTGGCACCCTCAAGCGTCCTCGCTTGAGGGTGCTCTTCCCAATTCAACATTCAATATTCACCGTTCATGATTCAACATTTTCGGCCCTTTGGTTGCGGCCAGCGCCGCGTTAGGAGAGCGGAATGCTCAGAATGGGCCGACGCGGCTTCCTGGGGCTGGGCGCGGCGGGCGCACTGGCCGCGTGGCCCCGCGCCGCGCGCGGCAAGGAGCCAACCCCGATGTCCATCGAGGCCGTTGCCGAGGAGATCATCTCGACCTATCAGGACCCCAACAACGGCTCGGGGCCGATGTGGTGCTACGGCTCGCCCACCATCGTCCGCGACGGCGAACGGGTCTTCGCCGCCGCGCCCGAGACGGGCAAGGACGCCAAGCCGCTGTGCAACACCCGCTGGCAGCTCTTCGTGCGCGAGCCGGGACGCGGTTGGGAGCGGGCGCGGGCCGGCGCGAGATACGATGAGCGCGAGCCCTGCTCCCTCGTCCGCCTGCCCGGCGGCCGCATCATCCTCTCGGTCAACCCCGCGGTCCGCCAGACCGGGCAGGCCCCCGACGGGCGGACGAGCCACGCCTGCGAGCCGCACCTGCTCGAGTTCGCCGCCGCCGACCCGCGAAAGCCGCCCATCGCCCTCAAGCCGAGGTGGGACAAGCCCTACTCCTTCATCGAGCACTCCTACCGCGGCATCGCCGCCGACCGTGTGGCCCGCGAAATCCTCCTCCTCAATATCCTGCTCTACGAGGGCCAGGCCTGGAGCTACCTCGACCGCACCGGCGCCTGGGCCCGCCAGGGGATGGTGCGCTTCCCCCGCCGCGGCTGCTACCCCCAGGTCGCACTCCGCAACCGCGCAGCCTACATCATGGCCATCAGCGACATCGTCGAGCCCAACCCAACGTGGCGGGCGTTCAAGAAGAAAGTCACGGGCCGCGACTGGGACTACGATTTCCGCAACCTCTACTTCACCTGGACGCCTGACATCGCGAAGGAGCCCTTCGCGCCGCCCGCCACCATCGCCAGCCGCGAGGAGACCGCCGGCCACATCCGCAACCTCGACATGTGGATCGGCCCCGACGGCGACGCACACGTCCTCTACCTCGACCGCAACATCTGGCACGCCTTCATGCGCGACGAGTTCTTCCGCGGCACCCCCATCACCGCCTCGCTCGTCTACGCCCGCCTCCGCCCGCCCTCCCCCCTCCCCGCCGCATCGTCACTCCCCTGCTCTCCAATGGCGAGCGGCGGGACTTCGGATGAGGGAGTCCGGCGGTGTGAGAGTAGCGGCGGCAGGGCTTCGGCGGATGAGGCTCGCCCCGTCCAGCGATCCCATTGGGGGTCTGAGGCAGCCCCCCAAACCCCCGTGGGCGCCCAAAG
>Ga0194112_10004579_pt1 | contig 18865 bp, 21 predicted proteins | sample TA2MahC400mmetaG_FD_146191 | JGI IMG/M metagenome (GOLD analysis project Ga0194112, IMG submission 146191) | Freshwater microbial communities from Lake Tanganyika, Tanzania - TA2015016 Mahale Deep Cast 400m | ecosystem: Environmental > Aquatic > Freshwater > Lake | place: Tanzania: Lake... | reverse complement strand
CGGAACGGGTGTCCCAACCTGAACGGGAAGGCGACTCTGAGTCCCCAGATAAAGGCGCTGCCGTTAGCCCATACAGCCCAGTTATCAACATATCAATGCCCGCTCGACCCTTTGGTTTTGTCGAGCGGGCATTGATATGTTGACAACTGGCTAAGGACTAACCAAAAGCATGTTATCGTTAACTTAAAAGTGAGCCAGAGCGATAAGGTAAAATTGAGCCACCCGGAAGAAAGCAAAAAGCCCCTGTCCGATGGTTATCTTATTCTAAACGAGACCATCAGTCAATTAGGGGACAAAATGATCAAGATTGGGGAGCTAATGACTATCGAGACGCTCCGGAAACAAGGACGCAGTTCACGGCAGATTGCCAAATTAATGGGGATAAGCCGCAATACCGTAAAAAAGTATTTTGGACAACACAATCCGCCTGTTTATCATCGCTCGGAACCTTACAAGTCCAAGCCTGACGGGTTCAAAGAATATATCCTGGAAGCGCTCCGCGCCTGCCCGGAAGTCACTGCCGAGAGGCTGCACCGGGAGCTGAAGGAACGCGGATATGTGCGCTACCAGAACAACTGGTATAGTGTGCCGTGGAGCCATGTCGGGCGGTCGGTGATTGTGAAGGTTTATGAAAGCTGATCTTTAACAGTTAGGGCACTAGTAAAATTTCTAAGTTATTGAAAATACAAAACTATTTTTAAAATAACCTATTTTGATGAAAATGTAGCGCCACAAAACAATCTGTAAATACGAATAATAACAATTTGATAATTGTTTCTATATGATGCCATTTTCCTCTTGCAAACATATCGCTCTTGCCCATATTATGGGTAACCCTTACACGGATATACCCATGTTCACCCGAATTAAAACCTCCGGCAAACACCAATACTTGCAACTGGTCGAAAACCGCCGCTAAAACGGCAAACCCAAACAACGCGTCATTCTAACCCTCGGACGCCTCGACCGCCTGCAAAAAGTTGGTAACATCGATGCGCTGGTCAAATCGCTGAGCCGCTTCGCCAAAGATACTATGCTCGTGCTCGCCAACACCAGCCACCCTAAAGCCAATGCCGTGTCCATTGGCCTAACAATGGTCTTTCAACGCCTGTGGCAACACCTGAATATACCAGACATCATCCGTATGCTCATTGAAAAACGTAACTTCACCTTCGATGCCGAATGCGCCGTGTTCCTAACTATGCTGCACCGGTTGATGCGCTCCGGCTCCGACCGCGCCTGTGACCGCTGGCGGCGGGACTACCGGGTCGAGGGAATGGATAATCTGGAACTGCACCACTCTATAGGGCTATGGCCTGGCTGGGCAAAGCGCTGCCCCAACAGCAAGACGCCACCCCCTTCGCCCCGCGCTGCACTAAAGACCTATAGAAGAGGAACTGTTCCAGCAACATCGCGACCTGTTCAGAAGCTTGAACCTGGCGCTGTTCGACGCCACGACCCTCTATTTTGAAGGCGCCGGCGGCGAAACTATCGACCGAAGAGGACACTCCAAAGACGGCCGCCACGACCGCAATCAGATGGTCGTAGGTGTAGCCCTGGACAACAATGGACGCCCCCTGTGCTGCGAGATGTAGCCCGGCAATACGGTGGATGTCCAGACCCTGCTGCCGCTGACCGGACGCATCCGCCGCCGATTTCCGGTTTCCCATTGCTGCTTCGTCGCCGACCGCGGGATGGTCAGCCAGGATAACATTAAGAAATTAGAATCCAATAACATCCCTTACATCTTGGGGGTGCGGATGCGCCGGGTCAGCGAAGTCCGGTTCGAGGTCCTGCCGCACGTCGGGCCATTCGTTCCGGTCTATCCGGAAGGGAAATCGAACGACCGCGACCCGTTGCAGGTGGCTGAAGTCGTGGTAAATGAACGTCGTTATATCGTTTGCTACAATCCACGCCAGGCCCGCAAGGACGCCGCCGACCGGGAAGCGATAATAGAGAAACTGAAAACCGATATTACGATGGGCTCGCAGCGGTTGATCGCCAACAAGGGTTACAGCCGATACTTGAAGACCACGCGCCGGGCAATTATGCTGGACGAGGAACGCATCGCGGCCGAGGCGCAGTTCGACGGCAAGTATGTGTTGACCACCAATACGGATTGGCCAGCCGCGCAGGTGGCGTTGCGTTACAAAGAGCTGTGGCGTGTTGAGCACACGTTTAGAGACCTTAAGTCGATCCTGGATACGCGTCCGATATATCACCAGCGTGATGATGCGATTCGGGGGCATGTGTTTTGCTCCTTTTTAGCGCTGGTGGTTCGCAAGGAGTTAGATCGTCGTTTGGAGACTTTCGGTTATGACTTTGAATGGTCTGATATCAAACAGGACCTTAGTCAACTCCAGGCGGTAACGCTTTGCGAGGCTCAACGGACGCTGGTGATTCGCACTGAAAGCGTCGATTGTTGCGGCAAGGTATTCCAGGCGGTAGGTTTAGCCTTGCCACCGACTATTCAAGAACCATAACAAAGGTCTTTTGAAATAAGTTCAAACTGTAGCGCCAATACTTATTTTTCGTTTGTAATATATTATTATTACAAATATTATAAATCACAACTGTTAAAGATCAGGATTGCTATTGTAGCCGTAAAGAATTGCAGCATCGATATTATCTTTAAAAATCGACCGCTGGACTATTTCAGCGAGGATTATGATAAAGAAGTAGAGCGGCGCGCTGGAATTGTTGCACTCAAATAAACACGACCTTATCGTCGCTTACCAGCAGGAATACGACGATACTTTGCATCGCACGACGCCGTTTTCGACCGAAGCGGTCGCGGCGGTCGAAAGGCATATCGCAGCATTTGACAGACTGCTCGAAACCGCCGGAAAGTATTGGTCCGGCAAACGCTGGGGAGCGGTTTTCCTACCCGACCACGGGGCGCGCCTCGACGCGGCTACAGGTAAAGGCGAACATAGTCTGGATATTCCGGAAGATATGGAAATAAAACACTTCTGGCGGTTCTCATTCCCATCAACAACTTGAAAACAGAAAGGAAAGGTGGAGAGAGTCATTCTAAGCAGAGTGAAGAATTCGGTCCCCATTTACTGATAATATACTTCACAAGGTTCAGTATGACTTCGCGTCTCAGCCTATCTATTTACGGGAGCGGTTTATAGTAGTATTTTAAACAGGCGAACACGAGGTTCGCCCGTTCGGGCGATGCTTGTCACGCCCATAATTCAATTAAAAGAAATTCGCTATAATTTTCACCCCTTAAAGAAAGGAATTTCTTATGCTAAATGACAAAGTCGCCATTGTTACCGGCGCCGGTCGAGGGATTGGCGCTTCGATTGCCAAATGTTTCGCGGCCGAAGGCGCGATAGTTATCTGCGCGGATATAAAAAAAGAAGGGATAGAAGAAGTCGCAGATGATGTCCTTAAGAGCGGCGGCAAGGCTGAAGCGTTAGCGTTCGATGTTGCGGATAAGCCGCAGGTTGACAAGGCTATCGAACGCATTCTGAGAACCTACGATCGTATCGACATTCTCATCAACAATGCCGGCGTCACACGCGACAACCTGTCGCTGCGGATGAGCGAGGATGAATGGGACCTTGTAATTCGTGTAAATCTACGCGGGACATGGCTGCCGTCGCAGGCTGTAATTCGTCCGATGCGCAAGCGGCGCTGGGGACGCATCGTCAACACTTCGTCGGTCGCAGCGTTGGGCAATATCGGGCAGGCGAATTATGCAACCTCCAAAGGTGGAGTGATATCCTTGACCCGCACTTTGGCGCTGGAACTTGCCAAATCCGGCGTCACGGTCAACTGCGTCGCGCCGGGCGCGATTATGACCCCGATGTTCGAGGCGGTTTCCGATGAATTGCGCGCCAAATATCTCGAGCGCATTCCGCTTGGCCGGTTCGGCGCGCCGGAAGATGTGGCTAATGCGCACCTGTTTCTGTGCAGCGAGGCTGCGAGTTATATCACCGGGCAGGTTATATTTGTGGACGGGGGACTCAGTGTGGGGATGTGAATAAAATGATGAAGGAGGTGCGAAGCGAAAATTCCATCTAGACTTGGTATGAATATATATCATTGAACTTTAAACAAAAACCGGACGATTTTCATCGTCCGGTTTTTTCCCACCGACTTTCTGCGGTCTCATTCCACCTTAAAGATGCACTCGACCGGACAGACTTCCTTGCAACGTGGGACGTCGAAATGTCCTTCGCATTCGATGCAGGTAGCAGCGTCGATGATATAAATCTCTTCGCCTTCCGTAATCGAATTAGTCGGGCATTCCGGCTCGCAAGCGCCGCAATTGATGCAATCCTCGTTAATGTAGAGCGCCAATGTTCCTCCATAAATCAAAGGTGTCGGGTCGTCAAAATCGGACGCTCCGCACCTCATTATTCCTTCCGAATCTCCTCCTCGCGGACTTTCAAGAGGTTGTCGATTTCGGATATATGATGGTCAGTTTCTTTCTGAATTTGTTCGAGAATGCGGCGGTTGTCATCTTCCGATATTTCGCTCGCCTTCTCGGCTTTTTTCACCGCTTCGTTAGTTTCGCGCCTTATATTGCGCACTGAGACGCGGCCTTCCTCGGCGATCTTCCGCATAACTTTTATCAGTTCTTCGCGTCTCTCAGCCGTCAAAATCGGAATGGGCAGCCTGATGACGCGTCCATCATTTTGTGGCGTCAAACTCAAACCGCTGGCGAGAATCGCCTTTTCTATCGCGCTGAGCATCCCTTTGTCGTAAGGCTGGATGACGATGAGGCGCGCTTCCGGCGTGCTGATGGTCGCAACCTGCTTTAAAGGCGTATGGCTGCCATAGTAATCGACCTTCACCGGATCGAGCAGCGCCGGTGTGGCTTTGCCGGTGCGGATATGCAGCATTTCGTCGCGGCAGTGTGCGACGGCTTTGGACATTTTATCTTTGGCGCTCGTTACAAAGTTGCCGGGCATTTAAGACTCCTTCACCTTAGTTCCGATAGCCCCCCCGTGCAAGATACGCCGCAAGTTGCCGTGTTCGAGGATGTTAAATACGACGATAGGCACATTGAAATCACGGCAGAATGTAATCGCAGTTAGGTCCATCACGCGCAAACCACGTCTGATGATTTCCATATATGTCAATTCATCGAACTTAATCGCATCGCGGTAGAGCGCCGGATCGCGGTCGTAGATGCCGGAGACTTTCGTGCCTTTGAGGATGACTTCGGCGCCGATTTGGCTGGCGCGCAACGCTGCCGCGGTGTCGGTCGTGAACAACGGGTTGCCGGTCCCGGCTGCGAAGACAACAATTCTGCCCTTCTCTACATGCCGAATGGCTCGACGACGGATGAACGGCTCGACTAATTCGGTGATTTGAATCGCCGACATCACCCGTGTCTCGATGTCCAATTTCTCCAGCATACTCTGCATCGCCATCGCATTGATGACGGTGGAAAGCATACCCATATTGTCGGCAGTTATGCGGTCGTAGCCGGCTTTCTCGGCGTCTATGCCGCGGAATAAATTCCCGCCGCCGACGACTACGCCAATTTGCAGACCGTCCTTATGCGCTTCAGCAATCTCTTCGGCTATACGCGACACAACCTTGAAATCGATGCCGTTAGCCTCGCCGCCCTTCAAGATGTCGCCGGAAAGTTTGAGCAGGGCGCGTTTGTAGATTATTCTTGACAATTGGACATTCAGAATTAGCGAGATCGCCTCACGGCGTTTGTAATGACGAATGTATCAGACGATATAATTCACTTCGTTCAGAATAGCGCGCTAAAACTTAGGCGCACTCAGTCTCCAAGCACAAAGCGGGCGAACCTGCGGACCTGGATATTTTCCTTCAATTTGCCGGCGATTTCTAAAACATAGTCGCCGACCTTGACTTTTTGGTCTTTGACGAAGTTCTGTTCGAGCAGACAGACATCTTGGTAATATTTTTCGAGTTTACCGTGTGCGATTTTCTCGATAATCTGCTCTGGCTTGCCTTCGGTTCTGATTTGCTCACGGTAGATTTCGAGTTCGCGTTCGATTTTTTCCGCGGGGATATCTTCACGACGCACAGCAATGGGCGCGGTTGCCGCGACCTGCATCGACAGGTCGTGAACGAGACGCTGGAAATCTTCCGAGCGCGCCACGAAATCGGTTTCACAGCCGACTTCGATGAGGACGCCGATGCGCGCGCCGGGATGTATATATGAGTGGATGATGCCTTCACCGGCGGTCCGACCGATGCGTGCCTCACCTTTGGCTATGCCTTTCTTACGCAAATATTCGATGGCTTTATCGAAGTCGCCGTCGGTCGCTTCCAAAGCGCGCTTGCAGTCCATCATTCCGAGTCCGGTTTTCTCACGCAAAGTTACAACATCTTTGCTGTTGACAGGAGTCATTAGGTTTATTCCGTTTTAGGTTCTTTTTTAGGCGGTTGATTGCTGCGCTCGGCTTTAGACTTGGCGAGTCGATCGCCGCGGTTTTCGCTTTCACGACGAGGGTGGTTTTCACCGTTGCCGCGCGCTTGGAACGGGCGATTTTCCGCATTTATGTTCGGACGATGGTTGCCTTCCGGTTTTGTCCGCGGCGGGCGGTCGTCCCTCCTTCCTGCTTCGCTACGCTGGCGGTGGTCACGTTCGCCTTTTGGACGGTTATCGCCTTCCGGTTTAGGCCGTGGCGGCCGGTCAACTCTTCTTTCGCCTTCGCGCGCCGGTCGGGCAGATTGTCCTTCTCGCTGACGATTTTCGCCTTCCGGCTTAGGCCGTGGCGGCCGGTCATCTCTTCTTTCGCCTTCGCGTATCGGTCGGGCAGATTGTCCTTCTCGCTGACGATTTTCGCCTTCCGGCTTAGGCCGCGGTGGGCGGTCATCTCTTCTTTCGCCTTCGCGTGGTGGGCGGCTGTCGCGCCTGCCTTCCTGATGCTCGCGCCGACTCTCGTCTTCGCTGCCGGAAGGCGCGTTTCGAACGTCGCGGTTATCTCGAAATTCACGACGGTCGCCTCCGCTACCGCGCGAGCGGCGTCGACGCGAGCGGCGTCGGCCTTCGCGCGGCCGCTCTTCCAAAAGTTCTTTTTCGACTGGCTCGACATCGCCCGGCTTACGCTTGCCTTCTAAAATTGCATCGGCTATGGCGTTTGTTATCAACCAGATCGATTTATAGGCATCATCATTGGCAGGAATAGGGTAATCGACGAGATCGGGGTCCGAATTGGTATCGATAATGGCAAAGACCGGGATATTAAGTTTTCGCGCTTCGGCGACCGCGATCTCTTCGTGCTTAGTATCCACAATAAACACTGCGCCAGGCAGACGGCGCATATTTCGAATGCCTTCGAGTGTGCGGGTCAACTTCGCCTTATTCTTCTCAATCTGTAACTGCTCTTTTTTCGTGATTTTATCGTATGTCCCGTCAGTGGCCATCTTTTCGTAGCCTTCGAGCGTGCGCAGACTGCGCCGGATGGTGGCGAAATTAGTGAGTGTGCCGCCCAGCCAGCGAAAAGAGATGTAGGGCGCTTCGCAGCGTCTGGCTTCGGCTTCGATAATATCGCGCGCCTGCTTTTTAGTTCCTACGAACAGCACATCTTCGCCGTCGGCGCTGATTTTTGCGATGGCTTTACAAGCGGTCTCCAAAGCAGCCTGAGTTTTCAACAAGTCGATAAGATAGATGCCGTTGCGCGCCATAAATATATAGCGCTTCATTTTGGGATTCCAACGTCGCGTCAAGTGACCGAAATGGGCGCCGGCGAGCAGCAACTGGTCGATCGACACGCGCGGGCTGAGGGCGGTCGGCGGCTGTTCGGTGATCATCAGATTAGCGTTTGGAATATTGGAAGCGCTTGCGGGCGCCGGGTTGTCCATACTTTTTCCGTTCTTTCTCTCTAGGGTCGCGGGTTAAAAATCCACCTTGCCGCATAGCCGGCTTCAGGTCGGGATTGAGTAATATTAAGGCGCGCGCCATACCGAGGCGCATTGCGCCGGCTTGGGCAGCTTTACCGCCGCCTTCGACCTTGGCTTCCACATCGAAAGCCGAGGAACCGCCGGCGGATTCGAGCGGCTGCTTGATTATCATCTGCAGGGTTTCACGTCCAAAGTAAGCGCCGGCTTCGATGCTGTTGACGCGGATTTTCCCGTTGCCGGGTCGAAGCCAGACGCGTGCGACAGCGGTTTTGCGTCGTCCGGTCGCGTAAAAACTATCGCCTTTCAATTATCCTCCAAAGGTCGTTTGCCTAAATTCTTTAGCGAATGGCGGCGCTTTTTAAAGGCTCGGGTTGCTGCGCCCGATGCGGGTGCGCCGCGCCGTTATAGACCTTCAATTTGCGCATTAACTGCCGACCTAAAGGGCCGTGCGGCAGCATTCCCCAGACGGCGCGCTTCAAGACCCAATCCGGTTTGTGAATCATTTTCTCCCGCAGCGATATTATAGTCGCGCCGCCGGGATGCGTCGAATGTCGAAAATAAGTCTTGTCTGCGATTTTCTTGCCAGTGATTTCTATTTTTTCTGCATTTACAACCACGACGAAATCGCCTGTATCGGCGTTTGGCGTGAAGGTCGGTTTATGCTTGCCGCGCAAAATGACTGCAATTTGGCTTGCCAAACGGCCTAATCGAAGACCTTCGGCGTCGATTAAAATCCATTTTGCGGATAATTCCCCGGCTTTGGGGAAATAGGTTTTCAAGATAATGCTCCAATATTATAAAACATAAAATATATATTTATAACTCTTTTAAGTCAAGGCATATTTTTATTTCTCATTTGGATTATATATAAAATTATAATAATTTTGTCGAACTTTGGACATAATATACATTATGGATTAATTTTGACTTGAATAGTGTCCATTAATTATGGTGATGAATTGTTGGCGAGAGTGTTCGCTGCGTCTTAACTCAGAAAATAGGCTCACATTCTCCCCCCGCTTGCGGGGGGATGAAGGGGGGTGTATTTTCATCTTACATTGCACCGCGCAGCAGGATGAAATTTCCGCGCAATCGGGAATGACGCGCTTTCAGCGCGTCGCTCTTTATCACAATGATTATAAGACACCATCTAGTGTTATGGCAATTGTGCAATGTCTTAAGTGTCCCCCTCCGACTGGACAGAATTTTGCCAGATTTAAGGTGGTTTTTGATTGATTGCAAATGTAACTTACATTGCGTATATTATCCTTGCCAGTTGAAATAGAAGCGGGCAATGCAGGAGTGCAACCCGTCTAGGGATAAACTGGCGGAGGCTCGTCCGAGCGATAGAACGGGCGCGGGAACGCGTTTCCCGCGCCCACCTCTTTAAAAGTTCCTATCGACGGATAGACCTCCTTATACCTTGAAAACTCGAAGCGCGAAGCGCCATAAACCTCGCCCGGCGTGCGATAATCCAAAGACTGATGAACACGCTCCCGATTATAGAACCTAAAGTAAAAGTCCAAACCCTGATGCGCTTCCCGTGGCGTCGCATAATCGTGAAGATAAACCTCTTCATATTTCACCGAACGCCATAAGCGTTCCACAAAGACATTGTCCAAAGCCCGCCCGCGCCCATCCATACTGATCTGGACGCCGGCAGATTCAAGAATACAAACAAAAGACTGGTGAACTGAACGCCCTGATCGCTGTTGAATATCGATGGACGACCGCTCTTTAAGGCTTCCTCAAGCGCTTCGATGCAGAAATGGCTGTCCAAACTGTTGGACAACCGCCAAGATATAACATAACGACTGAACCAGTCCATGACCGCTGCCAAGTAGAGAAAACCATGCTGCATTCTAATATAAGTGATGTCAGCGCTCCAAACCTGATCCGGCATAACGATTTCTACCCCTCGCAAAAGATAGGGATAAATCTTGTGCGCCGGATGCTTGCCGCTGAGGTTCGGACGGGGATATATCGCTTGCAGCCCCATCGTCTGCATTAAACGCTCAATCCGTTTGTGATTGACAGGAAAGCCTTCACGCCGTAGCCAGGCGGTCATCTTGCGAATGCCATAGAACGGCGCCCGAGTGTATTGCTCGTCGATAAGACACATCAACCTGTGATTCGCTTCGCTGGCAGGCTTCGGCTGGTAATAATAGCCGGAACGATTGACTCCGGATAGTTCGCACTGCCGCTGAATCGATATGCTTGAATGATGCCGATCAATGAAGCCATTCCGGGCTTCAGACGCTGAAACCGCTCTTTTTTTTTAACCAGTCGAGCTCGACTTGCAACCTGCCAATCTGTTGATAGAGTCTATCGCATTCGGCGTCAGCGTTCTTATTTAATCTGGAATGACTGTTAGAGAATATCCCAGGCAGCCCAGCAAGGGCTTGTTTCTTCCATTGTCCCAACTGGTTGGGGTGAACGCCGTAAGACGAGGCGATTTCGTTCAGGGTTCTTTCGCCGCGAATGGCTTCGATGGCGGCTTTGGCTTTGAATGAAGCGCTGAAACTCTTGCGTTTCATTGTTCTCCTTAAGTGAAGATATTATTAATATAATCTCCACCTTATTCCCCTGTCCAGTTTTTGGGGGACAGCTCATCTTACGCTTGATATAACTTTAGTTGTGCGCAGCCTGTATAACTTCACTGTAAATGTCGGCAGGGCTGCTTCTGCGCCCGTCTGAGAAATATATCAAACACCCGCGCTAACGGGGGTTTTATTTTATATGGTTAGTAATCGCGATGTGTGTATTTGTTTGTCGTGATAATGTTAATTTAGTATATTATTCGCATTATTAATATCATTTTGCGATCTTCATTATTTGAAAACAGTAAGACTATACATAGCGACATTATTCTTTGCATATGCTTATATATGTCATCCTAAACAAAGTGAAGGATTTCGTCCCCGTTTATCCGAACGAGATGCTTCACTGCGTTCGGCATGACACCCGCGAAATATGCGAATTGAATTATGACGCTGTGTATAATCCAATTCGTTCACAAAGACATTTCGAACAAATTATAAAACCTAATGCCTAAACAGGCTGTCCGAGAATGCGAGAGCGCCCGCCGTCGCCCAGCCACAGTCGACGGTAGAACATTGTCCATTAGATACTTTTGCTGCCGACTATAGCGAGTCGTCAGCGGAAAAACTCATTCTCGGCCAGTGTCTGCAAAGTCTTGAGACTAATTGCATATTCCTTATCGATTTATCGGTAGTTTTAAAGCCGCGCTGTTCGCCCTTGCAGTAGCCATCCTCTTCGGCGTGCTGCTTTACACCAACCGTCTAGTGAACGACCTGCGCGAAACTTCACGGCGCTACCTGACGCTCAAAGTCGAACGTTATAAACAATTGTTCAGCCAGGGCGACGACGCCGCGCTGGAAGCCTACTTGACCGAGATGACCACCAAGGATTTTCCGTTGATAGTAGCGGATGTCAACCGGCTGCCAATTTCGTGGTCGGGACTGCCGGAATTGGAAGCGCTGCCCGACGATGCTGCCAAGACCAGAGCCTTGGAATATCAAAAGGCTTGGCTAAAAAGCGGCAACGAACCGGTCGCCATCGATATTCCTGAGTTTGGACTGGTCTATTATTTTTATTACGGCGATACTCCTCAAATCCGCCGCCTGCGCTACCTGCCGTGGATCGAATTAGTGTTGGTCGGCGGATTGATCTTCATCGGCTATATAGGCTTTGTGAATATCAAGAAGAGCGAGGAGCGTTCGGTCTGGGTCGGAATGGCGCGTGAGACGGCGCATCAACTCGGCACGCCGCTCACATCGCTGTTCGGCTGGTTAGAATTGCTCAGCGAGAGTTCTGAAGTGGATGTCTGCAGCCGAACATCTTTGCAATCTGAGATGAAGCGCGACCTGGAACGTTTGCGGTCGGTCGCTGAACGGTTTAACCAAATCGGTTCGACTGCCGCCTTAACGCCGATTAGGTTAAAATCCATCGTCGCCGGCGCGGCTGAATATGTCCAGCGCCGGGTGCCCGGCGCCGCCGGAAGACAAATCCAAATTGTCGTCGATATGTCCGATGAATTAACCGCTAAAATCAATCCCACTTTATTCGAATGGGTCGTCGAAAATTTAGTGAAGAATGGGGCGGAAGCGATGAAGGGTAAAACCGGCGCGGTAATTATCCGAGGCGAGCAAAAGAATAAGAAAATCATCGTCGATGTCAGCGACGAAGGTGCCGGCGTCCAGCGGCGCTACTGGAAGGATATGTTCCGACCCGGTTGGACGACCAAGCCGCGTGGCTGGGGACTCGGACTCTCACTTGCCAGACGCATCATCTGCGATATTCACCGCGGACGTATCTTCTTCATTGAGTCGTCTATCGACAAAGGCACAACAATTAGAATGATTTTAAACGCCGGATGATAAATTTCGGACAATTAAATGAGGTAATTGCAAAAGTGTTGGATTTATTAACTGATGGCAAGGCGGACGCCCTCGTCCGCCGCATTCTATGCTTGGCTTGGTTTTCGGCGGACGAGGGCGTCCGCCTTGCCATGTCTGAGTTTTCTGGATTAATCATCACTTTTGCAATTAGCTCATTTTATTGATAATTAGGGTTTGCTGAATAATCGTCATCCCGCTGCGCGGTGCAAAGTAAGATGAAAGGACACCCCCCTTCATCCCCCCGCAAGCGGGGGGAGAAGCAAGCAACAGCCGCAAGCGGGGGAGAAGCAAGCAACAGCCGCAAGCGGGGGAGAAGCAAGCAACAGCCGCAAGCGGGGGGAGAAGGCGAGCCTATTTTCTAAGGAATTGTTCTTTGGGTTCTTCTACAGAATCTGTAGTCAAGGTGGTAGTTCAAGGTTACCCAGCAATGCATTAATGCCAGTTTGCAGGTTTCAGTTGTTTTGAAACCATAAGCCTGCCGCATAATTACCTCTGCTTGTTGTTTAATCCCTCGACTATGTTGTTGTTAAGTTTTATTATAAAATAATTTAAGACGCTCTTGCAACTTTTATAAATCTATTGCATTTAATTGATATATGCTTTAATTTAAATGCTATGAATAAAGAAGCAAGGGCGCAAGGAAGCAAGAATACAGGATGGCATTTGACAAGTTATTAACTGAGGCAACTTATAATGTCCTTGGAGGATGGGTTTCAACCCGCCCGAAGCGGGACGGGATAAATCCCGCCATCTAATCCCGAGACACTCTATTCTGCACCCATTAATAACTTGCGAACTTGGGAACTTGCCAACTTGAGAACTTGAGAAAGTGCAAATTGAAAAATCTAACTGCCCACCACATCATCGCCGCTGTCGCGCTGGCGGTCAGTTTTATCGTCTATACAAGCACGGTTGCCGATACGGTCAGTTTCTGGGACTGCGGCGAATTTATAGCCGCGTCTTACAGTATGGGTGTGCCGCACCCGCCTGGCGCGCCGTTCTATCTGATGCTCGGGAGGTTTTTCTCGCTGCTCCCGTTAGCCTCGGATATCGGCTTGCGCGTCAATATGATGTCGCCGATAGTGTCGGCGCTGACCGTGCTGTTTCTTTACTTGAGCATCGTGCGGCTGATACGCGCCTATCACGGCCGGGAACAGACGACCGCCCATAAGATAACGGTCTATGGCGCCGGACTCGTCGGCGCCTTAGCCTTCGCCTTTTCGACCAGTTTCTGGTTCAACGCAGTCGAGGCGGAAGTCTATGCGATGAGTATGTTCTTCACCGCCATAGTCTTCTATCTAGCGCTACGCTGGCTGGATGTAGCCGACCAACCGCAAGGCAATGCGATTCTGCTGTTCATCTTCTACTTGTTCGGGCTTTCCTCCGGCGTCCACCTGCTCAATGTGTTGACCATCCCGGCGCTGACTTACATCGTCGCTTTTTATAAGTATCCCGTCAATGTCAAGACCTTCCTCATCGCCGGTCTAATCGGCTGTGTGTTGACCCTCGCGATCTATCCCGGCATCATCCAAGGCTTCCCGTTCCTCATCTTGAAACTGTCGATATGGGGTGTGATTGTGCTGCTCGGCTTGATGCTTTGGGCAGCGTATTGGTGTTATAAAAACGACAAGCGCATTCTGGCGATGTCTTTAATAGTCGTCTTGCTGGTAATGTTGGGCTATACGACTTTCTTCTATATTAAAATCCGTTCAGGGCTGAATCCCTTCCTCGATGAGAACGATCCTGAGACCTGGGCGTCGCTGCTGGCCTATATCAACCGCGAACAATACGGTTCGGAAAGCCTGTTCCTCGGAATGTTCAAGCGCAACGCGCCGTTCTGGTCGTATCAAATTCGCGATATGTATTTCCGCTATTTAGGCTGGAATTTCTTCGAACCGGCGCGTCTGTTTGCGATACCGCTGCTGTTGGGTTTAATTGGGATGTTCCATCATTTCTACCGCGACAAGAAAAATGCGCTTGTGATACTTGCTCTGTTCTTTATGACCGGCTTGGCTATTGTTTTATATGTCAATCAGGACGACCCGCAGCCGCGCGAGCGGGATTATAGTTATGTCGGCTCGTTTTATGCCTTTGCGGTGTGGATTGGGCTTGGTGCGTTGGCATTGATTGAAACCGCTCAGACTTATCTGCGCCAAATCAAACGCGAATGGGTAACCGGCGGAACGGTCGGCATCCTGCTGCTGGCGGCGCCGGTGAATATGTTAGTTCAGAATTACGACCAACAAGACCGCCGCGGCAACTATGTAGCATGGGATTATTCCTATAACCTGCTCAACACTTGCGAGCCGAACGCCATTATCTATACTAACGGCGACAACGATACCTTCCCCCTGTGGTATCTACAGGTCGTTGACAATGTCCGGCCAGATGTGCGGGTGGTGAACTTGAGCCTGCTGAACACCGGCTGGTTCGTCCGGCAGATTCGCGACAAAGAGCCTAAATGCCCGATGACCGCCAAAATCACAGACAATTATATAAAGAATGTCATCGACTCGCGCGAGGTCGAAGGCTTGCGCGACCGGATATGGGCGCAGACGCGCAAGGTGCAGGTTCAAGGCTTGACGCCGTCGTCGCCCAAGTTAGTCTGGGATGTGCCTGGTCCGCTGGCGTATCCGGTCGGCGCAGGCGGCAGGTATGAATATTTCCTGCGCGTGCAGGACTTAATGATACTCAACACGATCGCCCAAAATGCTTCCGACGGCTGGGCAAAGCCTATTTATTTTGCTGTCACTGTCTCCGACAATAACCTCTGCGGTCTGCGCAATCTCCGCGAGCCGAATAAGAACTATTTGGCGATGGAGGGCTTGGCGTTCAGGTTGCATCCAGAGCCGGTCGGACTCATCGACCCGCGGCGGGTGGCGGAAAATATGATGCGGGTGTATAAGTATCGCAGCATCAAAGACCGCAGCGTCTATTTCGACGATAATGTCCTGCGGTTGCTGGGCAATTACCGGCAAGGTTTGATTCAACTGGCGTATCATTGGATACAACAGGCTGAATACGCCGACGACTACGACTCGACCGGCGTCGATATGCCGCTCAAAGACCGCGTCGAACAATTTGAAGTCCTGCCGCTACGGATCAAGGCTTTAACCGCGCTGGAATTTATGGATTCAGCCATTCCCGATGACCGCGTGCCGATTAAATATGATTTTCTCGCTTTGGAAATCGGACGACGCTATGCACAGCTGGGTCGTCCGGACCAGATGCGCCGCATCCTCGACCGCATCGTGAAAGAAGATACTTTAACCGCACAGAAAGCCCTTGAATATGGCACATATTATCTGACCGAAGCCCAATCTCCCGACCGGGCGCGCGAGTTATTCGAATTGTCACTATCGGAAAGCCAAACGCTGGAAAATATATACCGCATCGGCTATATGTGGCTGCAGTTCGGCGGCGACACCGCCTGGCTCAAGGGCTTGTATGATAGTTATTTAGCCAAAGATGACAGCCGGATGACACGGCTTAAGGTCGCCGGACATACGATGAATTTAGGGATGCTGGATGTAGCGTTGGGAATATACGAACCGCTCTGGCGCGCCGACCCAGGCGATGGCGCGGCGGTGCAGGGGCTGGTCGAATGTCATAAGCGCCGCGGCGACCTAAATCAGGCTTTGACCTATGTCAACGATTGGCTTGGTGCTTATCCCGACGATAGCAATATGGTGAGGAAGCGGGCTGAACTGTTAGCGCTGCAAGGGAGGTAGGGCGGGCGTCTCTGCCCGCCATAGCGGCTTGATTGTCCGAGAATGCGAAAATACCCGCCGTCGACCCGCCACGGTCGACGGCAAAAGATTGTAAATTAGATACTTTTGCTACCGACTGCGGTGAGTTGGCAGCGGCAATGACCTGTCGTCGATTTGCCGTAGTCGACGGAAGAAAGTATCATTGAGTAGTCGTCAACGGCAGAGGATTGACAGCCACATCGCCAGTCATCATCTCTATGATGGTTGAGGTTTTCAAACTACAGGCACTAAATTTGCATTGACAAGCGTGATTATACCGCATTGCGGGGGCGTAGATATGCTCCGTGAATGTTTGGATGCGCTGTCCGCTTCACAAGATGCCGATGTCGAAGCCGTTATTGTCGATAATGGTTCAGGTGAGACGCCGTCCGAGTGGGGCGTAAATGCACTGCCGGTCGTGCAAATTTTGCACTATCCACGCCGAATGGGTTTCGCGGCGGCGTGCAATCGCGGCGTCGAAGCCGCCCGCGGTAAATATATTTTTTTACTCAATAACGATGCTGTAGTCGAACCGGATACAGTGCGGATCCTTGTCAACGCTCTTGAAACCGCGCCGGATGCCGCCGCTGTCGTTCCAAAGATTCTAAATTATAATAATCCTACACAGTTCGACTATTCCTCGGCGGCGGGAGGCGCGCTCGACCGGTTTGGTTTTCCCTTTGCCCGCGGAAGGATTTTCGATCACATCGAGCAGGATGCCGGCCAGTATGACCGACTGGCGGAGGTGTTCTGGGGCGCCGGGGCGGCGCTGATGCTGCGGCGGGATTTATGGCTGCAAGCCGGGGGGCTTGAACAAACGTTCTTTGCGCATATGGAGGAAATCGACCTCTTATGGCGGATGCGCTTGATAGGCTATCGAGTCCTGGCTATACCGCAAGCCGTCGTCCGGCACCGCGGCGCAGCGACCATCCGCAGCGGATCATTCCTCAAAGCCTATCTCAACCACCGCAACAGTCTGGCAATGCTGCTGCGCAATTACAGCCTGCCGAATATTGCCCGCTATGTGCCGGCACGGCTGCTGATGGATGCGGCTTTTGCCGGATGGTCGCTGATAAAACTTGATTTTAAGAATTACTGGGCTGTCATACGGGCGTGGTTTTGGCTGATTTTTTCGATTAATTCAATTATCGGCGCGCGAAAACGCATTCAAGGCTTGCGCAAAGTGTCGGATGATATTATTTTAAAACAATTATACGCTCATTCCGTCGTGTGGAAATTTTTTATTGGCCGGAAAAGAACTTTTTCAGACCTATCTTGACAGCGGACGGATATATCCATCAACTCCGGTTTTATTACAGGATATATAAACAATAAGTTGACATACGGCTTGCAGGATTGCACCGGATTGCCAGGCGTCAACTTTTCAAACCGAAATAAACCACTTTTTCGCAATCATCGCCGCGGTAATATAATTTATCCGAGGCGTATCAGCAACTTCAGGAGGCAGCAAATGTTCAAATCGGTAGTGGCACTCGCACTCGCAGCGATATTGTGCGCCACTCTGCCGGCCGCCGCGCCGGCTGAAACCCCACACAAATACGGGGTGGAATTGCAACTTGGCGGCGGATACTTCACGATGGGAGATGTGAACGATTTCGTTCCGAGTTCCGCATTCAACAATATTGAACCGGATAAACTGAATCTAGGCTCTCAACTCGGCGTCGGCATTCTCTATCGCCATTTAGACAATTTCGGCTGGCATTTCGGATACAGCCGATTTATAATGTTGCAGAAATACCGCGTCAGCGCCTATCTCTCGGCCGTGGAGAGTTGGTGCGAACAGACGGTTTCCGGCAGTGAACTTTATGCGATGGCAACTTGGTTCTGGCCGACCGATATCGGCGAAATTTCGCTCGGTGTCGGACCAGCCTTTTATTCCGGCGCGCTTGACCGCTCAATCGATATCGTGCAGGACGGGCAAACCCATTTGACCGCCGGCACCTTTGCCGACGCCGAAGGCAACGGCTTTGGTATGCTCGGCAACATCGGACTCGAAATCCCATTGAAAGAGACGCTCGGCTTGGGGATTGTCTTTGGCGGCCGTTTAGCCGCTATAGACAAGATTATGTATAAAGACGCACAAGAGGCTGAGCGGACGGTATATACCGGCGGCAGCAATGCGACTTTTGGCATTGATTACAGCGGCGCATTTGCAAAATTGACGTTGCGGGCTTATTTCAAGCCCGATGCCGGCTGGCGTTCGCCGGGTCAATAAATTCATTGTCGACCGGGAACTGGGAGCCGCTTCAATGCCCGCTCTGCCCGGCTTCGACCTCCGCGACTTTATTCTGCCGGTGCGTTGACCGTTTGGGCGAAGCCGCGCGGCGCGATTACTGCCTCGTCAAATGCAATGGATGCGGATTAATCTATCTAAATCCGCGCCCGACGGTCGAATTCGCAGGCGCTTTTCATCGAGAGGAAGGGTATGATCCCTTCCTCTCGCTCTCCTCACGGCGTTCCGGGTTAGAGCGGCTCTATGCTTACGCCCGCCGGTGCACCTTACACTGGAAGCGAGGTTTAATCGAACATCTTGCCGCAAGTGGCGCGAACATCTTGGATATTGGCTGCGGCACCGGCGAATTTCTCTACGCGCTTAAAGACAAATATCATACTTACGGCATTGAGCCCGATTCGAGCGCGGCAGCCTACGCACGCGACCGACTCGGGCTTGTTGTTTTCAACGGCGTTCTCGCTACAACCACCCTGCCCAATTTGAAATTCGATATAGTTACATTATGGCACGCGCTTGAACATATACCCGACCCGGTTGGCGCGCTGACCATAATCCGTAGCATATTAAAGCCGGACGGCAAGGTTCTCGTCGCT
>Ga0194112_10004578_pt1 | contig 18872 bp, 21 predicted proteins | sample TA2MahC400mmetaG_FD_146191 | JGI IMG/M metagenome (GOLD analysis project Ga0194112, IMG submission 146191) | Freshwater microbial communities from Lake Tanganyika, Tanzania - TA2015016 Mahale Deep Cast 400m | ecosystem: Environmental > Aquatic > Freshwater > Lake | place: Tanzania: Lake... | reverse complement strand
CACACGGCCCGCGGGCGGCTCCAGCCCAGCCGATCCATCAGCGAACTCACCGGCACCTCCAGCAGCGACACCGAGGAGGTGATCGCCGCCACATAGGCCAAAGCGAAGAAGGCCGCCGCCACCACACGCCCAGCCAACCCCAGAGAACCCAGGCCCGTGGGCAGGGCGATGAACAGGGTTCCCACGGTGCTGCTGCTCACCATATCTGCAAGGCCGAAGCTGGCCACGATCGGGAAGGTGACGCAACCGGCCATCAGACCCACGGCCGTGTCCATCCCCACCACAGCCACCGCTTCACCGGGAATGCCGCTGCGGCGATCGAGATAAGCGGCGTAAGCCAGGATGCAGCCGATGCCAGCCCCGATCGAAAAGAAGGCCTGGGTAAAGGCGTTGCGGATCGTGGTGAGATCGGTGAGCTTGCTGGCATCCCAGCGGAGCAGGAAGCCGGCGTAGCCCTCGTGGGCAGCGGGCAGCGCCGCAGCCCACAGCAACAGCGCCAGGAGCACCACGAACAGGAGCGGCATCCCCCAGCGCGACAGCCGCTCGATGCCTGAACGGATACCAGCCGCCACCACCAAACCGGTGAGCGCCAGGCTGAGCAGATGGCCCAGCACTGCATCCCCGCCACTGCTGATGCCGGCAAAGAACGTCTCAGCGGCGGCGATGTCGGCCGGTAGCGGGGCCGTGAGGGCATGCAGAAGGCTGCGCCCGGTCCAGCCCATCAGCACCGCGTAGTAGCTGAGGATCCCCACCGAAGCGGCGATGTAGAGCCATCCCAGGGGCGCCCAGCGGCGTCCACCGGCCGTGATCGGCGCCACCAGCGGCGCATGGCCGGTGCTGCGCCCCAGCACCATCTCCGCCACCAGCACCGGCAGACACACCACCGCCACGATCAGCACGTAGAGCAGCACAAACGCCGCGCCGCCCCCCTGGGAAGCTCGATAGGCAAAGCCCCAGAGATTGCCGAGCCCCACGGCGCTGCCCGCCGCGGCCAACACGAACCCCAGCGAGGAGCCCCATTGCTCCGGCGGCCGTCCCCGCTCCGCACCGATCTGATCCGCCATAGGGGCGCTGGCCAACGTCGCCCCAGTTTCCCGGCTGCGGCAGCACACCGGCAAATCGGGGAATGCTCGGGGAGGTTCCACCGCCGAAGCATCCATGACGCGACCACCTGCCTCCGCTGCGGCTGGGGATCGGTCTCCAGCATTGTCCAAAGGCGGATATCCATGGATATCCGGCAGCGGACACGCAGCCACAACAACACCCCACCACCGCCAAACCGCTCAAGACCCCCATCCCAGACCGCGCACCCTGCGGATCGGGCGCTGGGGGAATGTGCTGGCAGTGCGGCTGCCGCAAGCCCTGAGCGATCTGCTGCGTCTGCAGATGGGTGATGAGCTGGAGCTGCAGCTGCTCAGCAGCGGGCAGGTGCTGCTCACCCCCGCGATCCGGCGCAGCCGCCTGGCCCTGGATGCGGCCCTGCAGCGGAGCGGAGAGCAGCCATGACCCGCCCCTCCCTCACCTACGTCGACAGCACGATCCTGCAGGCGCTGATCAGCGCGGGGGCAACGGGAGACGCCGTGCGCCGCTGGTTCCGGCTGAGCACAGACGCCTGGATCAGCAGCGAAATCGCCCTGACGCGCATGCTCCTGGCACTCCCCAGCAACCCCGAAGGCAGCCCAGACCAGTCGGCACTGCTGCGGGCAGTGCACGCCGGTGTGGCCATCCGGCCCCTGCCCCTGCGACTCCTCTGCCGCCTGCCGCTTTCCCACCGCCAAACACGCGGGGCCCCGCAGGCCCTAACCATCGCCGATGCGCTGGAGCTGGCCAGCGCTCGCCTCTGGCGCTGCCGCTGGTTGATCAGCAACTGTGAGGCGCTCCAGCGAGCGGCCCAGGCCGCGGGGTTGAGCAGTTTCGGCATCGGCGCTCCGCCAGCAGCTGCCCCAACGGCCGCCGCAACAGTGGGAGACTGACCGCGCCGTTCGCCGATCCCGCCGTGAAAGCCCTCTCCGTGCTCGGCTCCACAGGCTCGATCGGCACGCAGACGCTCGAGATCGTGGAGGACTTTCCCGATCGCTTCCGGGTGGTGGCCCTCACGGCCGGCAACAACCTCGATCTGTTGATCAACCAGATCCAGCGCCACGCCCCCGAGGTGGTGGCGCTGGCCGATGCCGAGCGCGTGGCCGAGTTGCGCGCCCGCCTGGATGCCCTGGAACCCTCAGCTCGCCCGGCAAAGTTGCCCGAGCTGGTGGGCGGACCTGATGGGATCTGCACCGCCGCCGCCTGGCCCACAGCTGATCTGGTGGTGACCGGCATCGTGGGTTGCGCCGGACTGCTGCCCACCCTGGCCGCGATTCGCGCCGGCAAGGATCTGGCTCTCGCCAACAAGGAAACACTGATCGCCGCCGGCCCAGTGGTGCTGCCGGAGCTGGCGAAGTCCGGCTCGCGCCTGCTGCCGGCCGATTCCGAGCACTCCGCCATCTTCCAGTGCCTGCAGGGCACCCCCTGGGCCGACACCGCCCGCCTGTCCACCGGCGTGCCCACTCCCGGCCTGCGCCGCATTCAGCTCACCGCAAGCGGCGGTGCCTTCCGCGACTGGGATGCCGCTGATCTGCATAAGGCCACCGTGGCCGATGCCACCAGCCATCCCAACTGGAGCATGGGCCGCAAGATCACGGTGGACAGCGCCTCCTTGATGAACAAGGGCCTTGAGGTGATCGAGGCGCACTACCTCTTCGGCCTGGATTACGACCACATCGAGATCGTGATCCACCCCCAATCGATCATCCACTCGATGGTGGAGCTGGCCGATTCGTCGGTGCTGGCGCAGCTGGGCTGGCCCGACATGAAGCTGCCGATCCTCTACTGCATGAGTTGGCCTGAACGCCTGGAAACCCCCTGGCGCCGCCTCGATCTCACCGAAGTGGGCTCTCTCACCTTCCGCAAGCCCGACCCGGCCAAATACCCCTGCATGGAGCTCGCTTACGCCGCGGGCCGCGCCGGCGGCACCATGCCCGCGGTAATGAACGCCGCGAACGAACAGGCCGTGGCCCTCTTCCTAGAGGAACAGATCCACTTCCTCGATATCCCTCGCTTGATCGACGTGGTGTGTGATCGCCACAAGGCCGACCTCAAGGCCGATCCCTCTCTGGACGACGTGCTGGCCGTGGACGCCTGGAGCCGTACGGCGGTGCGTGAAGCTGCAGCCCGGCTGAACGCAACGCTGCACAGCCAGGCCCCGGCTGCGCTGCCGGCCTGATCGCGCCCAAGCGGAGCCCGCCCCTGATCTCAACGTGATCTCTCACCACCTGCTGCTCTGCGCCACCCCGGCCAAAGCGCTCTGCTGCCCCGATCCCGCCGTCGGTGCCGCCAGCTGGGACACGCTCAAGCGCCTGGTGCGCGAGTGGGGCCTTGAGGATCCGTTGCGCCCCGAGGGAATCGTGCTGCGCACCAAGGCCGACTGCCTGCGCATCTGTGCCGAGGGCCCGGTGCTGCTGATCTGGCCAGACGGGATCGTGTACGGCGGCGTGAACGCCGAACGGATCGAGCGGATCCTGCGCGAGCACGTGATCGGCGGCACGCCGATCGAAGCCTGGATCGTGAAACGGATGCCCTTCAGCGCTGCGCCAGCAGACGCAGGAACCAGCGGGCCGTGAGCCGATCGCCCCAGTTGCCGGGGTCAGCAAACGCTGCTTGACCCCAGCGATCACAGCGGGCATGAAAGCCGTTGTGGCCGCCAGCGGCGGTGAGCAGTACCTCCACCCCCGACAGCTGCATCGCCGCCAACTCGCGGGCCGCCGCCACCGGCACCCAGGGGTCATCGATCGCATGCAGCACCAGGGTGGGCGGCAACACGGCCGCTCGGGCCTGCAGCTGCCGCAGTGGACTGGCCTCTTGGTAGTAGTGCTCCACCGAGCGATAGCCCCAGCGGGGGGCCGTGATCGCGGCATCGAACGCCAGGATGCTGTCCATGGGGCCTAAGGGCCCCCTGCCGGCCAGCGCCTCACGCTCCGGCTCGCTCACCCCGAAGGGATCGGCGAGGGTCTGGGCCACGAGGCGCTGCAGTAGCCAGCGCTTGTAGAGGCGGTTGCGGGGGAGCTCGATCTGGGCGGAGCAGGCGGCCAGATCCAGGGGTGAGCTGATCGTCACCAAGCCATCGAGCAGGCCTGGCCCGCTGAGCAGCGCGTTGAGCAGCTTGGTGCCCCCCAGGGAGATGCCCATGCCCAGCAGCGGCCGGCCAGCCGCCAGCTCGCGGGCGCGGGCCAGGGCCGGCAGCAGATCGCTGTTGCAGCTGGCGGCATAGGTGCCGCGGGCCAGCTCCCGCCCGGGGCCGGCGCCGCGCATGTTCAGCCGCAGCACCGCAAAACCGGCGTGCTGCAGCGCGAGCCCCATCCGCCGGAGGCCGCTGCGGCCGCTGCTGCCCCCCAGGCCATGCATCAACAGCACCAGCGCCCGCGGCTCGGCCCCGGCCAGGGGCGGATCCAGCAGCGCCAGCAGCTGATCGCCGCCGCCCACTGGGATCTGGATGGGCTCTCCGCCCTCAGGCGGCAGGTCCACCGGGCGGAAGGTGTCCCGCAGGGTCTGCAGGTCGCCGTTCAGCCAAGGCAGCCGCGGCCGGAAGGGCTCCAGGCCCAGGGCCGCGGGGAGGGCCGCAGCGCTGCCCTGCAACGACCCATTCTCCAATGGCCCTCGTGAATCAAGCGGCTTTTCCGACACCCTGGCTGCGCAGTTCCGTGCAGAGCTGCTGCAGCACCGCCTTGGCGTCGCCAAACACCATGGCCGTTTGAGGCAGCTCGAACAGCGCATTCTTAATGCCGGCGTAACCAGCGCCGAGGCTGCGCTTCACCACGAACACCTGGCGGGCCTGGTCCACCTCGAGCACGGGCATGCCGTAGAGGGGGCTCTGGGCGTCGTTTTTCGCGTCGGGGTTCACCACATCGTTGGCGCCGAGCACGATCACCACGTCGGTGCGGGGGAACTCCGGGTTGATCGTGTCCATCTCGAGCAGCTGCTCGTAGGGCACATCGGCCTCGGCCAGCAGCACGTTCATGTGGCCGGGCATGCGGCCCGCCACCGGGTGGATGGCGTAGCTCACCTCAGAACCGTTGGCCTCCAGCAGCTTCGAGAGCTCCCGCAAGGCGTGCTGGGCCTGAGCCACCGCCAGGCCGTAGCCGGGCACGAACACCACCCGCTCGGCGTTTTCCAACGCCATGGCGCACTCCTCGGCGCTGCAGCTCACGATGCGGCTGTAGCCGGCCTCATCGCCGCCACCGCCCACCGGAGCGCTGCCGCCGAGGGCTCCACCGAACAGCACGCTTACCAGCGAGCGGTTCATGCCGGCGCACATCACCTGGGTGAGGATCAGGCCGGCCGCGCCCACCATGGCGCCGGCCACGATCAGCAGCTGGCTGCCCACCACAAAGCCAGCCGCCGCCGCGGCCACGCCGGAATAGGAGTTGAGCAGCGAGATCACCACCGGCATGTCGGCGCCGCCGATGGGCAGCGTCACGCCGATGCCAAGCAGGCTCGAGGCCAGGAGCAGCAGCCACAGGGGTGCTCCGGTGGGATCGCCGGGGAATGCGAAGGCCGCCACCAGGGCAGCGATGGCCAGGGTGATGTTCACGCCGTGGCGCACGCTGCTCTGGGTCCAGCCCGGGGTGCCGAGCCAGCCCTGGAGCTTGCCCATGGCCGCGATCGAGCCCGTGAAGGTGATCGCCCCCACGAACACCGAGATCACGATCGAGATCAGCTCCACCAGATCAGCGCCGTCGCTGTCGTAAAGGGCCACAGCCATGGCCACCAGCAGCGAGGCCATGCCACCGCAGCCGTTGAACAGCGCCACCGTTTCGGGCATGGCCGTCATCGGCACGCGCCGGGCGGTGATCAGCCCGAGGAAGCCACCGATGGCCGTGCCGATCGCGATCCACAGCCAGGCGATGGGATCGGGTTGCAGCTGCAGCAGCAGACCGAGCACCGCCAGGCCCATCGCCAGCGCCGCCAGACCATTGGCGGAGCGGGCGGAACGCACGGTGGAAAGACCCTTGAGCCCCAGCGCCAGCAGCAGCACCGCCAGCAGATCGATCAGATAACCAAAAACATCGAGAACGCTCATCGCCCGCCTCCGCTCTTCTTGCGGCTGAACATGGCGAGCATCCGGTCGGTGACCAGGAAACCGCCGATCACGTTGAACAGGGCAAAGCCCAGCGACACCGAACCGAGGATCAGCAAGGCCGGATTGCCCTGGGCGTTGGCGATCAGGGTGATCGAGGCGAGCACCGTGATACCGCTGATCGCATTGGCGCCGCTCATCAGCGGCGTGTGCAGGGTGGGTGGCACCTTGCCGATCAGCTCGAGCCCCAGCAGGCTGCCGAGCAGCAGCACCCACAGGGCCTGGGAAAGGGTGGTCATGCCGCAGCTCCCGCCATGGCGTGGTGGGTGAACAGGCAACCGCTCACGATCGGATCCTCCAGGTTGAGTTGCAGTGCAGTGGGGTCGCTGCCGGACGCCTCGAGCAGGTGCTCCAGCAGGGCGGCCACGTTGCGGGCGTAGAGGGCGCTGGCGTGGTTAGCCACGCTGCAGGGCAGTTGATCGGCACCAATCAGCTGCACGCCGTGGCGCAGCACGGCGGCGCCGGGCTGCGTGCCTTCGCAGTTGCCGCCCTGGGCCACCGCCAGATCCACCACCACGCTGCCGGGGCGCATGTGCTGGAGCATGGCGTCGTCGATCAGGCGCGGCGCTGGGCGGCCGGGCACCTGGGCGGTGCAGATCACCATGTCGGCCAGGGCCAACTGCTCGGTGAGCTGGCGGCGCTGAGCCGCCAGGAAATCCTCCGTGGCCTGCTGGGCATAGCCGCCGGTTTCACCGGGCTTCTGATCCAGCTCGGGCGGCTCGATGAAACGCCCCCCCAGCGATTCCACCTGTTCTTTGGCGGCCGCGCGCACATCGCTCACGTAGGCCACCGCCCCAAGGCGCCGGGCCGTGGCCAGGGCCTGCAAGCCCGCCACACCGGCCCCGAGGATCAAGGCGCGGGCCGGCTGGATCGTGCCGGCGGCCGTCATCAGCATCGGCACGTAGCGATCCAGGGCGGCTGAGGCCAGCAGCACCGCCTTGTAGCCAGCGATGTTGGCCTGCGACGAGAGCACGTCCATGGTCTGGGCGCGGCTGATGCGGGGCAGCAGCTCCAGGGCCATGGCCGAGAGCCGCTGCTGCTCGAGCTGTTGCTTGAGGCTGTCGTTGCCATGGGGCTCCAGCAGGCCCAGCAACAGCGAACCGGGGCGGAGGGCTTCCAGCTCGCGGCGTTGCTGAGCGATCGAGCCGGCTTGCACCGCCAGCACCACATCCGCCTGGCTCCAGTGCTCGGCGGCCGCCACGGCCGGATCGATCAGCTGAGCTCCGGCCTCGCCGTAAGCGGCGTCGTCAAACCCGCTGGCCACGCCAGCCCCCTGCTCCACGTGGAGCAGGCAACCGCGGGCACTGAGGCGCCGCACGGTTTCGGGGGTGGCTGCCACGCGCGTTTCACCGGGGCGGCACTCCCGCGGCACCAACACACGAATCAAAAACTTGCCGCCTTCACGTCACAACAGCCCAGTGTTCGCCGGGGTCGCGGCCCACGGCAACGCTTTTCTCAGGCGTGTGATCACATCCGCACACGCCTGGAAAGCCGGGGTCAGAACAGGGGCAACAGCTCCTGCTCCAGGCAGCGGGCCTGGGGGGTGGATCCCTGCTGACGCAGCTGGCGAGCCCTCAGGATCATCGGATCGAGGTCGCACTCGAGATCGAGGGCACGCTCGAAGCGCGCGCGCAGTTCGTCGGGGCCGAGAGAAAAGGGGGAACGCTCGTTCATGGGCTGGCGGGTTGGGGCCCGGGAGCGGGGGTGATGGCCGGAAGTTAAGGACTCCAGCGCCAAAGCGAATAGGTAGAAACTCTTATCTTTTTTCGCTGCCTGCCAACAAAATGGCGGGATGGCTTCGCTGTCGTTCGATCTGCGCCTGCCCCGGCGCCCGCTGCAGGCGGTTGGCACCGAGGCGCCCGCGCAAGAGCCCCGTGCCGCCACACAGCGCCCGCAGCCCGCGGTGCAGCCGCGCCAATGGCAATCGCAGCTGATCGCGCTGCTGCGCCGGCGGCTCGAGCGCGAAGGAACCCACGACGTGCTGATCAACGCCGGCCCCGGTGCCGGCAAAACCCTCGGCGCCCTGCTGAGCTTTGAGCGGCTCGAGCGCGAAGGCCGCCTGCAGCACCTGCTGGTGTTCTGCCACCGCAGCTCCATCGCCAGCCAATGGCTGGCGGCCGCCAGCCGGCTCGGGCTCGAGCTGCAGGAGTGGCAGCCGGGGCTGGATGTGGCCCCACCCGCCGGCCAGCCGCGCCCCCACGGCCTCCTGATCACCTATCAAGCCGCTGGCCGCAACCTGGAGGCCCTGGAGCAACAACTGGGCGAGGCCGGCTGGGGCGCCTGGCTGGCGATCGCCGATGAGGTGCACCACCTGGGCATCGATCCGGAGGAACCGGAAGCCACCGCCTGGGGCCATGCCTTCAGCCGGATCAGCGCCAGCGCCCGCTTGCGCCTGGGGCTCACGGGCACCCCATTTCGGGCCGACAACCTGGGCTTCTGCGCCGCCCGCCGCATCCAGGTGCACGACGGCCAGGAGTGGGTGGAGCAGATCGCCCCGGATCTGAGCGTGGAGCCGCGCGAACTGATCAGCGCCGGCGATGTGCGGCCGCTGGAGTTCCGCTTTCAAGACGGCTGGGTGGATCACGGCCGCCAGGGGGAACTGGGCGATAGCGAGCGCTCGCCGCTGTCGCAGGAGCAGCGAGAGAGCTGGCGCGCCCGCAACCTGCGGCGCGCGATCCGCCTGGGCGACAGCAGCAGCATTGCCCTGCGGCTGCTGCTCAATGCCCGCCGCCGCCTGGAGGTGGTGCGTCGCGAACACCCCGGCGCCGGCGGCCTGGTGATCGCCCGCGACATCGCCCATGCCCGCCGCATCTGCGGATTGCTGGAGGAAGAGGGGGATCGGGTGCACCTGGTGCACTCCCAGGATCCAGAGGCGGCCCAGCGCATGGAGGCCTTCAAAGCCGGCGAGGCCGATTGGCTGGTGAGCATCGATATGTGCGCTGAAGGCTTCGATGCGCCGCGGCTGCGGGTGGTGGCCTACCTCACCACCGTGGTGACGCGCACCCGCTTCGTGCAGGGCATCACCCGGTCAGTGCGCATGGATGCCGAGCGTTCGGCCCTGGAGACGGTGCCCAGGCACCCCTCCTACGTGTTCGCACCGGCGGATCCCCTGCTGATGCAGTACGCGCGCACCTGGTCGCTGAGCGAGCCCTACGTGCTCAGGCCCAAAACCGCGGAGGCCGAACCGGAAGCCGGCGGCGCCGGGCGAGCGCCTGTTTTACCCCTGCAGGCCCTGGAAGATGGCGCTGGCGCTGTGATCCGGATGCGCGGCCCTCAGCTACCCAACTTCCGAGTGCAGCGATAAATACATTCGATTGCGGCAAAAAGTGCGACGTTGTGCGAAACCGCACCCCAATGGGGCCATCGGCCGACCAGCGTGGTGCGATCGCGGGACACCCATGAAAGGCTCCATCCAGCGTCGTCTCACCGTTGCCATCAACTGGTCGGCCGCCCGCATCGCCAGCCTCGACGACCGTGAGCGCTACGAAGACAGCTATGCGCTCACCGAAGAATTCAGGGAGTGGATCCTCTGCGTGGACCAGCACCCTGAGCTGATGGCCGAGCAGGTGCTGATGGTTCCTGATTTCAACGAACTGAAGAAATCAAGCGACAGCAGCGAGAGCGACGGACTCCTGGAAATCTAAAGAAAACCTAAAGGCTTTTGACTTGGACGTCAATCGAGCCGGGCGTCAAGCCTTTTGGGACACCCGGTCCGCGCGGCGGCCGAGTCCCGCCAAGGCCGAAACAGCAGCGCTACGCTCTTAAGCGAAGTCGATCCGCTTAAGCCGTGACTGAAGCCGCTGCCAGCGCCGCGACGGGCGCTTCTGTTGAAAACGTGGTGATCGTGGGCTCGGGCCCGGCCGGCTACACCGCGGCCATCTATGCCGCCCGCGCCAATCTCCGGCCGGTGGTGATCACAGGCTTCCAAGACGGCGGCATCCCAGGTGGTCAGCTGATGACCACCACCCATGTGGAGAACTTCCCCGGCTTCCCCGACGGCATCCTCGGCCCGGATCTGATGGATCGGCTCAAGGCCCAGGCCGTGCGCTGGGGCACCCGCCTGGTGGAGGCCGATGCCGACAGTATCGACCTGTCGCAGCGCCCCTTCCGCATCCAGGCCGATGGCCAGACCATCGAGGCCCAGTCGGTGATCCTGGCCACGGGCGCCAGCGCCAACCGCCTCGGCCTGCCCAGCGAAGGGCGCTTCTGGAACGCGGGCATCAGCGCCTGCGCCATCTGCGATGGCGCCACACCCCAGTTCCGCAACGAAGAGCTAGCCGTGGTGGGCGGCGGCGACTCCGCCTGCGAGGAGGCGGTGTACCTCACCAAATACGGCAGCCGCGTGCACCTGGTGGTGCGCTCCGGCCAGCTGCGGGCCAGCAAGGCCATGGCTGATCGGGTGCTGGCCAACCCCAACATCACCGTGCACTGGAATCGCCAGATCCGCGATTGCAGCGGCGGAGAGTGGCTGGAGGCCATCGAGCTGGTGGCCACCGATGGCAGCGGCGGCTCCGAACAGGTGCCCGTGCGCGGCCTCTTCTACGCCATCGGCCACACCCCCAACACCCGCCTGGTGCGCGGCCAACTGGAGGTGGATGGTCGTGGCTACTTGGTAACCAAACCTGGTCGGCCTGAAACGAGCCTGGAGGGCGTGTTCGCCGCCGGCGATGTGGCCGATGCCGAATGGCGGCAAGGCATCACCGCTGCCGGCAGCGGCTGCCAGGCAGCCCTGGCGGCCGAGCGCTGGCTCACCCATCACCACCTGGCGGTCACCATGAGCCAGACCCCCGTGGAGCCCGCCGAAGTAGGCAAGGTGAAGCGCACCCCCATGTGCGACGAGGCCAACTTCGACCCCAACGCCCTCTGGCAAAAGGGCAGCTACGCCCTGCGCAAGCTGTATCACGACAGCGACAAGCCCCTGCTGGTGGTGTACACCTCACCCACATGCGGGCCTTGTCACGTGCTCAAACCGCAGCTCAAGCGGGTACTAGAGGAGCTCGGCGGCCGTGCCCAAGGCGTGGAGATCGACATCGAAGCCGAACAGGAGATCGCCCAGCAAGCGGGCGTGACCGGCACCCCCACCGTGCAGCTGTTCTTCCAGAAGGAACTCAAGCAACAGTTCCGCGGCGTGAAGCAACGCAGCGAGTTCAAGGCCGCGATCGAACAGCTCCTCGGCGCCGCCGTGGCCTGAACCGCAGGCAAAGGTCCACTGGGGAAGGCCGTCTGAGAGAGGCCGCCTGGAGAGGGTTTCAACACTGTCCAGTTCCGGATATCCATGGATATCCGGAACTGGACAGCTGCGCGAATCCATTCACCCGCCTCACTCACCCGCCCCGCGGGGCTAGTGGGACGGGACAAGCGGGACGGGCTGATTGAAGGCGCCGAATCTGCGCCCGATGACCCCAGCGCAGCCGAATGATCACAGATCAGCCGAACGGCCCGTAAACACAACAGGCCCGACACCAAAAAGCCCCGGGATCAACCTCCAGGGCCGCTGTAGCCAAGCCACGTCAGCCGTGGATGGCCGACGTGTTGCATTCGGTGATCGCCAAGAAGGCGATGAGAAGGTGATCAGCGGCGACGGGGGCCGCCGGGGCGGTTGCCACCGGGGCGGGGGCCACCGGCGGCTGCGTTGCGCTCGCGATAGGTGATGCGGCCGCGGCTGAGGTCGTAAGGGCTGATCTCCACCAGCACCTTGTCACCGGCGAGGAGCTTGATGCGGAACTTGGTGAGCTTTCCAGCGGCCCGGCAGAGGCATTGGTGGCCTGCAGGCTGCTCGAGGGTGACCAGGTAGAACCCGTTGCCCTGCTCCTTCTCGATCACGCCGGAGGTCTCGATCATGCGTCGCTGCCGCTGAAAAGTCGTACTGCTTGGATCAGTCTAGTTCGCGCCCTTAAACCGCTAGGGTCGGCCCTCACAAAGCCCAACTGAGCAAGGTTTCGATGGTCCTGCCTCCTGTGTCGATGGATCTGGGCCTGCTGCTGATCTCCATTGGGGTGGTGAACCTGTGGCGCGCGCGTCAGGCCTCCTGAGCACGCTGCTGTTCCACAAGCCCTACGGGGTACTGAGCCAGTTCACCCCTGAGCCGGGGAGCCGTTGGGGGTGCCTGGCCGATCACATCCCGGTGCCCGATGTCTACGCCGCTGGCCGACTGGATGCCGACAGTGAAGGCCTGTTGCTGCTCACCGCCAACGGACGCCTGCAGCAACGGCTCACCGATCCAGCCTGGGGCCACTGGCGCCGCTACTGGGTGCAGGTGGAAGGCATCGCCAGCCCCGAGCAGTTGGCGCAGCTCGAGCAGGGGCTGGTGATTCAGGGGCAACGCACCCTGCCGGCACGGGCCAGCTGCATCGCCGAGCCAAGCCTGCCGCCTCGGGATCCACCGATCCGCGAACGCAAAGCGATTGCCACCAGCTGGCTGGCGATCGAGCTCCGCGAAGGCCGCAACCGGCAGGTGCGGCGTATGACGGCCGCCGTCGGGCTCCCCACCCTGAGGCTGCTGCGGGTCGCCATCGATCTGATGGATGGCGACCCGCAGCTGAGCCTCGAGGGCCTGGAGCCAGGCCAATGGAGAGCGGTATCACCGCAGGAAGAGCGCCGCCTTCAGGCGTTGCTGCGGCGCTCACCGGGTCGGGGCGGACGGGCAGGTGGTGGAAAGTCTGGCCAAGGTGGTGGCGGCGGGTAAGGCGGCTTGGCTTCAGCCGAGCGCGTCTTTGAGCTCACGCACCACCTGCAACTGCCCGTAGTAGTAGTTGGCCCTGGCGCGGCGGTCGGAATCGGTGAGGCTGTCGAGCGCATCGAAGCCCACGCTCTGCCAGAGCTCGTTGCCGCAGGCGCGGGTGATCTCCTCCACCGCTTCCTGCTCCAACACGCCAAGGCGACGCTGCAGGTTTTTGGTTTGCGCAATCCCCATATCCACTGCGCCGCAGGCGCCATCACTTCAATCAATAGTACAGGCGCACCACATCTGGTGCCATCCGTGAAAATCCTCAGAAGGGCAGCTTTTTCTTCGCGTCTTTGTCGAGATCGGCTTCCATCTCACGCAGGCGCTTGAGGATGGTGTCGTAGTACTCGCGCAGGTAGCTCTCGAGACTGGTGGTGTCGGCTGGATCAAGGCCAAAGGCCGCGTAGCTCTCCTCCATCGGTGCATCGAGGGGGGTACCACCTCCGATCACCTTGTCGAAGGCGAGGCGTTCGGCCACGTTCACGGCCGGCTCAAAGAACGACGCCACACCCTGCATCAGGCGCAGCAGGAAGGGCCGCACGCGGAACACCCGCGAGCTCTTGCCGCAGTATTTCTCGCAGAGCTGGGTGATTTCACCGGTGCTCCAGGCGCGGGGACCCACCACAGGCAAGGCCTTGCGGATCGTTTCGCTGCGGGTGAGGGCCGCCACCGCAAAACGGGCCACGTCCTGGGTGTTCATGTAGGCGATCGGCGTTGGGGTGCCGCTCACCCACACCGTTTGGTTTTCCAGCACCGGAATGGCGATCTGGCTGATCAGGCCCTGCATGAAGGCCACGCAGCGCAGGATTGTGTAGTCGAAGTCGGACTGGATCAGCGCCTGCTCGGTGCAGTACTTGATATCCATCAAGGGCACGTCGCGGTGCTGTTCAGCGCCCAGCAGCGACACGAACACAAACCGCTTCACGCCAGCACGCTCGCAGGCATTGAGCAGGTTGAGCTTGCCGGTCCAGTCGGTGTCGTAGCTGCTGCCGGGATCACTGGCCCGGGCCGTGGCGGCATCGATCACAGCCTCCTGACCCTCCAGGGCGTAATCGAGGCTGTCGGGCTCGAGCAGGTCGCCGCGGGTGAGCTCACAGCCCCACTCCTGCAGGAAGGCCGCCTTGCGAGGCGATCGCACCATGCAGCGCACCTGGTGGCCGGCATCAAGGGCCTGGCGGGCGATCTGCCTGCCCAGCGTGCCCGTAGCACCGATCACCAGCACCTGCATGAGGCTTGTTCAGCGAGGCACGAGCCTAGTGGTGTGCCTGCTGGGTCGCGCTCCAAGCCGAAATTTGGGGCCTAGCCCGAGCTCAGCTATCGCCCTGGAGCTTGAGCAGCAGCGCACCACCCACCAGACCAATGGGGATCAGAACCCAGAACAGCGCTGCAGTGCCGAAGATCTCCGAGGCCATAGCCAGGTGGCGTAACGGCTACCTGTTTAGCGCAGCCGCCAGCTCCAACACGCGCTGCCAGGGGGCATTGCAGCGAAACATGCCATCCATCACGCCGGAACGCAGGGCGGTGTAGCCCTCGGCCTCCAGGGACTGCAGCAGTGCCTGGATGGCGGGAGGGCCGCCCCCCAGGCGCCGCCCCAGCTCAGCGCTTGGCCAGCAGCGCGCCGGCAGGCCGGGATCCGCCAGCAGGCGGGCCAGCAGGCGCTCACTGCTGCGGGCCACGGTGTTGGCGGGCAGCTGGGGCACCAGCCGCTGCATCGCCGCCAGGGTTGGGGCGTGCTGCAAAGGCCCCAGCCACAGCGGCCCCGAAATGGCCAGCGGCGGCGGCTCACCGGCGCAGGCGCAGGTGGGCCACTGGCGCAGCTGCAACAGGCTCTGCTCCAGCTGCTCGCCGCAGGCGTGGCAGTGGGCCAGCAGCCCTAACTGGCGTTCCTGGCGCTTATCGGCGCGGCGCTGCAGCTGAATGGCCGTGCGGAAGGTGCGCCCCTCGCTGAAGCTGAACAGCGGCCGGATCCCCCGGCCCATCGCCCAGGCGGCGCGGGCCACCACGGCGATCTGCAGGCGCAGGGCCAACTCCCAACTGGCGGGATGGGCCCGGGCTGCAGCGCCCAGGGAACGAATCGCGGCGGGGCGGTCGTGGCCGGTAGGGGAGCGGCCATCGGTGCTGGCCAGATAGAGCACCCCTTCAAATTGCAGTGCTTCGAGGGCGGCGGGCACTAACGCCGTGGGGCAGCCGAAGGCATCGAGATCGAGCAGCCCGAAACGGCGCTCCTCCAGCAGGCAGCCCGCCAAGAGCTTCTGGGCTGTTTGGGCGGTGATGTCCAGGGACGTTCCGGCAACCGCAAGGGGGGTGAGGTTGCGCTGGAGCACAGGCAGCCGATCGGCATCGGCATCGTTGCCCCACACGGCACTGGCGCCGGCTTCCAGGCCGTAGCGCAGGGCGCGGATGCCGCAGCCCGCCATCAGATCGAGCACCGCCAGCGGCTGCGCCAGCTCCAGTTCGCCGCGGGCGAGAAGAGCCGCCAGCAGCACGCCCAGATCACGCGATGGGCGGGATTCCGGCCGAAAGAAACCGGCGCCAAGCTGCAGGGCTGCGGCACCTTCGCAATAGTGAAGGCAGTCCGCTGCTTCAGCAGCGCCGCCGTCCGCCTGCCCCGAGAGCTCCGCCGTGTCGGCCACCACTGCTTCCCAAGCCGCTGCGTTAGCCCCCCAGCCTGCCCCCGCAGGCGCCCAGTGGGGCGAGCACGGCCACTGGCAGTGGCAGGAGCACCGCTGCCACTGGCGCGTGCTGGGCGACCGCAGCCATCCGGCCCTGGTGCTGATCCATGGCTTCGGCGCGGCCAGCGGCCACTGGCGCCACAACGCCGCGGATCTGGCGGCGGCTGGCTGGTGCGTGTATGCCATTGATCTGGTGGGCTTCGGGGCCTCGAGCCAGCCCGGCCACCGGCGCGATCGCCCGCTGGATAACCGGCTTTGGGCGCGGCAGCTGCAGGGCTTCCTTGAGCAGGTGGTGCAGGGGCCGGCGGTGCTGGTGGGCAATTCCCTCGGCAGCCTGGTGGCGATCACCTGCGCAGTGTTTTTCCCGGTGTGGGTGCATGGCGTGGTGGCGGCACCGCTGCCCGATCCCACGCTGTTGATGCCGCAGCGGCGGCGGCGCCGGCCCTGGCGCCGGCAAGCCAAACGCCAGCTGGTGGTGGTGCTCTGGCGCCTGCTGCCCTTGGAGCTGCTGGTGCCGCTGATCGCCCGTACGCCGCTCCTGGATCTGGGGCTGCGCAGCGCCTACAGCGACCAGCGCGCGGTGGACCGAGAACTGCGCCGGCTGATCGCCCGCCCGGCGCTGCGGCCGCGGGCGGCCCGGGCATTGCGGGCGATGAGCATCGGCATGGCCCTGCGGCCCCATGGCGCCACAGCGGCGGTGCTGCTGGAGCAGATGCGCCAGCCGCTGCTGGTGCTCTGGGGCAGCCACGACCGCCTGGTGCCACCCCAGATCAGCGAGCGCCTGCACCGCCACAAGAGTGATCTGGAGCTGCAATTGCTGCCGCAGCTTGGGCATTGCCCCCACGACGAGAAGCCCGAACTGTTCAACCGCCACGTGTTGGGCTGGCTGGCGCGTAATTTGGGCACACGTCAGCCACACGAACAGCCCTGGGCATGAAGCACACCCTGTCGGTGCTGGTGGAAGACGAATCGGGCGTGCTGAGCCGCATCTCCGGCCTGTTCGCCCGCCGTGGTTTCAACATCGAGAGCCTGGCCGTTGGCCCTGCTGAGCGCAGAGGCGTGTCGCGGCTCACGATGGTGGTGGAGGGTGATGAGCGCACCCTGGCTCAGATGAGCAAGCAGCTCGACAAGCTGATCAACGTGCTCGAGGTCACCGACCTCACCCGCATCCCCGCCGTGGAGCGCGAGCTGATGCTGGTGAAGGTGTCGGCACCGGAAAGCCAGCGAGCCGCGATTCTCGATCTGGTGCAGGTGTTCCGCGCCCGCGTGGTGGATCTGGGCAGCGAAGCCCTCACCGTGGAGGTGGTGGGTGATCCCGGCAAACTCGTGGCCCTGGAAAACGTGCTCGAGCCCTACGGGATCCTGGAGATTGCCCGCACCGGCCGCATCTCCCTGGAGCGTGCCTCCGGCGTGAGCACTCCTTATCTGAAAGTCACCAGCCTCGATAAGCGCGTCCCGGCCTGAGCCGGGACGCATCGTTGGGCTAGTTGAGGGCTACTTCGCGTCCTGCACCAAGGTGCCGCCCTGCAGCACCTTGGCACTGATCAGCTTGTCGCCCTGGCTGATCCGGTCGACCACATCCATACCCTTGGTCACCCGGCCAAACACCGCATAGCGGCCATCCAGCTCAGGCAGAGCGCGCAGCGCGATATAGAACTGCGCGCTGGCGGAGTTGGGATCGTTGGATCGGGCCATCGCCAGGGCACCGCGCTGGTGCTGCAGCTTCAGCTTCTCGGCCTGGCCTGGACCAACGGTGATTTCGCCGTAGCGGGGGCTGCCCTCACCATTGAGGAAGAGCTCCAGCGGAATCAGGCGGGGCTGGCCGGTGGCCGGATCCACGAAACTGCCGGTGCCGAGCAGATCCACTGGGGTGTTCGGGTTGGCGCTCTGGGGATCGCCGCCCTGCACCACAAACGGAATGGGCTCCTTCACCACACGGTGAAACAGGGTGCCGTTGTAGGCACCGCGCCGCACCAGATCCACGAAGTTGCCGGCGGTGAGCGGTGCAGCGCTGCCATCGAGGCTCAGCTCCACGGTGCCCTTGCTGGTGGTGAGCTCCACAAGGGCCGTGCCCTTGAGGCAGGGCACACCGGAGGTGCCGCAGCCAAAGCTGGTGGAGGGGCCAGGGGCGGCGCAGGCCACGGGGCCCAGCGGGCTGAGCAACAGCAGCAGGGCCAGCAGCAGGCCGCGCAGGGAGCCGGAACGGGAGAAGGTCATGCTCAACACGGTGCTCAAACGCCCTCGAGGGGCACACCCAGGAAGCGGGCCAGTTCAGCGCCGCCACGCTCGAGATCAGCCAGGGGCATGGGCTCACCCACGCGGGTGAGGGGCAGATCGCGGCGACCCTGCACCCGCAGGGCCAGGCGGCGGCGAGGGTTGAGGCCATCGCGCACATCCACCTTCACGGCCTGGATGTCTTTGAGAGGCGTGGTCACGCTGATCTGCTGGCGGAAGCCACGGCGCGTGACGGTGAGGGTGCCGGCGGATTTATCAAAGCGATTGGCACCGGAGCCCACATCAATGGCGATCACCGCCCAGAGATAGGTGGAGAGCAGGGCAGCGGCGATGCCATAGAGCCCCATCACCAAGCCCTGCGGCACCCAGCTCAGGGCAGCGGGGTGGCCGATCGGCAGCAGATCAGTGCCGAGATAGCTAGAGGCACTGGTGAGCAGGAAGCCCAGGCCACCCGTGCTCACCACGGCTGCCACCAGCACATTGGAGAGGCGGCGGGAGCCCAGCACGTCCTGCTCCAGCAACTGGGAGGAGGAGGCAGCCTGTGCTGCGGATGCCGAGGCCATATGGGCAGATCAACCAATGGCCTGCCATCTTGGCGCGCCTCCCGCCAGGGCTGACCAGGCCTGAGCACAAATACCCAAAACGCAATGGTGACGGGCCGTGTCAGCCCGTCAAAACCCGCCTCGCAGTGCCAATCAACGTTGTTACGATCCCCCGGTAACCCACAGCCCGCGGTTTTTCCCACCCATGACGATCGCTGTAGGGCGCGCGCCGCAGCGGGGATGGTTCGACGTCCTCGATGACTGGCTCAAGCGCGACCGCTTCGTTTTTGTCGGGTGGTCGGGTCTGCTCCTGTTCCCCACTGCCTACCTGGCACTGGGTGGCTGGCTGACCGGCACCACCTTTGTCACCTCCTGGTACACCCACGGCATTGCCAGCTCCTACCTGGAGGGCTGCAACTTCCTCACCGCTGCGGTGAGCAGCCCGGCCGATGCCATGGGCCACTCCCTGCTGCTGCTCTGGGGCCCTGAGGCCCAGGGCGACTTCGTGCGCTGGTGCCAACTCGGCGGCC
>Ga0194112_10004570_pt1 | contig 18905 bp, 17 predicted proteins | sample TA2MahC400mmetaG_FD_146191 | JGI IMG/M metagenome (GOLD analysis project Ga0194112, IMG submission 146191) | Freshwater microbial communities from Lake Tanganyika, Tanzania - TA2015016 Mahale Deep Cast 400m | ecosystem: Environmental > Aquatic > Freshwater > Lake | place: Tanzania: Lake... | reverse complement strand
ACGCCGGAGTTCAGGAACGCCATCTCGCGGATGCGGTGTTCCAGCGTTTTGTAGTCGAATTCGACGTGGCTGAAGGTCTCGGTGGAAGGCAGGAAGGTGACTTCCGTGCCACGCTCCCCGTTACCGGGGCCGACGACTTTGAGCGGCGCGACCGTCTCACCGTGGTGGAATTCGATGAAATGCTCTTTATCGTCGCGCCAGATGCGCAGTTTCAGCGACACGGAAAGCGCGTTCACCACGGAAACACCCACGCCGTGCAGACCACCGGAGACCTTGTAGGAGTTCTGGTCGAACTTACCGCCCGCATGCAGCTGGGTCATGATGACCTCTGCGGCGGAGACACCCTCTTCCTTGTGCATATCGACGGGAATACCGCGACCGTTATCGCGCACAGTCACCGAACCGTCGGCGTTGATGCGCACGATGATCTTGTCGCACCAGCCGGCGAGGGCTTCGTCGATGGCGTTATCGAGCACTTCATAGACCATGTGGTGCAAGCCAGAACCATCATCCGTATCGCCGATATACATGCCGGGGCGTTTGCGTACCGCATCAAGCCCTTTCAGGACTTTGATGGAATCCGCGCCATAATCGGAATTATTGCGTTCGGGAGTATCCATCTGGGTCACTTTCTCGGAAAGATTTTCGGCTGATTCGACAGCGTTCGCGGCGGTGTTCTGGTTGCTCATAAAAACCTCAAGATATGGTAGTCGTCACTCTACAATCCACGGGTCATTTTTGCAAGCGAACAGTGGCATCGGAAACGCTAAAAAATTGCGCTTTTCCGGATAAGTGGCCGAAGGTTTCGGCGTCCGTTCCGGTGAGCCAAGCCTGCACCCCTATATCTAGTATCTCATCGGCCAGCTGGGCACGGCGTTTGAGGTCAAGATGCGCCACCACTTCATCGAGCAAAAGAATGGGCGCACCGCTTCCCCAAAGGGCACGGGCACGGGCGACCGCCAGCATGATGGAAAGAAGCACGGCTTTCTGCTCACCGGTGGAGCAATAGGCCGCTTCCATGCCCTTGGCGACGTGATAGACCATCAATTCACTGCGGTGGATGCCCTCCCCTGTCCGTCCGGCATAGCCATCCTCGATGCGGCGGGCAGCCAGCAACTCGCGGAAGCGGTCTTCCGCCTCCAGCGAAGTCATCCCCTGCTCCAAGAGCCCCTCGACCGCACCGTTCAACTCCAACTTCGCCTGCGGGAAATCCAGCGTGGAGGTGGAAATCACCGCGTTTAATCGCTCCAGCACCTGTAAGCGATGCGCGGCGACGGCCACGGCGTGCTCTGCCATCTTGCGCTCCAGCGCCGCGAACCACACGGCATCCCCGCGCCGCTCCTGCAACAACAGGTTACGCTCGCGCATCGCCGCTTCATAGGCATTCACATGACTGGCATGGCCGGATTCGAAGCCGTAAACCAGACGGTCAAAGAACTTGCGGCGGGCGGATTGGCCTTCCTGAAAAATCTGGTCAAGCTGGGGGGTGAGCCAAACGACATTCAGCACATCCGCCAAAGCGTTCTGACTGACGGGCGAGCTGTCGATGCGCACTAATCGGCGTTCCGTTCCCGCAGACCCGCTGTCCCCGTCGCGCCCTGTGGCGACATCCGTCACCTCGCCGAAGCTGCGCACCTGCGCTGTCACCGCCCAAGGCATGGGGAACGGGTTGGATTCACCCGCAGGCATACGGCGGTCGATGTCAGGCAGTTGCGCACGGCGGATGCCGCGACCGGGCGACAGCAGCGAAACCGCCTCAAGGATATTGGTCTTTCCTGCCCCATTCGCGCCCATCAGCACCACAGGCGCTGAATCAACATTCAGAGAAAGGTAAGCGTAATTGCGGAAATTGGTGAGAGTAAGCTTAGAAAGCGAAGCCGCGGAAGCATTGCTTCCGTAAACGGAAGAAGGCGCTGCGGCAGGTTCCCCCACACGCGCGCCTTCTTTCATCACTTGTGGCGATTCGCTCACCCGTCAACTCACACGCGCATCGGCATGACGACGTAGAGTGCGCCGATGTCAGCGGAGTCGCGCACCAGCGCGGGGGAAGCGGAATCGGCCAGTACGAACTGGGCGGTCTCGCCTTCGATCTGCGCCATCATCTCCAGCAGGTAGCGGGAGTTGAAGCCGATTTCCAACGCATCCGCGCCATACTGCACGTCGAGGTCTTCGCTCGCGGTGCCGTTTTCGGGGCTATTCGCGGACAGGGTCAATTTGCCCTTCTGGATTTTCAGTTTCACACCGCGGGATTTGTCGGACGCGATGACGGATACACGGTCAACCGCGGAAGAGAACAGCGACGCGCTCACTTCCAGAATCTTGTCGTTCGCGGAAGGAATGACGCGGTCATAGTCAGGGAACGTGCCGTCAATCAGTTTTGACACGAGAACCGCATTGCCGCAGACGAAGCGGATTTTGCTTTCAGACACGGAAACCTGCACTTCGGAGACTTCGTTCTCCAGCAGTTTCTTCAGTTCGGCTATGGTCTTGCGGGGGATGATGACACCGGGGATGCCCGCCGCGCCAGCAGGCAGCGCCACTTCGATGCGCGCCAGACGGTGACCGTCGGTTGCCACGGTGCGCAGCACTTTGTCTTTATCACCGGCGACATGCAAGTAGATACCGTTCAGGTAATAACGGGTCTCTTCCGTGGAGATGGCAAAGCGGGTCTTATCGACCAGCGCCAGCAGCTCGGCTTTGGCGAGGGTGAAGTTATGGCTGAAATCGCCTTCCGCCATCACGGGGAAATCCGCGACAGGCAGGGAGGACAGGGTGAAGGAGGACTGACCAGCGTTGATGGAGACCTTGCCCGCATCGGTGGATTCCAGCTCGACCAGCGCGCCATCCGGCAATTTGCGGATGATCTCATAGAAGGTGTGCGCGGGAACGGTGGTCGACCCAGCGAGTTCGACCTGCGCCGCGACGGTCTCGACGATGGCGATGTCCATGTCGGTGGCGGTCAGGCTGAGGGTCGAGCCTTCACCAGCGAGTTTCACGTTGGAAAGGATGGGGATGGTGCCGCGCTTCTCGACGACGGACTGGATGTGGCCCAAAGCTTTCAGGATGACGGAGCGGTCGATAACCAGTTTCATATTGCCTGCGTTGTCCTTCAAATTGCTGTTTTTTTCTACGGATGAGGTCTGCATGGCTTCCCACTTTGACTAACGGTTGAGATAAGATAACGAATTGTTATTCAATGCTTATTCTATTCGGAATCCAGTGGCAGGCATCCACCCCGGAAAAGGTCGTATGATACTAGCAGAGCATCTTCAGAAATCAAGCTCCGCTCAGCAAGTTTCCACTCAACTTTCAAGTGCGCGGCTCAGGATATTGATATCCGTCGATAAATCGCTATCGGACTCGCGCAGTTCTTCGATGCGCTTCACCGCGTGCATGACCGTCGTATGGTCTTTGCCCCCGAATTTGCGGCCGATTTCCGGCAAGGATTTGGTCGTCAGCTTCTTTGCAAGGTACATGGCGACCTGACGCGGACGGGCGACGACGCGGGAACGGCGGGCGGAATGCATCTCCGTCAGCTTGATATTATAATGCAGCGCGACGGCCTTCTGAATGTCTTCGATGGTGATGTGGCGGTCATTGGCGCGCAGCAGGTCTTTCAACACTTCCTGCGTGCTTTCGACGCTGATGGTCGAGCCGACGAGGGTGGAATGGGCGACCACGCGGTTCAGCGCGCCTTCCAGTTCGCGGACGTTGGAGGTGATTTTGCTGGCGAGGAATTCCAGCACCTTGCAGGGCACTTCGATGCCTTCGAGCTTCTCGGCTTTGGACTGGAGAATGCCAAGGCGCAGTTCGTAGGTAGTGGTGTGTACGTCAGCCACTAAGCCCCAGCCGAGGCGCGAGCGGATGCGCTCTTCGATGCCTTCAAGGTCGGAAGGAGAACGGTCACCAGAGATGATGAGCTGTTTCTTCTGGTCGATCAGTGCGTTGAACGTGTGGAAGAATTCTTCCTGCGTGCTGTCCTTGCCACTGATGAACTGCACGTCATCAATCATGAGCACGTCCACGGAGCGCAGCTTTTCCTTGAAGGGCATGGTGTCCTTGAAGCGGAGCGCGCGGATGAACTGGTACATGAACTTCTCGGCGGACATATACAGCACGCGGCGTTCCGGGTTCTCACGGCGAATCTGCCATGCCAATGCGTGCATCAAGTGGGTCTTGCCCAAACCCACGCCGCCATGAAGGAACAGCGGGTTGCAGCCGACTGGCGCTTCATGGGATTCCGCGACGCGGCGCGCAGCGGCGTAAGCCAGCTCGTTCGGCTTGCCGACGACGAAATTCTCGAAGGTGAAACGGGGGTCAAGCGGCGAACCGAGGGTGAATTCCTCATCATCCTCGACGCTATCGACGCGGGGGCGGGAATCCGCAGCACGGTCATAGGCCAGTTTCACGGCGGAATCATCCGCGACGACCGCAGGAGCGGCGACAACGGCAACAGGCGCATCAACGGCAGGGGCGCTGCGCAGGATGATGTCCACCGCCAGCACGGAGTCTTGCTCCTGACGCCAAGCATTGCGGAGTTCGCTGGCATAGTTGTTCACGACCCATTCACGGGTGAAACGCGTCGGCGCGGTCATCACGGCGGTGCTGCCGTCCAGACGGTCAAAACCCAGACCATCGAACCAGCTGCGGAACACGGCATCGCCACAAGCCTCACGCAAACGGGAACGGACGCGGTTCCATAATGCCTCGGCCTCGAACTCCGAGCCGGATTGCGTACCGATGATGCTGTGCCGCGCTTCAACCATAAAATGCACCTAAACCTTCAAATATTCTTATTTTTTGCTTCTTTCGCCTACTTTTCGCAGGTCATTATTCTTGTTTGGCTGCCGCAAACGCTAACGACAGCTTGGCAACTGACAGGACAACCAACCATTCTGTCCTTCGAATCCACCCGCCACATTCAGGCAACAGGAATAGCCTGCCGCAGTGAGCGCGAGTGCCGCCGCCTGCGACCGCCCACCCGCTTTGCACAGCAGAAGCAGCGGGGTATCCTTCGGCAGTTCCAACTCACCGAAGGCTTCGGCGAATCGGGCAGCGGAGCTTCCGTCGGGCAGCATCCGCCAAGTGACGCGATGAAGAGGTTTATCCAGCGAAGCGAGATCAGGCACACCTACCTGCTCCCATTCCTGCGGGGTGCGCACATCCACGATGGCTGCGGATGGATTCGCCTGCAGCAGTCCCCATGCGTCCTCCACCGAAACATCCCCTGCATAACCGAATTGACGGTTATTGTTGGCTATCTGCTCGGCTTTGAGGAATTCGGCCATGGATACACGCTCCTGAATTCAAAACAAATTTACCCGATGACGTTCCGGCGCTTCACAGCGCCCGAACGAATGACGTATGGCCAAAAGGCCTTATTTTGGGCAAAGCAGTCCTGTCAGCGGAAAACAATCCGCAGCACGGGATGCCTTGTGGGGTAGGGATTCCCCGAAGAGTCGCTTAAGTCTTAAGCGGTCTTCAGAGCTTTAACGCGAGCAGCCAAGCGGCTGATCTTGCGGGAAGCGGTGTTCTTGCGAACAACACCTTTGGAAACACCGCGCATCAATTCCGGCTGAGCGTTACGCAGCGCTTCGGCTGCAGCAGCCTGGTCACCACCTGCGATAGCCGTTTCGACTTTCTTCAGGAAGGTGCGGATACGGTTGACGCGAGCAGCGTTAACCTGGGTGCGGACTGCGGTCTGACGAATACGTTTCAGAGCGGATTTATGATGAGCCATCTTCTAACCTAAAATCAAAATATGTTTAGCGGTGTGTTAAGGGAAACTGAAATTAGCTTCACGGCCCCTTGAAGTCAAGCGCATTCGCCAGCTTGAGGACAGTTTTTTTTATCACCTGAAATAGCAGGATTATTCCCCAGTCGTTCATTTGGCGGTTCAGGAAAAAAAGGGCAGATTATTGATTTGCCAGCATATTTGTTTTATGCTTTGTTTTTCAATCATTTCTGACATTTCGCGCAAAAATAGGTCGCACGCCCCGCCTGCACAATCCGTTTTATTGGACACGAACAGACGACGCATCCCTCCCCCTCCTTGTCATAAACGAAGAAGCGGTGCTGGAAATATCCAGCCTCACCACGGCTATCGACATAATTCCTCAGGGTCGAACCGCCCGAATCGATAGCCGATAGCAAAGTCGCCTTAATGCTATCAGCCAGCAAATTCGCTTGTTTACGAGAAACGCTATTTGCTGGACGTTCAGGCAATGTCTTGCTAGAAAATAAAGCTTCGGAAGCATAGATGTTGCCGACACCCACCACCCATTTCTGATCCATCAGCAAAGGCTTGATGGGCTGCTTGCGGCTGGCGCAGAGATTATACAGGTATTCACCGTCGAAATCATCCGACAGAGGCTCCGGCCCCAGACCGGCGAGCATGGGGTGATGTTGCAAATCCCGCGCATCACAGCCGGTGATGACCCCGAAGCGGCGGGGGTCGTTGAACAGCATCACCTGACCATCGGACAGAATGAAAGCGGCGTGATCATGCTTGGCATATTCATCCGGTATAACGGATAAAACCATCAACCGCCCCGACATACCGAGATGCACAATCATCACGTAATCATTGTCCATATAGATAAGGACATATTTGGCGCGACGCTCCACGCGTAGGATGACTGCGCCTTCCAACCGCTCCGGCAACTCATCGGGAATGGGCACGCGGATGTGACGGCGGCGAAGCTCCACCTGCTCCACCCGCCGCCCCAGCACGGATTGGCGCAGGCCACGGCAGACGGTTTCGACCTCGGGTAACTCAGGCATGAGGCAACTCTGGCATGGTATTCCTTATATATCTATGATAGTGCAGCGGGGTAAAATCTGTTCACAAAGCGCCTGAATATCCGTATGGTAGGCACTCCTCACACCAGAATCAAGTAGGTATCCCGCCATGTCTTCCCCCGAAAAACAACAAAAAGCGCAGGATGAGACCACCCACTTCGGCTTCCAGACGGTCAATACCGCCGAGAAAGCGGGACTGGTGAAGGACGTGTTCGACCAAGTGGCAGGCAAATACGACCTGATGAACGATGTGATGAGCGGCGGGCTGCACCGCGTGTGGAAACACACCATGGTCGAATCCCTCGACCCGCGCCCCGACCAGAGTTTCCTCGATGTCGCGGGCGGCACGGGCGACATCGCCTTCCGCATCCGCGAGCGCACCGCGAAATTCTATAGCGGCCAGACACCGCAGATCACCCTGTGCGACATCAACGACCAGATGCTGCAAGAAGGCCGCAAACGTGCGCTGAACCACGGCATTGTGGAGGGCATCCGCTGGGTCTGCGGCGATGCGATGAACCTGCCCGTGGAATCCTCTTCCGTGGATGGCTACACCATCGCTTTCGGCATCCGCAACGTGACGGACATCGACGCGGCATTGCGCGAAGCGAACCGCGTGCTGAAGCGCGGTGGCCGCTTCCTGTGCCTGGAGTTCAGTCATGTTGAGGCTGAACCGTTGGCCAAGCTGTATGATGCTTATTCCATGCACCTCATCCCCCGCCTCGGCAAGCTCTTCGCCGGCGCATCCCAGCCCTATCAATACTTGGTGGAAAGCATCCGTAAATTCCCAGACCAGCGCGCCTTTGCAGATAAAATGCGCGCCGCAGGATTCGGCAATGTGTCCTACCGTAACATGACGGGCGGCGTGGTCGCCCTGCATTCGGGATGGAAAATCTGACCCATGTGGAGCAGCCTTCCCCACATCCGCCGCATGACAAAACTGGCCTATACCTTCGGGCGGAACGGGGCAGCGATGTCTCTCACCCGCGCAGGGCTGCCCGTGTGGTTCTGCAAAGGATTCTCCCTCATCAGCCGCTCCGGCCTTCCGGCACGTGAAGGTGCGCGATTGCAGCTGGCCTTCGCGGAGATGGGCCCCACGTTCATCAAACTGGGGCAGGCGCTTTCCACACGCTCCGATCTCATCGGCGAAGAACTGGCCGAAGACCTCGCGCTGCTGCAAGACCGCATCCCCCCCTTCCCCACCCATCGGGCGAAAGCCCTGATAGAGCTGGAGCTTGGCGCGCCTCTTGAACTGCTGTTCAGCGATTTCTCTGAAACGCCCGTGGCGGCTGCCTCCATCGCGCAGGTGCATTTTGCCACCACCGTAGAAGGCCGCCCTGTTGCCGTGAAGGTGCTGCGACCGGACATCCACCTTGCCTTCAAACAAGACATCGACCTGTTCTATTGGCTGGCAGGACATGTGGAGAACTATCTTCCCGCCGCGCGCCGATTGAAGCCGCTTGCGGTCATCAAGACCTTCGAGGAAAGCATCCAGAAGGAACTGGATTTAAGACTGGAAGCCGCCGCAGCGCAGACCATCAAGGAAAACACCGCGCTCGACGAAGGCTTCTATGTGCCTGAAGTGGACTGGCAGCGCACCAGCCAGAGCGTGCTGACCATGGAGCGCATCACGGGCATACCCGTCAGCGATGTCGCAGCCATCGACGCGGCAGGGTTAGATCGCAACCGCCTCGTGCGCCAAGCTGCCAGCACGCTGTTCAAACAAGTGTTCCGCGATGGATTCTTCCATGCAGACCTCCACCCCGGCAACCTCTTCGTGGGGCATGACGGCAACCTTATCGCCGTGGATTTCGGCATCACAGGCCGCATCAACCACCGCGACCAGCTGTTCGTGGCGGAAATCCTCCGTAGCTTCCTGAAGGGCGATTACCGCCGCGTGGCGGAAGTGCATATCATGGCCGGATACGTGCCCGCACATAAGAATGTGGATGATTTCGCCCTCGCCTGCATGGCCATCGGCCGCCCCATCATCGGCAAACCGCTGGAGGAGATCTCCGTAGGGCAGTTGCTAGGCCAGCTGTTCAAGGTGAGTGCGATGTTCGAGATGGAGACGCAACCGCAACTCCTCCTTCTCCAGAAAAACATGGTGCTGGCGGAAGGCGTGGGGCGGATGCTGAACCCGCACATCAACATGTGGCAGTTGGCGGAACCGCTCATCGAGGAATGGGCGCAGGAACGCCTGTCACTGGAAGGCCGCGCGAGATTCTTCGCGGAAGAGGCGAAAGAACACGCGAAACAGCTTCCCCGCTTCTTCAAGAAGCTCGAGCAAGGAATGGATTGCTTTGACGAGCAGGGAATACGCCTGCACCCAGAGACCATCGCCGAGTTCACCCGCCAGAAAGAGGCGTGGAACCGCCGCTGGTGGGGCATCTCCGTCGTGGCGGTGTTGTTGCTTGCACTCCTCGTGTTCAACGCCTGATAGAATCACCATGAACCGCAATCCCACTTTGGCGCAATGCAATATTTTTGCTTGCGTGAAACCGCACATCTGTCTAAAAGTGTCGAAAATTTTGTTTAATCATTATAAAACAATGAATTACAAATTATTTTGTTAAATACGGTTATGCGCTTCATAATGCGAACGTTATCCATTTAACAAACGACAGGTGACCATGAATAAGACGAATGTGCATATCATCCGCTTGCCCCATGCAAGTGACCTTCCGCTTCCTGCTTATGCGACCGTTGAAAGCGCGGGCTGCGACCTGACCGCAGCCATCAGCGCAGACGTGGTGCTAGCACCCGGCAAACGCGCGCTCATCCCCGCTGGAATCAAGATCATGCTGCCTGCGGGCTTCGAGGCGCAGGTGCGCCCGCGCTCCGGTCTAGCCTATAAACACGGCATCACCGTGCTCAACACTCCCGGCACGATCGATTCGGATTATCGCGGCGAAGTGGGCGTGGTGCTCATCAACCATGGCGATGAACCTTTCGTCATCACCCGTGGCTTGCGCATCGCGCAGATGGTCATCGCACCGGTGACTTACGCCGAATGGAAAGAAGTGCAGGAACTGGAAGAAAGCGCGCGTGGCGCTGGAGGATTCGGATCAACCGGACAGTAATACCCGCAAGAAGTGCCGTGCAGAGCGTACCCAACAAACTGATGAATAAAAACAAGAATAATTCTCGATAAAAGCAACAGGGGCCTCAAAGCCATGATGACGCCGTGCAGAAAACTCTACTATGCGGTGGAAGCGGTCGTGTATATCGCTTACCACTCGGACAAAACCCCCATCAGCAGCCGCGACATCGCGCGGATGCAGGGTTTGCCCGCGCGCCATCTGGAGCAAATCATGCAGAAGCTCGTGCATGGTAAGGTGTTACGCGGCATGCGTGGCCCTAAGGGCGGTTATGTGCTGGCCAAGAGCGCGAAAAGCATCACGCTGGCGGAAATCTGCTATCTGGTGAACGACGAGGACATCATCCAGTCCACCCCGCAGACCACCGACATCGGCAACCACATCGTGCGTCCGTTCTGGTCGAACCTGCACAATGAAATCGCCGCGAAGCTGGACGGTATCGACATCGCTTCGCTCTGCGCCGAAGCTGTGGAGAAGAAGCTGCCGAAGCTGACCGCACTCAAAATCGCCTAGTTTCCGTTATATTGGAAATCTCTCTTGTGCGGCATCGCAATATAAGCCATTGTATATGCCGAATTCAGCAAGAAGGATGACCTCATGAGCCAGCCGGAATCCCCCATCGCCCTCACCACCCCGCTTTCGATCAATCCTGGCCGTGGTCGCGTCTATGGCTCGATTCTGGAGACCATCGGCGACACGCCTTTGGTGCGCCTGAACCGCATTGCGCAGGATGCCGGATGCGTGGCGACGGTGCTCGCAAAGCTGGAATTCTTCAATCCCCTCTCCTCGGTGAAAGACCGCATCGCCCTGTCGCTGGTAGAAGCCGCCGAAGCTGCCGGGAAAATCACCAAAGATACCGTATTGGTCGAGCCGACCTCCGGCAACACGGGCATCGCGCTGGCATTCGTCTGCGCAGCGAAGGGCTATCGCCTCATCCTTACCATGCCGGAGAGCATGTCCATCGAACGCCGCAAGATGCTGAAATTCCTCGGCGCGGAGCTGGTGCTGACCCCTGCGGCGGGCGGCATGAAAGCCGCCATCGGCAAGGCGGAGGAAATCGTGGCGGAGAATCCGCATGCGCTGATGCTGCAACAGTTCAAGAACAAAGCAAATCCTGCCATCCACCGCGTCACCACCGCCCCAGAAATCTGGCGGGACACGGACGGCAAAGTGGATATCTTCGTTTCTGGCGTGGGCACGGGCGGCACCATCACGGGCACGGGAAGCTGGCTGAAAGCTAAGAACCCCGCCATTCAAGTCGTCGCGGTCGAGCCGGAGAACAGCCCAGTGCTATCCGGCGGCGCACCCGGCCCACACAAACTGCAAGGCATCGGCGCGGGTTTCATTCCTGACATTCTGGATAGAAGCGTCATCGATGACATCGTGAAAGTGAACGACGAAAACTCCTTCAACACCGCGCGGGAACTGGCCATCAAGGAAGGCATCCCCGTGGGCATCTCTTCCGGCGCGACCGTCTGGGCGGCATTGCAGGTGGCAAAACGTCCAGAGAACGCGGGCAAGACCATCGTGGTCATCGTTGCCTCCACCGCAGAACGCTATCTCTCCACCCTGCTTTTTGCGGGCATCGAAGCTTAAGGCTCAGTTCGGCGTCTTCTGGCTGAATATCGGCGGGCTGCCGATGAGGTTATGCAGGGAAATGCTGCGCGACTGGCCATTGATGGCGTAGATGTTCACGGGAATCTTGTCATTCGCGGCGAATTGGTAGAGCACCTGCAAAGCTGCACCGCTGATGGGAGGGAAGACCGACGCCTGTTGTTCGTTGCGCTTGGCATCACGATAAACGATGGACGTCCAAATCTCTTCGATTTTCTGCACGCCGTATCGCGCATTCATGATGGCAATGGCCGATTGCACCGCCGTGGTGCTGGAAGGATAGGCCGCATTATCCATTTTCACACCCGCCACATAAGCCCCGTTCGACAGGCGGAAGACGAGACGGCGATCCGTCCCCGAAACGCGCACATCGCTTTGTAGCTCGTCCATCCAGTCGCGGATGGCATCCTGCGAAAGCGGTTCTTTCGGTTCTGCAAACAGGCGCGTTTTGGGGGCACGGTCTTTCTTGGGCAGCTTCACCGCTGCCAGAGCCGCGCTTTCTTCGCTGGAGAAATCCCGGAAGCTGAAGGCATTCGGCAACAGTTCGGCGCGGGTCTTGGTATCCTTCAACTCGCCATCGAGGGAAACGATGTGGAATTTCGCTTCAGGCGCGGTGTATTGTGCGAGACGCTGGCGGCACTCGCCGCAGGGGTAGCAGGCCAGATCGCTCTTCTCCGCACCGCGCGCCGCGCCCATCACCCAACCTTCGAGCACGTCAATGCGCTCGCCGAATGCCGTGACCGCCGCAGAAAGCGCGCCTTCTTCGGAACAGCTTCCCACCGTCAATTCGATATTCTCCACGTTCACACCGCCGACGAAATAGATGCCCTCATCGGTCTTCACGCGCATGACGGAGGTGACATCGAATTTCGACTGCTCCACGAAAGGATGGGAACGCAAGCTCTTGAGCCAGCCGTATATTTCATCGAACGAGAGTAAATCGGCCTTGCGGATGACCAGCTCGTCATTGCGCACGACGAAATGCTGCGCCGCTGCCTTCAGCATATCCGATGCGGGCGTGGCCGCTTTCGCTTTGATGGGCGCGAAGGACACCGCTGCACCTGCCGCAAAGGCAAGACCCGTGGAATAGCGCAGGAAATCGCGCTTGGTGACGCCCGATTGCGCGTCATGGGATGGGCAACAAACCTTCTCTTTATCCTGCATTTTTCTATCCCCAGTGTGTCGTGATGCAACAGCTTATCGTCACGTCCTTGTCCCTGCAAGCTTTATAAGCCATCTGTTTCAGGTTGAGATTGCATCTGCGCCCTGCTTTCGATAAAAGTAGGAAGAATCAACCCACAGAATCATGCCCGATGAAACGCTACCTGTCCGTCATTCTTTGTTTTTCCCTGCTGACCGCGCTGCCCTTGCCAGCGCTGGCGAGTGGCGAACCTGCGCCGGACACGAAGGAAAACGCAGAGGATAAAGGCACGGGTCTGCCGCTTCCGCGCTTCGCCTCGCTGCGCTTCGAGGAAGTGAATGTGCGCACCGGCCCCGGCTCGCGCTATCCCATCCGCTGGGTGTATAAACGCAAAGGCATGCCCATCGAAATCACCGAAGAATTCGGCGATTGGCGCAAATTGCGCGATATTCAGGGGGATGAAGGCTGGTCTCACAAGACGCAGTTGACGGGTAACCGCAGCATCATCATCCGCGAGGACAGCACCCTGCAACGCTATCCTGAAGCGGATGCCCCGCCGATGCTGAAAGCGCATAAAGGCGTGACGGCGCGCTTGCTGGAATGCAATGACGATTGGTGCGAAGTGCAGGTGCAGAGCTACAAGGCTTGGCTGCCGAAAAAACGCATCTGGGGCGTTTATCCGAAGGAAATCATCGAACAATAATATTCGGGATGTTAGTGCGCGGCGTGCTGCTTTGCAGCCGTCTTCTTGCGCGCGATGCGGATGATGACATCCACCCCGCTCACCACAGCGCCATCAGGCGCGGCAGGCAGGTTCTTCACCTCGACCTGATCGTGGGGAATATCGCTCAATTCACCCGTGTCTTCGCAGAGGAAATGGTGGTGCGGGTCGATATTCGTATCGAAATAGGAGCAGCCACGATCCACGATGACTTCGCGCAGCAGGTTGCTGGTGGTGAATTGGTGGAGGGTATTATAGATGGTCGCCAGCGAGACTTTGATATTCGCATCGACGGATTCGCGGTGCAGACGTTCCGCCGTCACGTGGCGGCAGCCTTGGCTCCACAACAAGGTGGCCAGCTCGATACGCTGCTTGGTGGGGCGCAGACCGGCCTTCTTCAGGCGGTCACGCACGCCGTCCTCGTCTAATCCATGCAACGCTTCGTGGTCGTGATGATGCGACATATCGGTGCTAATCTAACTCAGTTATTTATTGTTAGATTCATTCTAATCTGAAGAATCCGCTTTATCCAGCTTTTTCAATCCCGCACTGCGGGAGAAGACGGGATTATTTACCCGCCATGATGCTATCCACCAACTCTTGCACGCTTGGCACATTGCCGTTGGCATAGAGCGGGTCAGAGCCGAAGCGGTAAGCATTGTGACCTGCGAACATCAGGCTGTGATCCACATCACCTTCATGCACGATTTTCTGCAAGGACTTCTGAATGCAGAAGCTGCGCGGGTCGGCTTTCTTGCCGGTGGTGAAATCGTCGTGGTCCTTCCAGTTCGAGAAGCGGCAGTGGCTCAAGCAGCCCATGCATTCGATCTGGTCGGTGATGATGGCCTCGCCCTTATCCGGCGTCACGAAAATCAGCGTGTCATCGGGGGTCTTGAGCACTTCCGTCAAGCCCTGATGCACATAGGCTTCCGCGCGGGGGCGGTCTTCTACTTTCAGGTAAACGGGGCGGCCACGCGCGCCGACAGGGAAACCTTCGGTGAAATCACCTTCCGGCTTGGCGCGGTATTCCATCTGGTGGTCGATGCGCGACTGCATTTCCTGCAAGAAACCGTTGTTCACCGCAGAGGAATAGAATCCGGTGGGGCTGAACTGGTTGAGGAATACATCACCCGGTTTCAGGGTCAGCAGTCTCTGTTTCCACGCGTCGGGAATCTGGCTTTCTTTGGTCAGCAGCGGGCGCGTGCCGAACTGGAAAGCCACAGGGCCGATTTCCGGGTTGTCGAGCCAATGCTCCCATTCTTTCAGGTGCCATGCACCACCCGCCATGATGATGGGCACATGATTCAGGCCGACTTCATTCATGAATTTGCGGATTTCCGCCACGCGCGGATAGGGATCTTCGGGAACGAGCGGGTCTTCGCTGTTGGAAAGACCGTTGTGGCCACCCGCCAGCCACGGATCCTCATAGACCACGCTGCCCAGCAGTTCCGGCAATTTGCTGTAGGAACGCTTCCAGAGGGCGCGGAAAGCGCGCATGGAAGAAACGATGGGGTGATAATAGACCTTATATTCCGCCGCGATTTCCGCCAGCTTATAGGGCATGCCTGCGCCGCAGGTGATACCGTGTACCAGACCTTGCGAACCTTCCAACACGCCGCGCAGGATGCGCTCTGCACCGCCCATTTCCCACAGCACGTTCATGTGGATGCGGCCTTTTCCATCGGACAGTTCATGCGCGATGCGCGCCTGTTCTATGCCGCCGAGGATGCCGAAAGCCACGAGTTCCTCATGGCGTTCACGGCGGGTCTTGCCCTTGTAGATCTGCGGATGGCGGTTGCCCTGCTCATCATAGGTATCGGCGTTCACGCCAGAGAACGTACCGACCGCATTAGCTTTTGCGAATGCACCTGCGCTTGCGCCCGTGGAAGCGGCGATGCCCTTCCCTCCCTCGACGATCGGCAATACTTCCTTGCCGGAAATCAGGACAGGTTTCAACTTGGCGGTAAAAGAGGTGGTCACGGGTCTATTCTGCTCAAAAGAAGGCGCATTTTCGGCGCAAGTTATACTTCTGTATCAAAAGAAAACGCATAATAACGCGCAAGATGCAGAATGCAAACTTTTTTGCATATCAGCGATGCTTTGGAAGGAGGAAAAAGGCTCAAAGGCCGCGTCGCTGGCTGTGGTCTTTCGTGAAGTCGGAAAGGACGCGCTTCGCCCATTTTCCAGCAGATTCTACGTGTTTTCCTGCGGCAGTTTCTCTTGCTCCTGCGTCTTGCGCAGTGCTTTTTCCCACTTGTCCGGCTCTATCGTCAACAGCCCGTCCACCACGTGCTTCACCACGTTCGGCGCGTTGTTCTTCTCCGCGCCAGACTTCGTCTGCGGATTTGGCGTCGATGTCGATTCCGGTTTTCCGTTGTGCGTCATGGTATTTCCCTTCGTCCAGCACCGTGACCTTGCCCTTCACCGAAAAGGCTATGGGGGTCGGCGCCTGACCGTGTTTATCGTTGTCGAGCAGCAGGGTCGCGTCGAAAGCCTCCTCATAATGCCGCAGGGCTTTGGCGAAACCGACATGCTTCTGCAAGCCGCTTTTCAGGTCATACGGGCGACCGGTGGACTGGAAGCGATGCTCCTCGCGGGCGAAATACGTCTCAGCGCGGATATGCGGCGAGACCATCACCGTCTCATAGCCATGCTCCTTGGCTTTCGCCAGAATCTTGTCCACGAAAGCGGGGTTGTCCATGTGGTTATCGACCACCGCAGGGCTGCCCTGTTGGAAGATGGTGTCGATGGCGTGGTCGAGCAGCTTGCCGCCTAGACCACCGGATTTCTTCTCCGGCGCGTCCGTCTCGCCTACATCCGTTTTCTTCTCGAGGTATTTGTTCACCTTGTGGCGCATGGCCTGCATCACGGGCTTATCGAGAATATCGCCGAAAGCATAGCTGCCCAGCTTGCCTACGTACTCCGGCGCGACGCCCTGTTCCTGCAACAGATCGAAGAGGTAATTGTTCACGGTCGTCTTGCCGGAAGCGCGCCCTCCGCCAATGAAGAACAGCACTTTCGCTTCCTGAAAACCTTCCGGTGGATGCGCTTTATCGACCGGCGTGATGATGCGTTTCATCACCGTGCGGTTGACGAGCGGGTTGTCCACAAGCTTGCTGGTCTTATCGTTCATAAGCGCGAATATACCATGAATCCGCGCGATTCGGCATGAATTTTACATGACATCAATGGATGCTGCCCCAATCATCGCCCCAGTTCACTTCCACGGTAAGCGGGATGGAGAGGTCAGCGGCGCGCTCCATCTCTTCCTTCATGATGGCAGCCGCGCGCTCCGCCAATGCCTCCGGCGCTTCCACAAGCAATTCATCGTGCACTTGCAGCAGCATCTTCGCTTCGGGCAATTCCGCTTTCAACCGTGCATCCAGCGCAATCATCGCCCGTTTGATGATATCCGCCGCCGTGCCCTGCAAGGGTGCGTTGATGGCCGCGCGCTCGGAGAAATTCCGCAGGTTGGGGTTCTTGTTGTTGATGTCTTTCAGGTGCACTTTCCGGCCATAGAGCGTCTGCACATAGCCATGCGCATGGGCGAATTCTGTGGCCTGCGTCATATAGGCTTTGATGCCGGGATACTGCAGGAAATATTGCTCGATGTATTGCGCCGCTTCTTGCCGCGAAATCCCCAGCCGCTGCGCCAATCCATGCGCCGAGATGCCATAGATGATGCCGAAATTGATAGTCTTGGCTTTGCGGCGCAGGTCGCCATTCACTTCATCCAGTGGCACGCCGAACATCTGGCTGGCGGTGGCGGCGTGGATATCGCGCCCATCGCGGAAGGCCTGCCGCAATTCCTGCATATCGGCGATATGCGCCAGCAAGCGCAACTCAATCTGCGAATAGTCGGCAGAAATCAGTTTTTTGCCCTTCTCCGCCACGAAAGCATTACGGATTTTCCGGCCTTCTTCGGTGCGGATGGGGATGTTCTGCAGGTTCGGGTCAGAGGAACTCAAACGCCCCGTGGAAGCCACCGCCATGGAGAAGCTGGTGTGCACCCTGCCCGTCTTCGGGTTGATCTGATTCTTCAGCGCATCCGTATAGGTGCTTTTCAGCTTGGAAAGCTGCCTCCATTCCAGCACTTTCGCGGCGATGTCATGTCCGCTCTCTGCCAGTTCTTCCAACACTTCCGCGCCGGTGGCATATGCGCCCGATTTAGCGGATTTCTTGCCGCCGTCCAGCTTCAATTCATCGAAAAGGACTTCGCCGAGCTGCTTAGGCGAACCGACGGTGAATTCACGCCCCGCGAGCTGATAAATCTCTTCCTCGAAACCCTTGATGCGGATGGCAAAATCAGCCGACATCGCCTCCAGCATCGCCACATCCACCTTGATGCCTTCCGCCTCCATGCGCCGCAGAACAGGCACGAGGCGACGCTCCAGCGTCTCATACACCGTCAACATCTTCTCCGCCACCACGCGTGGTTTCAGGCGGTTATAGAGACGCAGCGTCACATCCGCATCTTCGGCGGCATAATCACGCGCGGGTTCCAGCTCCACCTCGGCGAAGCTCTTGCGAGCGCGGCCTGTACCCGTCACGGCATCGTAGCTGATGCATGCGTGGTTCAGGAACAACTGCGCAAGCTCGTCCATCCCGTGCCCGTGCAGCCCCGCATCCAGCACATAAGACATGAGCATCGTGTCTTCAATACCCTGCACATCCACACCATAACGCGCCAGAATCTGCATGTCGTATTTGATGTTCTGACCGATTTTCAGCACCGCCGGATTCTCCAGCAGCGGCTTCAGAATGGCGATCGCCGTTTCCAACGGCAACTGCCCAGCGCGAAGGGTGCTGATTTTCTCCGGCTCAGGGGGTGCGGCGAACAAATCCACCTGCGCCACTGCGGGTTTCGCCGCTTCCGCCGCCACGCCTTCGGTCACATGACCAAAGGGGATATAACACGCTTTGCCCTCGATAACCGCAAGCGAAACACCCACCAGTTCCGCCTGCATGGCATCCAGCCCCGTGGTTTCTGTGTCGAATGCCACGATGCCCGCCTGCTCCGCTTCTGCCACCCAGTGGAGTAGCGCAGCTTCATCGCTCACCAGCGTATATTCACCCTTCGCAGCAGCAGCGGAATCTTGTGCCACCACCGCCACGCTCGCTGCCGGAATCGCACCGAATTTGAAGCGGTCAGCCGCACGGCTGATGATGGATTTGAAATTCTGCGCCTGCAGGAACGGCACGAGCACTTCCTGCTGCGGCGCGCGCATCTGCAATTCATCCAGCGAATGCGGCACGGGTGCGTTGCAGTCCAGCTCCACCAATCGGCGGGACATGCGCGCCTGTTCTGCGAATTGAATGAGTGATTCGCGGCGTTTCTGCTGTTTGATTTCGCTGGCGCGGGAAAGCACGCCTTCAAGGCTACCGAACTCCAACAGCAGCTCTGCGGCTGTTTTCGGGCCGATGCCCGGCACGCCCGGCACGTTGTCGGACGTATCGCCGATGAGCGCTTGCGCATCCACCACCAGTTCCGGCGGCACACCGAATTTCTCGATGACCTGTTCACGGT
>Ga0194112_10004569_pt1 | contig 18905 bp, 14 predicted proteins | sample TA2MahC400mmetaG_FD_146191 | JGI IMG/M metagenome (GOLD analysis project Ga0194112, IMG submission 146191) | Freshwater microbial communities from Lake Tanganyika, Tanzania - TA2015016 Mahale Deep Cast 400m | ecosystem: Environmental > Aquatic > Freshwater > Lake | place: Tanzania: Lake... | reverse complement strand
AGCATGGCGACAGAGGCAAGACCGAGGGCGTCTTACGATCACCGGCTGGCATTCGGGGCGTGGGTGAACGACATGCGGAACCAGGCGCTGCCGCTGCAGCAGTGGCCCGCGCCGCAGATGGACGACCTCACCGTCGCGGGCATCACCCGCGCGTTCGATGTGATGGCCGACTCGGGTTACCAGTACCTCGACACCTTCGGCCTCTACGCGACCGGCGACTACCCGCTGGACATCGTCAGCGCCTTCGACGACCGCGAGCGGAGTCGCCACGTGGAGCGGATCTTCAAGGCGGCCGAGAAGCGCGGGCTGCGGATGTCGCTGCCGCTCGGCCTGTTCACTTGGGGCTATGATCGCATCATCCAGGAAGACCCCGAGGTGCGCGGCAAGAACCCCGACGGCAGCCCGCACGCCCACGCGATGTGCGGGGCGAAGGAGAGGGCGTGGGGGTATGTCGAGAAGCTGATCGACACGATGTTCGCGCGCCACGACTTCGGCGCGGTACACATGGAGTCCGCCGACCTCGGTTGGTGCGACTGCCCGGAGTGCGGCGGGAAGTACGGCCGGGTCGGCTACAACGCGCGCCTGAATATGCGGGCGGGAGCCTACATCAAGGAGCGGCATCCGGACGTGCTCGTGTACACCTGCCCGATCAACTGGATGCCCTGGGGGCTGAACGAACAGGGCGAGCAGTTCAAACTCGCGGGTGATGATCTCACCGCCGTGCTCGACCTGAGCCGGCACATCGACGTGTTCATGGACCAGGGCCACCGAGGGCGGATGCTGGCGTGGGAGGACGTGCCGAAGCTGAAGTGCGCCTACGGCACGTCGGGCGGCCTGTGGACTTACCACGGCGCACGCCTGGATCGGCTGACCTACTTCGTGCCCTACCCGAAGCGCGCCGCGCAGTTCCTGCGCGAGCATCACGCGCACGGGACGCGCGCCTGCCTGTACTACCAGGGCCCGATGGACAACCCGGCGGTCGAGGTGAACAGCGCGGTTGCCGGACGCCTGATGTGCGACGTGACACGCGACCCGCGTGAGGCCCTGGAGGACGTCATCGAGACGTACTACCACCCTCGCAGCGCCGAGGCGAGAGCGAAGCTGGCCGACGTGTTCCTGGCCGCCGAAGAGGCCTACTTCGGCCAGTGGAACACCGAGCGCATGAAGGAGCAGCAGAGGCTCGAGCCGCCCGGCGAGTTCTGCGTGGGGCTGCTGTTCGGCCTGTCGCCGGACCTCATCGGCATCCTCTGGGAGCCGTTCCTGGACGCCGAGGGACGCACGGCCTGCCGCAAGGGGATGATCGCCGCCCTGAGGCAGCTACTCGACATCGAGCACGAGTTCGCCGACCGCGCCCGCCTCGAGCGCCTCACCCGCGCCCTCACCATCACCATCCAGATCCTCGCCACCATCATGGGCGCCAAGGGAGAGCCCTGGACGGACTGACGGGGCAGGCTACGGTAGCAGCGTATCAAGCGAGGCAACCTCGCCCCTCTTCTGCGCCGCCACCTGCTCCGGCTCGTACACCCCGTAGAACGGCACGTTCAGGTCGATCCAGAGGCTGATCCGCTCCAGGTCCTCCGGCGGCAGCTTCACGCCCTCGTGCCCCTCGCGGAGCAGCGCGGTGAGTCGGCTGGCGCGGGCGCCGAATTGGCCGGGGGTAGTGAGGGGAACCCACTCGCCGCCGTTGACGCTGTCGAACCAGTGCACCCAGTCCTTCTTCGCCAGCGCGCGGTAGGAGAAGGAATACGGGTCGCTGCCCGCATGGTCGCCCGTGAGGCGGACGCCGCCCGCGGCGTCTTGAGCCCCGTGGCAGCTCACGCAATGGCGCTCTAGCAGGGGCTGCACGAGGCGTGGGTAGGAGAAGGGCAGCGAGCCATCCGGCCCGGGCTTGATGCTCGATGCTGCGCGGCGGAGGGCGAGGGGCGAGTGGTTGGTCGGCGTGGTGTCGCGTGGCTCGTGGCAGCCGACGCATGAGACCGTCTCGCCCGGCTGCAGGTAGGTAAGGCTGCGCATGGTCTGCATGGCCATGCCGTCCTCGCCGACCGCCTGGAAGTAGACCGGCAGGCCTGCTGGCGCAGCGAAGTACGCGGAACCATCCTCCTCCACGGGCACCGTGCCGAGAAGCTGCCTCGCCGAGACCTGCCGCGCGATGCTGATCGGCGGATCATCGGCGTTGATGGTGGTCTTCGGCAGGACCTGGATGACGCGCAGCTCCCTGATTCTGCCGGCTGGGAATGGCAGCGCGCTGTCGTAGACGTTGAGCAGAGCGAACCGGCCCTCGCGCGTGTCCGCCGTTTGTACGTCCGGCGAAGCCCTCGGCCGCAGGCGGGGCCGGAGAGGGAGGGCGTACTCGGACGAGATCGCCGGGTCGCGGTAGAGCAGCTCCCGCTGGCCGGAGCGATCCTGCAGGTAGAGGCCCTGAGTCACCGTGTGCGAGGCATCGCGCGTGGACCACTGCGGGCTGTAGGAGACCAGCCACAGGTCCTCGCTCAGCGGGAAGGGCGTCGTGTAGGCCTCGGACGGGAAGCCCTCGGCCTCAGGGAAGGGGACTTCGGGCGTCAGGCGCTCCAGGGGGATCGCGCCATCGTACCCCCGGCGCGGGTCGATCATCACCAGCGAGCCGTACGCATACCCGTGATGCGCGCCCGCGATTGCCATCAGCTTATGCGAGCCGGGAATCGGCTGCGGGTGCCAGTCGCCCCACGGCTTCTTGTCCACGTTGTAGTTCCCATAGATCGCGAAGGGCAGTGAGCCGTCCGCCTGGCAGCGCCAGAGGCTGTGCGCGAGGTTCGTGTGGCGATCAACGTAGTCCCAGCGCGTGTAGAGCAGCGACCCGTCGTTCGCGACGGAGGGGTGCCACTCGTTCGTCTCGTGGGAGGAGAGGCGCCGCACGGCTGACCCGTCCGGGTGCATGCGGTGGAGTGTGTACGTCGGCACGGGCCGCGCGCCACAGCGGCAGTAGCCTCCCCGTCGTGAGGAGATGAATGCGAGGTCCCCGTCCGGCAGCCAGCAGGGGTCGAAGTCGTCCCACGGACCATTGGTCACCTGCCGCAGGTCGGTGCCGTCCACGTTCACCGTGTAGATGTGATAGCAGGTCTCAGGCTTCGCCTCGAACCCGGGCTTGCGGCTCGGATCGACGGCCACGTAGGCGAAGGCGATCCGGCGAGCGTCGAAGGAGAGGTCGGGGCTGAGGTAGCTGCCCTCGGGGAGGCGGCCGTCGATCAGGTCCCGCAGCCTCGGATCACCCCGGAGGTCTTCCAGCACGTACAGCCCGCCGCCCGACCGCGCGTAGGAGCCGTAGTACTGGTCGCACATGTGCGCGAACGTGCCGGGATGGCGCTTCACGAAGAGGATGTCGTCGAAGTCGAGCAGCGGATTGCGGAGGGCAGCCTCCCGCTTCGCCGCCCGGGCCTCGAAGTCCACGAGCTGGCTGACTGGAGGGAGCTTCGAGGTTGACCACCGGCCGGCGCTGCTCTGGTCGGCGGGCTTGTGGAGCGCGATGTTCGTCTGCGGGTCGGACGCGCCATACACCTCGACCTCGTCGAGGTGAAACGAGATCTCCTTGTCCATCTGGCAGCGCACAAAGCGGGCGGTCACGCCCTTGCCGGTCAGGTCCACCACCAGCGGCCTGCCGTCATACGCGCCGCCGAAGGACGGGCCGGAGTGTCGGAAGACCTCGGTCCACGTCTGCCCATCAAGCGAGACGAGTACCCGCATCCCGTCCGTGCGCTGCGGCCGTTCACCACGGTTGTAGACGACGACACGGGCCAGCTCGAGAGGCTGCTGCAGATCGACCTGCCACCAGGGGTCGCGGGAGAAGATGGTGTGGAAGCCGTAGCTCCCGTTTCTCACGCCATCGACCGCGCCTGCCGCGTCCTCGAACGTCGCCGCGCCCTGGGGCTCACCGGAGGGATTCGGTGGCAGGCGCACGGTCGCTGCCTCTCGCGCCCACTCCGCCTGCAACTCCGCCCGCAGTGCGTCGCCAACGGGCACGGAGGCAGACCAGACTGGGGAGACCCTCAGGAGCAGGGCAATCGCACACAAGGGCCGAAGGGCCATCGCGCCTCACCGAGAAGGGTATTCGCCCTCGCTGGGAACGTGACCTTGCGCGAGTTGCCGCGAGAGGAGACGAACGCGATGATGCTGGCTCGACGTCGCTTCATCCAGGGCGCTTCGGCGGCGGCTGCGGGCGGGCTGCTCGGGCTGCGGTCGGAGGCCCAGCAGACCGCGCCCGCCTTGCAGCTGTCCGCGTATCAGGTCGGCCCGCAGATCTGGGTGCGGTGCGACGGCGTCACGCTGACCTGCTATCGCGCGCACCCGACGCAGAAGTACCCGTACTTCTTCCCGCTCGCCGGGCCTGCGACGGGGATGTCTCTGACCACCGAGTCGTCCGAGCCCTATCCACATCACCGCTCCGTGATGCTCGCGTGCGATCGCGTGAACGGCGCGAACTACTGGCAGGAGGGGCTGGAGCGCGGGCAGATCGTCTCACGCGGACCGACGGTCGAAGCGAGCGAGACGGGCCGCGTCGTCATCGCCGATGCCTGCGACTGGCGCATCGCGAACGGGCCGGTCGATCTGCTCGATCAGCGCCGCTTCACCCTCTCGGTTCCGTCCCCCGAAGTGCGGCTCCTGGAGGCCGACATCACACTGACCGCCGCGCGGGACGTGCACATCGAGCGCACGAACCACTCCCTCTTCGCGGTCCGCTGCGCCCCGGAGCTGTCGCCGAAGGGTGGGGGGACGCTTGTGAACTCCGAGGGCCTGAGCGGGGAGAAGGCGAGCTTCGGGCAGAAGGCCGCCTGGTGCGCGTTCTTCGGAGAGCGGTTCGGCGCGACCGAGGGCGTGGCGTTGATGGACCACCCACAGAACCCCTGGTCGCCGTGCACCTGGTTCACGCGCGACTACGGGTTCGTCTCACCGACGCCGATGAACTGGCTGCCCGATCAGGGCCTGTCCCTCGCGTCGGGCACCTCGCTGCGGCTGCGGTTTGTGGTCGTGGCCTTCGCCGGCACGCCGCAGAGCGCTGACCTCGCGGGCGTCTATGCGCGGTGGAGCGGCGGTTGAGCGGGTCACTTCACCAGCCGCACTTCCCAAGGTCCCAGGCCGAGGGTGCGTTCGCGTCCTTGCCACGTCAGGTTTGCCGTGTGTGGCACGTCCGCGGCATTCACGATCACCACGGCCTCGCTGCCGTCCGGTGCCCGGAAGGCGTTATGCATGACGACGGGCATTCCGCCCTCGGGCTCGGGGTTACCCTCCACCTCCAGCTTCGGCGGGTGCAGCATTCGCCCGTGTTCCAGGTAGGGCCGACCCTCTCCCGCGAACAGGTCCACCCACTGGCGCATCAGGTCGTGCTCAGGCGGCACCTCCGGTCGCGACACCTCCCGGGCCGTCCCATCCGGGGCGATCTCCTCCAGGAGCATATCATCCACCCACACGACGCCCCGCCCGCTCACGTGCATCATGATCCGCAGGAAGTCCGCGCCTGCCGGAACCGTGAACGTCGCTTCGCGCCGGACCCAGCCCTCCTCGGGCGAGGGCATGGGCAGTTGCCAGCCGCCCTTGGACTTGATGTCCCAGGTGATGGCGCCAAGCATGATGTTGTTCGGCTTCGCCAGCTCGCGCGACTTCATCCACGCGCTCAGCCGGTACGTCCCGCCGATGCGCAAGGTCTCGCCGAAGTTGAGGTTGCGCGACACCTGCACCGTGTCGCCCTCGGTGCTCTCCAGCCGGACGCTGCACTCTCCGCCGTGCTTCTCCTGATCGTCGCGAAAGCAGCGCCCGTTCCACGTCTCGCCCTGCCAGCCGCCAACCCGATCCCAGCCCACGGGCACGTCGCCGCGCCACTCCTCGAAGCCGCCGTTGCTCAGGAACGGGCCGGGACCGATGTCCCGCGAGGGCACGAAGTGGGGGATCTCGCCGTTCGCCAGGCAGTAGGCTTGGGTTCGCCGGTCGCCGGCGCGCGGGTTGCTCTGGAAGGTCGGCAGGTACTCGTGATAGACGTAGTTGAAGACGGAAGCCCGCTCGGGAGCCGGGCCGGACCACGGCGGCTCCAGGTCCCGGTAATCCTGGATGAACGCCTGCTGGATGAAGTGCTCGTTCGGCTCCTCGAAGCAGACGACAGCCTGCGGGTTGATCTTCCGGCAACGCTGCAGCATTGTCTCAAGCTGCATGCGGAACACCTCGGCCATCCACAGGCCCGGACCTGGCGGGTGTCCGTGCTTCGGGGAGTAGCACGGCGGGAAGCGCCCGCCGACGACCTGATCGACCTGCAGCATATCCGCGCCGCGCTCGACGAGCTGCTCGCAGGTCCGGTTCCACCAGTCAATCGTCCACGGGTCACCAGGGCACATGCACGAGTTCTCGCCGCCCTTCAGCCAGCTCGGCTTCGACAGCCAGGTCGTGTCGTCGCGGTTCACGACGGCATGAGGCTCGGCCTCGCGGGCAAAGCGCTCGCGGTCGTCCCACTCGAACGTGCCGTCCTCCCGCGCGCCGTACATCAGCGTGTAGTGGTAGCCGGAGGGCCACGGGAAGACGTGCCCGCCGATCCGCCGGTTCATCTTCGCGATTCCCGTGAAGACCTCGTCGGAGGGAAAGACGGGGAAGTAGTCGGGCGTCACCCAGTACTGCACCTTCTCCCAGCCCCAATAGGCGACGATCAGCGGCGTCTTCGGCCGGAAGCGCTTCAGCCAGTAGTCGTTCAGCCAGCGCTCGATGCTGTCCGGCTGGGCGAGCCAGTCCCGCCCGAAACGCACCATCGCCGGGCCGGACTTCAGCCACTGGGGTACGTCGGCGCGCTCGACGAGGCGTTTCGCGCACCAGGGCTGCTTCTCGGCCCAGGCCTTGTAGAGGTCGGCCGCATCGCGCCAGTCGGTCGGCGTGCCGGGATCACTGCCCGCGAAGGTTGTCAGCACCACGTCGTAGTCGAGAGCGAACGTCTCCGAGGCGAAGCACGGCGCGCTCCAGGCAACCTCCATTCCCTCCTGCGCGCGGCGCAGCCAGAGGCTCTTGGGGTAGCCCTTCGCATCCTCAGCCGCGGTGTACAGGCCCGCGGCCGCATCGTAGTAGGAGCCGAACTGGGCGCACATCCAGCCGGGCTGAGTGGCGCCGGCGGCCTGGCCGACCTTCCAGGCGCCAGGCCGGTGGTGCACGCCGCCCTTCGTGTGGCCGAGCACCGCCAGGTCCTCCTGCCCCTCCTGCAGCGGCGCGCGCAGCACGATGAACGGGAACTGCGCCTCCTCGAGCGCCAGCCCCTCGGGCAGCCGCACCTCCTCCAGGCGCCAGCGCACGTAGGGGTCACCCTCGCGCACCGCCGCCGAGCACGTGCACTCGATCCCGCGCCCGCCCAGGTTGTGGAAGCGCATCCGTAGCCTCTGCGTACCCGCCTCGCCGTCGAGGGTGAAGTCCACCGATCCGGCGTCGGTGCTGGACACGTAGGTGCGTTGCCTCCCGTCGCTGTCCCGCGCGGTCAGTGCCAGCGTGAACAGGCGCGGCCAGGCCTGTTGCGCGACCATCTCGCGCCCGGAGCGCCGGTCGATCAGGGAGACGAGGCCTCCCTTCTGGGCCTTGCCCACCGCTAACTCGAATCGCTCGTTGTGCAGGATGACCCGATCCGGCTCATCCCGCACCGCGACGGTCTGCGCCGAGACCGAACCCGCAAGCGCGGCGAGGCAGACGCACGACAGCCAGGTCCAGGTCATGGCAACCGGCTCCTCTCCTCAGGCGACGTTCGCCGCCCCTTCGCGGGTCCTGAAGCGCCATCCTCCCTGTGCGCGGCGAAGGGCCAGAGGCGCCCGATGACGAATGTACGGCCCGCAGCGCCACGCACTCACCAGGGAGGGGCACCGTACATGACCATCACGGAGATCACCGCCGCCGAACTCGATCCTCAGCAGTTCATCGCAGAGCAAGTGAAGGAGATAGCCGACACGGTCGGCGACGGGCTGGCCATCAATGCGCTCTCAGGCGGCGTCGATTCGTCGGCTGTCACGATGCTGGGGCACAAGGCGCTCGGCGACCGGCTGAAGACGTACTTCATCGACAACGGGATCATGCGTAAGGGAGAACCGCAGAAGGTGGTTGACCTCTTCGCGGGCCTGGGCGTCCGCGTGGAGCTGGTCGATGCTCAGGACGAGTTCTTCGCGGCCCTGGCGGGCGTCACCGATCCCGAAGAGAAGCGCGAGGCGATCACCCAGACGTTCTACCGGCACGTGTTCGGCCGACTGGTCCGCGAGGGCGGCGCCAAGCACTTGCTGCAGGGCACCATCCTCACGGATGTGGACGAGACCGCAGCCGGCATCAAGCGCCAGCACAACGTCTTCGAGCAGATCGGCATTGACCCGCAGGAGGCCTTTGGCTACCGCATCATCGAGCCGCTCATCCAGCTCCGCAAGGACGGCGTGCGCAAAGTGGCGGCCGCGCTCGGCCTGCCTGAGTCGGTCTACAACCGCATGCCCTTCCCCGGTCCGGCGCTCACGGCGCGCGTCATCGGCGAGGCCACGCGGGAGCGGATCGCACTCGTCCGCGAGGCGACGGCAATCACGGAGGCCGAGCTGGCCGACACGGGCGCCTTCCAGTACATGGCGATCCTGCACGAGGACCGCGTCACCGGGATGCGGGACAACCAGCGCGACTTCGGCCTGCAGATCGAGATCCGCTGCTGGGAGAGCGTCGATGCGCGCGTCGCAACGCCGATGCGATTGCCGTGGGAGAAGCTCGAGCGCCTGGCGGGCCGCATCCTCGATGAGCTGCCCGGCGTGGTCAGCGTGACGTACCACATTGCGCCGAAGCCGCCGTCCACGATGGAAGTCGTCTAGGCGCGAAGAGGGTGGCGACCATGTCCGAGGTTCGGTTCGACCGCATGGTCCCGGCCGACGTACGCGCGCGCCGGGATCCGTGCAACCTCGCCTATCTGCCGGTCGGCTCGCTGGAGTGGCATGGCTCGCACATGCCGTTCGGCACGGACTACCTCACCGTGACGTACCTCGCCGAGGAATCGGCGCGGCGCTTCGGCGGCGTCGCCTTCCCGCCGATCTACTGGGGCGATGTGCGCTACTTCCTGCAGGAGTGCCGCATCGAGTGGCGGCAGACGTACGTGCGCGAGATGGATGTGCCTGAGGGGTATGCGGCCGCCTTTCCCCTCCAGAACGCCGACGGCTCGCCGGGCTACGAGTGCCCCACTCAGCCTGACGACGGCCCGCTCCCGACCGAGGCCCTCGACTTCTCGAAGGAGGGCCAGGAGCGCTTCTTCACCCACCTCATCGCGCGCGCCTTGCTGGCCATCCACCTGTACGGCTTCCGGCGCATCATCATCCTACCGGGCCATGGGCCGAACCCCGAGTACTGCCGCCGGGCGGAGGAGGTCTACCGGGAGAATGCTCTGCGCCGATCGGCCTTCGGCCCTCCGGCGGAGACGCTCAGCTTCTTCTACATCGAGGCGGCCAAGGAAGCCGAGCCCCTGCTCAAGAACCACTGGGTCCATGCAGACAAGTGGGAAGGGTCGATGACGATGGTCGCGGCCCCCGGGACGCTGCGGCTGGAGTTACTTCCCACGGATCCGCAGACGATCCCGCCGGCCTACCTGGGACATCCGTACCTGACCGAGAGCGAGGGCTACAACCCGGAGCTGAAGGACCTGTGGCCGAGCTTCGATGCGCTTGACCCGCGCAACGCCACCAGCGCCGAGTACGGCCAGGCCCAGTGGGAAGCCGTCCTATCGAGGATGCAGGGCGATTGCGTAGTCGTGGGAGGGGCCGCATGACTGCGCGTCGAGCACGCTCGACGAGCAGTCATCCGGCCCGTCGTTGGCCGAACAACGGGCCGGATGCTTCGCATTCGGCCCCTCCGACGACAATGCAATGGCCCTGTCGAGGATGGGAGAGATCGTCGCGGGGTAGGATCAGGTCTGCACGCCGAGCAGCTCCGCGACTTGCCGGGTCTCGGCTCCGAATTCGCGGGCCCCGTCGTGCCCCTGGATCGTCTCCACGTCCCTGATCCTCTGGGCGGCCCGCGCCATCTGTTTGTCGGCTGCGAGGAACGCGTCCACCACGTCGGGATCGAAGCCCTGACCGCGTTCGGAGGCGATCATCGCCCGCACGGCGCCGTGGGCCAGAGCGTGCGGTCGGTAGAGGCGCGGCGTCGCCAGGGCGTCGTACACGTCCGCGATCGCGATGATCCGCGCCGCCACGGGAATGGCCTGCCCGCACAGGCCGTTGGGGTACCCGGAGCCGTCGAAGCGCTCGTGGTGGGCGATGCAGATGTCACACCCCATGCGCATCAGCGAGGCGCCCGCGGCCTCCGTGGTGCTGGCGGCCGCCCGCAGGATCCGCTCGCCTGTGCGCGGGTGCTCGCGCATGATTACGCACTCCTGCGGGGTGAGCGTCCCCTCCTTGAGCAGGATATGGTCGGGCACGCCGATCTTGCCGATGTCGTGCAATGGCGCCGCCTCGACAAGCAGGCTGACGAAATCGAAGTCGATGCCGTGCCGCGTCTTGAACGCCGGCGGCAGCGCCATCGCCAGCTCCCGCGCGTACACGGCGATCCGCTTCAGGTGTGCGCCTGTCTCCGCATCGCGAATCTCCGCCAGCGCGCACGCGACCCGCTTGATTGTGGACTCCACATCGTGGAGGCGCCCCAGCGCGTCGCGCAGGTTCTGCGTGCGCTCCTCCACGAGCCACGCGAGTTCCTCGTCGCCATCCCTCTGCCGCAGCTCCTCGTCACGTCGCCGCAGTGCCTGGCGCACGGACTCCAGCAGCGAGGCCACCTCGAAGGGCTTGAAGATGTAGTCGTAGGCGCCCTGCTTTAGGGCGCTCACGGCGTGGACCGCGTCGGAGTCCGCGGTGACCACAATGACTGCTGTCTGCGGGATGCTGGGCCGCAACTCGGACAGCAGGACGAGACCCGGCTCGCCGGGCATGTTCAGGTCCAGGAGGACCAGATCGAAGTGGTGCTCACTCAGCTTCTGTCGCGCCTCGGCGACCGAGGTGGCTTCGCTTGCTTCGAGGCCGACATGCTTCAGCAGCAGCACCAGTGACCGGCGCACCGGCGCCTCGTCATCCACAATCAGGGCACGCCGGGACCCCTTCGTGTCTTCTGATCGGAGCTCATCGTTGAGCACGGATGGACGCCCCCCATCGTCGCGGCTGATCGCGAATAGTCGGATGAGTGCCGAGGCCTGCGGCTCAGCGCAGCCTCCGAGTTGTTTTACCACACCCCTCGGGCACGCTCTTGCAGGTTTCCTCCTCAGCGGTCCTTCTGCCAAGCGCGAGCGCACAGGATTCCGGTCGGTCGTCACCGAAACCACGGGCGTCGTGCGACGCCCTTTCCGGAGGATTGCGCTCATGCCCGACGTGCCTGCTGACGGCATTCATGCGATGGTCCCGCGCGAGGCGACGACTGAAGGCGCGCGCAAGTTGCGGGATACCTACGCGATTACCCCCGGTGCGCCGCTCTTGCGTCGCGAGTTCGGGTTCTTCTCCCTGGAGCGCTGGAAGCAGGAGGGGATGCCCCAAGACGTGCCGCTCCACGAGCTGTTCTACTACGATCCCGGCGGCAATCACGGCCTCGGGCAGCTCGGCTGGTGTGAGGCGGCCTTCGTCCCCGCCTGGGAGACGAAGGTGGTCGAGGATCGGGGCGATCACGAGGTCGTGCAGGACTACGCGGGCCGCCACGTGCTCTTCTTCAAGGGCCGGCGCGACGGCTTCATGCCCGAGTACCTCGACCATCCCGTCAAGGATCGGCGCACGTGGGAGGAGGACGTGAAGTGGCGCCTCGACCCCGCCTCGCCCCAGCGCTACGCCGACCTGGAGCCGCGCATGACGGCCGCTCGCGACTCGGCCGGGAAGGGACTGATGATCCAGCAGAACCTGATCGGCGGCTACATGTACCTGCGCAGCCTCATCGGCCCCGCCGACCTGCTCTACGCCTTCCACGACATGCCCGATCTGGTCCATGACTGCATGAGAACCTGGTTCGATCTCGCAGATGCCGTCATCGCGCGACACCAAGAGCATGTGACGATCGATGAGATCTACTTCGCCGAGGACATCTGCTACAACCACGGGCCGCTCATCTCCCCGGCGATGATGCGCGAGTTCCTGCTCCCCTACTACCGTCAGCTCATCGACAACCTGAGGGCCCGCCAGATCGACCGGACGCGCCACCTGTACGTGCAGATCGACACGGACGGGTACGCGCCACCCACGATCCCGGTGTACGGGGAGATCGGGATGGATGTGATGAGCCCCTTCGAGGTCGCGTCGGGCTGCGATGTGGTTGAGATCGGTCGCGAGTGGCCCCACCTCGCGATCTTCGGCGGCATCGACAAGCGGGGCCTGGCGCGGGGGAAGGCGGCGATCGACCGGATGGTCGAGCGCATCCTCCCCGCCATGCGCGAGCGCGGCGGATACATCCCGACCTGCGACCACGGCGTGCCCGAGGAGGTCCCGTACCAGGACTCGCTGCACTACCGGGAGCGGTGTGTGGAGCTGGGCGGCTGAGCCTACGGGGTCGCGGCTCGCGCGATCCGGGCTCCGTGGATGTTCGCAACCAGCAGCGCCACCACCATCAGCGCACCGCCAGCGAGTTGCAGCGCGCCGAGGCGATCACCCGCGAGCGCTCGGCCGAAGAAGGTCGCGAAGACCGGCTCCATGGTGAGGATGACGGCGACGCGCACCGCGGGCAGATGGCGTTGCGCGGCGGTCTGGATCGTGAAGCCGCCGGCGGTCGCCGCCAGCCCCGTCAGCAACAACGCCCCCCAAACCGCGCCGGACGGCGCCGTCAGCGGCTCCGATAGCGGCCAGGCGATGCCCAGCACCACCGCCGTGACGGTAACCTGCGCCAACACCAAAGCCCACGGGTCGTACTCGCGGGAGTAGCGGTCCAGCAACGCGATGTGCAGGCCGAAGAGGATCGCGCACCCGAGCGTGAGTCCATCCCCGAGGGTCGGCAGCCCGGCGCCCGCGCCGGTCAGCAACCCAAGGCCGAGCACGCTGACCGCAATCGCCCCGGCGAAGATGCGGTCCGTGCGCACGCCGAAGAGAAGCCGGTTCCAGAGCGGCGCGAAGACGACGAAGAGGCCGGTGATGAGCCCGGAGTTCGTGGCGCTGGTGTAGCGGATGCCGAAGGTCTGGAGCAGATAGGCCGCGACGAGCACCAGCCCGATCCCGGCGCCCGTGCGCCACGAGCCGCGCGTCGCGCGCCGCAGCCCCAGGGGAGCCAGCACCACGGCCGCCATCGCGAAGCGGGTCGCGAGGAACGCGACCACGCCGTAGCCGGCGACCGCGTCCTTCACGACCGGGAACGTCCAACCCCAAACCACGGTGACGAGCAGCAGAAGTACCGACAGAACGGTAGCCCTGGCTGACCCGTCCTGCCTCTCGCTCACGTGTCCCAGCCCAGGTCCCGCCCCAACAGCTCGTACAGGCGCTGGTTGTAAGGGCGGAAGTACTCGCGGAGCCGCGCCCGCGTCTCAGGGGCCATCTTCGCACGGGGACGGGAGGCGGTCTTGGGGAAGACGTCCATGCGGAACTCGGTCAGCTCGAGGAAGTCCGTCACCTGCCGGCACACCGCATCGGTGTCCGTCCTCAAGTCATCGAAGCTCAGGATGAGCAGCTGGTCGCGAGGGAAAGCCTCGAACCAACGTGTCAGTTGCTCGGCGTAGCGGCCCCTCGCCAGGTACGAGAAGCGGAGGTAGTCATCGAGTCGGCGGAGGTCGGTCAGACTCCCGGGGTGCTGAGGCAACCGCTCGGCTTCGGCGTCGATGGCCTCCTCGAAGGGCAGCCTCTCGGCTTCGGCGTCGATGGCCTCCTCGAAGGGCAGCCTCTCCTCGTTCCAGTCCCTGATCTGCTGCCAGTGGGAGTGCGCGCGGTCCACCGGGTTGCGCAGAATCGCGATCAGCCGCACGGACGGGATCGTCTCGCGCATCCGTTGGGGCACAAGCGGATGGAAGAGGTACGACGGAGTGCTCTCGCCGGTGACGACGCGACCCCCGAGTTGCTCAGAGGCGCGGTCCATCGAGGCGCGCGTGGGGAAGTGGGCGCGATACCAGTTCAGCCCCTTGTCGAAGTGCAGGTCGAAGAAGTGGATCTCCTTGTAGAGGCCTTCGCGGACGTTGGGATGGTGCCTCAGGTAGGCGTCTAGCGAGGTGGTGCCGCACTTCTGGCCGCCGATGATGCAGTGGTCGGGCAGGGCGCGTTGCGCCGCCGTCGGCAGGCGCGGGATCACCCTCGCGTGGACGGCGGCGCGAATGCCCTGCTGCTTCAGGACGGCGCGCACGACGCGCCGGACCTTCCTGGAGATGGCCATTCCGCCGCACCCGTCAGAGACCGTAGTGCTCCTTGGTCCACGCCACCGTCTTCGCAATCCCCTCCCTGAAGGGCACCGTCGCGCGCCAACCGATCTTCTCGGCGGCGAGGTCGCTGCTCAGGGCGCAGCGAGGGATGTCGCCGACCCGCTCCTCGCCGAAGACGGGCTCGATGGTCGTGCCGGCTGCCTCCTGAATCGCCGCGAGGACCTCCAGGACGGACGTCTCGATACCGGTCGAAACATTGAGCACGCCGCTGTAGCTGCCTTCGGCGGACAGCAGGTTCGCCATCGCGATATCCTTGGCGTATACGTAGTCGCGCTTCTGGGAGCCGTCGCCGAAGATCGTCGGCTGTTGCCCCGCCAGCACGCAGCGCGAGAAGATCGCGACCACGCCCGCCTCACCCTCGCTGTCCTGCCGCGGACCGTAGACGTTCGCATAGCGCAGCGCCATCCACGCCATGCCGAAGTTCCGCTCGTAGAAGTCGAGGTAGTGCTCGACCGAGTGCTTCGTGATCCCGTAGGGCGAGTTCGGCTGGACCGGGAACTCCTCGCTCGTCGGCACGGGGGCGAAGGGGCCGTAGGAGGCACCGCCGCTGCTGGCATAGACGAACTTCGCGACGCTCCGGTCAACGGCGGTGTGAATGAGGTTCAGGCTGCCGAGGAGGTTGATCGACATGTCCTCCCAGGGATCGATGACCGACGGCCGCAGAGCCGCCTGGGCCGCTTGATGGAAGACCCAGTCCGGCTTCACCTCACCGAAGAGCCGCTTGACGGTCTCCAGGTCCCGGATGTCGCCCTCAACGAAGCGGGCGCCCTCCGGGACGTTCTCCACCTTGCCCGTCCGCAGGTTGTCGATCACGACGACCTCGTGCCCGCGCGACAGGCACAACTCCGCAACGTGGCTCCCGATGAAGCCGGCTCCCCCAGTGACGATGACTCTCATGACGCACCCCAACGATTCGGTTCCCGCCCTACAAGGGCGAGGTCAGGCGCTCCTGGGCGGTCCTGAGCGCCTCAGGCGTATCCAGCGCGTAGCAGAAGCCCGGGTGTCGATAGGCCCACAGCCGGCCCGGCCGTTCCAGCAGGGCGGGGAACACGTTCCGCCCGAAATCCCATTCCTGCTCTGCCGGGATCAACTCGAAGATCCGCGGATGGAGTGCATACACCCCGGCATTCGTCCACGGGGACTGGAGTTCTCCCTCGCCGCCGCGCGTCTCCTCGAAGCCCACAATCCGGTCATCGTCGCCCACAAGCACTCGACTGCCCGCGATTCCGCTGTGGCGTTCCGCCCGCGTATCGAACACGGCCACCGTCGCCCACGCGCCGCCCGCGCGATGTTGCGCCAAGAGGGCGGTCAGGTCGCAGTCCGTGTAGTTGTCACCATAGATGACCAGGAAACTGTCATCGGCGAAGAACCGCTCCATCCGCTTCACGCCGCCGGCCGTGCCGAGGAGCGTGTCCTCGACGCTGTACGTGACCGACAGGCCCCACCGGCTGCCGTCGCCGACGAACTCGCGGATCGCCTCCGCCTGCCAGTGGAGGTTGATGGCGACCTCCCGGATGCCGTGCGTCGCGCACAGCTCCAGGTTGTGCCCCAGCACCGGGCGACCGGCCAGCGGGATGAGGGGCTTGGGCAGCGCCGGTAAGTCCGGGCCGGCGTCCTGCAGACGGGTCCCCCTGCCCGCCGCGAGCACCATGGCCCGTGGCGGCCTCGCCTCGCTCATGTCTCGCTGCCGATCCCGTGGATGTGGGTCTAGCCGCCCTTGATGCTCGCCAGTGCCTTCTCGCCGTCGGCCAGGAACTGGGTCACCGTCTCCTTGGTGCGGGCATTGACGAGCATCTTGTCGAGGATGTCGGGCGTGACGGTGAGGATGTGCGCGCCGGCCTCGATCCAGTCCTGGACGTTCTTCGTGGTGCGCGTCGAGCCCACGATGATCTCCGGGTCATTGGGGCACTCGTCGCCGTTCACGTCCAGCCACTCCCGCGAGGCTCGGATGACCTCGTAGGCGTCATTGCCCTCATCGTCGATCCGCCCGCCGAACAGGCTCAGGTACCGGCCGCCGGCCTTGGCGGCCAGTACGAGTTGGTTCAGCGTCATCATCGCGGTGACGTTCACGTCCACACCCTCCTTGCAGAGCGTGTGGATGACGGACAGGCACGACTCGCCCTTCGTGGTCGTGATCGTGATCTTCACGGCGATGTTCGGCGCCCACTGCACGTACTCGCGCGCCTGGCGCAGCATCTCCTCAAGGTCGTCCGCCACAACCTCCACGCTCAGCGGCCGCGGGGCGATGAGGTCCGCGATCGCCCGCGAGCGCTCCTGCATCTGCGCCCAGGTCGCCACGCCGCATTTGAGGTTGATGCTGGGGTTGGTGGTCACGCCGTCGCAGATGCCCCAGCTCAGGAACTTCCCGATCTGGTCGGTGTCGGCCGTGTCGATGAAGATCTTCACCGGCTTCGTGCTCCCAGGATGAGTTCACAGGCCTCGGCGAGATCCCCGCAGCGGTAGTCGGGGTTGGAGTGCCCGTTGTGTCCTTGCTCCAGGCTCCGGACCAGGACCGTCGTGCAGCCGGCCTTCTCGCCGGCCCAGATGTCGGTATCGCGATCGCCCACGATCCACGAGGATCTCAGGTCGATGGCCAGCTCGCGCGCCGCCCGCAGCAGCATGCCCGGCATCGGCTTCCGGCAGTCGCAGCTCTGGCGCAGTTCGGGAATCGCCGACTGCGGATGGTGTCGGCAGCTCAGGTACAGATCGAACTCCACGCCCAGCTCGCGGAAGCGCGCCAGGAACGCCTCGCGCACGGCCGTCAGATCGTCCGCGGTGGTCTTCTGCTTGGCGTACGCAGGCTGGTTCGTCACGACCACCAGCAGATACCCCGCGTCCCGGAGCCTCTTCAGACAGGGCGCGACCCCCTCATAGACGCGGAGGTCCTCCGTCGCGAGAGGGCTGTCGAGTTCGTCTCGCTCCGCGTAGTAGGCTTGGGGGTTGAGAACCCCGTCGCGGTCCAGAAACACGGCACGCCGCAGCTCGTCCATCTCAGCCCTCCTGCGCCAGTGCCGTTGCCACGAGGTGCCACACCACGCCCTGGAACGCCTCGGCAAGAGGGGTAATCGTGTCGTCGGACTGAGGTGGGATGCGCACAACCGCGTCTCCGTGGCGATAGGTGTAGCCGCCGTCGCGACCCACAATCCCCAACACCTTCGCGCCTACCGACTTCGCCAAGTCCACGGCGGCAACGATGTTCGACGAGGTGGTCTCCGACCCGCCGCCCACTGAGAGCACGAAGACCGCGTCCTGAGCCGACAGCCGGGACGTCCGCAGCCACGGTGCGAAGGTGTCCGCCCAGGAGTCGTCGTTGGTGCGGGCGGTCAGCTCGCTCACGTTGTCGGTCGGCGCGTAGGCCTCGATCCCGGCGATCTTGCGGAAGTCGTTGACGGCGTGCGAGGCATTTGCCGCGCTGCCGCCGACGCCCAGGAAGAACACACGCCCGCCGGCCGCGCGCAGCGCCCGACATGCCGCGATGAGGCGGCGAACCTCCTCGCGGTCTACCGTGTCGAGAACCGCATGTGCCTCCGCGAAGTAGCGGTCAACGTAGGGGGAACCATCGATCCCTGTCATATGATGTCACCTGAAGGCTATTCTATCACAACTGGGCCATCATGGTAATCCCGGAGTCCTCGAAGCTGAAGGGGAGGAGCTTCATCCCCATCGACTCCAGTTGCTCGATGACCTTGCGCTGCGACCCCGGGCAGTACACGAGGAGAAAGCCGCCGCCCCCGGCGCCCACCAGCTTGCCGCCCAGCGCGCCGCTCCGACGCGCCGCCTCGTAGGCCTCGTCCACGAAGGACGTAGACATGGCGCCGTGGATGCCGCGTTTCATCATCCAGTGTTCGTGAAGCGTCTCGCCGAAGGCGTCGGGATTGCCGGCCTCCAGCCCCTTGAGCGTGATCTCCCCCAGCTCCCGGATTCTGTGCATCCGCGCCGTGGCGTCGTCGTGGCGGGAGGCGATCCTCTCCTGCTGCGGCTTGAGCACCTCCGCGGCCTGGCGCCGAATCTGGGTGTAGAAGAGCAGCGTGTTGGCCTCCAGCACCAACCGCACCGTCGGCGACAGGTCCACCGGGCGGTGGTGCACGGTGCCATCGGTGTCGATCTCCAGCACGTTGATCCCGCCCAGCGCCGCCGCGTAAGGGTCCTGCTTGCCGCAGGGCTCCTGGAGGACGTCCATCTCGATGTGGCAGGCCTCGGCGGCGAGCTGCTCGGGGGTGCGGCTGCTGCGCTGGTAGGTGTGCAGCGACTGCAGCGCGGCGACCGTGAAGGCCCCGGAGGAGCCGAGCCCCGACTGCGCGGGCAAATCGGCGATCGAGAAGACGTCGATCCCCGGCTCGACCTTCAGGAAGCGCAAGACCTCGCGGAGACGCGTGTGCCTGATCTCATCGATGGTCTGCGCGATCTCCGTCTGCATGTAGCTGAGATGGTAGTCCGGCGAGTACCGCCGGTTCGCGATCACGTAGACGAACTTGTCGATCGTCGCGGTGACGAGCTTCCCGCCGTACAGCTTGTAGTAAGAGGGCAGGTCGGTACCGCCCCCGCCCAGAGTGAT